>Ga0172373_10009366_pt1 | contig 12191 bp, 16 predicted proteins | sample Lak10m_2_FD_114546 | JGI IMG/M metagenome (GOLD analysis project Ga0172373, IMG submission 114546) | Freshwater microbial communities from Kabuno Bay, South-Kivu, Congo - kab_092012_10m | ecosystem: Environmental > Aquatic > Freshwater > Lake | place: Democratic Republic of the Congo... | reverse complement strand
GGCAACCGCCATGGCGACGCCGCGCTGTGCCGGTCCAAACATCTGAGTGGCCTGCTTGCCATTCTTGATGGTGACCTTGTTGAACATGACGGTAGCGGGCTTGCACAGCAGGTTGGGAGCAACCACGGCCAGCAGGCTGGTGAAGCCATCCTTGTTGTTGGTCACGCAGTTGGCGAACGCGGTTTCAGCGGCGCTGCCACGCGGACCCATGATCAGGTCGACGTGAGCAATTTCGTTACCACCGCCGCACAGTGCTTCACCGACCAGCAATTTGTTGATTTTTCCCATGTTTGATTCCTCGGTATTATCGTTGTTAAAAAAAGAAAAGAACTTCTGAAGTATCGACATATAAATGTCTCCCCGGGGCAGTGATCTCATTGCTGAGGCTGCCTTATAATTTTTGTAAGGACGCCTCCATGCCCCAAGCGTTACATCCTAGTAGCAGCTTTGCAGTTCCGCGGCGAGCACCGTTGCAACCGTCAAATCCGCGGATGTGCCTGGATTTATTCCCCGGGTCTTGAACTCCCTGTCGATCTCCCGAAGAACTTCCATGCGCTGGAGGAGTGTTGCCGACGCGGTAAACCCGTCTTCAACGCCTCGCATTCGCTCAGTCACATCTTGTGCGATGGCCGGGCCAAATTTTCGCTCGATATGACTGTCCGGAAAGCGAGCCGATAATCCAACGAACACGGCGACGGCCGCCCACTCCTCATCATCCCATAGGGATAGCCCGACATGATACATTGGAATGGCGCTGTGGAAAACATCGGCAAAGGAAGCACTGTATTGACGAGCCACGCTGTCACGATGCGCGGCCAGTCGCATGACCTCCAGAAGGCTGACATTGGGCGTTGATTCGACGTCCTGTTCGGGCGCCTGCCCCAGACCCGCGGGTTGGGCAAGCCGGATGGCTCGGTAGACCCATTCGGCATCCGCGACGGTAGTGTGGTCAAGAGCATAGCTGACCGCGCCATGAAAACTGGCATGCCCGTTCTGATGGATGAAGGCCTGAATCAGGGGAGCCGCCAACAGGACAATCCCCAGATTGGTATTGCAGCCGACAGCGCCGCGAGTCGCCTCGATGGCGCGAAAAATCTTCTCGCCCAGAGGAAGTCCCGGATCGGCCAGGTAGGGGGCGCTGACCCTGGCGCTGATCCTGAAATCCTCCACCGTCATGTCATGACTCTCGGAGTGAATGCTCACATTGCCCGGCTTGAAGGCCCTGAGTTCCAGTTCGCAGGCTTTGAGGTAAGCCTCGCGGGCGGTTAGCGCTCGTCTGGCCAGCATGGTGAATTCAGAGGGCGTGCAGGGCATGAGCCCGGTCAGCGCGGGCTCGGCTTAAAAAGTCACTGACCAGCAGTTCCGCGATGGAGACTTCGGCGACGCCTTGCAGCCCTTTCCAGGCAGGAATGCTGTTGACCTCAAGAACGGAGTAACGGCCCTGCTCATCCCGGATAATATCGACGCCCGCATAATTCATGTTCAGTTGGCGCACGGCGTCCTCGGCCAGGCGGCAGAGCCGCGCGTCATCGAGCCGAACCGGCTCGCACACGGCGCCCTGATGCACATTATTGAGCCAGGTGACCCCCGGGCGGCGCATGGCGGCCACGGTTTTACCCGCCACCACAAAAACCCGAAAATCGTGACTGGCATCACCGGTGTGCACGAAACGCTGGAGATAATAAACCCCCGCGTCATCGGAAAAGCCGGCCAGATCCTCCAGCGTGTCATAGCGCCGCAGACCGTTGCCCTGGGAGCCGAACAAGGGCTTGGTGACCACACCATACCCTTGGCACAGCTCCCGTTGGGCAATCGCCAGAGCCATCCCGGCATCGCTGGTGACCCAGGCCGGCGGCGTCGGGATTCCAGCCTGGCGGAGTAAAAAACTGGTCATGCCCTTGTCCACGGTGCGCTCTACCGCGCGACCATCGTTGTACACGGGGATTCCCAGCGCCGCCAGCGCATGCAGAATATCCAGGTAGAGCACGACCTGCTCCAGGGTGCCGCCCGGGACTCCCCGCACGAACACGCCCTCCGGCAAATCCTGCTCGAACCCCGGTATGGCGACGAGAGGCCCCTCGCCATCCAGGTTAAGACCGCAGACCGTGAGGCTGACGAATAGCGTTTCGTGGCCGCGCTTGGCAAAAGCCTCGCGCAACCTTTTGCCGTGCCAGCCTGGATCGTCGGTGATGACGGCGATGCGGCCCACTATTCGTCGAAAGAACGATCCAGCAAGGCCTCGTCCAGGGCGCCCGCATGGAAGCTCCGGCCGGATTCGACCGCCGTCACGATGACCTTGGCCGGGCTGAACAGCATCGCATCGACCTTGAAGAAGTCGTAGCCATAATCCTTGAACACTTCGGCGAAGGGTTTACCGTAATCGCGCGACGTTGAACTGGGCAGACCGGTTGCGAGTGCCCGTGCGTCCTCGTCGCTGCCCTTGACGAACAAATGCGCCGTACCGCCGAACAGGATGGCATCGTTGGTACGGCCCATGGCCTTGACGAAATTGGGATGCGGTGGCGGCACCGGGGCCGAAGCAATCCCGTCGATGATGTTGCCGAGCGGAAAATGCAGGGAGTGCGCCTTGTGCAGGGCTACCTCCAGCACGCGGCTCACCACCTGCATGCCGCCAGCAAGGCTGGAGGTGGGCGTCAGAATGACATGGACGCTATCGGTCTCGACCTTGCACGCCTTGGCAATTTTTTCGATCACTTCGACCGGCGGGACCTTGTCGACTTCCATCACGATGGCGGTTTCCCCGAACACATCCCGGTAGCCAAGTTCCTCGTACAGTTCCTCGACGGGTTTTTCCACCCCGTCCTTGACCTTGGTGGCCATGGCGCGTGCGGGTCCCGAGCCCAGGGCATAGAAGGCGCCCTTGCCTTCACCGTGTGACAGGCTCCAGCCGGCGTACTGGCTGCCCAGGCAGGCAAATACCGGGTTGGTGCTATTGACATTGACCATGGTGGGCCAACGCTTGAACGTGGAGCCCTGAGTCAGGGTCACCTTGCCCAGTCCGCCCATGCAGATCTCGGCAATCAGGCGACCGGCTTCCAGACCGCCCACGGCCTGGATACCGGCATCGATCACCGTGCAGTTATTGGCCAGGCGATCGATCTTCAGCCGCAAACGATCGGCATGCGCGATCATGTATTTGACGATAGGCAAGGCGTAAGCATTAACGCTGACGTGAGATTGCATGAATGTCTCCAAAGGATCTGGGAATGATGGAAAGTGTGTCTTTCAGGCAAGTAATGCAAATGACAGAAACAGGAGGGCCTGAAGTAATTCGAGAAATTGGCATTTCGGTATTGCAGGACACGCGAAATTTCAGGGCGGCGTTAAGTCAGCATATTCAACTCTGGGTCGCGAGTGGCCCGACCAACCGCCGGAGAAAACGGGCGCGGGCCGCCTGTTTCCTCATCGCCTCGGCGGGATTCCCACCTTCGGCCCTCAGCGTGCACAAGGGGCTCCCGGCTTCGATCGCGGAATTTGCCACGGGCCGATCGGAGCACCAAGCTGGCCACACGAAACCGGGTTCCACCCGCGTGGTCACCGCCGCATACACCACACGGAAAGCCCGAAAAGCCCCGGCTCGAACCGGCCCGACCAGCAGGCCCCGGGAGGCCCTGATGTGGGCCGCCAGCAGACCCTCGGGGTAATCCTCATCATAGAGCGCCAGGGTGGCGCTGGGTCGCGTATTGACCTCGATCGTCAGCGGCTCACCCCCCGCGTTCACCATGAAATCCAGGCTGTTCAGGCCTTTCAGTCCGGTCGCCCGGACCAGCCTGACGATATTCCCTTGCATCCGCTGTCTCTGCTCCAGCGCCAGTGGCGCCCAGTTCATCGCGCCCTCAAACAGAAAACAGCCCGGAGTGCTCGAAGTCAACATCGTATTGAAACCCAGGATACTGACCCGCTCGCCATCGGCCAGAAACAATACCGAACAGGCCGGCCCCGATATTCGTCGCTGGTAATATTCGCCAACCCCTGGGTGATCTTGGGCGCAGAAGCGTACACGCTTGCCCCCTTCGCTGCAACCTGACTTGATCAGCCAGTTTTCGGGAGTTTCAGGGCGCCGGAAGCGAATTTCGGGATAGGCGATCGAGCAACGATCCAGTAATTGGAAAAAAAAGCGTGGTTCCCGGAATTGGGCCAGGACGCCGGGAGGATTACCGAATAACTCGCGCTCCGCGGCTAGCCTGCCCAGCAGCTCGGGCCGGGTATCCAGGCCGCTGCCATAGACCAACGGATAGCGAGTGGCCGGGGCCAGGCGCGCGGCGGCCTCCAGCAGCGGCTCGGGTTGGAAGCCGCCATCGATCGTGGGCAAGGCAAGGGCCTGCTCCACGAGCGCAAGCGTATCCGCGTCCGCGTAGTGATCCAGGGCGACCACTCGAATCCCGGCCCGCGCCGCCGATGCGGCCAGCATGCGCGCCGAGGCGCTGATGACGAGCAGGCGCTCCGGCATATCGATGCCTGGAATTGGCAATCCGGTCGGGAGAGGGTATTCAGGCGGCAGGCGCCAACTGTATGGCCGCGCCATGCATGCGGGGGGTGCTGACCAGAATTTCCAGGTCCGGCCATTCCGCAAATCGATTCATGGCCGCGCTTCTCAGGCTGTCCGCCAGCGCGGGTTTGTCGACGAGGCAGAATCCGGTGGGCCCCCAGGAACTTTGGCCAATACCGACCGCGCCCTCACTGGCCAGGAATTCCAGGGCGGCCTGGACCCGGGGGCTGGTGAAGCGCCCGCCCTGAGCCGGCGCGAAATGGTCGCCGACCGTGCGCTGCAACTCGGTGATCACGGAACCGAACGCCTCGATATCGCCTTCCACCAGGCCCGGCAGACCACGCATCAGGACCAGATGACACAGCCGCGCCGCCTCGCTGGCGGGAAACGGGGGCAGACGGCTGAATGCCGCCTTCTCCGGATGACCGTGCAAGCCCTGACGATCACGGTCCAGCAGGATGATCAGGCGCCAATCCTCCGGTACAGCGAGACGCGCCACCACGGGGGGCACCTTGGACGCGGAACCCCGGCCCGCATCCACCACCAGACCGCCCTGCTCGAAGACAGCGATGCCGATACCCGAGCGCGCGCCCCGGCCCAGGAGGCCGGCCAGTTCGGTAGGGCTCAACCCCAGCCCATGGAGCCGCGCCAGCCCCAACGCGACCGCCAACGCCAGTTGCGTGCCGGAGCCCAAGCCGGCATGACCGGGAATGGACGCGATGATGTTGATGTGTCCCGGCAGCGGTTTACCCACGGCGGCGGAAAGGGTCTCCGCCATCCTGAGAGCCCGGTCGGCCTCGGGACCGGTAACGCGCAGGGTATCGGCCGGCTGAATCAGCAACCGGGTGACAATCTCGTTGATGCCCAATCCGATGCTGCCAAAGCGGCGCCCCAGGCTCCCGCTCATGTCGAGAAACCCCATGTGCAGACGGGCGGGCGCCTCGATCAGGAGACAGTTCTCCGGAAAAATCGGACCAGAAGGTAAAGTTGCTTCGGATTTCAAGGATCAAAGCCTTCCGTGAAATGAAGGGTGGACTCGGTCAACCGGGAGTGGACCCGGCAGGGTTATCGATGGCGGCCGGTGAATGGGCCGGCAATCGCGTCACCCGCCAGCGGCCCAATCAACAGGCGGGCATTGTAAACAAAACTCACCCGCCCGGGTCAGCCCTGGATGGCTCCGGCCGCCGACTCAGAAAAGGCAGCGCCACCCCGCTGACGAGGATCAGGGCACAGCCGATGAGGCCGGCGGTATCCGGCCTCTTGTCGAACAGGATGATGCCCAGTGCCATGCTCATGACCGGCGCCGCGTAACCGACCGCGCTGACCTGGGCGACAGGCGCCCATTGGTAGGCGCGCGTCAACAAACTTTGCGCCAGGCTGCCACTGAGACCCGCCCCCAGGGTCCAGCCCCAGGCCTGCCACCCTTCCGGATACTCGAACCCCTGCCAGGCAAAGACGCCCAGATGGATGAAAACCGCGACCAGGCAGAAGTAAAACACGATCGTGGCGGGCGGGTTGCTGCGTCCGGCCCGGGCGATCATCAGGTAGGCGAGCGCCGCCAGGAGCGCGGCCGTCAATCCCATGACCCGCCCGGTGAGATCGCCGGCATCCATCCGCGGTTGCAACAGCAAGCCGAGGCCCAGCATCGCGCCGCTCAGCGCCAGCCAATCCCGGAAACCGGGCTTCTGCCCCACCACCCAGGGACTCAGGGCCGCGACCAACAGACCGCTGCTGGACGTCAGAAAGCCGCTTTCCCCGGGACCTATCCATTGAATGGAGGCAAAGGAGAGAAACAAGGCGCTCCCCCCGAACACACCCCTGAGCCACAGCGATGGCCGCAAGTCGCCGAATAGCCCCCGTACATCGCGGCGCCAGAGGGCGGGAAGCAGCAACAGAATGAGGTTCACCGCGACCCGAATGAAACTGACCATGGCCGCCGCAACGGGGGGATGCGTCAGAAAGGCCGCGTAGGCACAGTTCGCCATGACGGCGAACAAGGCGCAAGCCAGCAACATATACAACAGGCCGCGCCGGGCATGACCCCGCGGCACGGGGCCGGGTTTACCCCTCGCTTTATCAATGCCGCGGTTCATTCAGGCCCGTCCTGCCGCATCCCTGGATCAGATTCCGTCATAGCGGTCGCCGGTTTAGTCGGCATCCCGATCCTGCCGCAGGTAGAGACGCAAGGCCGCGCGGTCGATGGCGAAGGCATCAAGCAGGTTCCCAATCTGGGTGCAGAGGTGATTGGCGGACAGGTTGGCCTCGGCGTACAGCCCATTGGGCAGCGGCATGGCCGAGCGCAAGGCGCGCGGGTCCTCGCTGAACACCGGATTGCCACGCCGGCTGATGAATTTCGGATGTCCGGGCAAACTGGCGAAGTGCCGCGGGTCCAGCCCTTGCAGGTACAGGCAGATCAGCTCGAACAGCCGCCGCCAGGTGGTAACCCCGGACCGCGCCTCGTCGCCCAACTGAAACCCATAGGGCCGCTTGAAGGTGAAATCCTCGTTCAGTCCATGGGCCTGCCGCTGGTCGAGATCGCGGATGATGCGCTCGGCGGCCTGAGGCGACCGCTGATCCGCCTGGTCCGATTCATCGAGCCGGACGGCAGTGAACTGCTGCACCAGCGTGGAAATCTCGCCAGCCAGTTGATCGAAGGCGGCCATCCGGGCGTTGTACTCACGCTTGAAGGCGACACCCTCCTCCAGGGCTTGGGTATCGTTGTGATCGATGCTTTGCCAGATATCATCCGACAAGGCCAGCAAGTCCTCCCGTACCTGGTCCAGGCGTTCGAGTATGTGGCGCGTTCTGTTCTTCATATTCAGGCGTCAGGATTAAGCAAGGTTATTCGTGGTGGGTTGACATACGCGGATTCCGTTCGACCCCGAGATCGGCATGAGCGCGGGGGTTGCCAACCCGCTCGTCCAGAGGGTTGCCCGGAACGACATGGGGAATCACGCACTCCCTGCCCAAGGCCAGCACGAATCGGTTACGGGCCAATGCGGATGCGCGAGTGATCCGCCTTGCCCCAGCAGGACAAGCATGCCCGAGTGGAGGGATAGGCGGGTTTCAAACCTCGGATAAAGGCAGAAAAAGCGTTCTCGGATTTGTCGGCGAGGGTTGGAAGCCTTGCGCTGCATAGAAGCGTACGGCTTGCTCTGAAAGTGCATGGACCATGAGCGCCTTTACGCCGACAAGTTCGGAAACCTGGATCGCCCGCAAGATGGCATCGCGCAAAAGCCCCTTGCCTAAGCCGTGGCGCTGCCAGGTCAAATCAACCGCCAGGCGACCCAACACCATCACAGGAATAGGGTCTGGCATATTGCGGCGAAGTCGACCTGGGGCAAATTCACTGGCAACGGAACCCGTCGCCAGGCAATAGTAGCCGACAACCCGATGATCGGCACAAACGACATAAGTGCGCGAAGCCCCGCGCCCTTCGTTGCGCAAGGCTCGATGTTTCAACCAATGGTCGAGAGTGGCTTCACCTGATTGAAATTCGACCACATGGTGCGCGGCGGTCAATCGCGCGGGCGCACTCCACAGTTGCGTATCAGGCAAATCACGGCTCCCACGGGGCCTTGGTAGCCATCAATTTGCGCAGTTTGGGGTTCTCGCTCGGCGGCGCATCGAGCAAGGCTTGGAATTTCTCGAACGTCTCCGCATCCAGGGTAAACATCCGCTGGTCCAACAGCACATCCTCGGCTTCGCGGCACGCCGTTTCCAACATGAAATCCGACCGCGTTTTGCCGAGTAGTTCGGCGGCTTGGTCGATCAAGTCGCGTTGCGTGCGCTTGGCGCGGATATTGATGTTGATGTCACGGGTCTGGCCGCTATTCTGGTTAGACTTGTTTGGCAGCATAGGCTTGCCTCCATAAAAAAGGGTACATTCGCTTGTATAGCCTGACCGTGCGCCGGGCGTCAATACAAAAAGCCGCACATTATTCATCTTTAGCCAGTTCGCCGGTCCATAATCCTGGCGCTTGGATAATCGATAACAATTTTTCATTCCCCGGGTTCGCAGGATGCCGCCAATTCGGTATGCTTAGCGCCAAAGCTGTGAGCGAAATTCGGCCCCGTGCCGTGTGAGTCTTCTGGGGCTCCTATACTCATGGCTTTTTCTTTGTCTGCTTCCCCACCTCGGCAAAGCGTGCCTCCAGGCTCAACGGGCGCTGTTTGTTGAAGAATGTCCCATACGCAGTGCCGTAATTCAGATCGTGAATCTCGCCGATTTGCGGCCATAGCAGTTTCACAAAACGATCCTCACGCAGCGAATTCCCACTGTTATCCGTGCGCGGTTCATAGAGGCGCTGAATGGCCCAGAGGAAGTAGTCGGCCGCTTGCAGGCATACGTCATTTCTCGGCGCCGAGACCCGAATCTTCCAGGCATCCTGTCCGCCTCGCCCAAAACCGAAAGTAGCCTCGAAGTCCCTTTCGGCATGATCGATGGCATTCCGCAGGGCTTCATTCCGATCCCTGTCTCCGCGTCGTGCGACGCAGACCTCGTAATCGTCAGCCAGACGGTGAAACTTGCCAAACAGCAAGCGCATCAGTCGGTCATAAAGTTCATTGTGGTGATAGTGGTAGCCGGGGTCGCTGGCGTTGCGCTCTCGAACGGTTTTCAGCACGGCCTCCTTGTCGGAAACCACGGCATGGAATCGCAGATTGTCGCCTTCCCTGACCAGCAGGTCGAAGACTTGATAACGGACTTCGGGCAAATCATCCTTGGCATGAAACATGACTGACGTCTTTTTCCGGGCGGGATCGAAGGACGGCACACCCTGAAAATAAGGGTGGGCGAGCAACTCCCGACGCAACTCGGTCATGCGGTGACTCAAGCCAGCGGGATCGTCAACCTCCAGCTTGCCTATGATGAAGTAGCGCGAACAGCCGTGGGCGCCGACGATGGATCGACGGCGGTTGGCGAACAACGTGGAGTCACCGGCTTCATCCACGAAGATGAACAAGGTGTCGGTTTCACGGGATGCGCTCATACTCATGATTTAGCCTTGCCAGTCGGAAACGCGCCTTTACCCAATCACCGTAAATCACCCGACCGCCCATCAGGCCGCTCCAAGCGGATGTTTTCCAGGGACAGCGGTGGAATGCCATCCTCCCCAAACACCCGGCCGGCGTCGAGGATCTCGATGCCCACCAGCGTTTCGTTGAGGCCGATATTCAGGGCTACTTCGTCATTCAGCCGGACGTTCCGGCATCCATGCTGACCTTTGAGCAGGCGGATATAGAGCGCGTCGGTTTCCGGATCGTAACTGATTTTCATGGTTGGCTTTTTCCCGCGGTACCGGCAGGCGGAAACGGATTGCGGACGGTCAACCGGTTCTCGAATACCTGCCCATCCTGCAAATCCTCGGAATAGAGTGTGTCGCAGCCAATGCGTAGCGCGGCGGCGACAATCAGGGCATCCCAATGTGATATCTGGTAACGCAGGCCGATGTCGAGAGCGCTCCGCACCATCTCGACGCTCAAGTCGACTATCTCGCAGCGCTGCATCAGAATGCCCGCGAGCCGATGGGCGGTTGGGCGTGGCAAGCGCATCTTGCCCAAAGCGACGCTCAGAAATTCGTTGACTACTTGAACGCTGATGGTCGGTCTTGCCTTCAATACGGCGAGAGCGGCGCGCCGCCGCACCGGATCGGCATCCAGCGCATAGACCGCCACATTCGTATCAGCGAAGCATCGGCCGGTCATAACACTCATCCCGGTGGAACTTGCCGGACCACGCGCCGGCCAGCTTTTCAAACTCCGCCCAGTCGGCATCGGCTTGCTCCGCGGGAGAACAGGGCGCGGAGGTTTCCGCCCTCCCGGACTTGTGCTTCAAGTAGCCTATGAAATCCAGCACCTCTTCGGCCTGGGTATGCGGCAGTGTCTTGCTTGCTTCGTAGATCAGATCGGCCAGTGTCATGACGGCTACTCCGGATTGACAGCAGGAATTAATGACAGGATCGGTTTCATCGACTGTACGCTCGGCCATCGCGCTCTCTCCAGGTGCGCCAAGGTGGCATTGCCACGCGACTTGCGGGGACAAGCAGGTCGTGCCGGGGAATGCATCACGATGCAGCCGCCACTGGGGTTGACTGAAATGCACCGGGCCAGCCGCCGTGCTGGTCGATAACGGCGTCGATCTCCGCCATCACGCGGATTGTTTCGTGATGCGTAGCTGTTCCACCTGCTGCCATTTTTCCTCCAGCGCCAGTAGTGCACCGATTTCGAAGTAGCCGGTGGCGATGTCGATGGAATGGGCAATCTCGCACCAGTCTCGGAGATAAGCGCGGACTTTCCAGTCAGTGTCGCTGTTATCGACAATGAATAGATCGGAAGCGTTATTCATGAAAGGATTATATTTGGGTTGAGATCAAAATGACGCTGAAATCCAAGGTTATTGGTCGAGGCTCGTCCCAACCCTGGCTAGGGTTAGTCGGGGATTTATTCCACCCGGCAAAATTGCGTACAGCGCCAGCTACCCCGCAAAATTTATACTAACAACTGAATCCAAACTATGGTCTTGTTTTTAATGACATTTTCCGATGCAGGATATGAGAAGAGACCACATGTCGAGGACCGCCTCCCAGCATTCCCTGCCTGCGATATCGAAAGGTTCGGCGAATAATGGAGTAAATCAGTGAGTGAAATCACTTTGTCATCTGATTGGCCCAATGCTCATGTCCTGATTGGTTTTCTGGTGCTCGTGTTGGGCGGCGGATTTCATTGGCTGGGGCAATTGACCGCCTTGTTGCGCCGTGATGTGGCGCTGCGCCTGGGGCTGGTGGAGCCGGACATGCCGCCCGAGTATCGCGTGTATGAGGATGCGCTCGCCGTGGCGGATGCCGCGCTGGGCTGGCTGTATGGCGTGGCGGGGGTGGGCTTGATGCTGGATGCCCGTTGGGGCTACGCGCTGGCCTGGGCGCCGGGCTTGCTGTTCGTCTACCACGCCATCAGCGCCTGGGTGTGGGAGGGCCATCGGCGCCGGCGGGGGCATCGGCTCTGGTCGAATGCCATGCGGGTGGGCTGGTGCGGGGCGAACCTGGCGATTGGTCTAGCGGCCCTGGGGCTGGCCTTCGCGGCGCTGTGAATCTGCGCCCTGGCCCGGGACGCCCGCGGGGGCCGGGTGTGGCAGGGTCTAAAAATTGATGAACACCGATCCCATCACCAGGTTCTGCATGATCTGGGTGCGGTGGTCCAGGCCGTCGATATACTGGTTCATGTAGCCCAGTTCCACGCGGATCAGGGGGCTGAAGCTCCAGCCGGCGCCGAGGAAGGCGCGATTCTGGCCAAAGCCGCTGCTGCCGCCATAGAGCGTGCTGTTCCCCCGCAGCAATAATTCGTCCCAGAGGATGAGGCTCAGGCGCGGCTCGGCTGACAGCGAGTGCATGAACCGGATCATTTGCCGTATGTGAAATCGCGGATCGTCCCCGCGGATGAAATTGGCTTCGAGCATGGTGCGGAAGGTGATGGTGCCGATCTCGGTGGGCAGTACATAGCGGAATGCGGGCCAGACATCCTGCTGTCCGAGATATGTTTCCGGACCGATTTTCGTGGGTACATAGTGCCTGACAGAAAACCAAATAAATCATTACAAAACAATATATTATAATGCATTTATGGGCCTGAAGAATGCCGTTACTTCAGCCCCGCGCCGGGTCGTTCGACCCTGTCGCCACCGTTT
>Ga0172373_10009361_pt1 | contig 12193 bp, 9 predicted proteins | sample Lak10m_2_FD_114546 | JGI IMG/M metagenome (GOLD analysis project Ga0172373, IMG submission 114546) | Freshwater microbial communities from Kabuno Bay, South-Kivu, Congo - kab_092012_10m | ecosystem: Environmental > Aquatic > Freshwater > Lake | place: Democratic Republic of the Congo: South-Kivu... | reverse complement strand
TTGATTGCTAAAGAAATTGCTATTAGCTTAGAGATTTTAATAAATTATTATCAAACATTATTTTCATTTTTAAGTAAAATTAAATCACACATACAAGATATAACTGAGCAGACACATATTGCTGCTATGTATCTTACACTATGTAATGTGTTTGAATTTTGGAGTTCTTTTTTTATTTTATTGAAAAATGGAAAGGGTATTGAATGCGCCTGTTTGCTGCGTACTATAAAAGAGGGCAATATGCAGGTTGATCTTTTGGTTACCGATGCTTTAAAAAACGTTGATGCTGATTTAAATAAATGGTTTTCTGGTGAAATTTTAAGTCATGGAGTCGGTAGGAAAAAATTAAGTAAATTTATTGGTGAGAGTAAAACTGAAGATGGGGATGAATTTAAAGAATTAAGTACAAAAACCTATCAGATGGAATCACAGGCAGCTCACAATTCCTATGAATCAATTCTCGAATGCGTCAGTCCGTTTACTGAAGATTACGACTTTGATGGGTATTCTAATAATTTTAGGGCCAGCACTTGGGCAAAGTATGCCATTGGATCGATGGAGTCCACAAATATATCACTGAAAGGTGTTTTTGAATATTTGAAAGATAATAAGTTTTATAAAGAATTATCTGAAATACTTTCTAATCAAAATATTAAATACAAATAAAATATGCCAAAAATAACAAAAGAAAGAAAGGGGGAATATTTAAAAGAGTGTTTACGGGTACTTTTTGAAAAAGGTGGGGAGTGTCCTTCTGCCGTGCTTATTAAAGAAATGGGAAACAGATTAAATCTTTCCGATCATGAAAAGGGTTTAAATAATTCTGGTCAGTATAATTGGATCACTCATTTTAGATTTAGCTCGATTGGCCTTGTTAAAGCTGGTCTAATTCAAAAAAAGAAAGGTCTTTGGTTGTTGAAAGATAAAGAATATAATTTTGAATCTTTAACGCCTTTGGAAATTAAGAATTTATCTGACAGAGCTTATGATAACTGGAAAACTGATAAAATAGATGATAATGACGATCTTGAATTTGAAGAAAACGAAGAACCTGAAATATTAATGGATGTTAAGCCGGATGATATTAGATTCCAAGAATTAATTTCTGGTATTGATTCAAGCAAAATTCAAGTGCCACCATTTCAAAGATCTTTTGTTTGGCGACCAGCGGATATCCGTTATCTATTAGATAGTATTTATAGAGGTTATCCAATTGGCAGTTTTATTTTTTGGAAGACAACAAGAAAGCTTCCTCATACTAGAAGCATTGGTAATATTAATTTTGAGCAACGAGAAGTTGCCCCTGGTGCAGAAATTTCATATGTTTTAGACGGACAACAAAGAATCACTTCTTTGTTTGCAGCAGTAAAAGGCGCTGACATAGATGGGGAGAGGTTTCGTTTTTTATTTGATATAAGAAGTAAAAAATTTTTAGTAAGCAAGGTTGGTAGTTCTAATATAGATGAATTAATAGAAGCTGATAAAAAAAATCTACAAATTTCTATTGAATCAGTTATAACTAATACATTGGCCGCATATAGACAATTGTGTCGACAATATGGCGAAAATGATGATTATGCAAACACATTAAATACATTATTTGAGCGATTTACTAATTATAGATTTTCAGTTATCAATGTTATAGATCAAAATATTAATAATGAAGAGGAGCAAAGCGAAGGAGTTAAACAAGTTGTTAGAATGTTTTCTAGAATTAATGATACAGGAAGAAAATTAACAGTTGTTGCGAAAATGGTTGCTAAATGTTGGGGAGAGGATTTTGATTTGAGAGAGGCGTTAGATAGTTTTTATAGTGAAAATAATAAGCTAGATTCTATAAGAGAGGAAACTATTTTACAAATAGCTTCGGTTATATTGAATTACAAAAAATGTCGTTCTAGGGATATTTTAGATAGAACTAATATTCGTAAACTAGAAGAAGAGTGGGATAATATTATTGGAGCCTTTTTGCTTTCAATTGAATTTATAAAAACCAAAATACACATTAAAAATTTTGATTATTTACCTTTTGATTCAATATTAGTTCCTTTGTCTTATTTATTTTATAAACAAAAAGTAATTAATAATGAGCAAACTCAAATAGTGGAAAAATGGTTTTGGTCTGCATGTCTTTCAAATAGATACGATTCTACAGTTGAATCAAAAATAGAAGAAGATTGCTCTTATTTTGATAAAATTTTGAATAATGAAACGCCTATATTTTCTTATTTTATTGATTGGGAAACGCTTAAGAGTAGAATCATCTCGCAACGTTATAATTTACGAAATGCCTTTGTTAAAACCATTTTATCTTTGTATTCATATTCAGAGCCTAAAAATTTAATTGATGGAAGAAGTGTTTCTTTGGATGAAGTTTTTTCCGGTTATTATAAACATAATTTACATCATATTTTCCCGCAAGCTTATTTGAGGAAAAATGAAGCAAGTAAAAAAGAATTTTTTGATAGTGTGGCAAATATAATGTTTATACCAGCAATAACAAATATTAATATAAGCGACGATGATCCAGCTTCTTATTTTATGAGGATACGGGAGGCAAATACAGACTTAAAAGAAATCTTAATTAATCACTTTATACCAAATATTGATGAGTCTGGTTTAATGGAGAATGATTTTATTAAATTTTTAAATTATCGTGCTGATCAGATTGTCCAAATGTTTAGAGTTAAAACTGGAGTTGGCTCATATTCTGAAGAATATTTTAATACCAATCCAGTAAAACCTTTAGATATTATTGAAACGAAAGTTAGATCTTTGATACAGGAGGTTCTAAAAAATCAGGCAGATTTATCATACTGGGATGAGTATATTCCGTCTGATATCAAGGAGGCAGTTGAAAGGAAGATTCAGGACGACTTAAAGAGACACCCTTATAATCTAGATGAGTATGATCGGGACGAAGTCAAAATAACATTTCTTGATATAATGGATTATTCAAAAATAATTTTATCTAATTGGCAATTTTTTAATAAATACTTTGGAAGTAAGGGTGAAGTTGAGCAGCATTTTAGAGCGTTAAAAAATTATAGGAACCCTATTAAACACGGAAGAGGATTGAATGAAATTGATAAACGCAATGGTGAAGCTGCTGTGATGTGGCTTGAGAATATACTAAATAATTTATAGAAATTTATTAAAATTTTATATGTTTACTCTGGAAAATAATGGTGATGATTTAGAGAAAAAATATTGGAATTTATTTATTAAAGATATATTCCCAAATTATGAAATATTTTGGCAGAAGTTTGTTGTAGACTTAACTAATCGAAATAAAGATAATAATGATATTCATTTACAAACTTCAATTGAACTTTCTCTAAAGGGAAAAACAGATGAAGATGTTTGTTTAGGGCAATTAAATTACACGACTCTTCAGCATCTTAGTCGTTGTTATGATATTATAAACAATGAAAATGTGACTTTAGATAAATTAATGGAGGGTTTTTCTCGATTAGTCGCTTCTCATGATACCGCCTTCGAACTTTTAGAAAGATTTACTAATCCAGGTAAATATAAAGCTTGGGATTGGGAAGAGAGTAAAAAAGCTACCAAAAATTGGCGTTATAGCAAAGGACAAAATCTGCGAGATTCTGAATTATACAGACACAGGTTAATGCACGGCATGATCATTCCAACCATGATTGATAATAATCGTTTTACATTTCCTAAAATTGGCACGCAGGATAAATACCTTGATTGGAGAAATGCTACTAATAAAAATTTACAAACAATTTCAAATTTAACTAATGATTTTATAAGCGGTAATAAAATATTAAGTGAGGCATGGGAAAAAACTGTATATTATTTAAATACAGAGTTCGGAAAAATACTATAGAAATCTCATCTATTATTAGCCACCCACGTCCGAAAACTGTCTCTCCAAGCGAGCACTGAAGAAAAATCGCTTTTATTTGTGACTTCAGAGAACTGTTTATATGGCTCTTTGAATGAAATATTAGCGATTTTTTTATTGCCGACTTCTACGTTCCAAAGTAATTCGAAAATAACACTAAGTTTTTGCCATTTTAGCAAATACCCTAATTACATTGGCTTAAAAAAGTTCGAATCCCTTTGTCTGTTTTTTATAAGTAAATATGCTATAATAACTAACAAAGAGTCAAGTTGTTAAATGTTAATGTATGAATATAATAATACCTGAAAAGTTAAAAAAAGGTGATGAAATTAGAGTTATCGCACCTGCGAGAAGCTTATCTTTAATTTCTAAAGAATTAAAGCTAGAGGCTATCTCTAAATTAGAGGAACAAGGTTATGTAGTTTCCTTTTCAAAAAATTGTGAAGAAGATGATATTTTTAGATCATCTTCTATTAAATCAAGGGTAAACGATATCCATGACGCTTTTAGAGATAAAAATGTAAAAGCTATTTTAACCGTTATTGGTGGTTTTAACTCCAATCAATTATTAAAATATCTAGACTATGATTTAATCAGAAATAATCCTAAAATAATTTGTGGTTATTCTGATATAACCGCCCTGAACAATGCTATTTTTACAAAGACCGGTTTAGTAACTTATATTGGGCCCCACTTTTCTACCTGGGGAATGAAAAAAGGATTTGATTATTCTCTGGATTATTTTAATAGATGCCTTACCACAAAAAATTCCTACAGGGTTGAAGAGTCTTTAGAATGGAGTGATGATAGTTGGTATAAAGACCAAGAAAATAGAAATTTTATTAAAAATGATGGTTTAGTAATCATCAATGAGGGCTCAGCGGAGGGTATGGCTATTGGAGGTAATTTATGCACCTTAAACTTATTGCAGGGAACAGAATTTATGCCGGATATAAGCGACTCTATTCTATTTATAGAAGATGATGATCAGGCCGGCGATCTGTTTAGTGTTGAATTTGATCGTAATTTACAGTCTTTAATTGATCAGCCAAAGTTTAGTAAAGTAAAAGGAATTATTATTGGCAGATTTCAAAAGAAAACAGATATTAATATTGATAAGCTAAAATATGTTATCAAAACAAAAAAAGAGCTTACTAATATACCTGTGGTGGCTTATATGGATTTTGGGCACACCTCGCCGTTACTTACTTTGCCCATAGGCGGTCAGATAAAAATTAGTGCTAAAAATAATAAAGTAAATTTTGAAATAATGACTCATTAATTAAAATAATTTAGTGTAGATTTTCTTCATAATTAGCCATTAAGGTTCGAAAGCAGTCCCTCCAAGCGAGCAAAATACAAAGACAGGCTTTTAAGGTCTGTTTTTGTTTTAATATTAGACACATTTTAAGTTACAAAGCGGTTCGAACATTTTTGGGATATTTGTAGTAATTTACAGAAAACCCTTGATTTTATTGCTTTATCTTGGTTCGAATCCATGTCCTGTTATTTAAGATTTTTGCAATATTTGCGTACTCATTTTGCCTATTTCTATTGATTTTTTATCCCCCGAAAGCTAAAATAAAGATGTAATTTATATAATTTGTAAGTTTATGAACATGGAAAATCCTAATTTCCTAAAACAAAAATACAACCTCCACAATACTCCTGAAGCTGAGTCAGCTGCTAAACGGACAGAAGTTCGAAGCGGTGAAAAAGTTCCGCAAAAACCAGACGCCCAAATTCAAAATTATCTAGATAGGTTTAAAGAAATAATTGATAGGCCTGACGAAGATAAACGTGAACAGGGAATGAATGCCCTTAAACATATTCTCTACAATAAGTTTGTTATCAAACCCGAAGAAATTCCTGAGAGTTACTTTACGACTCAACAGAGACTAGCCCGTGAACTCGGTCATGGTGAAGTTAAGATTGGCGAAGAACAAAGAAAACAGTTAACTGAAGTAATTATTACCGATCAAAAAAGTTCGCTTGATAATTGGACAGATTATTTATCCTCAAAAGACGCCACTTATCCAGATTGGCTCAAATACTATTCGTTTCGTAGTATGCTGTCACTAGGCGAGTATGATAAAGAAAGTAAACAGTTTACTAAACGTTCCAAGGGAACCACTAAACCGTTCCCTGATTTAAATCGTGAAGCACTCGCTTATGTACTTGATGCCATTGAAAAAAAATATCAACCTCAGACAGAAGAACAGAAAAAAATAGAAGTCGAAAAAAGAATTCAAAAAGAAACCAATCTAAGTGATGAAGAAAGACAACTCAAACAAGAAGAACAGATAAATTTTGAAAAAATTCTTCAAGGAGAAAATTTCGCCAAGCTCTATGCCTGGGCGATAGATAAAGTGACTCCAGCTAGCAAAGAAAGATTAGCTAGTACAGAGGGTAAATGGATTAAATATAATCAAAATTCTGACCACATGCCACTGGTTGAATCTCTTCAGGGGCACGGTACCGGCTGGTGTACGGCCGGTGAGTCAACTGCTAAAACCCAACTATCTAATGGCGACTTTTATGTCTATTATTCGCTTGATGAAAACGGACAAGCTAAAATCCCTCGAGCCGCTATTCGCATGGAAGGTGATTCTATCGGAGAAGTAAGAGGCATAGGCCCCGATCAAAATCTAGACCCATACATCGGCGATGTCGTTAAATCAAAGATGACCGAATTCCCTGATGGCGCATCCTATGAGAAAAAATCTAGCGACATGAAGAGATTGACGGAGATTGATAATAAGAACAAAGAAGATAAGTCGCTTAATAAAGAAGACTTAATATTCCTCTACGAAATCAATTCTCCAATCGAAGGTTTCGGCTATCAACGTGACCCAAGAATTCAAGACATAATTTCAGCGAGAAATCCCAAAGAAGACGCACCGATTGTGCTGGAGTGCGAATCAAAAGAAATTGTCTATAGCGAGGAAGACTATAGTCAGGCGTTAAAAGAAAATAGAAATATTAAAGCCTATATTGGCCCCCTATTTTCTAATATCTTCTCGCAAAACATAGAGCATATTTATTCTTCATTTCCAAATGGTAGAATTGAAAGAGTTGAGACCACTATTGGCACCAAGAGTAAGGAGGAGCTAATTAAAGAGCTAAACGAAAGAGAAACCTCAAATAATCCAGAAGAGAAAATTTATATTTCTAATTACGCCAGAAGCATGCTCCAAAAACCGGAATTTACAATTAATAGTAAATCGGAAAAATTAAATTTAATAAAATTAAAAGTTCAAGATTTAGGATTTCCTGGTTCAGCAACTACGGATGAAATATATAAGAGAGCCAATGAATTAGGCTTAGAATTATGTCCGCCGGAAGTCGGGCCCCATCTAAGACTTAACTATGAGAAAGTCTTCAGCAGAGAACAAGCTAGGGGAAAATATTTCAGAATTGCCATGAAACAAATTACCGACTCGGATGGCGGCCCGGGCGTGTTCAGCGTGTTTCGTAGTGGTGATGGCGGGCGGTGGCTGTATGACCGTTGGGCCGAGCCTGGCAGTTCCTGGGATCCCGAGGGTGAGTTTGTTTTTTCTCGCAAGTAGGCGCTTAGATTCTTAGGTCCTTTGAGCCTTTTGTTCCTTTGGCTCTTTGACTCTTTGATTCTTTATTTCTTTAGCCTTAAGATAGTGTTTATCCTTTTCTTAATTAAATCGGATTAACTTGCTATACTAATCACAGATTGGTTAAATTGAACGGCTACGGCTTTTCAAGACCTTTCTACTTTTGGCGCATTGAGAGCGCAAACGGCTACGGTTTTTTGCGGAGGATGTGCCATTAAGTCAAAAAAAGAAAATACTTGGTAGATAGCGCTGGCGGATTTTAGATTCCAAATAAGATACAGCCTAACTCCTTTGGCAAATTAGTAAATTGAGCGGGCCGTGGCACAGAAGGCGCTATCTATATAATTACCGACTCAAATGGCAACCCGAACGTGTTCAACGTGAATCGTAATGATGATGGCAAGCGGTGGCTGAATAACAATTGGGCCAAGCCTGACAATTCCTGGAATCCCGAGAATGAGTTTGTTTTTTCTCGAAACTATTTTCTTCCCGCGACTATAAATCGCGGTTTTTCTTTAATGGGTTATCTAAACTGTTTTTCCAACCACCAAGCATTTTACCGATTTCTTCCAATTTTATAGCTATTTCTTCGTATTGATTAGGAGAAATTAGTTTTGCTTCCCAAGTAACGGAAATTATAAATTTAAGAGTATCTAAAATTAAAATACAATGGGTTATTTTTTCAGTCTTCTTTTTATGAGCGATAAAATAAGCTAAATATGAATTTTCAAGTAAATCAAGAAATTTATTTTCAATTCTGGCGCCGATGGTATAGCGCCTATCTTTAGGAATATGGTTAATAATATTCAACCACAACAAATATCCCTCTTTGATTCTTTGGAGAATCGAAGGATTAAAATAAGATCGGGGGGGGGGGTAGAAGATTGAGTCATATATATGATTATATCATTTCTTGGGAAAATTTACTGGCATCTTGGCAAGAGTTTCTGCCAAGGAAAAGAAATAAAAAAGATGTTATAGATTTCTCTCTTCGGTTATCAGATAATTTATTAGACCTTCGAAGATCTTTATTAGCTAAAACCTATAAGCCAGATGAATATTTCGCTTTTAAAATTAATGACCCTAAACCACGTCATATCCATAAAGCCAATGTCCGTGATCGTCTAGTTCATCATGCCGTATATCGCGCTTTGTATCCATATTTTGATAGAAAATTTATTTATGACTCTTATTCTTGTCGCCTAGATAAGGGTACGCATAAAGCCCTTAATCGTTTTCGAAGTTTTGGTGAAAAAGTTTCTCATAACAATACTAATACGGCCTGGATTTTAAAAGGTGACATCAGGAAGTTTTTCGCTAGCATTAATCATACAATATTAAAAAATATTTTATTAAAGTATATTTCAGACAAAGATGTATTTTGGCTTTTGGGGCAGATTATTGATAGCTTTAATACTCCCGGCAAGATTGGCCAGGGCTTGCCATTGGGTAATTTAACAAGTCAGTTGCTAGTCAATATTTATCTAAACGAATTTGATCATTTTATTAAACGACAATTAAAAATTAAATATTATATTCGTTACGCTGATGATTTTGTAATTTTTCATGAAAATAGACTTTATTTAGAAGCCATCCTTCCAAAATTATCGGAATTTCTTGAATTAAAGCTTAAATTGTCGCTTCATTTCGATAAATTGTTTATCAAAACCTTAAATTCTGGTCTAGATTTTTTAGGTTGGATAAATTTTTCTGACTATCGTGTTTTGCGTCAAACAACCAAAAAGCGTATGTTTAGGAAATTGAAACGAAACAATTACAAAGAGGAATCACTTAATTCTTATTTAGGGATGTTGAGTCATGGAAATTCTTTGAAAATAAAAAAGGAATTGCTGAATAAATATACAAGTAATAAACATTTGAATTAGCCTGTGTTTATCAGATTTTTCTTAAGATAACTAGCTGCTACTATTTGGAGCTAGGATTATGCCTCTAATTCTTCTTTAATCTTAGCCACACTATTTCGAACTTCGTCCACGACCCCGAGCGTTGATGAATTAACAGGTTGTAAAAGGCCTGTTTTTTCATAATCTTCAATAAAATTTAGAGTTCAAAACACTATTTGACTTAAAAATATTCAAATGTTAATATATCAATATATATTGATATAACATATGAAGAATAAAGATTGCACAAATAAAAAGATATTATTAAAATTTAACGATTTGTCTAAGTTTTTAAAGGTGATTGGGGAGGAAAATAGATTAAAGATAATTTGTTTGTTAAAGAAGGGGGAACTCTGTGTTTGTGATATATACGAGAACTTGTCTTTATCTCAGAACCTAGTTTCTAGTCACCTTCGAATTTTGAAAGATTTAAAACTAATTGACTTTAGACAAGAGAAACAAAAAAAATATTATTCGATAAATAAGACAATATTTAAAAAATATAACGTATTAGTAACTAAATTTTTCCAAAGTTATGAGCAGTAAAATCAATTGGCATTATTTAAGACGAATATCGCAATTTGCGGCGATTGCTTTGGTTTTATATTTAACTCTTAGGCATTTAAACCTGGGGGTCGAAAAAGCAGCGCCAATTGATGCCTTTTGTCCTTTTGGTGGTTTTGAAAGCTTATTAACTTATATAACTACGGGGGCCTTTTTAAATAGAATTTTACTTAGTTCATTTACTCTCCTAGTAATAGTTCTAATTTTTACAATATTCTTCGGTCGTGTCTTTTGCGGATATTTTTGCCCTCTTGGGGCTCTTCAGGAAATGATTCGTTGGGTAGGCAGAAAAATAGGAATAAAAAAAGATTTAGAGCTTCCGGTTATTGTTGACAAATATGCTCGATATATTAAATACGTAATTTTAGTCGTAATTATAGTTTTATCTTACAAACTCGGGGATTTAGTTTTTAGAAATTATGACCCGTATAATGCTTTGATGCATTTAGGCAATGAATGGGAAGAGAAAGTATACGGTTATAGCATTTTGATTATCCTTTTAATCATATCCTTGTTTACTAAGAGTTTTTGGTGCCGATATTTTTGTCCGCTTGGGGCAACCCTCGGCGTCTTTAAAAAGTTAAGTTTTTTTAGATTAAAAAGAGATAAAAATACTTGTATATCTTGCAATCACTGCAACTATGTTTGTCCAGCCGGATTAGACGTGGCTAATAGCAACTCTATTAAATCCGCAGATTGTATTAGTTGTTTAAATTGTGTTAGCGGTTGCCCTAAAAAAAGTTTAGAAGTTTCTATTTTTGGCAAACAAATCTCAAAAAGTAAATTTAGTCTTATTGTTGTTATTCTTTTTGTGCTTACTATTCTGGGCGCGTCATTATCACCTTTTTGGCAGCAGAAAACCGAGTCAAATGTTAAAGACAGTAAGGGGCAAATTAATGTTGAAAACATCAGAGGTAGTAATACTCTGGAGTTTGTTATTAAAGAAAGCGGCATACCATTTGAAGCCTTTCAGGTAGAGTTTAATCTACCGGCGTATATTGATCAAACAATAATGCTTAAAGAAATAGCCTCTAAATATGGGTTAAAGAATAAGGCTGGCGATCCATTAGAAACGGAGGATTTCCGCAAGTTTATTGAGAATAATTTAATGAGTAAGAATTAATAAATAATAATTATATGTTAAAAAAGAATGAAGGGATTATTGATCGATTAATGAGAGTAATCATAGCAGAAGTGTTTTTTCTTCTCGCTTGGTTTTGGTTCGAGGGCGCCGTGCAGATAGTATTTTATATTTTAGGTTTTATAATGCTTATAACGGCTGTTATAGGATTCTGTGGTTTATATAAAATTTTTGGAATCAATACTAATAAAAATAATAAAAAAACATCAAAAGTGGTATTGGTTATTTTTGCTGTTATTTTTTTAATAATTGCCTTTGCCGGTAGTTATTATAGTGATTTTTTTACTAGAAAAATATTCTTAGAAGATTTTAACGTAATGAATAATTACTATAAACAAACACTATTTAATACGGGTAAAGATAAAAGACCAGAATCAATTGCTAATTATGATAAGTTGATTTCCGAATATGCAAGTTTTTCCAATAAGTATTCCAATTATCATCCGCGCGTAATTGCTAATGACAAGAATTTTAATGCAGATTTAGCCAGGGTGTCTATCATGATCGCAAGTTTAAAAGATAAGGTATATACCGGTAATCTCAAAGAATCTCATACTAATTTTGAAGAAGTTCGTCCGATTTTCCAAGGTATATTGAAGCGTAATGGTTTTTCAATGCTTGCTGTATATTTAGTTGATTTCCATGATTCTATGGAGAAGGTTATTGCAGAAGCGGATAAGAAAAGCCCCACCGGAGTTATTGAAACTTATGTTGATGCTAACAATAAGCTTGTAACTGTGGAAGAGGCGGCTAATGATGACGAAATTAAGGCAATTAGAAATAATCTTGAAACATTATTAAATTTAGCTAAGTCAGGCGATGCGGAAAGTTTATCCACTAAGGCAGCCGAGTTGAAGAGTAGTTTCGTTAAGGTTTATCTGAAGAGGGGGTAGGCATTTTAATATTAGTCGTCAAAATTTTCTCCATAATTAGCTATCCAAGTTCGAAAGCAGTCCCTCCAAGCGAGCAAAACACAAAATCAGGCCTTTAAGGCCTGTTTTTGTTTTAATGTTAGACACATTTTAATTTCTAAAATGGTTCGAACATTTTTGGGGTATTTTAGATAATTCGTAGAAATATACATAAAACCCTTGATTTTATTGGTCTATATTGGTTCGAATCC
>Ga0172373_10009360_pt1 | contig 12193 bp, 10 predicted proteins | sample Lak10m_2_FD_114546 | JGI IMG/M metagenome (GOLD analysis project Ga0172373, IMG submission 114546) | Freshwater microbial communities from Kabuno Bay, South-Kivu, Congo - kab_092012_10m | ecosystem: Environmental > Aquatic > Freshwater > Lake | place: Democratic Republic of the Congo... | reverse complement strand
GTGCCCACCACCTGCACCGTGGCGCCGTCGACCGAGGCCCCCGCCACATACACCTCGCCGACAAACGCGCCCGTACCAAGCACCTCCAGCGGCGGCGGTGCCGAATCCGGCGCCTGACACGCGCTCAGCGCGCCCATGGTGCAGGCGAGCCACAGGACCAGCGCACGCCCGCGGGTGACGAAGGACGACGTTTCAAAAGAGGCTGGCGAGCACATCAGCGATCCTTCCAGCCTGGTCGGCTGCACGAAGATGGGAGAGAGATCCGTAGGCAAAACGACGCGAGGCCTCGACCCCCGGATGGGGTAGGCATCTGTCGTCCGTCATCCGCGCCGTCATCCGCGCCGTCATCCGCGCCGATGGGCGACGACCAGCTCGGCGAGCTCACGCTGACCGCGGGTCTTTGTCTTGTCGTAGGCCCGCTTGAGATGGGTCCGCACGGTGCCCACTGCAATCTGGAGATGACCGGCCACCTCTGCTGGCGTCCGACCCGCCGTCAGACTCAGCGCGACCCGTGCCTCGGCAGGCGTCAGGTCAAAGGCGTCGACGAGATCGGCCACTTCGTCCACATGCGCAGCAAGGACGGGGGCAAACGCGAAGTGCCCATCGCGCACCGTCGAACCGAGCGTTGTCCCGAGGATTTCGAGGGCGCCAAAGATCTCGGACCATGGTTGCGCGTGGGCTTCGGCAAGCCGCTCTTCCCGCATGGGATCGAGCGGCGCCCGGTAGCGCGCCCGCAATTCCCGATCTCCGATATCAACGTCGACGACCTCGAGGGGAGGAAGACCGCACGGCGCGAGCGCATGAAGGGCGGCAGCGTGGGTGAGCCGCAACCAGAGACGCGATGCCTCGACGTCGTCGATAAGCGCATATCTGAAGACGTGGGGGTCGCCATTTGCGTCGTAATCGAGCCGCGCCATCGGGTTCATCGGCACATTCCACTTCCAGAACAGCGACAGCCACTCGCTCGGCGAGACCGCAAACCGGGCAAGGACGCGGAAAGCAGGATGCTTCTGCATGTGGCGACCAACCATGGCGTCGACGCGGTCATCATCCAGATGCGGTTCGAGCCGATTGAAGAGCGTGGCCGTGTCAGTCCACGGCACCCACATCAGCCCCGACGCCAACGCAGCCTCATCGAACGACAAACCGTCAAGCATTCCGTCGGTGTCGATGCCGACGGCGCGGGCCGCGTGGAGCGAGTTGAGGATCGTCAAACCGAGCGCGCGCATGCGGATACTCTGGAGTCGAACGCGATGGCTTCGCTGTCGAGCTGTGCCACCAGTTGGCGCTGCGTGTGAGCGCCAGTCTTGGAGAAGATGTGTTTGAGGTGAACCCGTACGGTGGCCACCGCGATACCCAGTTCGGCGGCGGCATCTGCGGGGCGTGCGCCGTCTCCAATGGCTCGGAGTACGGCGGTCTCCATCGGTGTCAGGCCGTGTCGCCTGGCAAAGGGATGAACCTTGTCGCGACGCGGCACATCGAGATGCGGGGCGACCGCTGCCATCGGTATCGCCACTGGTGACACGGCAGCGAACGTGGCCAGCACGGATGGAAGCGGAATGCACGTCGCAATGGATGCGAGATGTGACCACGGCGAACTGTCCACCGCAGATGTCGGATCAATTCCATACGTCGAACTCGTCGGCGTCACCTCCAGAGGCTCCAACGACGGGCTGCCAACGAGTGCAGGCGTATGACGCAGGACGTGGCTCGTGAGCAACGCGAAGCCTTCGAGTCCGGGCGTGCAACCAGCGAAGGACACACAGAGTGATTCGCCCCGCAGTAACGACGACCAGCTCAAGGCAGGGTGCGTCGCCCGCCATGCACGACAGGCAATTTCAATCCACGAGCTCAACGTGGGCGCAAAGGGCACCATGGCGCGGAGCACTGGATGCGTGCGCGCCACGTCAGCGGCGCAGACATCAAGTTGCGGCAGCGGCAACGCGATCACGAGGCGCGAGACCGCGAAAAGCGCGGCCGCGGCAGCGCGAGGGCAGCCGACACCATCAACCGCCAGGGGCGGCCCTTCCACCTCGACGCCGTGACGACGGAGGGCGGAGATGGTGGTGTGCAACGTGAGGACGGACATGGTCTCCTTCAGCCCCTCTCGCCTCGGCAATGCCTGACGCGACGCGCCATTGCCGGCGGGTGCCTCTCACCCCAAGGCCCGAACACATGCGCAGGCGAGTTCACAGCCAGTCACGATCCGTCTTATCTCTCAGACCGATGCGTCCGATCCATGAGTGGAACTACTCAATTTCAAGCATGCGGTGGCAGCGGCTCCGGCAGTGGATTCCCCTTGCCATGGCGACGGCCGCTGCGCTGTTTGTGAGCGTGCTGCTGGTGGTGGGTGCCTGGCGGGGGCGCAACCAACAGGATGTGACGCGCCAGTTGCACACGCTCACCGACGGTGCGGGCATGTTGATGCTCGATGATGAGCGAGGCGTCTGGTGGCTTGGCGAGTGGGCAGAGATGCTTGTCGATTCGCAGGGCACATGGAGCATCGACGATGTGGAGCGGAGCGATGGCTGGCAGCCGGTGGGTCGCCCCCGCCGGTCGGTGGCGCTGCGGCCGGGGGTCATGTGGTTGCGGGTCACCATGATGGATGCCCGCCCGCCCGAAGACACGGGCCGTGACCCGCGGTGGCGCGTCGAATTCGGACATCCGCGACCGATCACGTTGACCACGTGGGAGCGCGTCGGGGAACAGCGTATCGAACGCCCTTCGGGCCTGGTCATTCCGCTGGCCCAACGCGAAGTGGTCTCACGGTCCGTGGCGGTCCCGCTCACCCTCCCTCCGGGGACGCCACGCACGATCTACTTTCGACTGGACACGGCACCGCTGGGCTTTTCGGCGGTGGTCACCTCGGAGCTCTCCAGCGCCGACCGCATCCTTCGCGAAGAGCGCTGGCTGATGCTGTATTACGGCGGCGCCATTTTTCTGCTCGCGTACAACCTCTTCTTGATGGTGTCCCTTCGGGACGCCACCTACGCGTGGTACGCCGTCGTGCTCGTGTCGACCGCGCACTTTTTCCTGGCGCGAAACGGATTTTATTGGCTCGTCGGATGGAATGCAGCGAGCGGCTGGGGTGGTGGGGCCATCTCAGCCCTTCAGTTGGTGGGAATCCTGCAATTCACGCGGCTGCTCTTGCGAACGGCCGATGAGTCGCCGCGTGCGGACCGCGTCCTCGCCGTTCTTGTCACGGTCGCTGTCGCCCTTGGTGGAGTATCGTTGGTCTTTCCAGAGACCCTCAACGAGGCCTTCATCGCACCGTTCGGGCTGATGATGATCATCACCGCTTTTGTGGTCGGGGTACAGCGCGCACGACGAGGCAGTACGGCAGCGCGATATTTCGTCGCTGCCTGGGTGGCACCTGCATTTGGCGCGACCTTGTATACGCTCAAGCATACGTCGCTGGTACCTCACGACGCCTTCACGGAGCATTCGCTCCAGGTTGGTTCAGCGCTCGAGATGTTGCTGTTCTCGCTGGCGCTGGCCGACCGCGTTCGCACACTTGATCGCGCCATTCGCGAGCGGGAGCTGCGCCTGGCTATCGCACACGTTGAGCACGCCAGGTCACTCGACGTCATGCGCGCCGACGCCGCGTCCCGCATGGTCGAGGTCCAGGAAGAGCACAGCCGCCGACTTGCACGCGATCTGCACGATACGGTCGGTCATCGATTCCTGCTGATTGAATACGCCGCTGCGACACCCGACGAGGTCGAGGCGCGCGCGGCCATTGTGGCATTGGCCCGAGAGGGGGCGGCCGAAACACGCGAGATCGCGCATGGACTGTATCCGCAGCGATTGCTCGACCTCGGGCTTGCCGAGGCGCTCCGCAGCGCTGCCGATGTGGTCACGCGGGCAGGGCTCCAGCGTGTACTCGATATCGACGACAACGCTGTAGCTCGACTGGGCAGCGCTGAGCGTCTGGCCGTGCTGCGCGTGGCCGAGGAGGCGCTCCACAATGCTCTGCGCCATGGGCATCCCACGACGGTGTCGATCAGGGTGGCCACTAGCGGCGACGCGGTGGGACTCGAAATCGCTGACGATGGTGTCGGCATCGCGGACGGCGCCGCCGAAGGTCTGGGGCTGCGAACGATGCGCGAACGGGCGTTCCTGATTGGCGCGACGTTGGTGGTGTCGCCGTATGCGCCACGGGGCACAGTCGTCCGTCTGGTAATTCCGTCGACCCCGGCACGACGAGCCTGACCGGAATTCTCAGGATTCCAGCGATGGTCCGACGGCCAGGGCAAATTCAAGGAGCCGGTGCGGACCGCGAAGCCCGAGTTTCCGGCAGATATTGGCGCGATGGTTCTCGATGGTTCGTACGCTCACACCGATGATGCCCGCTATCCCTCGGCTCGTGAGGCCTCTGGCCAGCAAGGCGACGACCCGGCGCTCCGCCGGCGACAGCTGCTCGACACCATCGTGCACGATGACAGACGCGACAGCGTGCTCGGCGGGCAACGCCGTCGGAAAAGACTTGTCGCCGCCAAGGCAGAGCGCCGCCACGGTCACCAGGGCTGTCGCACCGGCGCCCTTCGCGGCGTAGCCGACGGCGCCCTCGCCTCGCGCCCGGGCGAGATATGCCGGCTCATGATGCGTGCTCACGACCATCACGGGGCTCTCGAGTTCTTCGTCGCGAGCACGTGCCAACAGGTCGAAACCAGCGAGATCAGGCAGCGAGAGATCGAGCGTCACCAGCGCGTACGACTGCGTGCGCCACAGGCGCAGCGCCTCGGCGGCGGTCGCGGCCTCATCGACGGCGCCCACGTCCTCGAGCTGGCGAAGCAGCCCCACCAGGCCAAGACGAAACACGGCGTGGTCGTCGACGACGAGCACCCGTCGGAGGCTGGATCTTGCGGCGCTGGCCATTCGCGTCTGGCCCTTCCCTCGCTCAACCTTCAGCCCGGCGGGCTTTGTGGCCACCGATCTGGATCGGGTACTCGCCGGAGAAGCAGGCGTCGCAGGCGCCCGGCACCGACGGCTCCCGCTGCCGCACGGCACGATGCAGCCCCTCCCGCGAGAGGTAGGCGAGGCTGTCGGCGCCGACAAACGCACGGATACCCTCGGTATCGAGGCGACTGGCGATGAGCTCGGCCTTCGTCGGCGTGTCGACGCCGTAGAAGCACGGGTGCGTCGTCTTCGGCGCCGCGATCCGGAGGTGGACCTCTCTGGCCCCCATCGAGCGGATCATGTCGACGATCTTCTTGCTCGTCGTGCCGCGCACGAGGCTGTCGTCGACCACGACGACGCGCTTGCCGGCGAGGATGCCGCGCACCGGGTTGAGCTTCAGCTTCACACCGAAGTGGCGGATGCGCTGCTCGGGCTCGATGAACGTGCGGCCGACGTAGTGGTTGCGCACCAGGCCGAGCGCGAAGGGCAGGCCGCTGACGTCGGCGTAGCCCATCGCGGCGAAGACGCCGGAGTCCGGCACGGGGATGACGACGTCGGCGTCGACGGCGCTCTCGGTGGCGAGGACCTGCCCCATGGCGCGACGCGCCTCGTGGACGGCGGTGCCGAAGACCACCGAGTCGGGGCGGGCGAAGTAGACGTGCTCGAAGATGCAGGTGGCGACCGGCAGGCCCTCGACGTTGTCGAGGCGGTGGCTCGTGAGGCCGCTGTCGTCGATGGCGACGATCTCGCCGGGCTCCACCTCGCGCACGAACTCCGCGCCGATGAGGTCGAACGCGCAGGTCTCCGACGCGAGCGCCCAGCCGCCCGTCGGCAGGCGGCCGACGACGAGGGGCCGCACGCCCGAGGGGTCGCGCAGGCCGTAGAGGCGACCATCGCCGGCGACGGTGAGGGCGTAGGCGCCCCGCACCTGCTTGAGGCACTTCTGCAGGCGCTGCAGCAGCGTGCCGTGCGTCGACGCCACGAGGTGAAGGATGACCTCGGTGTCCACCGTCGAGCTGAAGATCGAGCCCCGCTCCTCGAGCTGGCTGCGCAGCGCGTCGGCGTTCACGAGGTTGCCGTTGTGGGCGACGGCGATGGGGCCGGCCTGACAGCGCGCGAGGATGGGGCCGGCGTCGCGCAGGCGGGCGTCGACGTCGGCGGCCTCGCTGCCGGCGGTGGCGTAGCGGGCGTGGCCGATGGCGACCGCACCCGTCAGCGTCGTGAGGTCGGCCTCGGTGAAGACGTCGGCGACGAGGCCGTGGCCCACGCGGCGCTTCAGCGCCTCGCCGTCGCCGGCGACGATGCCGGCGCTCTCCTGCCCGCGATGCTGCAGGGCGTAGAGCATGAGGTACGCGAGCTTGGCGGCCTCGGCCTGACCGGACGACGACGGGTCCCACACGCCGACGACGGCGCACTGATCACGGAAGCCGTCGACGCCATCATCGAGATCGGCATCGAACTCGTCGTCACGCAGCGACTGCGGGGTCATGCGGCGCTCCCTGTGTGCTTGCCGGCGACGATGCCGCCGACGACGGCCTCGGCAGCCTCGACGAGCTGCCCGAAGGGCATCGCGAAGCGCCGATCACCCTGGTGGTCCTGCAGCGAGAAGTCCGGCGTGACGCCGACGGCGCCAAGGACGACGGCCTCGATGCCGGCGGCGGCGCAGCGGGCCTGCACGGCGGCGACGCCCTGGTTGTCGACGGCGACCACCATGCAGAGCCGATCCTCACCGAGGTAGGAGACGAGGAAGTCCTCGCCGTCGGGCAGGGTGCAGCGCACCGGCATCTCGTTGGCGAGGCCGATGGAAAACAGCGTCTGCGCGAGGCCGCCGGCGAGGACCGGCCAGGCGTCGAGGACGTGCCCGCCGACCCGCAGCTCGCGCACCAGCGTGCACAGCGCGCCCACGGCCTCGAGCGCCAGCGGCTTCACCGCGCCCTGGCCCGGGGCCACCTGCCAGGCGGCGAAGCTGCCCTCGAGCGTCGTCGGCGGCGCGCCGATCCGCAGCAGCACATCGCCCGACTTCAGCATCATCGCCGGCGCCACCTTCGCGAGCTCGTCGACGACGCCGACCACGCCGACGGTGGGCGTGGGCAGCACGCTCGCCTCGTCGGTCTGGTTGTAGAGGCTCACGTTGCCGGAGACGACCGGCACATCGAGCCCGCGGCAGGCGTCGGCGATGCCGTCGACGCCGGCAGCGAGCTGGTGCATCTGCGCCGGGATGAGCGGCGAGCCGTAGTTGAGGCAGTCGGTGACGCCGACGGGGACGGCGCCGACGCAGCTCACGCGGGCCACGCCCTCGACGACAGCACGGCGGGCCCCCTCGAAGGGATCCAGCGCACACTGGCGGCTGTCGCAGCACAGGGCCATGGCAATGCCACGCTTCGTCTCGGGGAGCTTCACGAGCGCCGCGGCGGCGAAGGTGCCGTCAAAGACGGTGCCGGCGCCGACCTCGCGGTCGTACTGCCGGTAGATCCACGACTTCGGCGCCAGCGTCGGCGACAAGAGCACGCTCTTCACCGCGTCCTGCGGCCGGGCCACGAGGGCCTTGAGCGCGTCCTTCGGCAGCGGCACCGGCGTCGTCGGCGTGTGCGGGCGCTCGTAGCGCGGCGCCTCGTCGGCGAGCGGCTCGGCGGGCAGGCAGCAGACCTCGACGCCGCCCTTGAGCAGGCGCACGAAGCCGTCGTCGGTGACGGTGCCGATCACGGTGCAGTCGAGGTCCCACTTCGTAAAGATGGCGCGGACGGCGTCTTCCTTGCCGGCCTTCGCGACGAGGAGCATGCGCTCCTGCGACTCCGAGAGCATGAGCTCGTAGGCCGTCATGCCCGTCTCGCGGGTGGGGACCTGGTCGAGGTCGAGGCGGACGCCGCTGCCAGCGCGCGACGCCATCTCGAACGCCGACGACGTCAACCCGGCGGCGCCCATGTCCTGGATGCCGACGAGCAGCTCCTCACCGCGGGCGAAGAGCTCGAGGCAGGCCTCAAGCAGCAGCTTCTCCTTGAACGGGTCGCCCACCTGCACGGTGGGGCGCTCCTGCTCCTGCCCCTCGCTGAAGCTGTCCGACGCCATCGTGGCGCCGTGGATGCCGTCGCGGCCGGTCTTGGCACCGACGTACATCACGGGGTTGCCGACGCCCGACGCGTTGCCCTTCCAGATCGCGTTCTTCTTGACGACGCCGAGGGCAAACGCATTGACGAGGATGTTCTTGTCGTAGGCGGCGTCGAACTCGGCGTTGCTCCACACCGTCGGCACGCCGAAGCAGTTGCCGTAGCCGCCGATGCCGCGCACGACGCCGTCGACGAGGCCCGGGGTCTTGGCGTGCGACGGCTGACCGAAGCGCAGCAGGTTCATCGCCGCGATGGGGCGCGCGCCCATCGTGAAGACGTCGCGCAGGATGCCGCCGACGCCGGTGGCCGCGCCCTGGTAGGGCTCGATGTAGCTCGGATGATTGTGGCTCTCGACCTTGAAGGCGACGGCCCAGCCATCGGCCACATCGGGCTCGACGTCGACGACGCCGGCGTTCTCGCCGGGGCCGACGAGGACGCGCGGCCCCGTCGTCGGGAAGCGACGCAGGTGCACCTTGCTCGACTTGTAGGAGCAGTGCTCCGACCACATCGCGGCGATGCAGCCGAGCTCCACCTTCGTCGGCGCCCGGCCGATCAGGCCGCAGGCCCGCTCGAACTCTTCGGCGGACAGGCCCATCTCGGCGCCGTGGGCGGGGCCGGTGGGGTCGGCGTCGTGGAGGCGGGCGACGAGGGGCTTCTTCTTGCCGCTCATGGGGTGCTCCCGGTGCTCTGCTGGGGGGCCGCCGCGGCGAGCGCCGCCAGCAGACCAAGGCCGTCGTCGCCGCCGAGCAGCGGGCTCGCGCGACGCTCGGGGTGGGGCATCATGCCGAGGATGTTGCGCTTCGGACCGCCGATGACGCCGGCGATGCCGCGGCGGGCGCCGTTGACGCGGGCGTTGCCGGCGGTGTCGACCTCGAGGTAGCGGAACGCGACGCGGCGCTCCTTCTCGAGCTGCGCAAGGGTGGCGTCGTCGGCGGTGTAGTTGCCTTCGCCATGGGCGACGGGGACGACGACCTCGTCGCCGGTCGTGTAGCGGGCGAGCAGCGGGCTGTCGCCGACGACGGTGAGGACGACCTCTTCGCAGACGAAGCGCCCCGAGGCGTTCCGGAGCAGGGCCCCCGGCAGCATCTGGGCCTCGCACAGGATCTGGAAGCCGTTGCAGATGCCGAGGACGGGGCCGCCGGCGTCGGCGAAGCGCTTCACCGCCTGCATGATCGGCGAGCGGGCGGCCATCGCGCCGCAGCGCAGGTAGTCGCCGTAGGAGAAGCCACCGGGGAGGATGACGCCGGTGGTGTCGGCCGGGAGCGCGTGGTCCTTGTGGAACACGCGCGTGGCGGTGCCGCCAGCGGCGACGACGCCCGCGACGCAGTCCCGGTCGCAGTTGCTGCCGGGGAAGGTGACGACGACGGTGGCCATGTCAGCCCGCCCCGCCGGTCTCGACGACGTCGATGCTGGCGTCTTCGATGACCGGGTTGCGCAGGAGCTTCTCGGCCATGGCCTGGGCCGCGGCCCGCGCCTCGGCGGCGGTGCCGTCGATGTCGAGTTCGATGAGCTTGCTGACGCGCACGTTGCGGGCGCTCGGGAAGCCGAGGGTGTGCAGGCTCTTCTCGACGGCCTCTCCCTGGGGGTCGAGGACACCGGGCTTGAGACGGACGATCACGCGGGCTCGCATCGCAGGCTCCTTGGCTGGGCTGCGCCGCCGATAGCAGGGCCCGGGCACCGACCCAAGAGATCCGTGCGGCGCCGTCGGAGAGAGCCGTTCACCACCAGGCCAGGGCCGCGGCGGGCCGCCGCCAACCTGCTACGGTCGCCTCGTGAGCCTCGCCTTCGTCCTCGCCTCGTGCCTTGCCCTCGCTGCGCCGCCGGCGCTCGACCCCGTCGTCCTGCCCGCCAGCGGCGGCGCCGGGGCCCTGGTGGGCGGCCTCGCCGGCGGCGGCGTGGCCCTCACGATGGCGCTGGTGGCCCGTCAGGCCACCGGCGAGGAGGTCACCGACACCGCCCAGGGCCTGAACCGGCTCGCCACCTTCGGCACCCTCGTGGCGCCGGCGCTGTTCGCGGTGGGCGGCGCGGTGGTCGGCGCGGGACTGTCCTCGGGGCTCGTGGGCGCCCTCACCGTCGGCTTTGGCGCCACGATGGGCGCCGCCGTCGGCACCGCCACCGCCCTCGTCCTCGTGCCCATCGGCGTCGAGGCCGTCGACGTCCCCGGTGGCCCCCTCGGCGCCACCGCCGCCATCGCCGGCATCGTCGTGGGCGCGGCGGCCATCGGTGCGGCGGCCGCCGGGGTGGTGGCCTCGCTGACGCTGGAGAGCGCCGCCTTCGATGAGGTCGGGGGCGACAGCGAGGACTTCCACCGGCAGGACGAGCCGACGAACTTCACCCTTGACGCTCCACCCGATCGCCGTTAGAAGAGCCGCACAACGAGCCGCTGCGGGAATAACTCAGTGGTAGAGTGCAACCTTGCCAAGGTTGAAGTCGTGGGTTCGAATCCCATTTCCCGCTCCATGAAGCCCTCGGTCCACCCGAGGGCTTCTTATTTATGAGACCGCTGCGGGAATAACTCAGTGGTAGAGTGCAACCTTGCCAAGGTTGAAGTCGAGGGTTCGAATCCCTTTTCCCGCTCCATCTAACCCCGCCTCATGGCGGGGTTTTCTTATTCTGCGGCACGCACCTCCTCGGGGTCCTTGGCCTCGGGTGTACCAGGCGGGTGTACCTTTCCCGGGCGCTTCGCTTCGTTCTCGCTCATGACCAACCGCACGACGGCCTCTCCCGCCGCGCGGCGCTCCGCTGGATCGACGGACGCGTAGAGAGCCTGCGCCGTCTCCGTTCGCCACCCCGCCTGCGCCCGACGCACAAGCTCGTCGACGCCCGCCCGCCGCGCCAGGTTCTCCAGCGTGCGGCGGAACGAGTGCGGCGAGATCGGTGTGACTTGCGCTGCGTCGGCGACGATACGGATCGGCTCGTCGAGGCACGACGCAGAGCGATGCCACCCGAACTCTCGCTTCGGGTACCGCGCCTGCGCCGCCGCTCGATGCGTGGCTGACGCCGGGAACATCAACCCCGACGACAGACCCGCATGTTGCTCCTCGAGCAGCCACCGGCGCTGCTCGTCGAGAACAAGGGCGAGCGGTTCGACGATGGTGACCCGGCGCGGGTCGTCCGTCTTCACGCCCTTCTCCTCGCCACGCCACACGGAGCGCTCGATGTGCAGCTCTCCGTCCACGCGGTCGGACCACTTCAGCGCGAAGGCCTCGCCGCGTCGCATGCCTGTCCACGCAAGGACGAGCAGCAGACGTGCGATGTCTCTGGCGATCTCGCGACCCGCGAGCACCTCCACCATCTCGACGAAGCGTCGGAGCTCTTCTGCCGTGAGCGAGTTGCCACGCCGCCCGCGTGTCCGCCGCTCTGTGAGCGCCTTGACCGAGCGCGCAGGATTCGCAGCGAGGAGCCCGTCGGACACAGCGTCGTCGAGAATCTGGCGCAAGACGCGCAGCCTCCCGTTCACGGTCGCGGGCGCGGCTTCCTTCTTCGTCATGGTCGCCATCGCCGCGCGGATGTCCCCCGCGGTGATGGCATCGACGTAGTTGGGCCCGAGCCTGACGATCCAGTGCGCGACCTCGCCGGTGTACCGCGCGAGCGTCGACGATTCGAACTGCTCAGCGTGCACCACGAGGTACTGCTCGGCGAAGGCGGCGAACCGCTGCCTGGTACGCGGCGGCGTCGGAGCGGTGCCCTTGAGCTGCTCCTTCAGCGCCACGGCTTCGGCGAACGACGTCGCAACCATCACCCTCTTCCTCCTCCGTCCTGTCCTCTCGTCCGTCCAGCGAACGCGCACCAGGAAGCGGTTCGGACCGTCCTCTACGATCCCGGGTACGCGCGTTTTCTTCGGCCGGTTCAACTTGATTGGCATGTTGTTCCTCCCCGGCCGGAGGGCTCATGCCGTCGCTGTCGACGACCGTACCACGGCGGATGAACCGCTCGAGGGCCTCCAAGCTGAAGCGATGACTCCGACCGACGCGCCCATCAGGGCGAAGCGCGCCCGCGTTCAGCAGCCGGTAGAACGTCGCGCGCGAGACCCCGAGGAACACACAGGCCTCGGCGTTCCGGAGCCACTGGCCGGCGTCAACTACAAGCTCCCATCGGCGACAATTACACCTCCCCATCCGGGTTCATGACTGTCGCTTCGGCTTCGGTGTAGTTGTCGTCGCCTCCCTTCGTGCTTCTTCGGCCCTGGC
>Ga0172373_10009359_pt1 | contig 12194 bp, 7 predicted proteins | sample Lak10m_2_FD_114546 | JGI IMG/M metagenome (GOLD analysis project Ga0172373, IMG submission 114546) | Freshwater microbial communities from Kabuno Bay, South-Kivu, Congo - kab_092012_10m | ecosystem: Environmental > Aquatic > Freshwater > Lake | place: Democratic Republic of the Congo: South-Kivu... | reverse complement strand
TAGGCAAAGCCCGGCGACTGCGTTCGGACCGCCGTACCACCCCTCCGCTCCAGCGAATACTGCTGATCGGGCGGAAAGGTGCGTCGAAGTACCCGCTCCGTGTCCAGTACCCGATCCACCCACCGGTGGCTGTCCAGCACGATATCCCAATAATACTCAGCCGGATTGGCCACATAGTGCGCAGCCCCTACCAGGTATTGATATCGGGCATCGGCAAATAGCTCGGGGATTCGGCTTTCCCAGAAAGCATGTATGCCGTATTGTCCAGTCAACTGCCCGTTGTAGTTGGCCGTGGTATGCAGGGGTACATGGGCATCTGCTACATAATGACCTATTTCGGCGGATAGCCGCAAAATAAGCGGTGCATCCCCCGCCGCAAACGCTGCCTGCAAGCGCTTTTCCATCCCTGCCAGGTGATACGGTAAAATGCCGTGGGCTGAGAAAGTATCCACGGCCCAGACTGTCTGACAAGGCAGCCGCCCCTCAAACAGTACCTGCAGGCTATCACAGGGCACTTCCTTCCGTTCTTCGAAATACTGTAAAAAAAGCGTGGTGGCAAACCAGCGGTGATAGTCGGCCGCCGATATCCCATCGGCCGGCCACCAGGCGACCCCTTGCCGGGCAGTATCGCAGAAGTAGTAACGCCCTGCGCGCAAGCTGGTCTGTTCGTAGCCAAATAAAAGAACCGAGTCAGCCGTGGGTGTACGGATATAGATGTCGGTCAGACGGGCACAGGCATCCGCCCAACTCCGGGGTAGTTCGGCAAAGGGCGGGGAGCCGTAGCGATCCAAATCCATGAAGTGGCGGCTGGCCTCGAATGGCGACGCATAGCGGCGCTTGTCGGGATCCACCGCGTGCTCGGTGATATACTCCATGTTCTTTTTGTAAAATAAGGCCATCTCCATGGGAAGGGAAAACACCGCGAGGCGATTGATACGCCGATGGCCGAAAAAGCCCCAGGACGGCGTGGCCGGCTCGACATAGCCGATAGCCACAGCGGATGAGAAGCCGGCACCACCAAGCAGGAACCAACAAAGGAAAAAATTGAATCTACCGGATACCATGGTTTAGTTTTGGGCAAGGTAGCCCGTTTCTCCGGTGACACCAACACCTGGGTTGCGCTGCTATATAAGCGCATTTTGGCTCATTATAAAATATAACCTACTGATAATCTGTCGCTTTAATGTCGGAAAAGAAAAAAGGATATCCCCAAAACACTTTTTTAAACACGCGATTTTGGACGAGAAAGAAATCGCCGGCGCTGTCGGAGGCAAAAAACCGTTCGATTTCATTATTCCCTGGCAGCTGCTCTGTCTTGGGATCAACCTCTACGGGGGCGGGCTGAATAGGAAAGAACCGCACTTCTTTACGGCTACCATCCGCTCTTCGGAGGGAAATAATGGCAAAGGGAATGAGTTGGCGCACGGAATCGCGGTGGGTGTAGTCATTTCGGAAGGCTTCGGCCGAGAGGCTTTCAAAGCCGACCAGGAAGGCTTCGGCTGCACCTGGACTCAGTGGAGCTACTATCCGGCGGGTAGTAGGAAAAAAGGGTCGCACCTCGAAACCGGATTTTTTCTTTTCAAGGATAAAAGACATACTGCGCTGTAAGGGATATTCGATGCGCAGCTCCTGAATGCCGTCCGGATTTTCGGCGAAGACAGCCCGATCCCGCCAATCTTCTCCTTTGAGGTTGTATCGGAAACGCAGGTTGCCCTCCCAGCCTGGAAGGTAGGCGACATACGGCTGGTCGTACCCTTCCTTAATGACAAAAGTTCCGCGTTCATCGGGGGTGCTGCCCCCGACGTAGTAAGTACATAGCTCCCGGCCGGAGCGGTGATACACGATGACCTTGATTCCTTCGGTGGCGAGGTTGCGCACCATATTGGGTACGGCGGCCTGTGGTGGTTTGTATTGTATTTCAATCCGGCGAATTGCGTCCAGGAGGTTTTCCATAGCACTAGGGCGAACTTTCCATTTGCGGTTGTAGCGCCATTCCGAACCTGCTCTTTCCAGGTTGATGGTTTCCCCGTCGCGCCGGGCCAGGAAGATACGGCCTATCTGTTCCGTTTCTGGTACGGCAAACTGCCGCTCCTCGGCCAGAGCTACCATCCGGGGGTCTGGTGTGCGCAACACATACCACCACGCCGCGAAACCAAGAAGGAGGAAAGCAGCCAATAGCCACCAACGCCGTTTGTTCTTCATATATCACCAAAGTTTGGAGGTATAGTCCATACCTGTTTTAGCGGTTCTACGAAACGAGCCGGCCAAAGCGACGTTGGCGCAACCACTGGTACAACAATCCGAATACAGCCAGCAAGAGCAGCGGAAGCCCGATATTGAGTAAGCGCCATTTCCCGGATTCTGTTTTGGCCCGGGTGGTATCCAGCAAGCGCAGGTCTATATTTTTGCCCCGGGCGGCCACCACCCCCTGATCATCCAGCAGGTATTCGACCGCGTTGAGGAGAAAATCCTTATTGTCAAACTGGTAACGGGCAAAGCGGTTGAACCCTAGGGGAATCACCTCGCCGGTACGGGCATTGAACGCATTTTTCGCTATATCGCCATCTGCTACGACCAGCATGCGGTTTTCCGGACTCTGTGCCCGATACGGCGTACCCATTTCCTCCAAGCTCCGCTGCATTTGCTGGCTGAGGCGGTTTTCATACATCGAAGGAAAGACCCCTTCCAACAGCATAGCCAATGGCTGCGCCCCTTTATCGAACTTTTCCGCGTCCAGCGGATAGCGCAGAAAATCAAAGTCCATGCGCAGCGGAAGCAACTGATACCGACTGCGTTCGGTAGATGCCAATACCACCGTTTTTTTCAGGTTAGTTTTCGTGCGGACCGTTGTATCCAGTGCGCTGGGGTAAAGGAGATTGACCGGCCCCAGGTTTTTCACAATGGGATGCTCCGAGTTGGGGGTGACGACAATATGATAGGGATACTCAAACAATTGAAGCTGAGGCTCGTTGTCCACCTTGCCGGTAACCAGCTCAATACCGGTACACTGCATATCCAGTACGAGATTTTGTTGGATGCGGATACCATAGCGGAACAACAGGTCGTCCAGCGCCAGATTGTAGGGTTCCGGCATATACTCCTTCCGTCCGTTGAGGCTATCGAGATCCACCTTTACCGCATCGAGAAGCCACAGGAGCTTCCCACCTTGCATCACATATTGGTCAATTTTGAACTTATCTTTATCTGAAAAGGCCGACTGGGGCTTAGCCACGACAAGTACACTAATCCGCGGATCTACGCTGGGGACGCTATCCAGAATCAATCGGCCGGTATTATAGAACTCCCGGAGGGAGCGTTCCCAGTCGGCAGTTTCGTAAGCGGTAAGTTCCCCATGCCCGGTGGTGAATACGATGGCTGGTTTTTCTGCCTTTTGCACTTGCCGGGCTGCATTAGCCAGCTTATATTCCAGAAACCGAACTGCTTTATTGAGGGTTTCCTCTGTTACTCCCGGCCCTCCTTCCATCAGGTTGATCGGCAGGCTGCGGCCTTTATAAAACACCAGGGCATAAGGCAGGACGGCTTTAGTAGTACTTTCCGACTGACCTGGCATGCGAAGGGAGATGGGCTGCATCCCTTGCTTTCGATAGGTCTCTATGCGATTGTTAATATCTTTTACTGAACCGGCGAAGGGGTCTTCAAAATCGAATTCAACATAGCCGGATTCGCTGCGGAAATCTTCGAGCATATCCCGACAGGCCGTCTGCAATCGTTTGAAGCCAGAAGGAAATTCACCACCCAACAATATTTTTACGTACAGCACATCGTCGAGGTTGCGCAATAAGGTGCGCGTGCCGTCGGTGAGGGTAAACCGCTTGTCAGCGGTGAGGTCGAGATAGCCATACCACGCGGTATTGCCTACGCGCGCGTTGCCGAGGATATTCAAAAAGAGGAGGATACCTGCGATGAAGAGCGTCCGAAGTCCATCGCGGCGTTCGAGCGACCAGCGCGTCAGGGAGAGGAACAACAGGATCAGCGCAACGAAATAGAGGATATCCCTGGAATCCAGCACGCCCCGGCTCAGCGAGCGGTAGTGATACTGAATCCCAAATTTTTGAATGACATCATCCCAGCGTCCGGCAAAAACTGGCAACTCGCTGAAATAGGCAAATCCGTTGAACACCAGGAAGCTCATAAAAGCGGCCAGCACAAAGGCGGCAATCTGGTTGTTTGTGAAGGTAGAAGAGAAGAGACCAATCGATGCAAAGACCCCGGCGAGCAGGAAAAGGCCTATATAAGAACCCATGATAGCCCCTGAATCGAGGTTGCCGACGGGGGATCCCAGTTGATATACGGTATAGTAATAGACAGCGGTGGGTAGCAAGGAAAAGAATGCCAGCGTGAGAACGGCCAGATATTTTCCCCCGATGATATGCAAAGGCTGCAAGGGCTTGGTAAGCAGCGTTTCGATGGTTCCCTGTTGGCGTTCCTCGGCAAATGAACGCATGGTGAGGGCGGGCAGGAGCAGTAAAAAAACCAGGGGTGCGTTGTCGAAGAGCGGGTCCAGCGACGCATGGTTATATTCCAGTATGCTGGATTCCGGAAATACGAAGAGAAGCAGCCCCAGGACGAGTAGGAAAACTCCGATGGCCATATATCCTGCCAGGGAGCTAAACAAGGCGTTGATTTCTTTTCTATAAATGGCAAACATATTTATCAGATTAGCCTTCTTTTTATATAATCCTTTCAGCAATAACGGGTTATAATAATTGCTAAAACGGGTTGCGCTGATTGAACACCTCCATAGCGCGCAGCATTTTATCGCGATCGGGCTGTTTCAACAATCCCAGTGCCCGCCGGATTTCGCCATCGGAGGTGGTCCAGGCGGCCAGGTTTTCCAGGGTAAAAGGCAGCACTTCTCCGGAGCGGGAAAGCAGTATCCGTTCGCGCTGCTGGTGTTCGCTGCGCGCCACCTTTCCCTTTCGGAAAGGGAGTCCGTTGTGCGGGTTATAGGCGGCCATTTCTACCGTATCGCGGACTACGGCTTCGTATGAAAAATAGGATACGGCCCCCAGCGGAGAAAGACGGGCGAATACGGTGGAAGATCGGCTACTGCTATCGGCAGGTATCCGGATAGCGGGCCGCCCATCCAAACAAAGCCCCCAGTATGCATCTATCGGCAGGGAGTTTCCTTGGGTATCGAGCAGGCTGGCTACCGTCACGGTACCGGACTCGGCATTGAAAAACCAATCCCCGCGGAGGTCTTTCCAGCGGTAGTCGGGCCGATTGGCGCGAAAGGATTCAAAGCTTTGGTATAAGCCATCCTGAAACCGGGGCGTACCCACTTTAGCTTTTTCCTGCGCCTGTAAACCAGCCAGCAGGAGCAATAATCCTGCCAGGGTCATCCACATTTTTTTCATTGCACCTCTTTTTTAGCCCTGGTTAATTGCTGGAACACTTCCTCAACGGAAGAAGCTTCTTGATGAAGCTCGAGCAGAACCAGATTTTGGGCTACTGAAAACTGAAAAATAGCGGGTCGGATGTCGGTTCCTTTGGCCGCATACAGCTGCACCCTGCGGTCGCTCAACGGTTGTATCCGGCGGATATCTTTTATCTTCCCCAACGCATCCGGAGATACCGGTGATTGCCAGGCTGCCGTGACCACCTGTTCGCCCTGCAGGCGCAGGGTAAGTTTTTCGACAGGGTCATCCGCTACGATTTGTCCCTGATGAATAATGAGGACGCGGTCGCACACTGCCTGCACCTCCTGCATGATATGGGTCGAGAAAATAAGGGTTTTGGATTGCCCCAAGGTTCGAATCAACTGTCGGATTTCGACGAGCTGATTGGGGTCGAGGCCGGTGGTCGGCTCGTCGAGGATGAGCACGTCGGGGTCGTGCAGCAGAGCCTGTGCCAGTCCTACGCGTTGCCGGTACCCCTTTGACAAGGCGCCAATCAGTTTATGAGCCTCCCGGCCGAGGCCGGTCAGTTCAATCACCTCTTCAATCCGTTTGGAAGGGCTGGCCAGGCGGTGTACCCGGGCGCAAAAGAGCAGGAACTCCCGTACATACATATCCTTATACAAGGGGTTGTGCTCGGGCAGATAGCCTAGATGTGTGCGCACTTCAAACGGGTGAGAGGCTACATCGAGGCCACATACCATGGCGGATCCCGCATCGGGTGCGATATAGCCCGTGAGGATTTTCATCGTCGTCGTTTTACCGGCGCCGTTGGGTCCCAGAAAACCGAGCACCTCTCCGGGTCTCGCTTCGAAGGAGATTCCGTCGAGCGCGGTTTGCCCGGCGTAATTTTTTGTCAATGCTGCTACTTTAACTGACATGCAGACCGTATTTTGAGCGGTGGACAAAACTAAGCAGAGATTGTGAAGTTTTTGACACCTGTCGCAAGAACGCGTTTTTCAAATCCAAATTATTTAATCCATGGCTTCCGCACACATTGCACACATAGCGATTTACAAATTAAATATTCCGCTGCACGAGCCCTTTGTAATTTCTTTGGAGACTATTACCCACGCCGAAAACATCCTCATCCGGATAGTAGCTGAAGACGGTACGGAAGGATATGGGGAATGTAGCCCATACCGCCGGATTGCCGGAGAAACCCAGGAAAGTGCGGCAGCGGTAGCACCGTTACTGGCGAAAACCCTATTGGGAAGGGATGCCCGCTCGGTTCAAACGGCAGTTCGAGCGATGGACCAGGCCATAGCGGGTAACCGCTGTATCAAGAGTGCCTTTGACCTTGCCCTGTACGATCTGGCGGCACGGCTGCATGGGATACCCCTTTACCAGTATCTGGGTGGAGAAAATAAAAAACCGTTGCGTACGGATATGACGGTGAGCATGCTGGCGCCGGATGCGATGGCGCAATCGGCCCTGCGCTTCAAAGCGGCCGGGTTCGATGCCATTAAGCTCAAGTTGGGAGGCGGGCTACCCATCGACGTATCGCGGGTACAGGCGGTGCGGGAAGCGGTTGGTCCCGATATCCAACTCCGCGTGGATGCCAACCAGGCCTGGGATACGGCCACGGCGTTGCAGGTACTACGGCAGATTGCGCCCTATCACATACAATATTGTGAGCAGCCCATTGCTGCCACCCAGTACCTCGACCTCGCCTACCTACGCCGGCAAAGCCCTATTCCCATCATGGCCGATGAGTCGCTGTTTGACCATCAGGATGCCGTGCGGCTTATACGGCTCGAAGCCTGTGACTTATTCAACATCAAGTTATCGAAAGCCGGCGGGATTGCGCACAGCACCCGCATCGCCCATATTGCCGATGGGGCCGGATTGCAGTGCCAGGTAGGATGCTTCTCCGAGAGCCGGATTGGCATGAGTGCACTGGCTCATTTCGCGCTGGCTCACGATTGCATCCGCCACTTCGACCTGGATGCCCCGCTCATGCTGTCGCACGATCCGGTAATCGGCGGAATCAGCTACCATCCCGGCGGGCAGGTCACTGTACCAGATACACCGGGCATTGGCGCGGTTCCAGATAGGGCATTTGTACAGGATTTACCCCTGGTAGCGGCTCTGGGGTAGGTGCTGACGCTCCGCTTTTTTCGTACCTTTATACCATATATGCCACCTGCTAATGGAAAAAAAACTACCGCTCGGCATCCAGGATTTCCGGAAAATCATTGAAAATGACTTCCTGTACGTGGACAAAACGGAGTACCTCCACCGGATCACCGCCGCGCCCGGCGCGTATTTCCTGGCCCGACCGCGGCGGTTTGGAAAATCCATTACCATTTCAACCCTCCACGAGCTGTATAGTGGAAGCAGGGAGTTGTTTACAGGCCTTTGGATTGAAGACAAGTGGGACTGGAACCGGAAAAACCCAGTGCTCAGGTTATCCCTCAAAGACGTTAACTTCGAACAGCGCGGCCTCGAAGAACCCCTGGCCGAACGCATTGCTGAAATGGGTGCCCGAAAGGGTATCCAACTCCAGGCGGTTTCAGCACGCGACAAGCTGCGCGAACTCATTTTTGCCCTATCTGAACAGGGCCGCGTCGTAGTCCTCGTCGATGAATATGACGCCCCTATCGTGCACTACCTAGGAAAAGATCTCGATATCGCCTATGCCAATCGCGAACTGCTGCGGGGTTTCTATAGCGTCCTCGAAGAACTCGACACCCTCCTCGAGCTGGTTTTCCTCACCGGCGTGAGCAAGTTCTCCAAAACCGGTATCTTTTCCGGTCTCAACAACCTCGTGGATCTTTCCATGCACCCCGATTACGCCACCATGCTCGGCTATACACAGTCCGAACTCGAAGTAAATTTCTCCCGGCAAATAGACGCAGCCGCCGGCAAGCTCCAGCTCTCCCGTCAGAATCTGCTCCTCCAACTCCGCGAATGGTACAATGGATATCGTTTTCATCAATCATCAGACACCGTCTATAATCCCGTATCAGTCAATAACTTTTGGGATCGAAAGGAGTTCGAAAACTTCTGGTTTGCAACCGGCACCCCCACCTTTTTAATCCAGGTGCTCAAACAACAAGGCATCTTCGACCTCCACGCCATCGGCCAAAGTGCGCTCGACTTCGATAGCTTCGACCTCGAAGACATCCGACTGTTTGGGCTGCTCTACCAGACCGGATACCTCACCATCCAGTCTCGCGATGAATTCGGGCAATACACCCTCGACTACCCCAACCGGGAAGTCAAAAACTCCATGCTCGCCTATTTATTCGAAGCCTTTGGGGGGGTCAGCAAAGGTACCGGCGTATCTATGGCCATCAAACTCGAACGCGCCTTTATCGCCGACGATCTACCCCAGGTATTCCGTATCCTGCAGGAAATCTTTGCCCACGTCCCCTATTTCCTCCACGAAAAATATCCCGAGAAATTCTTTCACGCTGCCATTCACTTACTCTTCACCTACATGGGAATCCGCGTACACAGCGAAGTCTGTACCGCCGACGGCCGTGCCGATAGCCTCGTCGAAACAGACACCCACGTCTATATCCTCGAATATAAACTCGACAAAACTCCCAGAGAAGCGCTCGACCAAATACGACAAAAACGCTACTACCGCGCCGCCTGGGAGCATGCGAAACCCCTCACCGCCATCGGCGTGCAGTTTTCCAGCAAGACCAAGAATATCGAAGGATGGGAGGCGGAGGAGTTGCGTTGATTCCGTTGCATGGCAACAAACTACTCCAGCACAAGGCGTCATAGCTGCGTATTCCAAATCTCCAATCTAAATTGTTTTGGCTCAAAACTATCCTATTTTAAGCTATTACGGCCTAAGAAAGCTTCGTGAGCCCAACCCACTTAATCTATTCAAAACACTGCAAATCAATGTATTGAAAAATTGAACTTGCTATATAAATGGATTTATCCGCCCATCCCCCATTATTATTATATCGCAAAACCCCCTACCTTATACCCAAAACAACCCTATGCAAATTTCGAACCCCATTTACGATTCCGCATTTAAGTACTTGCTGGAGGATACCTCCGTTGCACGCGTTTTTCTGGAATCCCTCACGCAGCTCAACATTGAATCCGTCGAACTACAGCCACAGGAGCTCACCCTTTTCAGAGAGCCGACAAAACAAGGTATATTTTCTGAAATCAGCGTATATCGACTTGATGTAGCTGCAAAAATTCGCTTTCCAGGGGGAAAGCAACAGCTCATTATACTGGAAATACAGAAACAAAAACACCTCCAACAGACGATTCGATTCCGAAAATACCTCGGCAAGCAGTACCTCAACAGTAGCTACACCCAATGGCATGCCAACCCGGGTGGACAGCCATTCCAACAGGGAATCCCCCTTTTTTCTATCTACCTACTCGGCGAACGGGTTCCCGAATGGAGTCACCTGCCGGTCATCGAAATCAACGCAACCCTACGCGATGGGCATTCCAACACTCCGTTTTTGGAACCAAATCCATTTGTACATGCGTTGTATCATAGTGGCCTATTCGTTCACATCCCCGCTATTCAGGCAATACCCCGCGATGAACGAGAGACCCTCCTCCAGATTTTTAACCAACGAAATATTCCGAAACATTTTTCAGCCATGCAAAATACGCCCACTAAAAACCGCTACCAACACATTCTGGAAGTCGATCCTTCCTGTTTTCCCGAAAAATTTCTGCCCATCCTCGAACGGCTACATGCAGCCACCTTGGATCCCGCTGTCCGCGAAGCCATGGAACTTGAAGACGATTTCTACGCAGAATTAGATGAGTATGAATTCCTTTTAGGAGAGGAGCGCAGACTGAAAGAACAAGCCCAACAACAACTCCTCAGAGAACAACAACACAAAGAACAAGCCCAACAACAACTCCTCAGAGAACAACAACACAAAGAACAAGCCCAACAACAACTCCTCAGAGAACAACAAGACAAAGAACAAGCCCAACAACAACTCCTCAGAGAACAACAACACAAAGAACAAGCCCAACAACAACTCCTCACAGAACAACAACACAAAGAACAAGTACAGCAACAAAGAGACAAGGAACATCTTCAAAAGCTAGTCGCTACGAAATGGCTCATACAGCTGGGTATCCCCCTCTCTGAAATTGCCCACAAACTTAGCATCCCTGAAGACGAGCTAGAGAAATTCAGCAAGGAGGAGCCATTTTAACTTCCTCTCCTCGAAAACGGGATGCTTAGAACGGTTTGGAACTTACCACCGCGCAAAGCAACAAAATACCCCAGCTTAAAACAGCAGGGTGCGCTGCTTGTATGGGTTGGATTTCCATACAAACAGCGCAAAATCGGACTTATTTCAGCGTTTTCAGCATAGTCAAAATTTTAGTATCCAGACGCTGGAACGCGGCGAGGTGCCGTTGTTCGAGGTCGGGTAGCGCTTCGGTGGACTCCAGGGACGCTTCAAACAGAAATCCCGGCAGCATCCAGGATGCATATCCGCTATAAGGGTCGGAAGACGCATACAACGAGCGATACCAGGTTCCATACGCCATCCCCTTCTCATCCAGGAATGCGCGTTCCAATGAAATCATGGTCTTGTTGAGCGCAGCCAACTGCTGGGTAGAAAGCCCCTTGCCATCGAGTTTCAGGCGCAGGGCAGTGGCCAACTGATCCGCGTGCTGCTTGATCTGCGTGGCACTGGCCCTGAGTTTTTCCACCGAAAATTGCGGTGCATAGGTCTGAATTTGCTTGGCAGCAGTCTGCAAATGGTTGTTCAAATCTACCCCATACCGAGCAACATCAAATGGTATGACTTCTGCATTGGCCATGCGCAACGCCATAATACCCATCACCTTGGCAACGGTCGGTCCGGCTACAAAATCTGGCTCTCCGACTGTTTCATACCAATGAAAATTATCGTAGGCAGAGTGATACATCGTCGGCCCCCCCATTCCGGCACTGAGCGCAGGAATACCGAGGTGCGCATAAAAGCCTAGGTGATCTGAGCCTCCGCCGAGATTACCGATAGCCGGGCCTTCTGCTTTATTCGCTACTTTTTCCGTCCAATGGTCATACACCGTTTTTTCTGATTTAGGATAGGGTACCACGCGCGTAGCGTCAATCATCAGTGCCTTGAGGGAGGGAGAAGCGGCTCCCCCAAACGACATACCGGAGCAGGCACCATCGGCATTGAAATAGGCCAGGCATTTTTCGTTCAGATCCTCCCTAAACTGCTCCACCCATTCCGTTGAGCCTAGAATCCCGTGTTCTTCGGCATCCCAATGGGCAATTTTAATGGTACGCCGGGGGCGATATCCTTTTTTCACCATATCACCCAGGGCATCTGCGAGGGTAAGCAACATAGCGGTTCCGCTGTTGGGATCGGTAGCACCAAATTCCCAGGCATCGTAGTGGCTGCCCAGAATAATCCATTCATCGGGAAACTCACTGCCCGTTAGCGTACCAATTACATTTTCTACCCGAACCATCCCCCTAGGCTGTTCGACATGCAGGCGCACCTGAAGCTTGTCACCTCCTTCCAGACGATAGGTAAAGGGAAGCCCCCCCTGCCAGTTTTCAGGAACCGGCCTGCCGGTCATGCGTCCCAAAATATCTGCGGCAGTACCATACCCCACCGGTGTCACCGGAATGGTATGCAAGCCCCTGACTTCCTCCGGGGAAAGGCGTTTTACTTGCTTTGAGCCATCTACCGGCAGCGCGGGTTCGAAGGGAGTCAGTGGGTCTCCAGTATAGTCAAGGGTGAGCAGGGACCCACGCTGGATGGTGCTTTCACTAAACATCTTACCTTCCGGATAGGGCAGCCC
>Ga0172373_10009358_pt1 | contig 12197 bp, 10 predicted proteins | sample Lak10m_2_FD_114546 | JGI IMG/M metagenome (GOLD analysis project Ga0172373, IMG submission 114546) | Freshwater microbial communities from Kabuno Bay, South-Kivu, Congo - kab_092012_10m | ecosystem: Environmental > Aquatic > Freshwater > Lake | place: Democratic Republic of the Congo... | reverse complement strand
GTCAAGACTAAGCGACTTAAAGCTGGCTGGGATGACAACTATCTCAAGCATATACTTAACTCCTTAAACATAGTCTCACCTTGATTTTCATTGCTTATTCATAAACGTGTGCGGTTGCCCTGCCTAGCTTGTTTATTAGTTTGCCCATATACTCATTGGCAAACTACAATAAAAAAAGTATCGGTAACCACCAATGCGAATAAATTTGGAGTTGATAAACTTAGGTTGGTTTTGAATATACTTCCTTTTGCCCCATAACTGATACTCCTTACGTGTTTTTGCCTAGGATTTACCTAGGATTCGCCCATTATTTGCTCAATTTTTGCCTAGTATCACTCTTTAAATCTTAAAGGTTGAAACTGATTACTAATGTTACGTGGAAGGCTGAAATTTGGGCTTAGAGACCAAGCCCCTACTTTTACAAATATGTAGGGATTTGGTCTCCAAATCCTCTTTTAAGATGATATAGAAACATTATGACGATCTTTGTTCTACGTAACACCAATGATTAGCGGAGCAAGTTTTGGCGTTGGATGAGAGCAGATTGAGCTTCCTCACGATCATCGAAATGGATTTTTTCCCGCCCGATAATTTGATAGTCTTCATGACCTTTTCCTGCAATCAAGATTGTATCGCCTGACTGAGCTTCAGAAATAGCTATTTCGATACATTTATGCCGATCGCCTTCGACAGTCATCGGTTTATCGCCGATATTTGCATTCACCCCAACCACAACATCATCAAGGATTCTTTGGGGATCTTCAGTGCGGGGATTATCAGAGGTTACATAAACGCGATCGGCGAGTCTGGCGGCGATCCCACCCATTAATGGGCGCTTAGTACGATCGCGATCGCCACCACAACCGAAGACACAAATTAGTTCGCGCTGCGTAAAGGGACGCATCGCCTTGAGCAGGTTTTCTAGGCTGTCAGGGGTATGGGCATAGTCCACAACCACGGTGACATCTTGATCGTCACTAACCTGTACCCTTTCCACACGCCCAGGAACACTCTTAAATTCAGGTAGCCGGCTGACTAATTCTGGCAAACTCAGACCCATGTGCAGGGCCGTGGCGATCGCTGCCAAGATATTCTCGACATTAAATCGCCCAACTAGGGGTGATTGAAATGCGATCGCGCCCTGTGGGGTGTGCAAAGTTCCCGTCGCGCCATTGGGCAAATAGGTCAGGTTCTCAGTATAAAAATCCGCTTGGGAATTGCTAATGCTATAAGTCCAAATCGGTTTTTCCGTAATCATTTGCGCCAAACGCTGCCCAAATGGATCGTCAAAATTAATAATGGCTCGACCTTGCAAATAGGTATCACTGAATAGTAAAGCCTTTGCCTGAAAATAGTCTTCGAGATTTTTGTGATAGTCCAAGTGATCTTGGGTCAAGTTGGTAAATACGGCTACCTCAAAGGGGCAACCTAATACGCGCCGCTGGTCTAACGCATGGGAGCTAACCTCCATCAAGCCCATGTCACAGCCTGCGGCGATCGCTTCGGCAAGTTGCGCCTGTAAGTCCACGGCAAAGGGTGTGGTATGGTTTGCAGTCTTAGAATAGCCAGCCCAACGAGTATAAAGTGTGCCGAACAACGCTACTGCATATTGCGTTTGCAATAAAAACTCGATCAGGTGCGTGGTTGTGGTTTTGCCGTTTGTCCCTGTTACACCTACCAGTTTTAGCTTTTGAGCAGGATAGCCATAGAACGCAGTGGCAATTTTGCTACAAGCTACTACCACATCACCAACGGAGATCGCCTTAGTACGATCTTGCTCAGATAAATTTTCAAAGGCCTCAGGGGAAACAATTGCGGCGATCGCTCCCTGTGCGATCGCCTGTGGCGCAAACTTGCCGCCATCCACCTGAGTACCCGTCATGCCAATAAATAAGTCCCCCTCTTGGCAAGCCCGCGAATCTGTAATTACACGCTTTATTTCTAGCCCATCTAGTTCAGGCTGAGAATTTTGATACTCTGCTAATGCTAGTAATTGTTCTAAACGCATAATTCTCGATCCTTTCTCACAAGCACAAAACATCTCAGAATTCTTACACAAAATCTTGATTTGTGACAACTCAGTGACAAGGAAAAACCAAAAAATTAGCGAAGTGCGGTAGTGCTAAAATCGTAAGAATAGGCGGCGCTTTGCGCCGCCTATTCTTACGATTTTAGACTGGGAAGGGAGTAATTGTGAATTTCTGAAAAAGCACCTCTATTTTTGAAGAGTTCCCCAAGGTATAGATAGCCGATCAACGACATCGCGGCGTGATAGGACTCTGGCGCAGAGTTCCCATCGATCTTTATTAGGATCTATTGTTTGTTGATAGCGAATCTCGAAGACATCACGGGCTTGATGGCGGAGATGAATATACTCATCCATCATTTGTTCTAGTTTTTCTTTGCTGTCGATCCAGTCGTCTTCGATCGTGTCTGGTAATCCACCAAAAATATCGTAGCGGTCTTTCATACGGCGCGATAGGACTTGGTAGATTTTTTCATCTTGAGTATCGTGATAGACAAGATTGAGCATATCAACGCTGCGTCTTGCTTGACCAAAGCGTTTGATGCGTCCTAAACGTTGTTCTAGGCGTGAAGGATTCCAAGGAAGATCGACGTTGATTAGAGTACCGAGGGTTTGCAGGTTTAGCCCTTCACAAGCGGCATCAGTAGCGATTACTAGTCTGATTTTTCGCTCTTTAACCGCTGTCTTAATTTCGTTACGTTCCACAGAACTGAAGTCTTGATTTTTAAACAGTCCACTTTTGCCTGTACCTGCATAGACCCCGATCGCCTCATTAGGTAGCAGCTTTGCTAGTTCTGAGGCAATCGCAAAGGTGGTGTCGTAATACTGACTGAAAATAATGCAGCCATGCTCTAGCCATGTTTTGCCATCGGTAATATGTTGGGTGAGAAAGTACTGCACGGCGGCAAGTTTTGGATCGCGTGCCTCTGTTCGTGATAGTTCGGTAACGATAGTTTCGAGGTAAGTTTCTTCTTCATAGGTCAAATTGTTGAGTGTTTCTTCTAATAGGCGAGTTTGGTCTTCATCTTCGAGAATTTCGCGGCGCAACATTTTGTCGGCGGTGAGGCGACCAGAAGCAAAGCTGGAACAAATTCTTTGTAAGAGCATAGTTTTCATGAAACCTGCTGACTTGGTGCGTTTCTGTAAAGCGCGGGTAAAGTCTTCGGCGGCTTCATAGGCGAGGTTGAAGGAATAATTGGTGAGTAAACCCTGCTCAATAAAATCTATACCTTGATATTCAGAACTTGGAGCATTGGGATTTGGATGAATATCCACACCGACTTTTTCTAGTAAGCCAGCTTCTTCGAGGGTTTGGCGACGACGCAATACGGTATGACGCAAGATGGGGTTATGTTCTTTGAAAAAATTTGGATCGAGGGCGGCGGCGATCGCCTGTTGGTCTAGAAATTCTAACGAACCAAATCCCTTATCACTGATAAATCTTTGATCTGGCACATCTAATGACAGTCTGAGATTAGCAAATAGGCTATCTTCTGCGGCAGGGGGGAAAGGATTGCGTAGCCATTCCCAAGCCTGTGCTTCTGTTTCCATCCCTTGTTCCCCTTTGACTATGGGCAGAGCGCGATCGCAATCAATCCAATTGCTAAATCTGCCCAAAACAAACTCGGCTCCGCGATCAAGAATATGCAGTAAATCCCATAGCTCACTAACTTCGGTTTGGATGGGTGTAGCAGTACCAAGCAGTAAATTTCGGGTTTTATAGCCCATCTTCAACATAAAAGCGAGTAAATTATTTGGATCTCCTTTCTTTGCAACTAGTCCGCCGCGTCGTCTTGCCTTGTGTGCTTCATCAAGAATCACTGTTCCATACTTGCGGGTAAGTAAATATTTGCTTTCTTCGGAATCTTGAGAAATTAGTCCTGTGGAGATAATCGCAATGCGAAACGGGCAGTTGATGACATCCTCCGCACCACGAGTTTTGATGATATGTCCTTTAGCATCAATCCAAGTCTTTTTTGAAGATAGCCAAACCGCGCTAGGTATGCCTAGTTTGTCTTCTAGTTCGACTTGCCATTGCAGAGTCAGGGTTGAGGGACAAAGAATTAGCACTGCTCCATCGTCGAGTAAGGCGGACATCATGGCACTTGCCGCCAGAGAAAGGGTTTTGCCTACGCCCACTTCATCGGCTAAGAGTAATCGCGCTTTGCCATAGGTTTCACGCTGTTGCAGGAATAGGGTCACAAATGATCGCTGCCACGGTTGTAACTGTTCACCACCGCGATAGATCGGGCTTTCGGCAAGGGCGGCGGCGGGTAGTTCAGTAGTTGTGACTTCGGGAAATTTAATCTCGACGCGATCGCCTATTCTTTTAATTTCTTCGATAATTGCATCGGGTAGAGGATAGGCATCTGTCCACAGGGCATTAAATTCTGCTTCGACCCATGCCACACCTTCTGCTGAAGTGTCTTCCCAAAGGATTTCGTAGTTATTTGTGAAGGCGCTTTTGGTTTCATTGATCGAGCCGAGGAAGCTGGTTTTTGTGCCATTAGCTGACTCGATTACTCCTGCTTTGCCATGAATAAAGACGCGATCTTTCGGCACAACGCGAATTTCGACTTTGCCACTGGTCAGCAATTCATAGAGATAACGGTAGCGATCACGGTGTAGTAGTGCTTCAACTTCGCAGGGAACTTGGTTCCATTTTTCTTTGAGAGCAGATTCCCGCACGATTTTAGAGATGGCAATATCATTAACGTCTAATTCGCTGTTGCAAATAATTTGAACTGTCGGAATATTAGCAATTTCTTCACCGACTAGCTCAAAAATGGAACTGCGAAAATAGCCTGCGATGCGTTGGTAGGATTTGGCATTTTTGAGGCGATCGCGGAGGAAAGCATGGTCAAGGCGCTGAAGTCGGGAAGAAAAGCGATTAAGCATAGTCGATTACCCTGAAGTTATTTTCTTGCTATAGCCCTTTCATAGGCTAGATCGTGTTCTCCAAAGCTGATGATGTTTATGTGCTTTGGTGAAGATGAGTCATATATTCGGTAAACAAGGCGATAACTCGTACCTTCAAAATCTATTTCTAAAGCTCGATAGTTTTTTAGATTTCCCCGTAAGTCATGGCTAGACATACCTTTAGTCCGATATGGATCTACTTTCAACACTTTTTGATATTGAATAAATTTCTTTTGTAGTTCTTCGGGTAAAAGGATGAGATCCTCAGACTGAATATCTTGATGTAAGGCAAGTTTATACATTTTTCTGTGGATATCCTTCAGTTGCTAGCCAAGCATCTAGGGCTTGTTCATCCACTTCTTCATCTGCCTCCATGACTGTAATCCATTTACTAGGATCATCTTCATCGGCTAAACGAGAAATTGCTTTTGCCTCGGCTGAACTGGGGACAAGTCTCGTGCTGAGGGTTTGATATAGTTGCCATTGTTGCTGTTGTGGCAGGGTTTCTATAGTTGCCAATAACATTTCAAACGAGATATGAATTGCTATTGGTGGCAAAACTGATTTGTCAATATTTTTGCTAGAGTCTGAGATCGCTGTTTGTGTCTGCATTTTAGTCTCCTAGATTTTGGTAAAACTTTGGTTTTTGATAGAATCAATATCACCCCAATCGCTGATTTTTAATCATCTCGCATAATACCCTTGCGGCGCTATGTTCGTCGGGACGAATTGTGACTAATTGCTTGGAGAGATAATCGGCAAGCTCGATCGCTAATTCTCGTTGGGTTTCATCGCCGTAATAGTTGGGGATGTTTAGCCGCAAATGTGCTAAAACTTCATCACTATCGACATTTTTGGCGAGTTCCATGATGCCATAAAGGACGGCGCGGAGGACGGATTGATATAGCTCTGAGCCTTCACCCATTTCGGCGCGACCGAACTCAACTGCACTTTTGAGCCTTGCTTTGTTTGCCTTTTGGTCTGCCATGAAGATTTGAAAAGCTTTGACTTTGAAGGCTTTGGCGAAGTTTTGATAGTTATCGAGGGTTTTGAAACCGCGTGATTCCATTTCGAGCATTTTCAGATAGAATCTCTCACCGCCCGATAGTTTGTCCCAATGGATTTTGGGAATGCCTTGGGGGACGAGGGCTTGGTTGGCGGTATCAACGGCAAAGTTGATCAATCCATCGACAAAGGTGGTTTCGCCTTTAATTCTAGGACGAATCGCTTCGGCGGTCATGTCGCGCCCATCGATGATCGCGTAACGGGTGAGGACGCGCAGGGCGGCGGCATAGCCTGCCATTTGGATGTCGGCATCTTCAAAGACGTTCTCATCGCGTTGTTCGCCTTTGGTGAGTTGGTTGAGTCCTGTCAGTTCCTTTACCTGTGCTTCGACTTCTTCTTGAATTTCCCATGCGAGGTCGTCACGGGTGGTTTTGTGTTGTCCGAGGCGTTTGCGACAGATGAGCAGGATTGTGCCTTTGACATGGCTGCCTTCGCGGAGGGCGCTATCGGTTTCGGTGACGACATACCATGCGGCGGTGACTTGCAAGCCTGAAGCCCAGACGATGTTTGCCATGTCTGCCCAGATGGAGCCTGATTGGTGGGTAAACATGATCACTTGCATTCCGTTGTCGGGCATACATTCGGTCATGCGTTTGTAGGCGGCGACCATGTTACGCCGAAAGTTTTCGTCTTCGCCTTTGATGGCTAGGCTACGCCGACTATCCCAAACCCATTCGGCAAATTCGGGTGGTGGATTTTTGCGTAACCATGCGATAAAAAATTCAAGTATTTCTTCGTATTTGACTGCATCACCATAGGGTGGATCGGTGATGTAAACATCGCTAGAAACATCAAAATCTTGAGCTACTTGAGAAAATACGTTTGTATTAGATTGAATAGGGAATTGTTTATAACTATCATCAAAAAAATCAACTATCCAAGCAGATCCGCGAGTTGCGTAAACATATAAAGTATTTAAAGCTTGATTAGAAAAAACGTGTTCTGTTTTGCCAACTCGACCAACGCCCGGATTAGAGTTCCACATACAAAGTTTTGCATTATGGTCTATCACTTTGTTAAAAGCAATGGAATTATGAGCGCTTAGATATTTACGATAAGCTGCACCTAAAAATAATTGACGTGGATTAAACAAATGATGCCAATGTGTCCAGCCTCTTGTTCTTATTGGTTCATCAGTTTTATCACCTTCCTCTATTCTCAAATCAGGAATCCAGCCCTTTTCTTGCCAATCCGCAATATGTTCCGCAATAAAATCTTCAACTATCTTTTCTCTTTTTAAATCATCCTCAGTCACAGAGCGAAACTCATACTCATCACCCCTTCCCTGTTTCGGTCTAATCCACTGTACACAATACAAACGCTCTTGCAAAATGTCATCAGGTCTAGGCTTAAAATCTAGCTTTTCCCACATTCTTAAACGATTAGCATTAGTTTTCTCATCAGTTCGATAATCACCGCGTAAAGTAGAAATTTTAGTCTTATATTCCACTCCATCAACAGTATGGACTAGATAAGGATCTTGACCTCTGCCATCACTTTGTACTGTTCCATTTTCTGCTTCAACAAGTTCTGAGTCACTTACACCAGATCGAATCAAAATGTCATAGCGTTTAAGTTTAGGATTTGGCACTAATTCAGCAATTACATTGATTTTTACTCCTGTGCGAGGTTTACTAATAATCAAACTTGGAATTAAAGGAACCATCCAACCCGACTGCGGACAACGCGCCTCCACACAATAGAGAAACACCTTCGCACGCCAACCATTCCCATCCGTCTCCACCCCTAAGCGATCTATCTCCACCTGTACCTTCGCCACCAATTCCCTTTGATCGCGTGCCAACCTCTCCCGACTCTCCACCGAACCACCGACAATATTAAACGCCCCCCAAGTCAGCATACAAGCCACAGGATTCAGATCTGAAGCATAGACATCACAACCCAACCGCGCCGCCTCAAAGGGAATCTGTCCCGAACCGCAAAACGTATCCGCCAACCTCGGACGATGCCCAAACCGCATCACTCCCAACTGCTCCACCAACTCAGGAAAAGAATGAGCGATCGTTCCCAAATGCGCGTTTACCTCTTCCCAAATATGCCCAAACAAAGCATCATCACATTCCTCTGGACGCGCCGCCGCCTGTACCAATTGCTTATAGGGTGTATGATTAACGCCTTCTATCAATTCTCGACTAGTTTTGTCCTTCTTCTGCTTGAGGCGATATTGCAAAGAATGTGAATCCATCGCCATCAACATCTCAAAAATCTCTAGATCCCGCTTACTATCCGCCATCGCAGGCAACAAACAACCCAAAATACAAGCCTTATTCAAAATCAAAGGCTTCCGCCCCTTCCAATAACTCCCCAAAGCCGTCAAAGTCTTCCCCGCCCCCGCCATCTGCTCCTTATACGCCTCCGCCGATAGCTTCTGCACAGGCAACAACCTCTCAATCAGCGCAGGCACATCTTTTAACGAAAATGGGACAATTTCAGACATGGGTATCACAAATTACAAACCTAACCAATAACGCAAAGATTTTTCTAATTGCTGAGCATCAGCATCATCCAAACAACCAATTACTCTGATCACTAATCTTTTATGGATCGTGTATACACCGCGTTTTATGGCTGTAGGCACGTTTAAACCCGATTCTAGCCACTTCATAAGCACAAACTCTCCCTGAAGTAACCCGTCTATCTTACTTGTCAAAGGCACAATCAATAAATCCTGCGAAGAATGCAAATCATTAACAATTACCGCAGGTCTGACCTTAGAACTCGACAAATCAGAAAAAGGATAGCGCACCAGAATAATGTCATATTTATTCATGCACTTAGCAACTCAGCATAAACATTATCATCATCGTTATCCCATACTGCATTTAACGACTCATTACTAGCTTGCTGCCAAAACTCCGCATCCTCATCAAGCATCAACGTAACTAGCACCCTTGCCCCTTCAGGTAATTGCTTTAACTCCAAAAGCTCGATCTTGCCTTGGCGTACCGTAGCCCAAACCGTTGTTAGCATATTCATTCAGTTTTTTTCATAGAATAATATCTAAATAAATGATAACCCCTATCCAAACCTAACCAGCCCCTATCCTATCCGTAACTAAAGAGGTTCATTTATGGAAAAAACAAAATTGCATGAACATGAAATGGTTGCCCTCAAAACCGATATCAGATCAAAGCAGTTTTTAACAGGCAAGCCGATTTTATTAAGACAAGGACAAGTTGGTACTGTGATCGAGATATTAGGTAATGGTGAAGCCTATGAGGTTGAGTTTGCCGACCTACATGGACAAGCCTATGCAATGCTGGCTGTTCAATTAGAAAATCTCATGGTTTTACGTTATGACCCCGTTGAGCTATTAATTGCTAGTTAGTCAACAATTGACTCAACATCTACTTACTGGATCGTAACTCAAATAATTCTTGCCACTCAAACACCACATCATCAAAAGCAAGAATAGCAAGGCGATCGCCTTGAGTATAAAGACAAGTTTGCTTATAGCCTAACTCTGAGGGTTGCGAAAAGCCTGTAATCGTTTTGGTATTGACATCAAATAACCACATCTGCGGAATCCCTGCGACACCATAGAGCTTTGCCTTGACATCGCGATCGTATTCAAGGGAGCTATCAGCAACCTCAATAATTAATAAAATATCCGCAGGCGTTGGTAAAGCCTCTTCATAAAAATCATCACGATATTTTAAAACCACAATATCTGGCTGGGGTTGCGATTTGTTACCCAGATCAATAGGGTTCTGCACCCAAATAATGACTTGCTCCCTTAGCTTTAACTCAAGTTTTTTAGAAAATCGCCCTACGGAAACGGCGTGTTTTAGCCCAATGGGTGACATCGTGATAATTTCTCCATTAATTAACTCATAGCGATCGCTCTCCGCAAATACACCGCGCTCATACATCAGTTGAAATTGCTCAACCGTAAATTGCATTGCATGGGGCTGATCTGGATTTGGCAATTCTTGATTAGGCGACAAGCTAGATACTAATAGTTGTGCAGTCATAACCTTGATACTCCTATGCGCCAGAGATTATCTTTTACTATTTTGCGCTATTTGCTCCGTGCTTCGCACGGCGCAAATAGCTATACGTTAAATAAAGGCAAACTAAATAAATCTGTCTCCACAGGGCGGCGACGTTTGCGATCGCTAGTTACTTTTTCACCATCAGACAACGCATGAAATAAAGCACGTCGCCAACCGCGTTGGATATCTTCAACTAATCCCGACTCCGCCACTGTCATCGTAAATAACCACCATCTTTCTTCAGGACGCAGAGCCGCCCATTTACTGCAAATGATAGGGATTTGCTCGGCGTTGGCAGTTTCCGCCGCCCAAGCCAATACACATAATTCTTTTCCTAAGAGGCGATCAACTAGATTCGTACCTGTATGCCAGCGTCCTGTTAATAGTTTTGCTGATTTGAGGCGATCGTTAAATTCACGACGCGCTGTATCTGCGATCGCTGACCAAACCGCCCGTTGCAAAATCACCCGATCTTCACAACTAGGATTACCGCCCTCTAAGCCACGATAGCCATAGTCCTCGGTAATAGTGATTGTGCCTAGACGTGCCGCAGGAATCCCCACTTGAAACAGATGCACGCCAAAATCAGTAGATGCACCAAAATCAATGGTTTCTGTTTTCGGGGCTGTTTTTTTATCCAGCTTCTCGCTCATTGCTCCACACCACTCACCTGTAACTGAATGCTAAGCTTACTAGCAAAATCGGTAAGGTCATGTCCTGAAGAAAAATTTCCCTTGCGAAAGGTCATTGTGACAGGGGTATCAGGATTAAATTTTTCTAAGACCTTAGTTAAAAGTGCTTCGATAAAATCAGCATCTACAGCAATATCACCAACACTAACGCCGATCATCTGATTGCCCTGCCCGACGGTAATCGTAACGCCTTCAAAGGTGACAGATTTTTCTTTAGCTTGCTTTAGCCCCTCAAAGGTTTTGGCACGCGAGTCCAGCTTGCGTCCAGTCCGAGAAATGAGTCGGCTAGGTTTCACAGGATCGACTTTTACGCCGCGATCGCCTTTAGCTGCAAATCGAAAATCCTTCTTTGTTTCTAGATTATCAGCTTCAGCAAACACTCGCATCAACACATCACCGTCACCGATCGCGATCGCGCCATTGTATACAGTCCCTTCCCTTGGCTCACTGCCATCGAGGGTATAGCGAATCTCGCCACGCGGCGCAACAAATAGCTCCACATAGCGCTGACCATCTCGCTCCTGTAAAGCATTTCGCAAAACCAATTTATTTGTCCATGCGATCGGTGCGCCTGTGTCGTACTGCCCTGATGGGTCTTGTACTAAAAAGTTCACCCGCAAAGCACTTGTGGAAATTACCTGATCGGTTAATTGAGGACTTGACTCTGTAGCAACACCATCTTCGGCGTAATAAATACGTGGTACTGGTCCTGCATTTTGGGGATTAATTCGCAAACGTACTAACCCTTGATCGTTGGGATCAGTTTCAGCAATTACCTGTACCGATGTAGTTTTCTTCTTCGGCTTTTTGGTGATATAGCCATTACCAAGGTCTTCCCATAGTCCGCGATTACAGGCGATCGCCTTGAGATTATCTAAGCCCTTGGGTGGCAACCACAACATTCCTGCTTGCTCGGCATAGCGATCTTGCACGTCCGCCCACCTTGCCTCATCCTGATTGTCAAGCCATAGTAAATCCTCAGCTTTTACACGAATAAAATCAAAATCCTGTTCTACATTTAGGCACAACTTTGTAGGGTTAGAAGTGAGAGTCTTTTCAATTTGTTCCTCACCATCAAAACTTTTCTTAGCATCTCGAGTCTGTTCAATTTTTCTTGATGCCAATTGAACAGGTTTGCCTGATCTTTGCAAGGGATACAAGACTTTATCAAATAGAGCTTTAATTGTGGAAGTAAAGTCAAACTCATAGGCTTCTCGCTTAAGTTCTAGCTCTGCTCGTTGTGAAATATCTTTAATCCTTTCATCTGCCGCCTGTACCGCAAATAGATGACGAGATGCTTGTTCCAAATGCCCCATCGCAGGTTTATCTCCCGTTAAAACACACAAGTTATTTTTTTGAGGTAGTGTGTCACACTTGTTGATAGGAGAAAAATAAGGTAAAGTCAGCAATAGGAAAGGAAAGAGAGAAAAGATGGTACTTGAAGCAGTCAAATGTCCAACTTGTGGAGAGGTAGATATC
>Ga0172373_10009357_pt1 | contig 12198 bp, 11 predicted proteins | sample Lak10m_2_FD_114546 | JGI IMG/M metagenome (GOLD analysis project Ga0172373, IMG submission 114546) | Freshwater microbial communities from Kabuno Bay, South-Kivu, Congo - kab_092012_10m | ecosystem: Environmental > Aquatic > Freshwater > Lake | place: Democratic Republic of the Congo... | reverse complement strand
TCCTCTCATCCCAAAACCTGGGTGGAAAAGCCATGGCTCTGGCGCGGCTTATATGCTGCGGTCGGGGTCGGGGCTCTGGCAGCCCTTGCTAAGCTGGCTTTGTCTCAGCGCGGAGCTTTGGATGCTTTTTGGCTTGCTCATAATGAAGAAAACACTGACAATATTCAATCTAGGAGTACACTTGGGAATTTGACAAGTACAAGTAGCACAGATTCACAACATAGGCCTGCTCGTAGACACCTGCGACCAGATTCAACTATTTCATTGACACCTGGACCAACAATTGCCCAGTTGCCTGGTGATGGATCATCTGGTTATGATCCTGCAGAACATGGCAGAGAATTGTTTAAGAATCAAGGTCACGGATATTATTAAAAAAACTCTTTATATATGAGCCAGTATCACTCATAATTCAAATTTAAAGCAACGAGAAATGGACAGAATCCCGCGCGAATCTACAGTCGACGCCAAGACGCGAGGCCACCCGCTCCCGCCTCCCGTAGCCTCTGAACAATTTTGTCCCTATCCTACATCCGAGTGGGAGCGCTACTGGCAATACGCATTTATTTCAAGCGAGGGCGTGCACCCCAAGCAAGAGCCCTGCTGTGTGTGCGGGCGCTGGAAGCCAGAGTACAGCATGCAACCCATCTCCAAGTCGAGCGTCAGCCCCGACGTCCTGCGCAAGTCGGTGTGGTCGCAGCTCGAGTCGCTGTTTTTGTGCAGGGGCTGCGCTGCGACGTGCTGCGCGTGCGGAAACAACGTGCCCAAGCTCCAGGTTTCTTACTTTGACAACTGCCTGGTGTGCATCGAAGCCCAAAAGCGCGACTACATGCAGAGGACGGGCTCCAAGAAGGCGCCTGCTCTCAAGCGCAAGAAGTCGAGCTATGAGCTTGAAACCGAAGCCAAAGCCAAAGTCCAACTCGAGGCCAGGAAAAAGGCGGCCAAGGCCAAGCCCGCCAAGGTTTTAGCTCCAAGCAGCAGCCAGGCCCCAAATCAGCTGAAAAAGCTCTGGGCTCAAAACCCAAAGAAATGAGTCTTTTGCTGTGGCTTTGGACTTGCGCTGTAGGACAAGACACAGCTCCAATTGCATGTCTTGGTACTGGCGGAGAGGCAAGCGCACGCCTTTGAGTGTGCCGAAGCTGTCCTGTAGGATGACGCGCCTTATTTCCTTGATATTGTCCCAGAATAAAGTAGAGGTTGTGATGCTTAAGGTTTGGCGCCAGTGACGGTCCCTAAACACATGTGCGATGGTCTTGTGTTGAAAGAAACTCAAGAAGTAGAGCCTGAGCATCTGAGCCTCGGCTTTGACATTTGCGGCTAAGCTGCAGCTCACTTGCCTTGCGATGAAAGAGGCTTGGCTATGGCTGGTGCCAAAGATGAGCTCAAAGTGCTGCGAAGCTTCTTCCACAAAACCAGCCATGTCTTGGTTTATCGTGATGAGCTGATTTAGAATCTCATTTTCTTCATGTGCGTATTCGGATCCATACTGTTGCTGCTGGCTGCGCAAGGTAGCGAGCCTCTGATCATAATAAAGAGAAAGTGATTTATTGAGCTTGTCGCTGATCCTGTCTAAATGCTTTTCTAGAGTTTGAAACACGAGTTTGGAGGTCGCAACAAAGCGCTCCTCCATCTCGACTTCAGATTCCAAATCTAAAAACATAACTCCCAGAATATCATACATACAGCAAAAAGCATTAGCATATAAATCATTTTTAAAATTATTTTTTTTGAGCAAGCGTCCAGATGAGGAGCCAGAGTTCGGGGCTCAGCTCGCGCATCCAGACAGCGGCATCGCAAGCCTCGTCTTGCTTGGGCATGCACATCAAGATTTGGAGCTCTTCGTAGTAGAGCCTGGGCACGTACACGCCGTCCAGCATGCGAAAGCTGTCTCTGTAGATCAGGCGCTTGACTTCTGTGAAGTGATACTTGAAGAGATTCGTCAGAGACTCAATGAGCCTGTCGCATATTTCTTCGTCGAAGAAGACGTCTGAGTGCAGGATGCAGTTGGTTGGGTCTCCTTCTTCCTTGATTCCGATCATGGTCTCGACGGTTGTCCTCACATGCGAGGTAATCATGAGGCTTTGATTCCTAGCCACAAACCCGGCCATGTCTTTGGACTCCACGCACAGGTCAATCATCCACTGAAAGTGAGGCAAGATAGCCTCGAAGAGGTCCTGAAGGTGCATCTCAAAGAGGTCGCACTGCGTGACTCTGTGCTCGAGGTACTAGTCTTGCGTCACGCCTCCATCAAACCACTCGCCATTTTCCTCAGCATCTTGCGCATGTTGGCGGTAGAAAGCTGCATAGGCTTTCCTCAGAGTTTGCCTGCATTTGCGCGAAAAACGCGAGGTAGTGTCCACAACTTGAAGAAGAGTGTGTCCCATCTCTGCCTCGTATTCTAACTCGTGCTCAAAGACCAAGAACATCTTTTGGGCTATGGCTCTTGTCTTATGTGTGTGTGTTTTTCGTCATATAAAGATACATTTTTAATATTTTTTTTATAAAAATATAGATGAGTTACGCTTCACCTGATTGTTGAAGTTGAGTGTGATACTCTCTAGTTTTAGAAGCGTGATTTTGAATGACGTCATGCAACTTATTGCTTAATGTTTCGTGCTCTTTGACATCCTTCATAAAGATACGATATTCTTTAAGAAATCCATTAATATCGTTTTCAAATGCATCAATATTTTTTGCTGCTTCTTTGCCAACACCAAACAATCGCGCAAACAGTCCATTAACTTTAAGCAGAGGCAATTTTGCTTTAAATTCTTCAATTCTATTTTCTATCGAGGTTAATTTCATAACAAGAACATTCAATAATTTTATATCTTTTTCTATGGTTTTGCTGTGATTTTCAGTATGTTCTATCCATTGTGTGTCATGGGGAATCCATGTGGGTGATGCATTGGGTCTCGTCTTCAATTTTCTAATAATTGCGTGTGCACGTTCAAGTTCATTATTCACGCCTATGTATTTAGTTTCCCAATCCTCATCTCTCGGATTTTTTCTGTGTGCTTTTGTTTCTTGAGATAATCCATTAAGAATTCTATGTGTGGTTGTTGATGTAGTAGGACCTTCTATTGGGGAAGGTCGTCTCAACTCTATGCTCATAACTCAAAAAAAAACTACTCAATATTATCATCGTCAATTCATTTATTATATATACCTACATTCATTTCAATATCTAAACTTTAAAGCATTCTCTAGAGATCCTCTCATGATATAAATGCGCTGCTAAAACTATTTTTTCAAACTTAAAGAAAGGATGTCAGTACTCCCATATAAAAAAAGAAAACCAGAAGATGACTTGTCGTACATGCTACAACATGATCCAAATAGATGGCGATGGGCTGATACAGCAGACTCTTTGAGACATGAATGGCTCGCAGGACAACTTAGGCGTCAACATTTTTGGAATGAAGGAGCAGAATCCAAAGCACGTCGATTAGCATGTGTCCAACGCTATAGTGGCTTGCCTCAAGATCCGAGACTTCAGTTTTTTCCTGCTAGCCAGAGAACTCTCTCTGATTCTATCAACGAACCTCCTCTTCCAATTATCTCAGGACTACCTCTTGGGCTAGATCTCGGCCTCATCCATCTGCATAGAGACCCGAGCAACAGAGCCAAAGAGAGGCGCCTCCAGTCGGCTGCTCAAGGTCACTATTTCATTGCCCTAGACCTCGACGAGTGCAGCGTGGTGGGCAGCGACACCAACGACATCCTCCGCACCGCGATCAGCGCCATGCATTTTCACGAGTCCAAGCCTGAGCCAAGCCAAGACTACGTCCAGAATGCAGGCCGCGTGTTTGAGCAACTGTGCGTGGACGTGGTCAATCCGTCGATGGTCCAGGCCATCGCTGAGATCACAGCCAAGGTCGGATACCAGCCCTACATCTTGGCCTACACCAACAAAGGAAGCGTAGAGAAAAACATCCACAGCTACATGGGAGCGATGCAGACTTTGGTGAACAGAGTGTTGCTTGATCCCAACATCGATGAACTCGAAAAGCGGGACATTAAGGAAGAGTATGAATCTACGTGGAAACATCACATGAAGAGCGAAGGTCCTAATGGCCAGTGGGTATTCCTGGAAGGCTCGAGTGTGGATAAGGGCGTAGACTATGTTTTTCGAGTGCTGAAAGAGCAGACCATGCCTCGCATCTCAGCCTATGTTCAAAGGTCAAGCATCAGCAATCACGGATCACACGAAAGAGTGGTGCGCGAAGAGCTCAAGAAGCTGAGTGCGGCGACGTGGGGCATGTCTCGCGCTCTCGGTCTAGACTACAACATTCCAGTGGTAGTCTCAAATCTCCAATACAAAGACCTTGATACCATCGTAGGAGTTCTCGGACTCCCCAACAAAGACAAGCTCTATTTATTTGACGACTTAGCGGAAAAGCACTATAGCAAGATGATTGAAGCTGGAAAAAGGCAAGGTGAGAGGCCAGAAGACGCTCACATGATTCCCGTGCCTAAGTTTCAGTCCACGTGCTTTTTTCCAACCACGCGATTGGACATCCAGCGCAAACTACAGCAACTGGATCCCAACTACGAGGCTATCAAGGCAAACCGCTCGCTCAGGATGGAGATCTCGCAGGCATCGAATCTGTGGCCTGAATCAAGCTTGCTCTGGGATCTTCAAAACGAGCGTTATAGGATGGGAGGCCGCTTGGGATTGTGGCCGCAGTGCGGAAGCGTGCCGCCAATCCCTTGGGATACGTCTGTGTTCACTCAAACTGGTCACGCTGTTCATCTTGGCGGCAGACCTCGCACTGCGAATCTCTTCCATTTTTTTGGTTATTGAGAGCAATTTTTCGAGAATTGAGAGCTTCTGGCTCTTCTTCTTCTCGAGCTGCCAGCGCTTATGCCGAAGTGAAAGCACGAGGTGAAATCCAAAGAAGAGCGTCAAGAACGCACATTTTGATGAGAGGCTCCAGGCCTTAAAGAAAAAGACGTAGCCTAGAACGTAACCGAAATAAAAGTAAATGAATGTGGTTGATGACGAGGAAGTGTCTGAATCCTTTGCTTTGTTATTTGAGGTCATAGCTGTTGGTGATATATGCTTGTTGTTTTATCTTTAGCTAGAGTCCAAGTTTGTTTTTTTTAGACTATGTCTCTGATCACAAAGAGTCTTGCGCGCTTGAGCGAGAGCTCGAGGATCTCATCCAAAATTTCGGAAATGCCGGAATAATACTGCCTCATGTCGATGGGGATTCTGAGCGAGAGTTCGTACTTGTCGTGTTCTAGAGACCCAACCTGCATCGCAATCATCTTCATCTCTTCGACTTTGGTCTTGGCGCTCGAAGCAGACGACGAGAATGCGGCCTCGCGGTCCAACTGCTGCATTCTAGCAGTCAACATTTCGATTTTTTCCTCGCAAGCCTGCACGTTTCTCGCAAAGACGTGCTTGTCTATGAGCGGCGCCGGGAGCACGACCTGCTGCGAGTCTATAGCCGCAATCAGATCGTCGTCGCTGAGATTTCGAACGAGAGACGTCGCGACCAAAAAGAAGCGAAAATCTTTTGACACGATCCTGTACTCATTCAAGAGCTCTGCCTCCAAAAATGCCAGCCTCGACGAATACTGCGAGTACATGCCCCTTTCTTGCTCTGTCAGCTGATAATGACAGTGCTGCGGTATTCTTGAATTCATTTTTTTATGAAATCCTATAGTCTTTATTATGATTGTTCTCCTAATTCAAAAATAAAAAAAAATGCATAGCGTGACACGCGAGCGCGAAAACCACAGCTTGAGCTATGAGATTGGATCTTGCGTGCCTCGAATTGAGCTTAGGCTTGCAGTTTTCTTTGATCCATTCCTGTGGGACTTCGCCGCAAGTGTGATACCTGTTATACAAGCAATTGTTTGGCGTCAGACAGGACTTGGCCTCGCAGTGATAGCGAGTGCACTGCTTCACGCAAACGCTGAAGCCATTGCGTCCCGGGAGCATGTACCAATTGCTCAAGCTAGAATTCCCGCAAGTGCCGCCGTAGATTGGCGAGAGCACGAGTGTATTACCGTAACCAATACCTTCACAGCAAATCACTGAAGTCAGCGCATTAGCCTGATCCATAGCAAAAAGCCTGCGCTACTGATTTTGAACCCAAAACATAGCTTTTAATTTTTTCTTTTTTTGTGATCCAGCTATGTTTATATAGAACATATATTTTTTTTTAATTTAAAATAGAGAAGAGATGGATCAGATGATAACTTTGAGATGGGACGGCAATCAAGCTGTCCCGCACCAGCAGCAGGAAGAAGGATACAGCAGCTTTGAAGACGTCTATGATAAGAGCGACGACTCGCTGTTCATGCAGGAGATGAGAAACTTTTGGCGAGATCTCAAGTCCATCTCCCCTAGAAAAATCAAGGCGTGTCCAGTCTTAGACAAGAAGTATGGCATGTGGTGCGATCCCCAAGTAGGCATCGTGTACTTTGAACTTCTCGTGGAAGACAGAGAGTCGTCAGAGGGCCCTCGATGGGGTTTCAAATTTTTTGATCCACTTGGCCAGCAAGACGAAGAAATGGGAGCGAGTCCTCTCACGCCGGCTGGCTCGAAGCGAAAGCGCAGTGGCTCTATGACTCCGTCGTCTTCGTCGCGAGGAGGAAAAATCTTTGCCTACTTTGAGGAAAGCACTCACAGCCCAAGCAGAAGCAACAGCAGGGCGGGGATACCCACCGACGTCGTGCATGGCTTCTTGACAATAGCGTTGGACGTCAGGAGAGCTGTCATGGTCGACGTGCAGAAGGAACCTCTTTTTGTGGAAAAGGCTGACATCAAGATCATGATACAGGTGATGGACGCGCGGATCAATCCAGAAGGCCAAGTCATGATATTTTTCGAGGAAGAAAATGCGGATGTACATGCGAGGACAGAATACCGCGTCACAACCGAGTTGATTGGGTTCAGGGCTTTCATGCACACCGAAAACCACAACTCGAGGAAATTGAATATGTATTGGCAAGAAGACCCCATGGAACCCCAGCAGCACCTGTGCTTTCGCGTTGACTCCGATTTTGCACTGGTTGACGTTTTCTATAATAACGCGAAAGCTACGCATCGAGACATGTACTTGCATCTATTCTCTGCCAATGGATCTTGGCTTCGCGTGTACGAAAGAGTGAGGTACTTCATCTTCATCAAGAGCGAATTCCTATTGTTAGACTCATTGCTCACCCAGCGATTTAAAGTGCATCCGCGTGTCATCCAGCTCTATCCTTGGCAGTGCTTGTCTACTTATCTTGAGGCGACGAAGCGCGATACTCCAGAAATCGTGTTTTTTCTAGACAATGGAAATGACAGCGTAGGCGTGGACGCAGGAGGGCTCACGCGACAATTTTGGTCTGAGATGACGCGCAGCATATTTGGAAAAGACGGCGACCCGCCATTGAAGAGGATACTGCTCTCTGAAAATTTGTTTCCGTACTTGCATCCAAGATTCGAATTCTTAGACGATCCTATGAAGAGGCCTTATGCTCTTCAGTCTATCTTGTATCTGGCTCTCATGTACGACTTCAGCTTATTGAAAAAGTTTCCAGTATGCCGAATGGTCAACGACAAATTTTTTGCTCTCGTGAACGTCGTCTTCCGGTATAACGAACCCAACTCGTGCATAGAATCTACCAACCCAAACTGGAAAATTGATTTTTCTAATGTCACGGAACCTCCAGATTTGCCACTCCAAAAAAAGAGGGATCGCAGAAGGCTCTTCATAGAAGCTGGAAATCTGATCGAAGACAGGGCTTCGTTTTGCGGAAGGGTCGCTCACTTTATAAAGCATCACATCAGAGAAAAGAGATTTATAGGAGGTCCCGAAGAAGACGCCGACACAGAGCCAGACGAAGACGAGACTGAGTCCATGCTAGAGAGCCAAGCCAGCGTGGTGTCCAAGGGATTTCACACGTATTTCTTTTCTGCGCTCCCGCCAAGTGCTGGGTATGAGGATAGGGATCGCGAAGCCATGCTCTGTGAGAAGGCATATTTATTGGAGACGCTGCAGTACATCGACGGCTCAGAGGAAATCGATGCCGAACTCAACGAAGATCCGTACTTTCGAGATGCGCCAGAAGAGAGCCAGCAGTGCTGGATCATCTACAGAAAAGGCGTGCGGGCTCTATACGAAAACCTGGGGAAATACGTTGGATTTGCCTACTACTTTTTGAAAGCTTGCTTGTTGGCTAAAGAAAAACGCAACTCTGCTGATATAGACAAGGTGAACTGGCAGCATTACGAGACTGGCTTCACTCGAAATCGATACACCCAAAAATTTAATGTGGTAGCCATCGAGATCATGAAAAACGTGTGCGTGCACAATAACTTTGAAGCGTTCAGCGCCCAGCTGCAGGGCCCGAAGCTCGACCGCCAGAAAATCGCAGACAGCATCCACACATGCAATTCTCCAAGCGTGAACAGCGTTGTGAGACAAAAAACGGAGATACTCAAGGACGCTATCTTGAATCCAGGAGCGACCACTGAGAAATGGATCGAAGACTTTTTGTACTGCGTGACTGGCTGGCGAGTGCTGGTCCCTGGAGACGTCATCCGGATAGATGGCCACGGTGGCGTCTTTTGCGTCGCCCGAACGTGCTTCAAGATTCTGGAGATTCCTAACCACTTCGACACCCCCCCATTCGACGAGCCTGGAACATCCAATCCTCTGACAAACGAACAGCGTTTCATGCGGAATCTCGAGATCACAATGGCTGAAAAAACTTTCAGTTTGCAATAAAAATGCTTGGTAGTATATATAAAAAAGTTTTTAGTTTTGATATATTAAAAATATAGAGCATGAGTAGCAACAAGAGAAGCAGTCCGTCAGAAGAGATTCGCGTCGAACTCGAGAGTATCGAACGAGAAATTGAACTTTGGAAAATGACAAGCGATCCGAATACATATCGCATAGCCGTCGATAAAGCCATGAAATTGACCGCTTTTCTGGTAAAAACTACGCCAGATCATCCTGCTCTCCAAGTCTTTCGCTCGTACTATCGCTTTCAGATCGGAGGCTCAAAAGTGGTGAGGCCCATATCGATTCCTATCAGCTTAGATGTTTTGAAGCCTGCAGCAGGCATCACTGCGGGCGCGCCGCGTTTGGATTATACAAAGGGAGACGCTAAGGCTCTACTTAGGTATAGGCATTTGATTGTGACTAAGGATGATCCTACCGTGTTGCTGCCTCGAAAACTTCCCAAGCAGTTGGATGCGAGAGCCCGCGTGTTTGGAGACGAGATCTTCTCCATGAAGTCGCTCGAGTATACGTCGCGAGAGGGCATGATCTTGAGCAATATCTTATTGAGCCAGTTCACGGATATCATCAAAACTTCAAACAAGCAGATAGACTACGACATCTACACCACAGTAGCGCAGCCCATTCCTCTAGCAAATCCAGAGGTGCCTTCTGTGATCAAGCTCGACGACCGCACGATCAATCACCACACCTGCGCCAAGGTCATTCTGGGTTGGCTCAAAGTGTCTGGCTTTTATAGCATTGGAAGACACTATAGAGAACTCGGAGACAGTGCCAAGAATGTAGTGCTGACGAGGCGCTGCCTGCTGACTCCCATCAGCTTCTTGGTCGCAGGCGGAGGATCTAGCGACTACGAAGGCCACGAGATAGCCATTTTCTGGGAATACAATCACAGAGAAGGCAGGTATAACTTCTACATTGTCGACAATCTCTCGATTGACAGCTATGCTTATCCTTCGTCACGCAATGTCTTTAAAGAAGCAATCATACATTGCGTGTCTTCTTCGCTGCACAATGCGGGCTTTCCTCCTTCGCCAGAATTTGTCGACATAATAGACATCCACAATCGGTCTGTGATGATGGCTGAGGGCGACTTGTTTAAAGTAGAAGGCTACAAAGGTATAAACTATCTGTGCACTTCGGCTGCTAGGAGAGCTGCCTTGTATGCTGCTTCTATAGTGAACTTGAGAGACAATGAAGTCTGGAACGAGCAAGACTCTACGGAAGCTTTCTTTGGCCACTTCAATCATTTCATTCATCAGATGCACCGCATGATCAACTGGTGCATGCACAGTCCTGCAGTTTGGCCCAAATCCAAGACAGACGCTCACAATACTATACTGCCTCCTCCACCTTTTGTCACGAAACGAGGCATGAACATGCTCGAGCACATTCTCAATAGAGAAGAGGCGACGGGACGAGATGTCACGGCTGAGCTGGTAGTCAAGCTCGAACCGAGCTTGTCGTATCTATTGCTGAAGCCTATCGATCGTGAGGGCTTTCCTGCGGCTAGAGGAGGAGAACCACAACCGTACTACTTTCGGTTGGATGGCGCGGAAGCATTTTCACCAGAACAGCCATTATCTGAACACTTGAAAGAAACCTGTAGAGTTTCTCGATTTTTTAAAACATATTAAAAAAAGTCTACAGCTCGGATTATAAAAAAGTGTTTAAATATTGAAATTTTTTGGGGTTTGCTTTGAAAGAAAATGTCTGTCGTTTCGCGAAATCAAAAACACGAATACTGGCATGCCGTTGCTATGGAACAAAAGAAGCTCTTCGAGGCTTGCAAGCAGACTGCGGGAATCCAGATGCTGTACTTGGGCAAGCTTCCAAAAGTACAGAATACGCGCTGTGCTTTTCTCTATGCAGTAGAGCGCGGACACGCATGCGGATTTCTTCGCGTCGTGAATCGCGATGGCGAAGAATGGCCGCAGGAGGAAGAGTCTAGGCTTTCTTGGAAGGAGCCCTACGAATTTGTGGTGAAGGATGCGGGTACGTTTCTGACTGAGTTTGCTGTCTTCTTCGACACACAGCACGACGACTCTGAGAAAGGCAAGAAGCTGCACGGCAAAGCAGTGTGCCAGCGCTGGGCAAATATTATTGGTTTCAGGATGAAGAAGACAGACGCCAGTGCTCTGATTGTGCCCAAAAAACATTGGGTCAAGGAGAACGTGATCTTTTGTCGCGACTTCGAAGGGATTTCACCCAACGCCATGCAAAACGAGCTATCTCGAAAGAAGAGGAGTGCGAAGCGCCCAGCCATCGACATGCTGGTGAGCGCTGCTGCCAAGCTTCAGAGGCAGGTATCTCTTCCTAAGCCTTTTTTCCCAATAGAACGCCGTTGTTCGCCTTCGACTTTCGATGAGAGCTTGTGCTTGCCTGCTCTTATTGAAGCCAAAGTCGAAGACGAAGAAGAAAAAGAAGAATGGAAGATCGACGACTCCGCCGACGACGACGAGCAGCAAGAGCCTTGGCCGCCGACTGCGGTGACGCCCAAGCTTCCTGGCTTCCAAGAAATTCTCTCGAGCTGCTCGCCTTCTTCGCAGAAGTAGCGTTATGGCTTGAGCGCGGCATAAGAGCTGCGAGTTTCGATTTCTTCGAGCAGGTTGATTGTATGCGCGGGTGTCGCATTGCAGATTTGGCGCTGGAGCTCAAACATTTGAAGTGTGCTTTGGTCTCCTTCACATGAAAATGTGGACTGGATCCAAGGCAGCCAGGGAATCTTGTTTGTGAGAATGTCTACGACTTCGGATTCTGTCTTTAAGAATGAATCATTGAGTTTGGATGCGGTAGGAGGAATCCCGATGTCAAGCGCAAAGCGTTGCGTAGCGAGAGTATTCGCGCGTCCAAGTCTAGGTTCCGCGGTAGCTGAGTTGTCGAATACAGTGTTTTCTAGGATCTTTTTGCGCACGACTCGAGCTTCCTGAGAATCGTCATATTCCCGTTTGAAATAACACAAGGGTCCATTCAGTTTGGTAGGCTCGGGAACCTTATCATTTAGAATGGCCCAAATGGAGTCTGTCTTTGACCATTCCTGCTGATTCCCAAAAAAGTGAAGCATGTGCCAGAGCAGAGGATACACTCCGCGCTCTCTCACTGTGCAAGACTTCTTGGCATTGTTGAGAATATGACAGCGCAAGAGGTACACAGCCCAAGTTCCATAATCTTCGTGATCGAAAATGTGCTCCACAAATTCCTTGTAGATGACGCTTCTTCCGACCGCCATCTTCGCGACCTTGGGCACAGTGCGAGGCAAATACGCGAGCAGTTCGCGCCTCGTATCCAAAAACATCTGCTTAAACCATTTAAAATCATGCTTTTCTCTTTCATCCAAAAGCATTTCCATTTTGAGCCTCCTCTGAAGCACGTAATCTACAAGAGGATCACCCGAAGCTGGAAATTCTTCATTATCTACCCCCTTTTTGATGGCATTGTCAATGCTCAT
>Ga0172373_10009356_pt1 | contig 12198 bp, 8 predicted proteins | sample Lak10m_2_FD_114546 | JGI IMG/M metagenome (GOLD analysis project Ga0172373, IMG submission 114546) | Freshwater microbial communities from Kabuno Bay, South-Kivu, Congo - kab_092012_10m | ecosystem: Environmental > Aquatic > Freshwater > Lake | place: Democratic Republic of the Congo: South-Kivu... | reverse complement strand
GGGGCGGGCCGGCGGCGCGCAGCGACGCCATGGCCCTCCAACTCACTGACGCTCGGGACCGCAGGCGATGCAGCAGGCTGGCGCGATTTCGAGCACAACGAACGGGGCCAGCATCGGAAGCTGGCCTACCCCCCCGCCTCGACCATTTCGACAATCTCGCGCGCCACGACCTCCGCCCTCGTGTACACCAACTGGTGCCCAGCACCCTCCACGAACCTCACGCCCACCCCCGCCACCTCGCGCGCCATCCGACCGCAATGGAAGTCCGGCCAAGTCACCTGGTCGCCCAGCCCGGCGACGAGGCGCACGGGTGCCCTGATGCGCGAGTAGTTGCTCGACTGGATGCCTAGCGACGACTTCAGTCGGCGCAGGTCGCGGATGTTGGCGCGGAAGTCGGCTGGGCGCAGGCTGCGGCGCCAAGGAGAGAATTCGAAGCTGTCGGTGGGGGATTCGGGGGTGAACGCCTTGGACAGCGAGGGCCCCGACAATACGAGGCCTGCTGGCATGGCGAATGTCGGTACTCCCAGATCTCCCACGAGCGGCAGGCTAGCCAGCGAGAAGCTGGCGCTCTCGATGCCTTCCCAGCGGTAGAGGGCGGGGTTGACCAGCACGACGCCTGCGACCTCGTCGGGCCAGTTCGATGCCCACGCGGCGCACACAGAACCGCCGTAGCTGAAGCCAACGAGCAGCGGTCGTTCCGCGTCGACGGCGCGCGCGGCCGCTCGCAGCAGGCGGGCCTGCTCGAGCGGGGTCCCGGCTCCGGGCGTCGAGTCGCCGGACCAGCCGTGGCCCGGACGTTCGAACATCAGGCAGCGCAGCCTGTGCTCGACGAGTGGAGCGACCGTCGAGTCCCAGTCCTCGGGGCCGCCCCAAGCGCCGTGCACGAAGATGGCCGGCGGCCCCGAGCCGCGCTCCATCAGGCGCAGGGGCACTCCGTCTGCATCGACCATGCGGCCGGCCATCGGATGGCGGCGCTCCGCGTCGGCCGAGGCGAAGCGCGTCCACGTCCAGCCGCCTGCGAGGCAGGCCAGGCCGACGAGGAGAGCTGCGCGTTTGTCAAGCACGCTTGATAGGCTCCCTCAGAGACGGCGCACGAAGATGTTGCGCAGCTGCATGTAGCTGTCGACTTGCAAGCCTTCCGGCGCGTGGCGCTGGATGCCGATGAAGCCCGTGGCGGCGCGCTGGGCGAAGGGCTTCTGGCCTTCGGGCACGGTCGCTTCGGTGGTGTCGACTTCCCACAGCACCGAGTTGTTCAGGATCGTCCTCGCGCGCGAGCCCTGCATGCGGATGGCCATGCGGTTCCACTCGCCGTGCGGCTTCAGCGCCTTCGCGCGCGGCGCGACGGAACCGTAGAGCGAGCCCGTGAACTGCCAAGGCTCGAGCTGGTACTTCTGGTCCTCCTCCCAGTTGTGGTCGTCGAGGATCTGCACCTCGCAGCCAGACCACGCCGGGTCGCCGCCCTTGCGGTCGCCGCGCAGGAAGACGCCGGAGTTCGTGCCGCGCGCCATGGCGAAGTCGAGCTGCAGCTCGAAGTCCTTGTAGTCCTCCTTGGTGCGGATGTGGCTGGCTCCACCCTTGGTCGCGAGCTTGAGCACGCCATCCTTCGCGGCGAAGCCGCCGACGCCATCTGCCTCCTCCCAGCCTTCGAGGCTGCGACCATCGAACAGGCTCGTCCAGCCGTTGGCTGCACCCCATGGCGTGATGGCCAGCAAGCCATCCTTGCCCTCGCTGAAGTGCTCGGAGGGCGTGGGCGCCAAGTCCTTGATGCGGATCTTGCGGAAGCGCGCGGCCGAGCCGGCCGGATCGTCGCGATCGCCGTGCACTTGCAGTCCGATCAGGCCCGCGGTCGCGTAGCCTTGCGTGCCGGCCGGCAGCCGATAATCCACCAGCGGCTCGCCATCGAGCCAGGCCTCGATGCGCATGTCCTTGCCGGTGACGCGCAGGCGGAGCTGGTTCCACTCGTCCTTCTTGAAGCGTGCCTTGCCCGCTTCATTGTGGGCGAGGAACCCGTCCGAGTAGATCGCGCCGACTTCGCCTCCATCGCGGTAATCCAGCGTCAGCTGCGCACCCTTGAGCGCCGGAGCCATGCGCACGAACACGCCCGAGTCGAAGGGGTGCGAGATCATCGCCTCCAGCTCGAGCTCGAACTCCGCGTACGGCTTCTTGGTGTAGAGCAGGCCGCCTTGGCCGTTGGCCCCTTGGCGTCCCACGATGACGCCGTCCTCCACGCTCCAATCGGCGTCGCCGTCGTAGCGGCCACCAGTCTCGACCCAGCCCTTGAGCGACTTGCCGTCGAACAACGATGTCCAGCCGTCCGACTCCTGCGCGCGCGAGTTCGTCGCGACGAGGATCGACTGCAAGAAGAGGAGCATGGCGCAAGCGGCGAGCAATCGCGGTCTGGTTCGCATGGCTGCAGGAGGATCGTGCTGGATCGTCGGTTGTCGAGGGATTCGCGCGGCGTTCCCGCGCGCTGCGCACGAGGCTAGCATGGCTACACCATGGCGAAGCCCCCCAAGGCGCCGAGCGCGCCCTCGACCTCCCATCCGCCGCGAGCGCGCGCAGGCGTCCTCGGCGCTTGTTCGTGGTCGTTGCAGCCCACGTCGCCCGCCGATCTCGCCGACAAGCTCGCTGCTTGCGGCGTGGCTTGGACCCAGCTCGCCCTGACTCCGCTGCGCGAGGGTCGCCTCGACGCCGACGCGACCCTGCGTGAACTGGAGCGCCGCGGCGTGCGCGTGCGGTCCGGCATGGTCCAGACGATCGGCGAGGACTATGCGAGCCTCAAGGCGATCGAGCGGACAGGCGGCGTGCGCCTCGACCAGCACTGGCCCGCCAACCGCGCCAACCTCGAGGCCGAAGCGCGCCTCGCCCGGCAGCTGGAGCTCGAGCTCGTGACCTTGCATGCGGGGTTCCTGCCTCACGAGCGCGGTGCCGAACGCAGCAAGCTGCTGGAGCGCCTGCGCACGCTGGTCGACATCTTCGCGGCGCAAGGAGTGCGCGTGGGATTCGAGACGGGCCAAGAGAGCGCGAGCACGCTGCTCGAAGTGTTGGAGGAGCTCGGCCGACCCTCGGCGGGCGTCAATTTCGACCCGGCCAACATGATCCTGTACGGCATGGGCGATCCGGTCGCCGCGCTGCGATTGTTGTGGCCGCATGTCCTGCAGGTGCACATCAAGGATGCGCGCGCCGCGAGGAAGCGCGGCGAATGGGGCGAGGAGATGCCGGCGGGCGAAGGACAAGTCGATTGGCGAGCCTTCTTCGAGATCCTCGCCGACAAGCTCCCCGGGATCGACTGCATGATCGAACGCGAGATGGGCGATGCGCGCGTGCAGGACATCGCCACGGCTGCGCGGCTCGTGCGCGCCCATCGTGGAGCGGTTGCTTGAAGCGCGAAGTCGGCGTGGGCGTCGTCGGCTTGGGCCTGATGGGTCGCGTGCACGTCGAGGCCTACGCCGCGGCGCGGCTCGCAGGCGATCCGTGTCGTCTCGTCGCCGTCTCCGACAGTCGTCAAGAACGCTTGACAGGGCGCACCGAGGCGAGCGGCAACCTCCAAGCCGGTGGCGAGGCGTTGCTGTTCGATCCCGCCGTGGTGGCGACCGGCGTCGAACCCGACCTCGTCTTCGGCCACCCGCAGGTCGAGCTGGTCAGCATCTGCACGCCCACCCACACGCACGTGGAGCTGGCCCTGCGGGCGCTGGCCAGCGGCAAGCACGTGCTGCTGGAGAAGCCGATCGCGCTCGACCCGCTCGAGATCGAACGCCTCGACGCCGCAGCTCGCTCGGCCGGCCGCCTCTGCATCCCGGCCATGTGCATGCGTCACTGGCCGGGCTGGGCGGAGTTGAAGGACATGGTCGTCGATCGCCGCCATGGCGCCCTGCGGGCTATCCGCTTCACGCGCCTTGGCGCCCGGCCGAGCTGGGGTGGCGGCTTCTACGACGACCCCGCGCGGACCGGGGGCGCGCTGTGCGACCTGCACGTGCACGACGTTGACCTCGTCCATTGGTTGTTCGGTCCTCCTGACGCCGTGCGCAGCGTCGGCACGATCGACCATGTGTCGACCCAGTACATCTACGCCGGCGGCCCGCGCCTCGTGGTCGCCGAGGGCGGTTGGCTCGCCGGCCAGGCCGTGCCGTTCCGCATGGGCTTCGTGGCCGAGTTCGAGCTCGCGACCCTCGAGTACGACCTGCGCCGGACCCCGCCGCTGGAGCTGACCCGGGACGGAAGGGTCGAGGCGATCGATCCTGGCCCTGGGACCGGGTACGAGGGCGAGGTGCGGGCGGCATTGGCTGCTGTGCGTGGAGAGGCGATGCAGGCGACGACGCTGGTGGAGGCGGCGGCGGTGATGAGGACGGTGAGGGCGGAGGGGAGCGAGCTGATCTGATGCTGGCCCCGTTGATTGTGCGAGCGTTGGTCTGAACGAATCTCCCATCGGACTCCTCCGGTTTCCTTTCGCAGGCCCTGCGCCCTGCCCGCGCGGTCGGAGGGCCGGGTGGCCGTTTTCGACCGGTTGCAGGGTGCGCCCCGTGCTGGTCGTAGAGTCGCTGCGAGCGCTCAAGTGCCATGCACTGGCGACGGCTGGTCTTGTGGATCTTGCTTGAGGGAGCAGGTTCTCGGTTGGCACGGGGCCTGAAGGAAGCCGACCTCGCTTGTTTCGCGATCCCATCGTCGACGCGAGAGCGACACGGCCAGGAAGCCCACCGACGCCATCAGAGCCTTGGCAAGCCCTCCTCAGCGTGTCTAGCAGCCGCAAGCCGCCTTGTCCGCCTTGGCGGCAGCGCGGTGTCGTCCCCAGCCCGTGGCCTGGCGACTGCCTCCATTGGAATAGACGCTGGAAACGCCATCCGCGTGGCAGGTTGTCCGCCAAACCACGCACAATCACCGGGACCAGCATCCTGCAAACACACCGAGCGCCCGCCCAGGGCGCCCAGCATGCCGAGGGAGGGGGTCCCTCGAGGGGGGGGTGCGTATGCCTCCGCGCGTCGCGCGATCTCAGTTCGCGTGCAGCTGGTTCTCCACGGCGTGCCCATTGCCGCGCGTGGAGCGGAGGCGGGTGGGGAGGAGTTCGCCGCGGGGTTGGACGCCGGCGAGGTTCAGGACGCTTTCGACGAGGCGCACGCGTTCCTGCATGGAGAGGGATTCGACGGGGATGTAGGGGACGGAGAACATCTCCAAGAGGAGCTTCACCATGCCGTCGATGCGCACGACTTCTTCCCACTCGAGACCGGCGCGCACGCCATCGGCCACGACCAGTTCCTTGTGGGGGCGCAGGAAGAAGACGATGCCGCCGCGCACGCCTTGCATGTATTCGGCGAGGCGCGGATCGGAGGCGATGGTGCCGAGGATGCGCGCGTGGTGGGCGGCGTAGGCGAGGTTGCAGAAGGCGCGGTCGGACACGAAGGGGCCCTCGTGCGCGGCCTCGGCTTCCAACTGGCGCGCGAACACCTCGCTCTGGTAGCGGTCGACGAGGTCGAGGTCGCTGCGCAGGGCATCGAGGCGCGCCTCCATCTCCGCCAAGACGCCGCGCGCGACCTCGCTGATCATCGGGATGCCGTAATGGTCGCGGATCCAGCGGGCCAGGGTGGTCTTGCCCGTCGCGTGCGCGCCGACGAGATAGATGCGGGTGGGGCGGGGCATGGGGGACATGGGCGTGCCTATGAGTCTAGCGCTGGTGGTGTGGGCGGCTAGGGCCCACTAGGGATTGTGGATAACTCAACGGGTGCGCTGCCAGGGACGGCGCGGTGAGAGACAGCTTGCAGCGTGCTGGAGGAAGGGAACTCCCTTTCGGGGCACGGCTTGCATCCAGTTTGCAAGTCGCAGTAAGCCACCACCGTAGCCACTAGGAGCGGCAGCGTGCGTGGTGGAGTATGGATCCACCGTCCGCCATGCCCGCCACAAACGCCACGCGTCGTCCCTTCCTGCGTCGTCTTGTCTACGCTTCTCTGGCGCTATTCGTGCTGCTCTTGGTGGCTCTCGCACTCTTGCCGACGCTGGCCGGCGGGTGGGTGGCGCGCACGATCGAAGAGGAGTGCGCGCGACGTTTCGCGGGCCGCGTCGAGGTCGGCGAACTGTCGCTCGCCTGGTTCTCGCGCCAGAGGCTCGAGCGCACGAGCTTGAGCACGCCCGAGGGCGAGCGCGTCGCCACCGTGGCGGTGGAACTGCCGGCGCTCTTCGACTTGCGCGGAGCACTCGACGGCAAGGTCGGCGAAGTGCGCGTGGATCTCGAGGCGGACCTCGTGGCCGACGATGCGGGTCGCACGAACCTCGAGCGCGCCTTGGCTCCGCGCGCGCCGGCGCCTCCCGCGCCGTCCGAGCCAGCGCCCGTCGAAGCTGGAGGCGAGCCCTTCGACCTCGCCGCGTGGCTGGGGGACCTGGAGCTCGACTTCGCGCTCGTGGCGCCGCGACTCTCATGGTCGGACGCCTACACGCGGCGCGCCGGCGCTCCGCTGGAACTGCGTCAAGTATCCTTGACAGTCGTCGCGCGTCCGGACGAGGCCCTGCGCATCGCCCTGCAGGGCGGCCTGCCGAGCGGCGAGCTGGATGCGCAAGCGCGCGTGCTAGGCCTGCTGCGGGCGCCAAATCGCCCGTTCGAAGCGCTCGACGCCAAGGTGGCGGTGCGCGGCTTCCCCTCGGGGTTGCTCGACGCGCTCGCCCTGCAGGAGGGGCGCTTGGCGGCCCAGCTGGGCGAGAGCTTCGACTTGTCGCTGGAGGCCGAGGACGCGCGCCTCGATGCGGGTCTCGTGCGCCTGCGACTCGATTCGCCCCGCACTCGCCTCGTCGTGCAGGCGCGCCTCGCCGATGGCGTGCTGGTGGCGTCCGAGCCGCCGCTCCTGAAGCTCGAGACTCCGACGCCGCGCGCTTGGCTCGAACCGGCCTTGGCGCCGCACTTGCCGCGCGGCGCGCGCGTCTCCATCGAGTCCTCCGAGCGCCCGTTCGTGCTGGAGTTGTCGCGCTGCAAGTTGCCGCTGGCGCTGGTGCTCGATCCCGCAGCGCGCGCCGACGCGCAGCTGCTCGCGCGACTCCTCGGGGAGGTCGAGTTGCAGCTCGACGCCAGCTTGCCGTCGCGAGTCAACTGGTCGGAGCTGGACCTGCTCGCGCGCGGCGTGCAACCCGTGCTGGCCGATCCCTCCGTCAGCCTGCGGATCGAGCCGGGAGTGGGCGCCAGCCTGCATGTGGAGGCGGAGGTGGCCGCGGGCGCCAGCGGGCGCCTCGTGCTGGACGCCGGTTGCCGCGAACCCGCGCGCTTCGTCGCGGGCGAGCTGCCTCCAGTCGACGCCACCCTGACCTTGGAGCGCCTGCCGCTCGCGCTCGTCGACGGCTTCGCGGGCCTCGACGGGGCGCTCGTGCGCCAGCTGGGTCCGCAAGCGTCGCTTGAGCTCGCGCTTCGTCAAGCCAATTTGACAAGTGGCCGGATCGAGCTGCGCTTCGACAGTCCGCAGGCCAAGCTCGCGGGGAAGGCGCGGCTGGCCGACGGCTGGCTCGCCGTGGCCGGCGAGGACGAGATCGCGCTGGGTCTCGCGCCGGGCGTGGGCCGCCTGCAGCAGGAATTGGCGGCCATCGCCGCGGAACTCGCCGCGACGCGGCCCGGCGCCGAGCTCGCGCCCCTCGATGGCGAGGCGCGCGTGCGCGTGGCCGAGCTGCGCCTGCCGTTGCAGGCGATCCAGCAAGGCGAGGCTCCACTCGCCGCGTTGCGTCGCGCGGCCGCCGCGCGCCTGGAGATCCAAGGCTTCGGCTTGCGCTACGCCGACGACGCGTTGCGCGCCGAAGGCGCCGCGCTTGCCCTCCTGCGTCCGATGTTGGCGCTGGAGCTTGAGCCCGGTGGTGCTGCGCGCGCGCGCTTCGAGTGCGGCCTCGAGACGGGAGCGACCGGCCGACTGGCGCTCGATGCGCGCAGCGCGGATTGGGGCGCTTGGCTCGAGTTCGAGTCGCTCGCGAAGGCGCCGCCCATCGACGCCAGCCTGCGCCTCGATTCCCTCGGCGTGCCGTGCCTAGCCGCGCTCGCCGGCTACTCCGCGGGTTCGACCTCGGCGCCGGCGCCGCTGGGTTCGCTGCTCGGACCCACGCTCGATGTGCGCCTCGACGCGCGCGGCTTGTGCGCCTCGCGCGGCGAGCTCGAACTTGGCGTGGTCGCGCAGGCGGCCAGCATCACCACGCGCTTGAAGCTCGCCGATGGAAGGCTCGTTGGCGCTGGCGAAGAGGCCTTGCGCCTCGATGCACGCGCGGCCGAAGGCGCCCTCGCGCCGCTCTTGGCGCCGCACCTGCCGCCTGGCATGGCTTGGAGCGCGGAGCAAGGCGGCGTCGCTCTGCAACTCGTCGTGGACGGACTCTCGGTCCCGCTGCCCGACCTCGCCGCCGGCGCGCCCTTCGACACGGCCGCTTGCCTGCGCGAGGCGCGACTCGCGCTGCGCATGACGTTGGGCTCGTTCACCGTCTCCGACGCGACCCTCGCCGGCATGGGCGTGGACGAGCTCCTCGTGCGCAGCCTCGAGCTTGGCGCCCGCTTGGCCCCGCGCGAAGCCGCCAGCGCCGAAGTGCGCGCGAACTTGGTCGCCGTCGAACCATTCGAGCTCGCGCTCGGGGCCAGCTGCGCCGCGCCGTGGGAGCTGGTCGAGGGCCGCTCCGCCCCGCTCTCCTTGCGCGTGTCGAGTCCGCGCCTGCCGGGCTTGGCCATCGACAGACTCTCCGGCGTCGAAGGGTCGTGGGCCGACCTCTTCGGCGCCGAGGCCGCGCTCTCGGTCGATGCCAAGCTCGACGATTGGATGGGGGATGCCCTGCGCTGCGACGCCGCGCTCGAGTTGAGTGCCACCCGCGGCAAGGTGGTGGTCGCAGGCCTGTGGTCGGGCGGTCGCGTCGTCGCCAAGCAGCTCCTCGATGCGTCGCTGGCGCTCGATCCCGCTGGCGTCGCGCGCCGCCTCGCGCCGCTGTTGCCGCTAGGCCAGCAAGCGTCGTCGTCGAATGCATCGCCGCTGGTCATCCGGCTCGTCGACGTCGACTTCGCGCCACCCAAGGAGGGTGGCGATCCGTGGGCCGCGTTGGCGAGCGCGCGCGCTCGATTGGCCATCGAATTGCCCGAGTTCTCGTGGTCCGACGAGGCGCTGCGTGCGCAAGCCCGCCAAGTCGTGCTGCGCGGCGTGCGGCTCGCCGCCACCTTCGATCCCGCCGGCAAGCCGGAGATCTCGCTCGAGGGCGAGGTCGTCGACGACCCCGCGGGTCGCTTGTCCGCCAAGGTCGCCCTGCTCGATGCCCCCGCGATTTTCGCCGAGCCCGAGGGCTGGCGCCGCGCTCACGCGAGCATCGAGGCTCGCGTCGAGCGCGCGCCCACCGCCTTGGTCGACATCCTCGCCGCGCAGGATGGACTGCTCGTCGAGGCCTTGGGTCCGCGCGTGGATGTCGATCTGCGCAGCCCGTCCCTGTCGATGCAGGCGGGCGAGTTCGCAGCCGAGCTGCGTTCGCCCTTGCACGGCGTGGTGGCGCGCGGTCGCATCCAAGAGTCGCGCCTCGTCGTCGACCGGATCGATGGCGTGGTGGCGCAAGTGGGGCTGGGTCCGCTCGTCTCGCAGCGCGTCGTGGGCAAGCTCGTGCCGACCTTGGTGCGGGTCCAGAAGCCGCAAGGCGCGGCGCCGCTCGCCTTGCGCGTGGATGGGCTGACGGTTCCGCTCGATGGCGACCTGCGCCAGCTCGACGCGAAGCTGCGCCTCGAGCTCGGCGAGGTCCAGTACGCGCTGCTTCCGGGGCTCGAAGCGTGGTTCCCGGAACTCGCGGCGCGCACATCGAAACTGCCGACCATCGAGGTCGAGATCGTCGACGGTGTCGCGAGGTACCAGCGCCTGCCGGTGAAGCTCGGCGGCAAGGAGCAGTCGTTCTCCGGCAGCTACGATCTCGTCGACGGCAAGCTGAACTTGTCGGCCGACGTGCCGCTCGCGGCGTTCGGCAAGAAGGTCGTCAAGGAGCTCGACTCCGTGCGCGACATCCTGCCGCCCGACACGGTGGTGCCCATCGAGTTGTCGGGCAGCTGGTCTTCGCCCAAGCTGCGCATCAAGAAGAAGTTCCTCGAGGATGTAGTCGAGCGCGCGGCGCAGAAGGCGCTCGAGGACCTGTTCGGCGGCGGCAAGGACAAGAAGAAGCCCTGAGCGGCTCGCGCGACCGCCTCCGCGAGCTGGATCAGAAGCCGACTTGGCGGCCGATCTTCGCCGACACCGCCTCGGCGATGCGCGCGCACAGCTCGTGGCCGTCGCGGTCGTCGACCCACGCTCCGCGCTCGTCGCTCCAGTCGTAGTGGAAGGCGCGCGCGCCGGCGGCGAGCCACATCTGGTCGGCCGCGGTCTGGCGGTTCAGCACATACCGCGCGCGATCGGGGAACTCGATCGTCACGACGCCATCGGTGGTGGAGAAGTCCACCTCGTCCGGATCGAAGCGTTCGAGCCACTTCGCCACGCGCTCCAAGCACTCGTCGGCGCGCCTCAGGTACTGGCTGCGTTCCACTTGGACTTCCTCGGGTTCACTCAAGGCCCATCTGGGCCACGCCTTCTTCGTCGAAGCCCAGCATGTGGCCGATCTCGTGGAAGAGCGTCTTGCGGATCTCCTCGACGAGCTGCTCGCGGGCCTGCGCGTCGCGTTCGAGGTTGCGCTGGAAGAGGAAGATGCGCCGCGGGAAGGCCGCGTCCTGCGTCTCCGTGCCCTCGATCTCCGAGGTGCCCACGAACAAGCCCAAGATGTCGGGCGGCGTCTCGGATGGATCGTGCGGGTCGATCATCCAGTCGGCTGGCGTGGGCTCGACGATCACCTCGGTCGACTCCAGCGGGCCTTGGAACTGCTCGGGCAGGAACTCGATCGCCTCGCGCACGACTTCGAGGAACTCCTCGGACGAGAGGCGCGAAGGCAGCGGGAACGCCGCGTCGATCTCCTTGGCGCGCGCCAGGCGTTCGTCGGAGCGCGCATGGTCGCCCGACAGGTCGTCGAGCAAGGCCAGCTTGTCCAGCACCGCGGTCGACTCCTCCATGGCGGCGAGGCGCTCGAACGCGGCGCGCGAGTCCGCGAGACGCCAAGTCGCGAGCGCGAGGAGCCCATCGGCCCACAGCAGGTCGGGGTCGTCGCGCAGCTCCTCGACCTCCTTGGCGCGCGCCAAGACGACCGCGGCTTCGCGCAGTTCGCCGACCATCGTGCGGGCGATGGCCTCGGGCACCCAACGCTCGGGCCAGTCGGGGTCGACCGAGTGCATCTCGAGCAGCGCGCGTTCCGCGTCGCCTGCGTCCAGCGCCGCCCAGGCTCGTTCCAGCGATTCGTCCTCGACGGTCGGTCCGCTGTCCTCTTCCTCCCAGGCGCTGTAGCGATCGTCCTCTTGGCTCATGGGTCTTGGATTCTCGCCTGCCGCGCCTCAGGACTCCAGCGCCACGCGTTGGATACCCGCGCCCGGTCCGACTTAAGCACGCACCTTTCGCGCGTGGTGAACCTTGTGGGCGCGGGTCGAGCAGGGCTAGCCTAGTCGCCCGTGATCGTCGACCTCGCCTCGCTGAGTTTGCTCGCGCCCATGGCCGGGTCGGGAGGCATGACGGCGGAGACGCGCCTGTTCCTGGCGCTGGCGGTGTTGCTGGTCGTCGGCCGCTTCTTCGGCGAGGTGGCGCGCCGCCTGGGCCAGCCCTCGGTCGTGGGCGAGTTGTTCGCGGGCATCCTGCTCGGTCCCGCCGTCATGGGACGCTTGTGGCCCGAGGGACTCGAGCTCTTGTTCCCGAAGACGGGCGCGAGCGCGACCACGCTCGATGGAGTGCGCCAGCTCGGCTTGGCGCTCTTCCTGCTCGTGGCGGGCATGGAGGTCGATCTGTCGCGCGTGCTGCGTCAAGGCCGCGCGCTCAGCTACGTGGGCGCGTTCGGACTGCTCGGGCCGTTCGCCATCGGCTTCGGCGTGGCCACCTTCGCGCCGCATGTGGTGGGCTACGACGGGCGTCTCGGTCCCGGCTTGTTCGCCTTGTTCTTCGCCACCGCGCTGTCGATCAGCGCGTTGCCCGTGATCGCCAAGACGCTGATGGACCTGTACCTGTACAGGAGCGACTTCGGCATGACCGTGATCGCGGCGGCAGTGCTCGACGACATCGTCGGCTGGTTGCTGTTCGCGGTCGTGCTGAGCTTGATCGGCGCGAGCACGACTTCGCCGTTCATGGTCGTGGGCCTGACGATCCTCTCCGCGGGACTCTTCCTCACGGTGGGGCG
>Ga0172373_10009353_pt1 | contig 12199 bp, 8 predicted proteins | sample Lak10m_2_FD_114546 | JGI IMG/M metagenome (GOLD analysis project Ga0172373, IMG submission 114546) | Freshwater microbial communities from Kabuno Bay, South-Kivu, Congo - kab_092012_10m | ecosystem: Environmental > Aquatic > Freshwater > Lake | place: Democratic Republic of the Congo: South-Kivu... | reverse complement strand
GCAGCATCAGCGCCATCGGCTTGCCCACGGTGTTGCTGCGCCCCACCACCACGGCATGGTGCCCGCGCAGGCTCACGCCCGTGCTCTCGATGAGCTTCATGCAGCCCCAGGGGGTGCAGGGGCGCATGCCCGGCAGGCCGGTCATCAACTCCCCCGCGGACAGCGTGGAAAAGCCGTCGACATCCTTGAGCGGGTCGATGGCTTCGATCACGCGCTGGGCGTCGATCTGGGGCGGCAGCGGCATCTGGACCAGGATGCCGTGGATGGCCGGGTCGGCGTTGAGTGCGGCGATGCGCTGCAGGAGCACGGCCTCGAGCAGGTCGGCCGGATGGGTCTCGAGCACCGAGTGCAGGCCGTGAGCCTCGCAGGCGCGGACCTTGTTGCGCACATAGACGGCGCTGGCGGGGTCATCGCCGACCAGCAGCACGGCCAGCCCGGGGCGGCGACCCTGGGCGGAAAGATGCTGGGCACGTGCGCCGATGTCGGCGCGCCATTGGCGCGACAGGGCGAGACCGTCGATGAGGGAGGCCGTCATGGAGGTGGGGACAAACCGGTTGGAGGATCGCCGAGCGGTCAACCGTCGAGGCCCTGTGCGCGATGGCGGCAGGCCCGTCTGAAGGGCTCGGGGCTGGCGGATGGGAGGCGACGCGAGGCGCGCCGCATCGGGTCGCAGATGCTCAAGCCGCCTTCGGCACCGCGCCCAGGGCGATCTTCAGCAGATCGGCCACCGTGTTGGCGTTGAGCTTTTCCATGATGTTGGCGCGGTGCGCTTCCACCGTCTTGATGCTGATGCCCAGGTCGTCCGCGATCTGCTTGTTCAGGCGCCCGGCAACGATGCGCTCGAGGACCTGGGACTCGCGTGTGGTCAGGCGCCCGAGCAGGGCTTCCCGGCTGGCGGCTTCCTGGTACTGGCTGAAGGCGCTGTGGGCCTCGTCCAGCATGCGTTCGACCAGCGACAGCAGTTCCTCTTCCTGGAAGGGCTTCTCGATGAAGTCCATCGCGCCCTTCTTCATCGTCGACACCGCCATCGGTACGTCGCCGTGCCCGGTGATGAAGACCACCGGCAGCGGACTGCGCCGCTCGAGCAGACGATCCTGGAGTTCGAGCCCGCTCATGCCGTCCATGCGGATGTCGGCGATCAGGCAGGCGACCTCGCGGGCATCGAACCGCGCGAGGAAGCTTTCCGCGGATTCGAAACACTTTACCCTGTAATCCTTGCCCTCCAGCAGCCATTGCAGCGAGTCGCGCACCGCCTCGTCGTCGTCGACGACATAGACCGTGCCTTTCTTGGGGATCAGGCTCATGAGGGCGTTGCCGTTTCTGGGGCGGTTTCCCGCTGGGTGGAGGGAGTCTCGGCCGGTGCTTGGGCGAAGGAGCCTTCAGAGTGCGAAGGCGTGTCGACCGGCAGTGTGAAGGAAAAGCGGCATCCTACGATATGCGTTCCATTGTAGAGGTTCTGTGCCCTCATCCTGCCGTGGTGCGACTCGACGATGGAGCGGCACAGTGACAGGCCGATGCCCATGCCGTCGGACTTCGTCGAGTAGAAAGCCTCGTACAGGCGGCTGAGCACCTCGTCGGGCAGACCGGGGCCGGCATCGGTGACGCTGAACTCGATGCCCCCCCCGTCCTCGGGCGTGTAACGCGGCACCACGCGCAACTCCAGGTGACGCCGCGCGGGGGGCAGTCCCGCATGGTCGATGGCCTCGGCCGCGTTCTTCATCAGGTTCAACAGCACCTGCTCGATCAGGATCGGGTCGACCTTCAGCACCGGCAGCCGCTGCGCGACGTAGGTGCGGATGGCGACGTGGCGCCTACGCAGTTCGATGCCGGCGAGTTCGACGGCGTTGTCGACGACCATCCGGGCGTTCACGGCCTGACGCTGCGGTTCGCTGCGCTTCACGAAGGCGCGAATGCGGTGGATGATCTTCCCGGCGCGCTCGGCCTGGTGCGCGGTCTTGCGCAGGGCCACCACCAGATCCTCCCCGGCGATGGTGCCCGCCGTCACGCGTGAGACCATGCCGTTGCAGTAGTTGGTGATCGCGGTCAAGGGCTGGTTGAGCTCGTGCGCCACCGTCGACGCCATCTCCCCCATGGTCATCAGCCGGCTCGTCACCGCCGCCTTCTCCGCCTGCTGCTTGGCGACCTCCTCGGCCTTGACGCGTGCCGTGACGTCGGTGGCGATGACCATCTGCGCGAGCCGTCCGTCGGTCCATTGCAGGTAGCGCGAACGCACTTCGAACCACTTCTTCAGGGGCTCGACGTAGACCTCGCGCAACTCGCCCGTGGCCTCGGTGAGCTCGTGCATCGGCAGGCCCGACAGCGGATCGACGTCGCCATGGCGCTCGGCATCGAAGGATTCCTCCTCTGCGCTGCTGGTCAGGAGGCGATGTCCCTGCGCGTCGGCGCCGAACCACAGGCGGTACGAGCGGTTGGCGAAGAGCAGATCGCCTTGCTGCACCGATTGCACCGACACCGAGGCATCCAGCCCCTCCAGCACCGTGGTGAACCGCTCGTGCGAGGCCGAGAGCTGGTCGCGGATGCGCTTGGCCTCGGTGATGTTGGTCATCGAAGTCATCCACCCGGTCTGCTGGCCCTTCACATCCACCAGGGGTGACACATACAGGCGGGCGTCGAAGAGCTGGCCGTCCTTGCGCATCAGGCGCACCTCGATGCCCCCGGCGGGACTGCGCCCCTGCATCTCCTGGCGCAGCAGGCGCTGGTTCTCCTCGGCGCGGTCCGGCGGCCAGTAAGGGTAGGGCGGCACCTGGCCGAGCAGTTCAGACTCGGCGTAGCCGATCATCTGACAGAAGGCGGCGTTGACATAGGTGATCCGGCCGTCCATGTCGAGCGCCCGCATCCCTGTGAGCATGGAGTTCTCCATCGCCCGCCGGAACTGGGTCTCCTTGACCAGTGCCATCTGGATCTGCGCCCTGCGCCGCAGGTGTCGCCAGTTGCCCAGCAGCATCCAAAGCGTCAGCACCGACAGTGCCATCACCATCCAGAACAGCGTGTTGCTGATCAGCCCGATGGAGGTGCGCCAGCCCTCGCCCCGCAGGACGATGCCGTTGAGCGCGGGCGTCAGGGGCACGTCGTGGACGATGGAGGCGGTCTCGCGCTCGCGCCCGGGCATCGGCGGGTTCGTGCTCGCCAGGGCGACGGCCCCCGGGCCCAGGGCGGTGATGCGGTGGCGACGCGAGACATCGGCAGGCACCAGCCGCCAGATGAGCGCTTCGACCGAGTACTCGGCGACCAAAGCGCCGGCGAAGGCCCCGCGCTCGATCAATGGAACGTGCAGTTGGAAGACCGGACGTCCCGCAACGTCCTTGAAGGCGCCTGAATAGTGTGGGCGTCGGCTCTGGCGCACCTGCTCGAAGACGATGGCTGACGGGTGGGCGGCATCCGGGCCTGACAGGGGGTCGGGGCTTGCCGTGGCGGGCTGCGCTGCATCGACAGGGTTCATCGAGCCGCGCTCGAGCTTGCGCACCTTGCGCTGTGCGTCGACCCAGCTCAGCTGCGTGATCTCCCAGCGGTCGTCGACCAGCGTCTCGCTCTGCGATTCGAAACTCGCCCGACCGATCTCGCGCTGTCCGACTTCGCGCGCGAGCCGCACCAGCTGCTCCTGGTTCTCGATCAGGCGCAGGGCGATCTGCTGCTGGGTGATCTCGACATCGCGCTGCACCGATTCGGTCTCGCGGCCGATCTCCTCGTTGCGCAGATACCAGAAGGTGGTCGAGATCGTGGTGAGGAACAGCAGCACCGAGATCAAGGGCCCGATCGTCGCCAGGCGATCCTGTCGGGATGGCGGCAGTCGCCGCCACCACCGCGTGTAGGCGAGCTTCAACTTGGCGAGCCACTGAGCGGCCATGGCTCAGGTTCCGGTCGGGTGCATGGACCGGTGATTATCCAGGCATGGGGTCTTGTGAGATTTCATATCATGAAAACATAGTCCGCTATTTGAAAATTGGGGATTTTGTGCGACACTTCGTTTCGAACTGATACCCTGGACACTACAGGAGACCCGCACATGTCCACCCCATCCGTCAGCGTAACGGCTCCGCCGGTCGACGAAGACTTCCTGGAGAGCCGTGAGTGGCTCGACGCGCTGGACGCCGTGATCCAGGCCCGAGGTCCGCAACGGGCGCATGAATTGCTCGAGCAACTGCTGGAGGAGGCCCGCCAGCACAGCGTGGACATGCCTTTCTCGGCCACCACGGGCTACGTCAACACGATCGAGCCCGACGACGAGGAGCGCAGCCCTGGCAACCTCGAACTCGAAGGCCGGCTGCGCGCCTACATGCGCTGGAACGCGATGGCGATGGTCGTCAAGGCCAACCGCCTGAACCCCGAGGACGGTGGCGACCTCGGCGGGCACATCAGCTCCTTCGCCTCGCTCGCGCACATGTTCGCCGCGGGCTTCAATCACTTCTGGCATGCCGAGAGCAAGGACCACGGCGGTGACCTGCTGTACATCCAGGGCCACAGCGCGCCGGGCGTCTACGCACGCGCTTTCCTGGAGGGCCGGCTGAGCGAGGAGCAACTGCTGAACTTCCGGCAGGAGGTCGGCGGCAAGGGCCTGTCGAGCTACCCGCACCCCAAGCTCATGCCCGAGTTCTGGCAGTTCCCCACGGTCTCGATGGGCCTGGGCCCTCTGATGGCGATCTACCAGGCGCGCTTCCTGAAGTACCTGCACGCCCGCGGCATCGCCGACACGGCCAAGCGCAAGGTCTGGGTCTTCTGCGGTGACGGCGAGATGGATGAGCCCGAGTCGCTGGGCGCCATCGGCCTGGCCGCGCGCGAAAAGCTCGACAACCTGGTCTTCGTCGTCAACTGCAACCTGCAGCGCCTGGATGGCCCGGTGCGCGGCAACGGCAAGATCATCCAGGAGCTCGAGGGCGAGTTCCGCGGCGCGGGCTGGAACGTGCTCAAGCTGATCTGGGGCAGCAACTGGGACCCGCTGCTGGCGCGCGACAAGGACGGCGCGCTGCGCAAGATCATGCTCGACACGCTGGATGGCGACTACCAGGCCTTCAAGGCCAATGACGGCGCCTTCGTACGCAAGCACTTCTTCGGCCGCGACCCGCGCACGCTCGAGCTCGTCTCCAAGATGAGCGACAGCGACATCTGGGCCCTGCGCCGCGGCGGGCACGACGCGCAGAAGGTCTATGCCGCCTTCCACGCCGCCAACGGTCACACGGATGGCCCGACGGTGCTGCTGGTGAAGACCGTCAAGGGATGGGGCATGGGCCGCGCCGGCGAGGGCAAGAACACGGCCCACCAGGCCAAGAAGCTCAGCGACGACGACATCCGCTATTTCCGCGACCGCTTCAACATCCCCATCCCCGACAGCGAACTGCCGAAGATCCCGTTCTACAAGCCGGCCGACGACACGCCGGAGATGAAGTACCTGCACGAGCGTCGCCAGGCCCTGGGCGGCTACCTGCCGCACCGCCGCACCAAGGCCGACGAGAGCTTCACGGTGCCCGCGCTCGAGACCTTCAAGTCGGTGATCGAGCCCACCGCGCCGGGGCGCGAGATCAGCACCACGCAGGCCTACGTGCGCTTCCTCACGCAACTGCTGCGCGACCAGGCGCTCGGCCCGCGGGTGGTGCCCATCCTGGTGGACGAAGCGCGCACCTTCGGCATGGAGGGCCTGTTCCGGCAGATCGGCATCTACAACCCGGAAGGCCAGAAGTACACGCCGCAGGACAAGGACCAGGTGATGTACTACCGCGAGGACAAGGCCGGGCAGATCCTGCAGGAAGGCATCAACGAGGCCGGCGGCATGAGCAGCTGGATCGCCGCAGCGACGTCGTACTCGACGAACAACCGCATCATGGTGCCGTTCTACATCTACTACTCGATGTTCGGCTTTCAGCGCATCGGCGACCTGGCCTGGGCCGCGGGCGACATGCAGGCGCGCGGCTTCCTGCTGGGCGGCACCTCGGGGCGCACCACCCTCAACGGCGAAGGCCTGCAGCACGAGGACGGCCACAGCCACATCCTGGCCGGCACCATCCCCAACTGCATCAGCTACGACCCGACCTTCGCGCACGAGGTGGGCGTGATCATCCACCACGGTCTCAAGCGCATGGTGGAGAAGCAGGACAACGTCTTCTACTACCTGACGCTGCTGAACGAGAACTACCCGATGCCGGGCCTGAAGGCCGGCACCGAGGAGCAGATCATCAAGGGCATGTACCTGCTGGAGGAGGGCGAGGGCGCCCAGGGCGCGCCGCGCGTCAACCTGCTGGGCAGCGGCACCATCCTGCGCGAGAGCATGGAGGCGCGCAAGCTGCTGGCCGTGGACTGGGGCGTGGCGGCCAGCGTCTTCAGCTGCCCGAGCTTCAACGAGCTCGCGCGCGACGGCCAGGACTGCGAGCGCTGGAACCTGCTGCATCCCACCGCCGAGCCGCGTGTGCCCTTCGTCACGCAGCAGCTCGCGCCGCATGCCGGCCCGGTGATCGCCTCGACCGACTACATGAAGAACTATGCGGAGCAGATCCGCGCCTTCGTGCCGCGTGATCGCGCCTACAAGGTGCTGGGCACCGACGGCTTCGGCCGCAGCGACTTCCGCGGCCGGCTGCGTGAGCACTTCGAGGTCAACCGCCACTACATCGTCGTCGCCGCGCTGAAGGCGCTCGCCGACGAGGGCGCGCTGCCGGCGGCCAAGGTGGCCGAGGCCATCGCCAAGTACGGCATCGACGCCGACAAGATCAACCCGCTTTACGCCTGAGCGGCGTGCCCCGGCAAGGAGACATGCAAATGGCCCTGGTGGAAGTCAAGGTCCCGGACATCGGCGACTTCAAGGACGTGGCGGTCATCGAGCTGCTGGTCAAGCCCGGAGACACGGTGGCGGTGGACCAGTCACTCGTCACCGTCGAGAGCGACAAGGCGTCGATGGAGATCCCTTCATCGGCGGCGGGCGTGGTGCGCGAGCTCAAGGTCGCGCTCGGCGACAAGATCAATGAAGGCGCGGTGCTGCTGCTGCTGGAGGCTGCGGGGGAGGCGGCCCCGGCCCCGGCCGTGCCTGCGGCGGCAATGCCGGCTGCGGCGGTGTCTGCGGCGCCGTCGGTCGCGTCCGTCCCTGCGGCTGCGCCCGCGCCGGCTGCGGCCGCCGGCCCGGTCGAGGTGCGCGTGCCCGACATCGGCGACTTCAAGGACGTCGCGGTGATCGAGATCCTCGTCAAGCCCGGCGATTGGGTGGCGTCGGACCAGTCGTTGATCACGGTCGAGTCCGACAAGGCTTCGATGGAGATCCCGTCCTCGGCCGCGGGCGTGGTGCGCGAGTTGAAGGTCAAGCTCGGTGACAAGATCAACCAGGGCGACCTGCTCGCGTTGCTGGAAGGCGCCGCGGGCGCCACGATTTCGGCCGCCGCGCCGGCTTCGGCGCCCGCGGCTTCCACGTCGATCGCTGCGCCCGTGGTCGCTGCTGTGGTCGCTGCGCCTGTCGCTGCACCTACAGCTGCACCTGCAGCCGTTGCAGTCGCGCCCGTCACCGCCGCGCCGATGCCCGCGCACCAGCCCACTGCGACCCCTGCGCGCGGCCTGCCCTATGCCTCGCCCTCGGTGCGCCGCTTCGCGCGCGAGTTGGGCGTGCCGCTGGAGGAGGTCACCGGCACCGGCCTCAAGGGCCGGATCACGCAGCAGGATGTGCAGGCCTTCACCAAGGCCGTGATGGCGGGCAGCGCGCAGACCCAGGCCATCGCCGGCGCGGTGGCTGCTGCCGTGGCCAAGGCCGCGCCCGCGGCTGGAGCGGGCGGCGGCGAGCTCGGCCTGATCCCCTGGCCCAAGGTCGACTTCGCGAAGTTCGGCCCCATCGAGCGCAAGGAACTCGGCCGCATCAAGAAGATCAGCGGCGCCAACCTGCTGCGCAACGCCGTCATGATCCCGGCCGTCACCAACCACGACGACGCCGACATCACCGAGCTCGAGGCCTTCCGCCTGCAGGTCAACAAGGAGTACGAGAAGGCCGGCCTCAAGGTCACGATGCTCGCCTTTCTGATCAAGGCCTGCGTGGCGGCGCTGAAGAAGTACCCCGAGTTCAACAGCTCGCTCGACGGCGACGCGCTGGTCCACAAGCACTATTGGCACATCGGCTTCGCCGCCGACACGCCCAACGGCCTGATGGTGCCGGTGATCAAGGACGCCGACCGCAAGGGCGTGCTGCAGATCAGCCAGGAGACGGCCGAACTCGCAAAGAAGGCGCGCGACGGCAAGCTGGGGCCGGCCGACATGAGCGGGGCGACCTTCACGATCTCCAGCCTCGGTGGCATCGGCGGGCGCTACTTCACGCCCATCATCAACGCGCCCGAGGTCGCGATCCTGGGGGTGTGCAAGAGCCAGATGGAGCCGAGGTGGGACGGCAAGGCCTTCGTGCCGCGTCTGATGCTGCCGCTGTCGCTGACCTGGGACCACCGCGTCATCGACGGCGCCGCGGCCGCGCGCTTCAACGTCTACCTCGGGCAGTTGCTGGCGGATTTCCGTCGCATCATGCTGTGACCCTGAGCAGCGCGGGAGTTCGCTCCGTCTGACCAGGCCTGATCGGATCACTGGGTCCGTGGCGCCACCTGCCGGCGCCTTCGGAGCCCTCAGTCAAGGAGTCGCCCTATGGCGCTCATCGAAGTCAAGGTGCCGGATATCGGCGATTTCAAGGACGTGGCCGTCATCGAACTGCTGGTCAAGCCCGGCGACGCCGTGCGCGTCGACCAGAGCCTGGTCACGGTGGAGAGCGACAAGGCCTCGATGGAGATCCCGTCCTCGGCCGCAGGCGTCGTCAAGGAGCTGAAGGTCGCGATCGGTGACAAGATCAACGAGGGCTCGCTGCTGCTGGTGCTTGAGACCGCGACTGCGGGCGCTTCAGCGCCGGTGGCTCCGTCCGCGCCGGTGGCCGCCGCGTCGGTGGCCGCTGCCGCCGCGCCGACCGGATCTTCCGTTCGGGCTGAGCCCTTCGACTCCGCTCAGGACGGGCCTGTCGAAGCCCCCGCTGCGAGCCCTTCGACAGGCTCAGGGCGAACGGCCACTGCTCCGACCCGAGGGATGGGCGCAGCTGTGGCCTCTGCTTCCGTCGCCGCGTCTGCCAGCGCCGCCGCCTACACCGGCGCCGCCGACCTCGAGTGCGACCTGCTGGTGCTCGGCGCCGGCCCCGGCGGCTATTCGGCGGCCTTCCGCGCCGCCGACCTGGGCATGAAGGTCGTGATCGTCGAGCGCTATGCCACGCTGGGCGGCGTTTGCCTGAACGTGGGTTGCATCCCGAGCAAGGCCCTGCTGCACGTGGCCGCGGTGATGGACGAAGTCAGCCACTTCGCCGACCTCGGCATCAGCTACGGCGCGCCGCAGGTCGACCTGGGCAAGCTGCTCGCGCACAAGAACAAGGTCGTGGGCAAGCTCACGGGCGGCTTGGCGGCCATGGCCAAGATGCGCAAGGTCGCGGTCGTGCGCGGCTATGGCGCCTTCGTCGGGCCGCACCACGTCGCGGTCGAGGAGACCACGGGCGAGAGCCAGGGCAAGACCGGCAGGACGCAGGTCGTGAAGTTCGGCCAGTGCATCATCGCCGCGGGTTCGCAGGCAGTGCGCCTGCCCTTCCTGCCTGACGACGAGCGCATCGTCGACTCCACCGGCGCGCTGCAACTGCGCCAGGCGCCGAAGAAGATGCTCGTCATCGGCGGCGGCATCATCGGGCTGGAGATGGGCACGGTCTACTCCACGCTGGGCGCGCGCCTGGACGTGGTGGAGATGATGGACGGCCTGATGCAGGGCGCCGACCGCGACCTCGTCAAGGTCTGGCAGAAGATGAACGCGCGGCGTTTCGACCGCATCATGCTGAAGACCAAGACCGTGGGTGCAGAAGCCACGGCCGACGGCATCCGCGTGCAGTTCGAGGGCCTGGACGGGCAGCGCAGCGAGGGTCTCTACGACCTCGTGCTGCAGGCCGTGGGCCGCAGCCCGAACGGGCGCAAGATCGGCGCCGACAAGGCCGGGTTGGCCGTCAACGAGCGCGGCTACATCCCGGTGGATGTGCAGATGCGCACCAACGTGCCGCACATCTACGCCATCGGCGACATCGTCGGCCAGCCCATGCTGGCGCACAAGGCGGTGCACGAGGCGCACGTGGCGGCCGAGGTGGCGGCCGGCGACACGAAGGCGCGCTTCGACGCACGCGTGATCCCGAGCGTGGCCTACACCGACCCCGAGGTCGCCTGGGTCGGCCTGACCGAGGACGAGGCCAAGGCCAAGGGCATCGCGGTCAGGAAGGGCCTGTTTCCGTGGACGGCATCGGGCCGCGCCATCGCCAACGGGCGCGACGAGGGTTACACGAAGCTGCTGTTCGACGACAGTCCCGAGGCGCACGGCCACGGCCGCATCCTGGGTGGCGGCATCGTGGGGACGCACGCCGGCGACATGATCGGCGAGATCGCACTGGCCATCGAGATGGGCGCCGATGCGGTGGACATCGGCAAGACCATCCATCCGCATCCGACGCTGGGTGAGAGCATCGGCATGGCCGCCGAGATGGCGCACGGTTCCTGCACCGACCTGCCGCCGGCGCGCAAGTGAGGCCGACAAAAAAGGGCCCGCAGGCCCTTTTCGAAGTCCGTGGCACCGGGCCACGTGAGCGTCAGGACTTCCTGACCCAGGCGCTGCACCACCCCGGGCCGGCCACCTTCTTGCCCGCGAACAGCGGGCACGGTGCCCAGGCGTCGGACGCCTTGCCCTGGTAGAGCTGGCAGTTGTCGCAGCGTTGCGCCGGGATCGCGGTCTTCTCGACGTACTTCAGCGCCACCGCCTGAGCGGCCTTCGGGTCCATCGCATCCGACGGACGCGAAGCCAGCGCTTCACGCGTCGTCAGAAGCGCGGCACCGGCCACGGGGATGATCTGGATGAAGGTGCGACGGGATTGCATCAAGGCTCCTTGATTCGATTATGGATGAGCGGTCCATGCATCGCCGGCGCGACCCGACACCGCATGACCCCCTGCAGCCGGCTGTGCTTCATCGCACCGGCCACAGGTTCAGAGAGTATCCGCGCGGCCTGAAAAACCCGTCCGATGACGGGGTATCAGCAGGCTCAGGCCTTCTTGACCCAGGCGCTGCACCACCCTTGCCCGGCAACCTTCTTGCCGCCGAACAGCGGGCACGCAGCCCACTCGTCGGCCGCCTTGCCCTGGTAGAGCTGGCAGTTGTTGCACTTCTTGCCTGCGTCGGGGGTCTTCTCGACGTACTTCAAGGCGGCGGCCTGGGCGGCCTTCGGGTCCATGGCGTCGGCGGGCCGTGCGGCGAGCGCCTTCTGGCTGGCGAGCAGCGCAGCACCCGCGACGGGCATGATCTGGATGAAAGTGCGACGTGATTGCATGTTGGCTCCTTTGCGGTGGCTCCGGACGCCCCCGGGTTCAGGGGTCGTCGCCGAACCGGCGACCCCACCTGAGGACACCCTACTACTATAAGGGGAATAGGCGCCCGAGGTCTGGCGCGTCCCGGCAGCCTGACGGCTGCCCTCAGGAGATGTCGGCGCAGTGCAGGCCGAAGTGCCCCTGGCGGACGTCCGAGAAGTAGCGCTCGAGGGTGAGGCGGACCGTGCGGAAGGCAAGGTCATCCCAGGGGATCTCGGACTCCCGGAACAGACGCGCCTCGATCGTCTCGGGGCCGGGTTGGAAATCCGTGTCGCGCAGGCGGGCGCGGTAGTACAGGTGCAACTGCCCGGCCCGGACCACGTTCAGCACCGAGAACAGTCCCTGCAGGTCGACCCGCGCGCCCGCTTCCTCGTCCGTCTCCCGCAGTGCGCCGGCCTCCGTCGTCTCCCCCAGTTCCATGAACCCTGCGGGCAGCGTCCAGTAGCCGTGCCGGGGTTGGATGTTGCGACGGCACAGCAGCACCTGGTCCTGCCACACCGGCACGGTGCCCACGACGTTCAGCGGGTTCTCGTAGTCGATGTGGCCGCAGGTGCCGCACATGGCGCGCTCGCGGTTGTCGTCCGTGGGCACGCGGTACGTGACGACCTGACCGCACGCACGGCAATGACGGATGCGGGGACGTTCGAACATGGCCGCAGTGTAGCGATGCCGGATCCGCATGGCATCATCAGGCTCCCTTCGGCGGGTGGGCTCGTCCCGCGAGATGCGGAGCCGTCCCACGACCCGTATGCCCCCACCAGGATCTTGCATGGAACTCTTCAACTATTTCCGATCCTCGGCCTCCTATCGCGT
>Ga0172373_10009349_pt1 | contig 12202 bp, 8 predicted proteins | sample Lak10m_2_FD_114546 | JGI IMG/M metagenome (GOLD analysis project Ga0172373, IMG submission 114546) | Freshwater microbial communities from Kabuno Bay, South-Kivu, Congo - kab_092012_10m | ecosystem: Environmental > Aquatic > Freshwater > Lake | place: Democratic Republic of the Congo: South-Kivu... | reverse complement strand
GTTTCGACGAAGCCTTTTTCTCGGGCGTCATTGACGACTTTTTCCATGTAAGATTTCACACCTGGGTAGAGGGCGAAGTAGTTTTCGATGATGCGTGCGGCTTGGGTTCTGGAGACGCCAAGACGTTGGCCTAGGCCGAACGCAGAGATACCGTAGATGATGCCGAAGTTGACCATCTTCGCGGTGCGCCGCATTTCTGCGGTGACCATAGGTTCCATGACATCGTGGACTGCGGCGGCGGTGGCGGTATGGATATCCTTGTCGGCTTTGAAGGCGGCGAGCAGCCCAGGATCACCGCTGAGGGCGGCCATGATCCGGAGTTCGATCTGTGAATAATCTGCGGAGAGCAGGACGTACGAGCCAGGGCGCGGGACGAACGCCTTTCGAATTTCCTGTCCGAGGTCAGAGCGAATGGGGATATTTTGGAGGTTTGGGTTTTGTGAGTTGAGACGACCGGTGGTGGTGACGGCCTGGTTGTAGGTGGTATGAACTCGGTTTGTGGCTGGGTGGATCGTCAGAGGGAGTGCATCGGCGTAGGTTGACTTGAGTTTCGAGCAGCCGCGGAACGTGACGATGAGGCGGGCGATTTCGTGTTCGGCGGCGAGACCTTCGAGGGTGGATTCGTCGGTGGCGTATTGGCCGGTTTTGGTTTTCTTTGGTTTGTCGATGAGCTTCAGACGATCGAAGAGCACTTCGCCCAGCTGTTTGGGTGAGTTAAGATTGAACTCGCACCCGGCGAGGGAGTGGATGCGGGTTTGGAGTTCGGCGAGTTTCCCCGCGAGCTGTTTGGAGAACTCACCTAGGGCATAGGCATCGATCTGGATGCCGTGGAACTCCATGTCGGCGAGCACGGGGAGGAGTGGCATTTCGACCTCGGAGAAGACCCTGCGTTGACCTTTCTCATCGAGCAACCGTTCGAAGACCTCGCGCAGTTGCCATGTGACATCGGCATCTTCGGCGGCGTATTCGGCGACCTGAGCGAGCGGGGCATCGGCCATGGAGCCTTTTCCATCGGAACCGATAAGGCTGGAAATGGGAATCGGTTTGTAGCGGAGATAAGCGACGGCGAGGTCATCCATGCCGTGGCGCATTTCGGGTTCGACGAGAGTGTGGGCGATCATGGTATCGAAGCAAGGACCTTGAACACGCAGCCCATTCCAGCGCAGGACGCTGATGTCGAATTTGAGATTATGGCCGACCTTTTCGATGGTGGAGTTGGTGAGAGCGGGGGTTAGGCGCTCCAGATCGCGGGCAAGTTCGACGGGGGTGGGTGGGAGAGGCCAGTAGAAGCCTGTATGGGGTTGCCAAGAGAAGGCGATTCCGATGGGGTGGCAGGACTTGGGGTCGAGGCCAGTGGTTTCGAGATCAAAGCAGAACGACTTCAGCGAGGAGAGTTGGGCGAGCAGGGAATCTTGGAGCGCGGGGGTGTTTGCGATGACGTATTGGTGAGGGACGTTTTCGGCGCTATTGGCTTGGGTTTGAGGGGACAGCTCCAGTGGATCCGTTGAGAGCACGGGTGAGGTTGGTAGGTGCTCCTGGGGGCTTACCGCCAGTGCGGTGGAGGGTTGGGAAGGGAGTGGGTCGAAATTGAGTTCGCCGGGAGTGGATGTCGAACGTTGAGCGATGGGGGCTGGTTCGGGGGTGAACCAAGAGAAGACTCGTTTGGCGAGCGATTTGAACTCGAGTTCATCGAAGAGGAGTTTCAGCGCGTCGAGATCGGGTTCTTGGCGAAGGAACACCGGCAAGGCGGTGGCTATAGGAGCGTTGCAGAGGATGGTGGCGAGACGTTTGGAGAGCAGTGCGAGCTCCCGGTTGGATTCGATGTTCTGGCGCAGCTTTCCTTTGAGCATTTCGGGGTGGTCGAGGAGATTCTCGAGACTGCCGAACTCGGCGATGAGTTTGGCGGCCGTTTTTTCACCGATGCCTGGGACACCGGGGATATTGTCGGAAGCATCGCCCATGAGCGCGAGGATATCGATGACCTGGGCGGGTTTCTGAATTCCCCAACGTTGATTGATTTCGTCGATGCCTAGCGTTTCTGGAGGTGCGTCTCCACGGGAAGGTTTGAAGAGAAAGACATGATCGGAGACGAGTTGCCCGAAGTCTTTGTCTGGGGTGACCATGAAGCATTGGCAATCTGCTGGGGTATGGGAGACCACGGTTCCGATGAGGTCGTCGGCTTCGAAACCGTCGAGGATGAGAAGAGGGATGCGGAATGCGGCGAGGAGACGTTTGACATGAGGGAGGGCGGCGACGAGATCCTCGGGCATGGCTTCGCGGTGGGCTTTGTATTCGGGGAAGAGGATGTGACGTTCGGTGGGGGCTGGGGTATCGAAAGCGGCGACGAGGTGGGTTGGGGAGTGATTTTGGATGAGGTCTAGCAGCGTGAGGGTGAAGCCGAAGAGGGCGGATGTGTTTTGGCCTTTGGAGTTGATGATGGGATTACGAGCGAAGGCGAAATGGGCGCGATAGACGATCGCCATACTATCAATGAGGAACAAACGGTTTGGCATGGTGCAGGTACCATCTCTGAAGAGCGCGACGGGGGCGATTGGAAAATGTTGAGAAGGAGGAGGAACGGGAGGGAGGTGGGGGCGGATCCGAGGAAGGGGCGAGCGAGATGGGACGATGATCTAGATCATTACTAGTGGCGGTATAGCAAGAAATGCTCAAAACCGAATTGAATCCGTGGAGTCGAGCCTTGGCGAGTTTTGTAGAACGTTACACAGCTGGGTCAGGCGTGCCGAAGGTCTCCGAAGAGAATGGAAAACGAGGCGGCCTGAGTGGACGAGTGGCCCGAATAACGAAACGCACTTCAGGAGGACCCATTATGATCAAAGATGCTCGATCCACGTTAGATTCACCGCGGCACGCCCCTCGGAGGAGCGCGCTGACGATCTCGATTATGCTCTTGTTGTTGGTTTCGTTGGCAACGACGGCACAGGTGCAGGCGCAGTATAAGCTTCTTCGTCCGACGCCGGGTGGAATTACCGCGAACCCTGTGATTACGAACATCACGGACGGGGACAACGTTTTGGTGCAATGGTTAGGGTTGACTCCTCCATTTCAGCTTCAGAAGCGGAGTTCAGCGGCGGGTGGGGTATGGGTGGACGTGGGAGCCCCTGGGGCGGCTACATCGGCGACCGTGGCGAAGCAGGGGGACATGGCGATCTTTCGAGTTACGGGAGGGACGCCAGCGTACGTGGGGTCGGAAGCCTGTGCGGAGTGCCATAATGCGGCACCGATGAAGACGCATTCGGGCTGGATGGAGACTCGGCATGCTCGGGCTTTTGAAACGCTAAAGAATGCAAAGCAGCAGAACAACCCGACCTGTTTACCGTGTCACGTGATCGGCTTTGGGGCAGGAGGCTATCTGAACGAGGCGACGACGCCCCATCTTTCTGGGGTGCAGTGCGAGAACTGCCATGGGCCGGCGGGTGATCACGTCGCGTGGGCACAGGAGGGGGCTGCGGAGCCGAAGATACTTCCGATTACGACTCCTTCGGCGATGCTGTGCGGTGGTTGTCATAATGGATTCCACCATCCGACGTATGACGAGTGGAAGACGGCGGGGCATGCCGAGGTGATTGAGGACGTGGCGGTGGGTTTCATGAACACCAACCGTGTCAGCGCTGTGGGACGCATGAATTCTTGTGGAGCTTGCCATTCTGGTGCGGTGCGATTGCAGATGCTGATGGCCAATGCCAAGAACACGGGTAATAGTCGAACGAACGTCAACTGGCCTTCGGGGATTGAGGCCGCAGAGACCTCGGTGACCTGTGTGACGTGTCATGACACGCACAACACCCATGTCTACACGAACGTATTGACCGGGACGATTTACACCAATCAACTTCGGAACCCGATTTCTTCGACCAACTTCTTCTCGTATAACACGGGGACGAACTTTGCTTCCCAATACAACCCCAACGTCAGTCTTTGCGGGCAGTGCCATAACGCTCGTGGAGCTTCGGTGAGCGGGAATAGCCGACCTCCTCATCATTCCGTGCAATACAACATTTTCATGGGATCGATCGGGGTGACTGGGGATGTTCCGGCACCGCAGGGAGCGCATCAGAAGAACCCGTTACAATGCGTGGGTTGCCATACTCATCGTCATAATGAGGAGGGGGCGACCCCGTCGAATCCGGTTTACACCGGCCACGGGTTCCGTTGGACACCGCAGGCGTGTGCGACGTGCCATACTTCACCCACTGGATTGCTGTCCGCTACGAACCTGTTGGCGGTGACACAACTTGAGATTGTGACTTCGATCACCCAGACCAAGCAGATGTTGGACTTGTGGGCGACGACGAAGAACACGAACTCGTGGGCCAAGCTGTATGGAGCTTTGGGCTGGGAGTATTTGAATGCGGGTCAGCTCTCTAACCCGACGGCGAGCACTTCGATCAAGGGGCCGACTGACGGATCGAGCGGCACGCCGAACTATCAAGCGCAGATCCCCTTGGGGATCCGAGAAGCTCGCTTCAACCTCTATCTGGTTGCGCATGACGGCAGCAAGGGTTTGCACAATGCACCTTACACGAGGCATCTGCTATCGGTTGCTCAGAAGAAGATTCAGGCAGAATTGGACAAACCCTAGAGCGACAGGGTGTATTGATCGGGTCTAAGATCCTGAAGTGTTAAGCCAGCGCCCCGTTCGACGATGTGTCGGACGGGGCGCTCTGTTTGGATGTAGGGCCTCATTTAGGAGATGGCGTGAGCGGTTCAGACGGAGATCGGGAGGAAGCTTGTTTGAGATGTGCGAATGGGGCAGGATTCGAAGGAGATGTTCGGACAGCTACCAGACGATGAGCTTGTGCGCTTGGCGAAGGGCGGGGAGCTTGGAGCGTTTGAGACCTTGGTGGACCGGCACGAGCGGCGCGTATTTGCGGTGGCGCGGAGACTGGTTTTGCATGAGCAGGACGCAGAGGATGTGACTCAGCAGACCTTTCTGAGTGTGATGGAACATCTGGGAACGTTCCGAGGGGAGTCGAGTTTTCTGACTTGGTTGCTTCGGGTTGCCACGCATGCAGCGATCAAAGTGATTCGGAAGCGCAATGGACTTCCGACGGTGCCGCTGGAGGGGTCGGTGGAGTCGGCAGAGGGGTATGCGACGGTGCCGCATCCGGAGTTTATTGCGGATTGGCGTGAGTCGCCCGAGCGGTTGGTGGGGCGGAACGAGACGGTGCGTTTGATTGACGAAGCGATCGGTGAGCTGGAGGAGAAACAGCGGTTAATCTTTGTGATGCGCGACGTGGAGGGGTTGAGTGTGAAGGAGACGGCGGAGTTGCTCGGAATGACGGAAGGCAACGTCAAGGTTCGGCTTCTCCGTGCGAGGCTACAGCTTCGCGAACGGCTGACGAGGGAGCTAGGGGATGGGAGGCGTCGGATGGAGCCGCACCGGCATGAGACGGAGGCAGGGGCTATTCCGTCTCCATCTCGCTAACGCTTGGGAACGGGGGGCAGAACGGGGCAGGCCCGGTACTGTCGCGAATCGCGAGTTGGGCTGTCAGACGTTTTGACGTGGGGGATTCGCCTCGCATACACCGCATGAGGAGGTCGATCGCCGCTTCGCCGAGTCGGTACTTGGGTTGACGCACCGTGGAGAGGGGGATTTTGAAGTGTTCGCTGATGAGGAAATTTCCGAAGCCTACGAGTGAGAAGTCCTTGGGGATGGACAGGCCCTGTTTGAGTAGGGTGTTTGCGGCTCCGATGGCGACGAGGTCGTTGACGGCCTGGATGGCAGTGAACTGGGCTCGTTCGTTGAGCAGTTGGAGTGCGACTTTTTCACCTTCTTCCAGAGTACCTCCAGCGTGAAAGATGAGTCGGTCGTCCAACTCGACGTTGGCTTCAAGCAGAGCTCGTTTGTAACCTGCGAGTCGGTCGTTGGCTGCCGGGGAGGCAGACGGGCCGGCGAGGAATGCGATTTGGCGGTGGCCGAGGCTGAGCAGGTGTTGGGTGGCGCTGTGGCTTGCGAGTTGGTCGTCACTTTCGGCATTCAGAAACTGGGAGCAGAAAGGAGCTTTTTGGCCCAGGATGATGGTTGGGATCCGTTGGCGTAGGAGTTCTTCGTAGATCTGGGATTCTGGATCCATCCGATAGACGGGGGCTATAAGCAGGCCCTCGACACGACGAGAGATGAGTCGGCGGATCGCGACTTGCTCGCGTTCTTCGGAGTTGGCTGTGTGAGCGAGCACGATATCGAAGCCAAGTTCTTGGGCGCGATCTTCGATTGCCATGACGACGCGTGCAAAGAGCGGATTGGTGATGGAAGGGATGACGAGGCCGAGCAACTTGGTGGAGCGGGTCCGCATGCTTTGGGCCATGGCATTGGGAACGTAGCCGAGATCGGCTGCGATTTTGTGTACGCGTGCCCGCGTGTGAGCGGACACATCTTTGGCGCCTCGCATGACCTTAGAAACGGTCATGATGGAAACGCCTGCGCGTAGGGCGATGTCCTTTAATCGAATCATGCGACGGGTGGGGGAGGAGGGTGAGAGGTTGAGGTTTGCGGCGGGGCGGGTGGTTGGGCGTGGAACAGAGGAACTGTGCTTTGGCCTTTGATGGTGGGCTAAGTTGGAAGCAGGCGCGTGGGTTTGGGTGAATCGGTGAGGCCGCAGAGTAATCTAGATCGTTGCCCCCCTCCACTGGAGTTTTTGGCGTAGAGTTTGGAAGAACGAACTTCCCTCCAGCCGCATCAACTGGATCTCACGTTGGCTGCGTCGAATTTCTAGAGATTTTCCAGGCGAGAGCACTTCGCGGACTTGGCCATCCGCGCTGAGGATGGTGGAGAGCTTGGTGCTGAGAATGGAGACGGAGACGATGGAGTCGAGGCTGACGATGACGGAGCGATTGGAGAGGGCGTGGGGGCAGATGGGAGTTAAGGCGAAGACGTTGGCATTGGGGCTAACGATGGCGCCGCCGGCGGCGAGGGAATAGGCGGTAGAGCCGGTTGGAGAACTCACGATGAGGCCGTCGCCACGGTAGCGAGTGAGGGCTTCGCCATCGACGGAGACCTCGAGTTCGATGATCCGGGACACATCGCCACGGCTGATCACGAACTCGTTCATGGCGGTGAGGTTAGCGACCTCCGGTCTGTAGGGAAGATGGGCCTCAATGAGCGGGCGGGATTCGAAGACGAAGGCATTGGCCCAAATCTTGTCAAATGCTTCGGGCAGTTCGGATGTGGTAACAGCGGAGAGAAAACCGAGACGACCTGTATTGATTCCCAGCAGCGGTGCCCTACCCCCTGCGGCTTCGCGGGCGACACGGAGGATGGTTCCGTCGCCTCCAAAAACGAGGAGGAGATCGGTGGTTTTGGACAAACCATTCGCATCCAGCACGACGTCGTCCTCGGAGATGGTGGCGAGACAGGCAGCGCCTGGGTCGTAGAGCACGTCGGCACCATGATCTTGGAGTAGGCGTACTGCGGTCGAGATCGCCTTGCGGCAATGGCCTTTCTCGGGATTGGCGATAATTCCGACCTTGCGGAACTGTTTATGCAGTTTTTTCAAGGTTGAGCAGGACGAGGAACTCTTTGTTACCGGCTGGGCCGAGCAGTGGGGATTCGGTAACTCCGGCCCAAGAGACGCAAGGGAGCGAGAGTGAGAAGACCTGGAGCTCTGTGAGTACGCGTTGGTGGATGGCGTCGTCTCGTATGACACCGGCACCGCGGTCGACCTCCTGTTTTCCCGCCTCGAACTGAGGCTTGATTAGGGCGACGATATTTCCGAGGGGTTGGACTAGCTGAGTGGCGACGGGGAGGATTAGGCGCAGCGAGATGAAGGAACAGTCGATGACGACCACGTCTACGGGAGCGAAGTCTTTTGGGAAGGAACTGGGAGTGAGATGTCTGGCGTTGGTTTTTTCCATGCACAACACTCGTGGGTCCTGTCGTAGCGACCAGGCGAGCTGGCCTTGGCCAACGTCTACGGCGGCGACTTGAGAAGCACCATGCTGGAGGAGGCAGTCTGTGAAACCGCCAGTGGACGCGCCGAGATCGATGGCGGTTTTTCCTTGGACTGGGAAGTTGAAGAACCGGAGAGCGTGTTCGAGCTTGTGACCGCCCCGGCTGACGAAACGTTCGGAGGCGGTCAGCTCGATGGTATCGGAGGCGCGGACTTTTTGGCTCGATTTATCGGCGCGTTGACCATTGAGGCGAGCGAGGCCTGCGAGGACGGCTCGTTGGGCTTTTTCGCGGGAATCGCAGAGCCCTCTTTCGACAAGGGCGAGGTCGAGGCGTGTCGTGCGGGTGGAGCCCGGCGAGGGGAGGGTGGGGGATTGGCAGCCGGGCGTGGCCGAGTTCAAGCTTTGCCTTGAGCGATCCGGGCTTGGGTTTCCCGGTAGACGTGCATGAAGAGCGTGCTATCCGCTGTGCTTTTCTGGACGAGCTGACCGAGCATAGGGACGAGCTCTTGGGGATTAATGACGCAATGCACGCTTTGATTATAGGCCTGCATCGAGTTTAGGGTCTGGAAGCTTTCTCCGATGAGCAGGATGGTGGTGTGACGTCGGAGGTTCATGGGCAACCATTGGAGGGTGCGGAGACTTGTATTCTCCTCGCGGGAGGCGCTGCAGAACAGCTCTTCGGTAACGACCAATTGATATTGGATTTGGCCGAATCGGTTCATGAACTCCTCATGGCTGCCGGCGAGGTGTACTTTGTAGCCGAGTTCAGAGAGGATCGATTCGGCTGTGCCGATGAATTCGGGGGTGGAAAGGCCCAACAAGGCTGGTTTGTCTTCCGGGCTTAGCAATTCGACGATGGATGACATGGTGGTGTAGCTCAGCCTTTGAGTTTGAGCGTGGTTGGGATCGGGGGGAGGTCGGGTTTTTTGGCCCCGGAAGAGTTGCCGGCTTCCTCTTTTTTCATTTGGAGGCTAGCGATGTTGGAGGTGATTTCTCCGCGCTTCTTCTTGATATTATCCATGCCGCGGGTGACGGGGCCCTTCTTGCTGCAATAGAGCATGCCTGTTTCTTCGGTGATCTGCCCGAGTTCGAAGGAATCGAGAACCGCTTGATCGAAGCTGCGCCAGCCGAAGGTGTAGCTAGCTTCGATGATTTCGTAGAATGAAGCCCCCTCTCGTTCGCCCATGGCGATCGAATCTTTGACGCGTAGGTTGGAGCCCATGATTTCGAGGAGGGCGACACGGCCACCCCCGACCCTAGGGGCGAGACGTTGGCTGACCACCCAACGGAGGGTGTCGGCGAGGCGGAGTCGGATCTGGGCCTGCTCCTCCTGTTCGAACATACCGAGGATACGATTGATGGTCTGGCCGGCGTCGATGGTGTGGAGCGTGCTGACCACCAAGTGACCGGTTTCAGCGGCGCTGAGGCCGATTTCGACGGTTTCACGATCGCGCATTTCGCCGACGAGAATGATTTTGGGCGCTTGGCGCAGTGCGGCGCGCAGTCCGCTTGAGAACTTATCGAAGTCGGTTCCCATTTCCCGTTGGTTGAAGGTGGCCTTCTTTTGCGGGTGAACGAACTCGACCGGGTCTTCCAACGTGATGACGTGGATGGACTTGGTTTCGTTGATCTCGTTGAGCAGCGCGGCGAGGGTTGTGGATTTTCCGGAGCCGGTAGCTCCAGTGACGAGGATGAGGCCGGTTTTTTCCTTGGCCACCTGGCTAAAGATCTCAGGCAGCTTCAACTGCGCGACCGTTGGGATCTGGGTGTTGAGCTTACGAAGGACGATGGAGTAGTTGCCGCGTTGCGAGAAGATGTTTACGCGGAATCGAGCCTTTCCTGTGAGCGTATAGGACGAGTCGCACGAACCGGTCTTGAGCAAGTCCTCAGTGAGGCGACGGCTGCCGCCGACGAGGTTAAGCGCGATCGACTCGGTCTGAAACGGGGTGAGTTTCTCGATGGGCGGATCGATGGTGACGGGGACAAGTTGGCCGGAGGATTCGACTTGGAGCGGTTTATCGACCGTGATGTTTAGGTCTGAGACATCCTTGTGGGAGTCGAGCATTGCGCCCAGGATATAATCCAATTCATTGCGTCGCATGGGGTCCTTTTCTGGGGGTTAGCCGGGTGGGATCTCACACATCGTCGTCATCGGGCGGGTGTTGCAGGAAAGGGCGGAACTTTTTCCGGTCGAGGCATTTATCGTAGGCTTCCTCCGGCGAGATTCGCTTCATCTTGAGGTGATCCATGATGGCATCGTCGAGCGGCTGGTTACCGAGTTTCTTGCCGACCTGGATCATACCGGGGATCTGATGGGTTTTGCCTTCGCGCACTAGGTTTGCAATCGCGGTGGTGAAGACCAGGATTTCGAGGGCCGCGACGCGTCCCTTTTTATCGATGCGCTTGAATAGATTCTGAGCGACGACCCCTTTGAGGGACTCCGACAAAGTGGCGCGGGTTTTATTTTGTTGCTCGGCAGGGAAGACGTCGATGATACGGTCGACGGTTTTAGCCGCGCTTTGGGTATGGAGCGTTCCGAAAACCAAGTGACCGGTGCTGGCGGCGGTGAGAGCGAGTTCGATGGTTTCGAGGTCGCGCAACTCGCCGACGAGGACGATATCGGGATCTTCGCGGAGGGCACCCTTGAGCGCGGCTGCGAACGATTTGGTATGGATGCCGACTTCGCGGTGATTGACCAGGGAGCTCTTGGACTCATGAACGAACTCGATGGGATCCTCGATGGTTAGGATGTGGTCTTTACGATTTTTGTTCGCGTAGTCGACCATAGCGGCGAGGGTGGTGGACTTCCCGGAGCCTGTGGGGCCGGTGACGACGACGAGGCCCTTGTGGAGCATGGCGAACTTTTTAAGAACGGCGGGCAGGGGGGCATCGAACTTCTCGAAGTCTTCGAAGGAGAGCACCTTGGACGGAATCTGGCGGAAGACGGCGGCGACACCATTCTTTTGATTAAAGAAATTGGCGCGGAAACGGGAGACGCCTGGGATCTCATAGCCAAAGTCGACATCCCCTGTTTCTTCGTAGACTTTGATCTTGTACTCGGGCGTGATCTCGTAGAGCATCGCCTTGAGCGTATCACTTTCGAGTGGGGGGTATTCCACGCGGTGGAGTTCACCGCTGATACGAAGGATGGGGGGGTTGCCCGAGGAAAGGTGAAGGTCGGATGCCTTTTGCTCGAACATTAAATTGAAGAAGGCGTCGATTTTTGCCATGGCTGAGACCTAAGTTTTCGTGGTGATATAGCGAGTTTCGAATTCGGCTGCAAGCAATGACGGCACTAGAATCCATTTTATTAGCGGAGATCGAACGGGAGAGTGTCATCCCGTTTGATCGATTCATGCGATTGGCGCTGTATCATCCGCAAGACGGTTATTATGAGCGGGGAGTATCGGTGGGGCGTGCGGGAGATTTTTATACGAGCGTGAGCGTGGGGAGGTTATTTGCTGAGTTGGTGGCCGGCGAGTTTAGTCGATGGGTTAGGGGAGGCATCCCGGATGGGGTGGTTCAGTGGGTGGAATGTGGGGCGCATCATGGCCAGTTCGCGGCCGATTTTCTGGACGCGATTGGTGCCATGGAACCGGAGTTATCGGCTCGGCTGATCTATGTCATTGTCGAGCCCTCCCAGAGACGTCGGGAGCGCCAGGGTGAGGCTTTGGCTCGGTATGCTCCTCGGGTTTTGTGGGTCGAAGGGATGGAGAAACTTGAGGAGCGATCGATCCGGGGGGTGGTTTTCAGCAACGAGCTGTTGGATGCCATGCCGGTGCAGCGTTATGGGTGGGACGCGAGGTTAGGTCGATGGTTTGAGTGGGGGATGGCGATGGGGCGGGGCGAATGGGTTTGGGAGCGCATTCCCTTAACGGCGGAGCGCTCCCGGGGGCTGAACCGGTTTTTGGAGGGGTTGTCGGCCGGGGATCGCGCGATGATTGGGTTATTGGAATCGGTGCTGCCTGATGGATTCACTTTGGATTTGAGCGAGGAGGCGTTGGCGTGGTGGGGGTGTGCCGCGGCGCGATTGGAGCTGGGTCGATTGATGGCGTTTGACTATGGCCTGTCGAGGATGGAGTTGATGAGTGCGGGGCGGTCGGCGGGGACGTTACGAGCCTATCACGAGCATCGGTTGACGGATCAGGTGTTGAGCCGGGTGGGGGAGCAGGATTTAACGGCGCACGTAGATTGGGATGGGGTTGAGGAGTGTGGGCGGGGTTGTGGGTTGAGAACGATTGTGAGAATGCAGCAAGGGCGATGGTTGGCGGGGCTTACGATGCAAGGTCAG
>Ga0172373_10009347_pt1 | contig 12203 bp, 13 predicted proteins | sample Lak10m_2_FD_114546 | JGI IMG/M metagenome (GOLD analysis project Ga0172373, IMG submission 114546) | Freshwater microbial communities from Kabuno Bay, South-Kivu, Congo - kab_092012_10m | ecosystem: Environmental > Aquatic > Freshwater > Lake | place: Democratic Republic of the Congo... | reverse complement strand
GTTTAATTTTTAGTGATGAATTGTTTTTTTATCAAAAATTAAACTGAAGCGAAATAGATTTTATACTAAAAAGATCCTGAAAATTTTTGGTATAACATCTCTATTATTAGATTTTGCTTCTATTGGGATTAATTTTCAGGATCTTTTTAGTATAAAATCTATTTCGCTTCAGTTTAATTTTTGATAAAAAAACAATTCATCACTAAAAATTAAGTTGTATTTTAGATTCAAAAATATTGTATTTTCAACATCTTTTCAATCAAATGTGTTTTTTAGTTCTAAGTTTCAAGAAAAGTAGTTAATAATTCAAAAATTATTAAAATATATTTTTTGTTTTTTAGAACTTTCAATACTTTTATCAGTATGGAAAGGTTTCAAAGTAAAGATTATATGGCTTTTTTCAAGTAAAAATATAAACTTTTTTACATCATTTAATCTTAATCATATTTCATTTGACAATCATTCATAACTAAACAAACTTCAGATATTTTTTGATAAATATAGAATTAATTTTTTTATTTCTATTATTTTATCTTCTTTTATAAAATTTCTTAAATCTTTTTCAAAAACACTATCAATTATTGACTTCAAAATAATCTTTTTTTTGTCATAATTCTTCTCTAAAACTACTTCTGGGTAGCTTCAATAAGTCAAAAATTCAAACAAATCTACTTCAATTAATTTAAAAATATTCTCACTTATATAATCAAGATTTATATTTTTTCATTTAAAATATAAGAATTCCCTAAAATCTAGAGGATATACATCTATTTTTACTATTCTTCAAGCTAATCAGTCAATTATTTCAGATATTATTTCATAGTTTCAAGAAGCTGTAGAAATAAACTTTTTGTTAATAAATTTATCAATTAATCATTTTAGAATAACATTAAAATTCTTAATCCTTACAACTTCATCAAAAAGTAAAGTATCAAAATCATTAATATCTATACCAAAATATCAGTTAATATAATTTATAAATTCATTCAGATTATTGAACTCTATAACTCATAATGTAGCTATTTCATCAAAATTTATATAAAAGCTTTTGTTTTTGAAATTTTCTAAAATATATTTCATCAAACTTGTTTTTCAAACCTGTCTAGCTCATACCAAAAAAATGCTTTTATTTGTTTCTAGAACATCTTTAATTTGATTTATATATTTTTTTCTTTCTAACATATTGTGTTTTTCATATTAAAATCCTCATAATTATATGGATTTTAATATGAAAATCAATATAAATTTGATTTTTTTAGATTTTTTTGTCATTATTTATATTTTCAATATAATAATATAAATTTTATTTCAAAAATATTTTATAAATGAATACGGATTTTTTAGTTTGAAATAACAAAGATATTTACAAAGACTTTTTTAATAAATACGATTTAGTTATTTCAACACCTATTCATTTCCCTATCGTATGAGATACATCAATATATTGAAATGGTAATTGATATATAGTTAATCACAAAATCCCTCTTAAAAATTATATTTGAATTAATATTTCTAAACAACTTCAAGAAATAGAGTTTATATATAAAAATGATTCCAAAACAGAATTTAAGTCATGAAATATAGAAAACTTTTACCAAATTAATAATCAACTTTTAAAAGATATTTGACTAGATTATGAAATATGATTTTTGTCAGAATACAATTGGAATGATCCAGCATCTTTTATATCAAATATAATAGTTGCTATTCTGATAATAAATAAAGAAATAAAAGTTGAAGATATAGAAAAGCTTGATTTGGATAGTGATTTATATAAAGAAATATTAGATAAAATAATTGATTTAGATAATAAATTACTAAAAGATTTTAGTTTCTTTTCTAATATAAGAAATAATAGTAGTTTTTTATGATCTTGTATGTTGAGAAGCAGAACTCATATGTTAAATATTTGAAATAATAACAAAGTAGAATACAAAAATATATGATGAAATAAAGACTTTAATAATTTGGATCTCAATATATCAATAATCAATACAAATACTTTTCTCAAAACTAATTACAATCCGAAACTAATAATTGAAGCTGAAAATAGCCTAAAATCATTTTGTGATGAAATGTGAATAGATTTTTGAGATACAAGTTTAATTGATTCTCTTGAGAAAATATCTAAGTTTTATTCTCTGAAAGTATTTAAAAACCTTCACAAACTATATAATAATAATTCTAATTGAGAAAACTTTTTTCTTGATGTTCATGCTTATAGAAAGACTCTAAAAAGCATTTTCAAATCATTTTTATGAAATTTTGTAGATATAAAGAAGTTAAGAGAAATTATATTATCGTATCTACCATACAACTATATGAATATTTTCATAGATCAAATTTGATCTTGTGGTGATGCCAGAATAGTAGTTTTTAGTAATAAAATATGAATAATTGATGAAGAATTTATATCAAAAGTTAACCAATCTATATGATTAAATATGACTCTTGATTATTCATCATTTTATGATTGATATAAGAAAGAATGAGTTGTAATAGAACAGTATAAAAAACAGTGATTATTTTCTATGTTTTGTTCTTGAATAAAGGTATGGAGTTATTTTTGAAACAATTTACTAAAAGTAAATATAGAAAAAGAAGAGCTATTTTCTATAAAAAATTCTCTAATATTATCAAAATTTGAGAAAAAAGTTTATTTAGATTGAAATCCAATTACATCAAAAGATTTGAAATCACAGAATTTCACTATAGAATTATTTGAAGTATTATTTAGTAATATTTGAAAAGAAGTTTCAAATGATAAATTATCATCATCTTCTTACAGCAAAAGCAAAAACGAATTTAGTTGAAAAATAGTAATCCCACTAAAAAAATTATTAAAAGATAAATTAGGAAAAAGTATAGAAATTGATTGTTATTGAAGTTTAGATGACTTCAAAATAAAGTTAAATAATAGTGAAGTAAATATATATTTTGTTCTTTAATAAGCTATTTCAAGAAATGGCTTATTTTTTTCTTGAATTTTTCAGTTTTTTTCTTTTTGGAAAGTTGTATAAGTTAAATAATTTAATATTTAAATTTATGACTTATAAAATATGGAAACTTGAATAGATTTAGATAAAGAAAGTTTTTATCAATGATGGATAAAAATGGTATAAGTAAGATAACTAAAATTATAGAGTTTTTTTAAGAATATACAAAAACTAAATATTCCTTGAATTCTTTTTCTTAGTTGAAGTGAAGAAGTTACAAAAAACTGAAATTTCCAGATTTTTCTTAATATTACATCTTTAAATTTTGCCTATGAATTATATACAATTTCCAAAAACAATAGATCTAAATGTTAATTGATTATGTAATTTAAAATGTCCTTGGTGCTGGTGACCTGAACATAGTAAAATTATCGAATCATTAACTATAAATGATTGGAAAAAAATAATATCTAAACTGAAAGAATGATGAACTAACTCATTAGTATTTACTTGATGAGAACCTCTTCTAAAAAAATGATTATTAGAAATATTAAAATTTAGCAAAGAATTATGATTTAGAACGACTCTATCAACTAATGCAATCTTATTAGAAAAAAAAGCAGAAATACTAAAATATGTGGATGACATATGAATTCCTTTGGATTGAAGTACAAGTGAAAAAAATAAAATAATGAGACCGTGAAAAGCAGATCAATTTAAAGAAGCAATTAAATCAATATTATTAATACAAAATGAGTATCAAAATATAGATTTGACAGTTAGAAGTGTTTTGTCTAACAAAAACAAACAAGATATAAGAAATATATGACAACTATTATTGGACAATTGAGTAAAATTAGATAAAATCAGATGGAAGATTTACCAATGTAATACAGCCTGACCAAGAAAAGAAGAAACAATTAATTGATGATGGCTAATAGAATATGTAGATTTTATAGGAATTATAAATGAACTAAAACTTGAATTTAAAGAATTTAAAAACATAGATTTCCATAGTTTAAAAAATTCTGCAAATAATAGATACTTACACATTAATCCAAATTGAGAAATAAAAGTAATAATAAATGATAATTGAATTCCTATAGAGAAAATTATATGAGTCATAGACATGATGAATTTTTCAGAAACTATCAATAATGTATCTAAGATATTAAGTAATGATTATCATTGATTGTTAAATAATAATACTCGTAATCAATAATACAAAAATATATGAAACAATATCCTTTTGAGAATTTAGTAATTTTTAAAAGTGAACATTTTAAAATATGACAAGATTGGGAAGTTCCGATAGCATGATTTTTTATTATTTCCCCAAGTAGAAAAATGAGATCAATAGCTGATTTCACAAAAGATGAATCATATGAATTTGTTAATCTTTTAATAAAAACAAGAACATTAATGAAAGAAAAATTAAACATAAATGATGTTTATATTTTTCAAAATGAAGATACTGAGCATGGATTTCATTTATGGGTTTTCCCTAGATTAAATTGGATGGAAAGTTTTTGAAGAAAAATAGAATCTGTAAGACCTATTTTGAAATATGCACAAGAGAATATGTTTACAGAAGACAACATAAAACAAGTAAATGAATATGCAAAAAAGATGAAAGAATCTTTTTAAAGAAAAAGTGTTTATCCTACTATTTTTACATTTTTAAAAATTTCTTGAATTTTTCAGTTTTTTTCTTTTTGGAAAGTTGTATAAGTTAGAAGCAAAGGAGAAATTTTATCCTAAAGGATACTTAAAATATTTTTTAATTTTGGAAAATATGGATAAATTAAAAATTGTTATAACCAAAACAATCTAAAGTGACAAATCCTGGTGATTAATATGAAAACATATTTACACAAAAGAAGAAAATAAAGATTTTACACTAAAGTTATTTTCTTGAAAAATATCAAATCTCAAAGATATTAAAAATGCTTGTAAAATTGATTTATTTGAAACTTTTAAAAAAAAGAGATTATTAATAATAAAAGATTTTGGTATTAAACTTAAAAATATTATGAAATGAAACATACTAATATTATGACCTTCTTGAGCCTGAAAAACAACGATAAATAATGAAATAATTTCCCATAATAGAAATTATTCTATTTTTACACCAGATACATCAAGAGGTATTAGAGAATGAGAAAAAGATGGAGTAGATTATAATTTTATAAAAAAAGATATAATTTTAGAAAGAAGTAAATACACTGATAAATATCTCACAGAAGAATACTTTGGAAATTATTATGGGTATGATTTATGAAAGTTTTCAACTAAAGAAAATGAAATTTTAACTATATGAATAAAATTAGCCGAAGATGTATTAAAAAGAAAAGAAGAGTTTTGAATTAAAATATCAATTTTATTATCAATTGATTGTAAAACATTTAGAGATAGATTAGAAAAAAGATGAGAGAACTTTGAAGAAATAAATAAAAGATTAAGAAGTTTAGAATTGTTAGATTTTTATAACAAAGTTGATATAGTTATTGACTGAAACTCTAGCATTGAGTGTATTAAAAAACAAATTTTATGAATACTAATATAGGTTAATAAATTTAGATAATAAAGAAAGTCAGACATTAGAGATATCAAATTTAGTAAGCTTCATAAAGTTAGAATTAGAAAAAATGTTAAAAGAAGCTCAAGATTTAGGTTTTGCAGAGTCAGATCCTAAAAATGATGTTGAATGAATAGATACAGCTTATAAATTAGCAATATTAATGTCAATATGATTTTGAAAAAGTATTAGTTTAGATAACATTAACATTGATTGAATTAATAAACTTACCGAAGTAGAGTTTAAGTATGCTAAATTACTTGATAAAAAAATAAAATTATTATGAGTTATTTCAAATGTAAGAAATAAAATATGAGCTTATGTTTCACCAGTTTTATTAAATAAAGATAGTAAAATGGCAAAAACAGATTGAGTTTTAAATGCCATAGAAATAATATGAGAGAATGCTACAACATTTTATAGTTGACCTTGAGCATGATGAAAAGCAACAGCTTCAGCAGTAGTTAGCGACATAATAAATATAGCAAGATTTATAGAAAATTGACAATATAAATGAGATTCTAGATTTTTACATGAGTCAGATAAAGAGTTAATTAATAAAAATGATATTGAATCAAAATTCTATTGTAGATTTTATATATGAGATGAAAAGTGAATATTATCAAAAATAACATGAATATTTGCTAATTATGACATAAATATTGACCAAGTTATACAACATAATCACACAGAAGAAGAAAAAAATAACTTACCATTTGTTATAACTCTGGAAAAATCTAAAACATCAAAAGTTATGGAGGCAATAAATGAAATAGATAAGTTTGACTTTATAAAACAAAAAACATTTGTTATGAGAAGTTTAGATTAATAATTAAGTATAAAAAAAATGAAAAATATTATTGAATATAATGATACCCAAAAATACCATTCTTTAATAATACCTGATATACCAAATGAATATTTTTTAGACACAGATCAGTATGATAGTATATATATTGCTCAAAGATATATACTATTAGCTATTGAAAAAGCTATTTCATGAAATAATGTTTCAATAACTTTATATGAAAATAATGAGACTAAAGAGTTATTAAATATATATTTAGAGCTTTTCCCTGATTTTTTAAAAAGAGTTAATATAATTTTTATTCCAGAATGTTATTATAAAATAAGTGAATTCTTAACTTGAGAAAATATTAATTGGGAAGAATATGTTTCATCACATTGAAAAGAAGTTAGTATTATTAATGAGGAATTATCTTACCAAATAAAAAAGAATATTCATAAAATCATTAACCTAGATTTAGAAATATTAAATATAAGATGATATAAAGTAACTCAATGAATAGTAAAAGTTTCAAATTTTATTAAAGATATGAAAAAAAATATTGAAGTATTAATATCATGATTCAATGATTCTAATAGTATTTACTTAAGTTATTGAAAATCAATTTTACATGAAGATTTAGATGAATATAAAAAGGTAAAATTTTCAGAAAAAATAACAAATAAAATTCCAAAATGAATTTATATAAGAGAATCTGATTGAATTGAATGAATGAAGCTATCTATTACTAAATTAAAAAATAAGTTAGTAAATAAATTTATTATTAAGCCAATACTAGCTTCATCTTGAGAATGAATTATTATTATAGATGAAAATCTTGAAAAAGATGAAATAGAAAATTATAACTTTTCTTACTGAGATATAATTATTGAAGAATGTTTAGATCTTCTAAAACTAAATGAAATATGAATAAAAGATTATGGAAATGATCCATTATCTTTAAGTGTACAATTTTTTAACTGAAAAATTGAATGAAATCCATTATTGCAGTTAACAAAAAATAATGAGTTTCAGTGATGAGTAACAATGTCAAACAAAGATTTTGAAAAAATATGATTATCTGAAACAATAATAAATGAAATAATTGATTATTCTGAAACACTAATAAAAGAAATGAATTTAACATGAAATTGATGATTTGATTTTTTGTTTGATCAAAATTATAATTTCTATTTTGTAGATCCCAATATATGAAGAGACACAGGAGCTTTACCAATAAGAATTTTTGAAAAAATAAACAAAGATAGCTTAAATGGTAAAACAACAATTTTTACAAAAATAAACTCTAGTAAAATTTTTAATTTAATAGAATTTATTAAATTTTTAAATAAAAAATGAATAAATACATTTAATAGTAACACATGAACTTGAATTATGCCTATTTCTTTTGTAAAATGAAAACATTTAACTATAATATTATCATGAAATAATTTTGATGAGGTTAATAAAATTTTAGAAGAAATTATAATAATAGCAAACTTAAAAAAATTTTGAGATAGTAAAATAAATGAAAGAAAAATAAAAATATGAACTAAATTTTTACCATATAGTAACATTAATTCAAATCTATGAAAATAACAAAAAATTATAATAATATTGTTGGTGTAACATTAATTGAAACAGGAATTCAATGACATACAATTTCAATTTTTTCTTGAATTCATTGAGATGAAACTTCTGGAGTAATAGCTAATGAATTATTTTTAGAAAAAATTATTAATTGAGAAGTAATTATATTGAAATGAAAATTAATTATAGTAAAAGAATGTAATAAAAAAGCTATAAAACTTTGAAAAAGAGAAGTGAAAATGAACCTAAATAGGTTATTTAAAGATAATTTTACTCATAATATTAATGATTATGAAGAAAGTAGATCAGTAGAATTAATGAGTATATTAAAAGAATCTGATTATTTACTTGATTTACACTCTACATCTTGAGAATCAATACCTTTTATTTTCTCTGAAATACAAAATTTTGATTTAGCCAAAAAATTATGAATTTCTCATATAATATTATGATGGAATGATTTATGATGAGTAATATCTTGAGATACTGAAAGTTATATAAATTCTAAGTGATGAGCTGGATTTACTTTTGAAGCATGAAACCATAATTCTCCAGATTGAAAGAAAAATTCTTATCAAATGATTCTAAATTTCTTGTCAACTTTAGAAGTTATTGATTATAAGTATTTTAAGAAAATATGATGAAAAAATATTTTCATTAAATTAGAAGATTTATATATAGCAAAATCAGATAACTTTAAATATTCTATAGATGTTGAAAATTTTACTAAAATAAAATCTTGAAATATTATCTGAGTTGATAGTTGAGAAAATATTTATTCTAAAAATGATATGTTTTTAATTATGCCAATGGATGAAAAAATAGTTAAAAAGTGAAAAGAAATATTTTTTATATGAAAAGAAGTGGTGGGATAATTTTAAGTATTTTATAAATGTTATGAGTATGAATAACAAACAAATTACTGATTTATATACTAATTAAATATATATGGATATTGAACTTTTTAAGAAAATAATAGAAATAAATTCTATATATCCTAATGAACATAATTTATGAGAATTCCTTTATTTGTATTTAATAGAGTTATGATTTAATGTAGATAAACAATTTATAGATGATAGTTTTTGTGAAAATGAAAATGATAAAACTAGATTTAATATAATAGCTGAAAAATGAGAATGAGACAAGTCTTTACTTTTTTATGCACATATGGATACTGTACCTATTCATGATAAAACTTTATGGAAAACAAATCCACTGAATTTTGAGATAGATAAAGAAAAAGACAATATATATTACTGACTTTGAGTTGTAGATATGAAAGGATGATTATTTTCTATACTAGAAGCTATAAAAGACATAAATTTTGATTGATTTAAACTAAAAGTAGTTTTTTGAGTAGATGAAGAATATTGGTCAAAATGAAGTCATACATTGGTTAAATCAAAATTTTTAGATGATATAAAATTAGCCATAGTTCCAGAACTATGAAATTCTGAAACAATAGTTAATTGAGTACAAAATATAATATTATGAAGAAGATGAAGATATATAATAAAATTAGAAGTTCCAGGAAAAAGTTGCCACTGAGCAAATGCACCAGAACTTTGAATAAATGCTATTACTCAAGCCTCAATTATATCTAAAGAAATAGATGAAAAATTTCAAATAACAAAAAAGTATAAAGATATGCCAAATTGAAATCAATTTGTAAAGTATTTTCACTCCTCTGTTTCTTCTTTGTCTGTACCAGACTTAGCTACTTTATACATAGATAGACATATATTGCCTTGAGAAGATGAAAAATCAGTTATTCAAGAAATACAACTAATAATAGATAAATTATATAATGAGTGAAAAATAAAAATTATTTGAGATCAAAAAGTTAAAATAAGTATGTATGATAGACCAACTCCAGCATCTAAAGCTTATTTAGTTAATGAAGATTCTCCATATGTTGGTTTAATAAAAAAATCAGTATTAACTCAATATGACAAGTATAATATTACTTACTGATATAGTGTTGCCGATGAAAATGTAATAGCAAATTATAAAAATATTCCAGTTATAACTTTATGACCTGTTTGATGAAATGAACATTGAGCAAATGAATGGGTAGATTTAAAAAGTATTGAAAAGTTAATATTTATATATAAAGATATAATTAAAAATTTTAATAAATATTAAAAATTTGTTTATTTTCTTAAAAATTAAAATTATGTACCCATATTCATTACTAAAACAAGATTTTGAAATATACCCTATTTTCTGAAACGAACAAAAAAGTATTCATATTTTACCAATGGATAATGATTCTAAATGGTTTAATTCTTTAAGTAATACTGAGATAAAAGATCAAAAATTATTTCAAGATAAAATTAATGAAATTTTTGAAAAAACTAATTCAGATATTATAATTTCAGAATACCTAGAAAATAGAGAAAAAATGTTTACTACTTTATGATTTGAGCAAATGATAAATGAATGAAGATTTTATCATTTGGGACTAGATTTATCAGCAAAATGTTGAACTAGTATTTATTCTCCAATAGATTGAAAAGTATATGATATTTGATATGAAGAGTGAGATTGAAACTATGGTTGATATATTGTTTTAGAACACAATTTATTGTGAGAAGTATTTTATAGTATTTATGGGCATTTAAACTCAAATAAGTTTGATATAAAAAAGTGAGATACGATAGTTAAATGAACAAAAATATGAATATTATGAGATTTTAGCCAAAATTGATGATATTTCTATCATACACATTTGCAAGTTGTAACAGAATTATGAAAAGAAAAAGGTTTTTTTAATAAATGATATTGTACGAAAGAACAAATTTCAGATATTTATAAATATATTTCAGACCCTAGATTTTTATTTAAATATTAGTTTATAAAATGAAAACAAAATCCGTTGCTTGTGCTCTACTAATCAAAGATAACAAAATACTTATTCAAAATAGAAAATTAATCTCTAAATATTGAGAAAAATGGTCATTTTTTTGATGATGAATAGAGGAATGAGAAAACAAAGAAAAAGCTTTGATTAGAGAAATTATGGAAGAACTTAGGCTTGATATTTCTAACTGGAACAAAGCTTATTTGTGAGAAATAGTTCACAATATAAATGAATATGATTTAGAATATCATAGATTTTTATACTTCGTTAAAATTCCTGAAGATGTGAAAATATTTGAAGATTTAGAATGAAATTGAGCTTATTTTTACAAAATAGATGATTTATCAAAATTAAAATTTAATACTGATATAAGCCAAGAAGTTTGGATTTTAAAAGAGTATATGAAAAAGAATTATAAATAAAAATAAACTTGTATTTGTAATTTTTTTAACTATTTTTAACTATTTTTATGTATTCTTGTGTGTCTAAAAAATTAGGGCTTGACAATGCAAGGTGGTTTGTATATTTTATAAGTAATTAAAAAAATAATTTTGACTTTTATATAAATACAATATAATTAAATACAATATTTTATAATTAAAATAATGATATGCAATCTATAACAACCTCTCAGTTCTCAATAAAAATAAATTATGAACTAAAACAAAGTCTTGAGAAATTAAGTAAAATATCTCGCAGTTCAAAATCTAAAATTGCCAGTACAGCAATATTTGAATATATAAACAAAAATGAATGGAAGCTTAATGCAATAGAAAAAGCAAAAAAAGAAGCTGATAAATGAATTTTTATAAGCCAAGATTCTATTGTAAATTGGCTTGATTCATGGGGTAGTGAAAATGAATTAAAAGAGCCTGAAGCTGATATATTTCATAATAAGTAAATATGAAAATTGTTTTATTAGTTTCTGCAAAAGAAGATTTAAAAGAAATCAAACAATACATTTCAAAAGAAAATCCATTGGCTTCAAAAATGGTAGCAAAAAAAATAAAAAAATCTCTATTATTGTTAAGTGAACAACCTTATATTGGTCACATAACTAATGATGATGAAATTTTAGAATGGCATATACCTAAACTTCCATATACCCTACCATATAGAATAATTAAAGACGAAATTCAAATACTTCGTGTTTTTCATGAAAACCAAAATAAACCAAGTAAATGGGAAAATATTTAAATAGTATTTCTCCAAAAAGTCAATACTAAAACTTCTTCTAAAATTTCCATATAAAAAAATAATATGTTATTATATAGTAATGGGCTTGTCTATTTGATAGATTCCTGCCTTCGCATGAATGACAAATATAAGCAAACTAAAGTCCAAAACTTAGTAATATATTATTTTTTTATAAAACTAACTTATGCATAATACTCTAGAAAATAAATGATTTTCTTTTGTAGAAATAATTGTTGTTATTTCTATTTT
>Ga0172373_10009343_pt1 | contig 12209 bp, 12 predicted proteins | sample Lak10m_2_FD_114546 | JGI IMG/M metagenome (GOLD analysis project Ga0172373, IMG submission 114546) | Freshwater microbial communities from Kabuno Bay, South-Kivu, Congo - kab_092012_10m | ecosystem: Environmental > Aquatic > Freshwater > Lake | place: Democratic Republic of the Congo... | reverse complement strand
TAGGACTGAACGTCCTCCAGACTTTCATCGAAACCCCACGCGCGCGCCCACAGAGTGTCACCCTGGGCCGTCAGGTCATAGTGGATTGCCATGGATCGACAACTTGAAACGAGAGTCAGTCATTCTGCGATCGATGAGGGACCAAGTCCAGTACCAGCAAGACGCCAGCAGCAATTCTCATTTTGCGATGGTGCGCCCTATGGTAGATACCGGAATAAGCCTGTCCTGAGCGGGGCCGAAGGGTCCGCCCCAGCGCGGCGAAGGGCGGGCGTTTCCGGCGGAATCGGGCGGCGGCACCGGAAACACCCCTTCTCGCTGGGGCTCGAAGGGGCTTATTCCGGCACCACGGAGCATCCCTGCTGTAAAAACCAGGTACGGCAATGCTTTCAGCCAAAATGAGAATTGCTGAGACGCCATTGTCGAGGCTTTCCAAACAGGCAGGCTCCAACCCGTGCCTTCAGACCGCTAGATGCCGTTTTCCCGACATTGACCGGCCGGCGACAGATGTTCACGCCGATGCCTGAATACCCGTGACTGACAGGGTCCGCTTGAGGAAAAAACCCGTGTGCGAGTCGGGATGCCTGGACAGATCTTCGGGGGTTCCCTCCGCGATAATCCGCCCGCCCCCCTCGCCGCCCTCGGGACCCAGATCGATGATCCAGTCGGCGGTCTTGATCACGTCCAGGTTGTGTTCGATGACGATGACGGTGTTGCCATGGTCGCGCAGTTGATGCAGCACGCCCAGCAGTTGGCGGATGTCGTGAAAATGCAGACCGGTGGTCGGCTCGTCGAGGATATAAAGGGTCTTGCCGGTATCGCGCTTGGACAGTTCACGAGCCAGCTTGACCCGCTGCGCCTCGCCGCCGGAAAGCGTCACGGCGTTCTGACCCAGCGTGATATAACCGAGGCCGACTTCCATCAGCGTGTCGAGTTTGCGAGCAACGGTCGGGATGGCCGAGAAGAAGGCGGCCGCCTCCTCGACGGTCATGCTCAGGACTTCGTGGATGGTCTTGCCCTTGTAACGGATGTCCAGGGTTTCGCGGTTATAGCGTTGGCCCTGGCAGATGTCGCAGTTGACGAAGATGTCGGGCAGGAAGTGCATTTCCACCTTGATGACCCCGTCGCCCGCACAGGCTTCGCACCGTCCACCCTTGACATTGAAGCTGAAGCGGCCCGGGGCGTAGCCACGCGAACGCGCCTCGGGGGTGGCGGCGAACAACTCACGGATGGGGGTGAACACCTGGGTGTAGGTTGCGGGATTGGAACGGGGTGTGCGGCCGATGGGGCTCTGGTCGATGTCCACCACCTTGTCGAATTGCTCCAGACCCTCGATCCCCGCGCAGGGGGCCGGGGCGGCGGTTGCGCCATTCAGTTCGCGCGCGGCGAGACGGTGCAGGGTGTCGTTGACCAGCGTCGATTTGCCGGAGCCGGACACCCCGGTCACGCAGGTCAGGAGCCCCACGGGAAAGCGGGCGTCGACCGCTTTCAGGTTATTGCCGCTGGCGCCCTTCAGGACGAGCAGGCGCTCGGGATCGAAGGGCCAACGTTCCTCCGGCGCCTCGATCATGAGGCGGCCGGACAGATAGCGGCCGGTCAGCGAGTCGGGATGGGCCATGAGGCTCGCGGGCGTCCCTTCCGCGACCACCCTTCCGCCATGGACGCCGGCGCCGGGGCCGATGTCGACGACATGATCGGCCAGGCGGATGGCGTCCTCGTCATGTTCCACGACGATCACCGTGTTGCCCAGGTCGCGCAGGTGCAGCAGCGTGTCGAGCAGGCGCTGGTTGTCGCGCTGATGCAGGCCGATGGACGGTTCATCCAGCACGTACATCACACCCACCAGACCGGCACCGACCTGACTGGCGAGACGGATGCGCTGCGCCTCGCCCCCTGACAAGGTATCGGCGCTACGATCCAGCGTCAGATAGTCCAGCCCGACATTGACCAGGAAATTCAGACGCTCACCGATTTCCTTGACGATCTTGGCCGCCACCTCGCCGCGCTGGCCGGGTAAATTCAGCCCTTGAAAAAAGGCCACGGCCCGGCGGATGGGTAGGGCGGTCAGGTCAGGCAGGGGATGGCCATCGACAAAGACATGTCGTGCCGCCAGATTCAGCCGCGCGCCGCCGCAATCGGGACAGGGTTTACGGGCCTGATACTTGGCCAGTTCCTCACGCACGCTCAGCGAATCGGTTTCCCGGTAGCGGCGTTCCATGTTGGGAATCACGCCCTCGAAGCGATGCCGCTGGACCACCGTGCCGCCGCGCGCCGTGGGTGTCTGGAAGGCAATCGACTCCGTCCCGCTGCCGTAGAGGATCACCTCCCGGACCGTGCCGGGCAGGTTCTCCCAGGCTTGCTCGGGATCGAAGCCATAGTGCTCGGCCAGTGACAGCAGCATGGGGTAGTAATAAGGATTGCGCCGGTCCCAGTGCCGCACCGCCCCTTCGGCCAGACTCAGATGCGGGCTATGTACCACCAGTCGCGGGTCGAAATACTGCTTCACCCCCAATCCGTCGCAGGCAGGGCAGGCGCCCTTGGGGTTGTTGAAGGAGAAGATGCGCGGCTCCAGTTCGCTCAGCGCATAGCCGCAATGCGGGCAGGCGTACTTGTCGGAGAACAGCAGGCCGCGGCCGGGGTCGTCCATCGACACGACGCAGGCCATGCCGTCGGCCAGTTTCAGCGCGGTTTCAAAGGATTCCGCCAGGCGGATGGCCAGGTCGGGACGCACCTTGAAGCGGTCCACCACCGCCTCGATGGTGTGTTTCCGGCGCAATTCCAGTTTGGGCGGGTCGTCCAGTTCATAGACCTCGCCGTTGATGCGGGCGCGGACAAACCCCCGGTTGCGCAGGTCGTCCAGCACCTGCGCATGTTCGCCCTTGCGCGCGCTGACCACGGGCGCCAGCAGCATCCAGCGGCTGTCCAGCGCCTCGCTCATGACCTGATCGACCATCTGGCTGATGGTCTGCGCCTCCAGCGACACGCCGTGTTCCGGGCAGCGCGGCGTCCCGACCCGGGCATAGAGCAGCCGCAGGTAGTCGTAGATTTCGGTGATGGTGCCGACGGTGGAACGCGGATTGTGGGAGGTAGACTTTTGCTCGATGGAAATGGCCGGCGACAGGCCCTCGATATGATCCACATCCGGCTTTTCCATCACCGACAGAAACTGCCGGGCATAGGCGGACAGCGACTCCACGTAGCGGCGCTGACCCTCGGCGTATATGGTATCGAAGGCGAGCGAGGATTTGCCCGACCCGGAAAGCCCGGTGATCACGATCAACCGGTCGCGCGGCAGGTCGAGGTCGATATTCTTGAGGTTGTGCGTGCGCGCACCGCGAATGCGAATGGTGTCCATGGCAAGTGCTGGCAAAACAAGAAGAATAAGACCGATAGTCGCGTAAGTCACCCGACCGGCAATACTGGCGCGTGACTGGAGGGGTCTGTGTGGCCATGGGGTGATCGGCCACTGTCCTGGGGGCGAGGGGCGTCCCTGCCTCCGGGGATTGGGACCGTTGCGGCATCGCATCACTTCATGCTGAGCAGGATGACCTCGATCTGCTCGGTGATTTCCTCCTGACGCAGGGCATTGCAACGGCGCGTAATTTCATCCATCTTCGTGCGCAAGCGGTTTAGCGCCGTATCCATGTGCTCCAGGCGTTGACGGTTTTCCGCCAGCAACGAGGCATGCAGCAGACCGGGCAATTTGGCGTTCAGAGTGTGCTCGATCAGTTCGGCGAACAGGCGCTCCGGCGCGTAGTGCAGGCGTGGCGGGTAAGCGCCCCGGTGGACGGGCGGCGGCGCTACCAACGGCAGCAGATGATCCCGCACGATATGACCGCCGCCGTCGTGGGCGACCACGACCAGTTGGCGCCAGCGCCGTGGGCCGGCGGCATGGCGGTGCAGGGTTGCGATCAGCCGGTCCAGGGTGACCGGCACCTCTTCGGCCACATTGGGTCCTTCCAGCCAGTCGAGAAAGCGCGGGTCCGAATCCAGCCGGCTGGCCAGTCGCCGCCCCACCGCGATCCAGCGCGTCTCCGGACCGCCCTGTTCCGGAAGGGCGGCGGCTACCTTCTGGTTGAAATCCGCGCAAAAGCCGCGTTCCGAACCCAAGGCCACGAGCAGGTCGGGTCCCGGCGTCGCCGCGGACGGTGTCTGAAATTCGGGATGGAATGCAAGAAAATCCGCGGCGGCGGCCAGAATGCCGTCCAGATGGCGCTGCTGCGGAAGGATACAGTGGCCATATTTCCGGGTCTCGATCAGGGCCATGGTTTTCATGGCGTTCATGATGCCGGTAATGTCCGCGAGCCGCCCGAGGCGCTGCTCCAGTTCGACGCGGCGGCTCACGCGGACGGCGACAGTCTATCCAGCCAGTCACGCCAATCCGCCAATTCCCGGTTCAGGCTCAAGCCGGACTGGCTCAGCGCCTCCCGCAGTTCCTGCAATTGCAGACGGATGCGGGCGGGAACCGGCTCCGTGAAGTGGCCGCGGTTGTAGGCCATCATCCAGGCGAGTTGAAACTCGACCGCGACAGGCGCGAGCCGATCCTGCTTGAGCACTTCGCGGAGCACTTGTCCGCGCCGGATCTTCTCCTCCATGGCGGCATCCAGGCGCGAACCAAAGCGGGTGAAGTTTTCCAGTTCCAGAAATTGCAGATAATCGAGCTTCATGCGCCCGGCTTCGTCCTTGATGCGTGGATGCTGGGCGCGGCCGCCGATGCGAGACACGGAGCGGGTGATGTCGATGGCCGGCAGGAAGCCGCCGCCGAACAGGCGCCGGTCCAGGTACACCTGACCGTCGGTGATGGAGATCAGATTGGTGGGGATGTAGGACGCGATTTCCCCCTGTTCGGTCTCGACCAGGGGCAGGGCGGTCATGCTGCCGCCGCCCTGGTCTGGCGCCAGACAGGTCGAGCGTTCCAGCAGCCGGGAGTGCAGGTAAAAGATATCGCCCGGATAGGCCTCGCGCCCGGGCGGACGCCGGAGCAACAGGGAGAGTTCGCGGTAGGCCCGGGCGTGGGTGGTCAGGTCGTCATAGACGATCAGCGTATCCCGCCCGCGCCGCATCCAGTGCTCGGCCACCGCGCAGCCCGCGAAAGGCGCCAGATACTTGAGGCCCGGCGTATCGCTGCCTTCCGCGACCACGACCGTGGTGTAGTCCAGCGCGCCATGACGCCGCAGCAGATCGATCAAGCCGACCGTATCGGAACGCCTTTGGCCGATCAGCACATACACGCACAAGACGTCCTGATCCCTCTGATTCAGCACCACATCCAGCGCCAGCGCGCTCTTGCCCACGCCATTATCGCCAATGATCAACTGCCGCTGACCGCGTCCCAGGGGAATCATGGCGTCGATGATCTTGACCCCCGTATTCAGCGGCCGGTCGACGAAATCCCGTTCGATGATGGGCGGGGAGGCCACATCGATTTCCCGCCGCAGCCGGGTATTCGGCAGGGGCAAACCGTCCAGCGGGCTGCCCAGGGGATTGATGACCCGGCCCAGCAGCGCGTCGCCGACGCCCAGCGAGAGCCGCTCGCGGCTGAGATAGACCGGCGAACCGGAACTCAGACCGGGCGCCTGATCGAGCAGGATCGCGCCCAGACGGTGGGCGTCGAGATGAAAGACCAGGCCGCGCGAGCCGTCCTCGAAGCGCAGCAATTCATCCATGGCGGCCGAGGGCAGGCCGCTGATCCAGGCGATGCCGTCGCCCAGGGACAGGACGCGCCCATATTCGGAGATGCGGAGCCCGAACTGATAATGCGCCAAACGGGAAGCCAGGTGTTCAAGTCCCGGATACGCGACGGGCGAGCGGCCCGATGGCGGGGGCTCGTCGAGCGCGCCGGCCTTGATCGGGATGGGCGGCGGTGGCATGCGGGGTTCACTCTCCATCCGGCGCGGGCGATTCGGCGGGTTCGCTATCGCGGAAGAATTTCAGCTCGTCGCGGAGGTTGGCCGCGAGCACCCAGGAACCCGCATGGAGGCGCAGACCGGCCAGCAGGTCGGGATTCTCCCGGAACACCGGCGGCGGAAGTTCGCCCAGCCGTTGCGACAGCGCGGCGATCAATTCGTCCCGCGCCTGGTCCGGCAGCGGAAAGGCGCTGATGATCTCCAGACCGTCGTCCCGTAGCGCCGCCCGCACCCGTTCGATGTCACCGGGTGGCAGGCCCGATAGATCGGCCAGCATGGCCGCGATCAGCCGCTGTTCCAGTTCGGGCGAGGCGACTCGCTCCAGCAAGCGGCCGACGAACTGGCCGCCCAGGGCCAGCGCCTGCTGTTCGCCCAGCCGTTGGCATTCCTGTAGTTCCTGCTCCGCGCGCGCGCGCAGACGGGCCCGCGCCTCCTCGGCTTCCTGTTCGACGCCCGCCAGACGGCGCTGGCGCTCGGCCGCGATTTCCTGGGTCAAGTCGTGGCGGGCCTGGGCCTTTTCCTGCTCCCAGTGGGCTAGCCGCGATTCGAAGGTCTGTCGGGCCGCGTCGGCTTCCGCCTGCCGCTGGTGAGCGTCCTCCAGCAGGGCGTCGATGGTGTGCTGGCGGGCTTCGATGATCCCCAAAATCGGCTGATACAAAAACCGCCGCAGGATCCACAGCAGCACGAAGAAGTTCAGGACTTCGAGCAGAAAGGTGCCCCAGTCAAAATTCATGAGGCTGCCCTGTCATGGGTACGGACGTGAGTCAGGATTGTCTCCGGTCCGCTGGACGGAAACCAACCGTGCGCGGGCTTCATGCTTCGCAGGGGAGGAATTCATTTGATCAGGTATTCCAGCAGCGGGTTACGGAACAGGATGATCAGGACCACCACCAGGACATAGATGGCCAGGGATTCGATCATCGCCAAACCGATGAACAGGGTGCGGGTGATCGCCTTCTCGGCTTCCGGCTGGCGGGCGAGCGCGTCCAAGGCCTGGGCAATCGCCTTGCCCATGGCCATGCCCGGCGCCAGGACACCGATGGCAATGGTCAGGGCGCCGATGACGGTGGACAGGATGACAAACCAGGACAGGTCATTCATGGGCAGCCTCGCGGGATTGTTTCTGGGTTTGAAGGGCGCCGGCAATATAGATCAAGGTCAGCATGCCGAAGATATAGGCCTGCACCAGGGCCTCGACGATGTGGAGCAGCAACAGCGGCACGGGCGCCAGCAGGCCCGCCACCAGCAACATCAGCAGCGCCGCCAGTTCCAGGCTCATCATGTTACCGAACAAGCGCATGGCCAGCGCGATGGTGCGGGAAATTTCGTTGAGCAGGTGAAACGGCAGCAGAATCGGGCTGGGCGACAGGTAATGCCGGAAATAGCGCCAGCCATTCTTACGGAAGCCGAACCAGTGGACCGCAAGAAAGACCAGAAAGGCCAGCGCCGCCGTCTCGGACAGATCGGCGGTCGGCGAGCCCAGGCCAGGCACCAGCCCGACGAGATTGGCCGCCACAATGCAGAGCCACAGCGTGCCGACGAAGGGCAGCAGGGTTCGCGCGTCGTCCTGGACCACCGAGGCAATGGCCGCTTCCATGGTCGCGACCACGCCTTCCAGCAGGGTCTGAAATCTTGACGGCGCGTCCACGCTGAGCCGCCGCGTCCCCAGCCAGGCCAGCAGGCCGATACACAGCATCAACAGCCAGGTCGTCAGCACCGTCGGGCCGATGTGGAAAGGGCCGAGCGAAAAGTTCAGATGCGTCGCGAAATCCGTGTCGTCCATGGGTCAATGCTCGCGTATGAATCGGTAAACATTGAAAATGCCCGCACCCAGCCCGACCAGGATCAGGCTCACGGTCCAGCGCACCGAATAACCCTCGTGCATCCCATCCAGCCAGCGTCCCAGATAGGCGCCCGCGACGACCGGCACGACCAGCAGCAATGCCAGCAGCCCCAGGAACACCGTCTGCGACATGAGCGAGGGCCGTTCGCGATCGGCTTGTTCCATCCGCCGGGCCTGCCGATCGATGGACCCGCGCAGTTTGTCATGATCATTCAAGGCTCAGTCTCCTTAATGGACCTTTCCGTGCATCCGTGAACTGACAAAGATACTCTCAATCCGCGGGTCGTTGTAAGTGGCGCGTGCAGTATGGATAAATGATCAGTTAAAGATACATCAACTCCCTCTCCCGCCCCTGCGGCGTCAGAATAGTTGTCGCCTCTAATTTTTTCAAATCGATGATAAGAGGATCGCATTGATGATGAAAGTAACGTATTCCGAGGACTTTAAAGGGCAGGCCCTGAAGAAGGTCTTCCAGCGTGACCAACGGTCGATCCGTGCGGTCGCGCAGAACGATATAGATGGATGAGCCGGTAAAGGTTCATTTGCAATCCCCTCACCCCAGCCCTCTCCCCGGAGGCGAAGAGGGGTTGATGTATCTTTACCTTCTCATTTATCCATAAATCATCCATGACCTTGGCGACGGTACCCTTTGATGAACGACAATCCGACCCCTACTGTTGTATTCGACCTTGATGGCGCCATGGTCATCGTGCTCGGTCGGTCCGAGGCGGACAGGACGGAACAGCAGGTGCGTTCCCGCTTCGGCGATGCCTTCCTGGAACGGCATCAGTTCGAAGTCCTGGGTTATGCACACCTTATTTTTCCCGGCTATTTCGCCCTGCTGCGCTGGTTGAACGGGCGCGGGGTCAGCCTGGCGTTTTTCAGTTCGGGCATGGAGGCGCGCAATGCGCCCCTGGTGGACCTGATCATGCGGAGGACATTCGCCGACGCGCGCGAACCGATACCCTACCGCGTATTCTCCCGCCAGCATTGCATCGATACCGATGCCTTGGATCGACAGGCGCCGGGGGGAGGCGATCGCTATCAGCCATGTTTTTTCGGCAATTTGAAGAAGAAGCTGGCGGGTGTGGTCGTTCCCGAGGACGCGCTGGACGATACGCTGTTGATTGATGACGACGAGTCCTACATGGTGCGCGGCGAGGAATACAATTTCGTGGGACTGCGCTACGCCCACCGCTACAGCGTCGAGACTGAAGAGGTCGATGGTTTCGCGATTTTTCACTCGGCCTTTTATGTGGCGGGTTTGGCCGATGCGCTGTTCAAACTCCGCGCAAACGAGGGGGTCCGCCTGAAAACGGCCGCCAGGCGCTTGCAATACGACGCCGAAGGGGCCGAACTGAGCGAGGACTTTCGCTTCCCGTCCCGCTATCGCGCAAGCTACTACCTCATGGGCCGTGACATTTTGCGCCAAGTCGAGCCGGACATCGATTTTTGCTGGCCCCTGCCGGAGCCCTTCACCTCGCCCTTTGCCGGCATGCGCTAGCGGCGAGCCCGGGCCGGATATCGCCTGGAGCGTTGGCGCTGCCATTCAAGCCACCGACCAGAGGAGAAGGACAGCGCAGCTCCCGGGGGCCGCCCGCCTACAGGAAGCGCAGCGCGGCGATGAAGCCCACCAGCCAGAAAAAATGCTGGTCGTGACGCTTGATCGTGTCCTCGAAACGTCGTCGGTCGATCTGTTCAAACCGCTTTTCCATCCGCGCGAAGTCCTGTTGCATCAGTGCGCGCTGGTGCTTCAGTTCCTTCTCAGCAATTCTCATTTTGCGATGGTGTGTGACGTTGTAGTTGTAGATACCGGAATAAGTCCGCCCGAGCCTTGCCCTGAGCGGAGTCGAAGGCGCGCGAAGGCGGGCGTTTCCGGCAGAATGTGGCGGTGGCGCCGGCAACACCCCTTCTCGCTGGGGCTCGAAGGGATTTATTCCGGTATCTACACCATGGACATCCATGCAGCAAAACCCAGGTACGGCAATGATTTCAGCCAAAATGAGAATTGCTGCAGGGCCGGCGGATCGAGGTGATTCGGGCCTGAACCGCCGCAGGATGGGCGAGGTTCCGCTGACCGGTCGGGTCCACGGGGTGGCGCCAATGCGCATCGGGCAAACCCGGTCCCGCGCGCGATGAGCCGGCTCAGTGGTCATAGCTCAGGAGCAGGGCGAAAAAGACCGTCGATTGACCCGACACCAGTGGACCGTCAATACCGCCGGCGCCATAGAAACCGCCTTGCGCACCGGTGGAGTTGTCATAGCGGTATTCGAGCCGGGCGCGGCCGGCGCCGTCGCCCTCGGTGAGTTGGTATTCCAGGGTCGCGGTGATGGCCTTGATGAACTGGATCGAGCCGGTCATTACCCCATTGGCGTCCCAATAGAACTCCGGGCGTAATCCTACCGTCCAGGGGCCGGCGATGTTCCAGCGGCTGAACAGGGCCGCTCCGGTCCATAGCGCCTGGACCTGGCTAGATGACTGGGCAATTTGCTCCGAGCCGATATCCCAGGAGAGCGCTACGGTGGTGTTGTCACGGCTCCATTCGAGAGTGGCGTTGGAGAAACCCCGCCAATACCGGAGGGCGGTGCTGGCCTGTTCCGGTCCGAAAAACACGTTTTGCATGAACTTGAGCCGGGGCGTAATCGTCCAGGCGAATTGGGTGGCGTACTTGGGCTGACTGTTCACATATGTCAGATAGCTATAGTCCGAAACGACGAAAAAGCTGCCGCTGATCTGGTCGGTGAAGGGATATTGGGCGCCCTCCCCGATGAGGAAGTAGGGCGAGTAATCGCACATCCAGCTCCGGGTGTAGTTGATGTTGTCCCGGGCGTAGATGGACTCGTAGCCGATGAAACTGCCGAACAGCCCGCCCATGAGCTTGAGTCCGTTCCCCACCGGCGCGAGAAAACTGAGATTGGCCCGGGAGACATAGCGCAAGACGTCGGCTCCCGCGATGGGGGAGGTGGCCGGCATCTGTCCGTTGGTGTCATAGCCGGCCTGGCCGCCCAGTTCCAGGCCCCACGGCGATTCGGCGCTGGCCGATTTGGCGAGGTAAACCATTCCCATGTTCGGGCTGAATTGACTCAGTCGCTGGGTGGTGAGCTTGCTCCGCCAGGGATGCGGGGCGGAGGTGTTGAAGTTGGCTGGATAAGCGAGGTCGACATAGGCCCCGTAGCGCCAGTCCCGGGCGGATGCGCCGTCGGGCTGGTCGGTCGCGTGGGCCGCCAGGGCCAACAGCAGCGAGGCCAGCATTGCCGGCCAAGGCAGGCTCCGATGCGGCATGTCGCTCAGCCTGGCCAGGCTGAGCGCGCGCCGGCATGTCCGCTCCGGCGGCCGCTCATGGCAACGAGCGCTGGCTAAACGCTGGTACGGCGGTCAGAAATAGCGGGCATTGACCAGAAAATGGACGCCTACCGCCGCGAAGTAGCCGAGGAGAATCGCCGGGAACCATTTCATGTGGCTACCGAAACTGTACTGGCCCTTGGCGATGCCCATCAGACCGATACCGGGGGCGGACCCTATGGCCAGCAGGCTGCCGCCCACGCCCAGCGTGAGAGTGACGAGCAGCCACTGCCCGAGGGGCAGGTCGGGATGCATGGTGAGCACCGCGAACATCAGTGTGCCGTTATCGACGAAAGCCGAGGATAGACCGATCATGATGTTGGCCAGTGTCGGGCTGTGCTGGCCATAAAGCCAGGTGGAGATGGCATCCAGATAACCGATGAAACCCAGGCCGCCGATGCCTACCATCGCGCCGTAAAAGAACAGCAGGGTGTCCCAGTCCAGTCGGCCGATCTGGTCGAACAGGACGAAGCTCTGTTCACGGCGTTCGTCACGGATCCTCTCCGCCTCCTGAAAGGTGGCCTCGGGGGTGGTCTCCTGAAAATGCGGAATCTCGTGTGCTTCCGAACTCAACAGGTAATAGTTGAAGAGTTGCAACAGCGAGAGTCCCGCCATCATGCCGGCGACCGGGGGCAAATCCAGTTTCATGTTGAAGATGACCGTCAGGACGATCGTCAGACCGAAGAGCAGAACGATGCGTCGGGCGCCGCGTGGTAACACCACGGTTTCCGAGGTCATTTCCGGCTTGTCCCGGGGGACTGCGAAATACATTAAGCAGGCCGGAACCAGGTAGTTGACCAGGCAAGGGAGGAACAGCGTGAAAAATTCCGTGAATCGGAGCACGCCTTTTTGCCAGACGAACAGGGTCGAAATCCCGCCGAGCGGACTGAAGGAGCCGCCGGCATTGCAGGCGATGACTATATTCAGACAGGCCAGTGAGACAAAGCGCGGGCTGTCACGGCCGACCGCGATGATGACGGCTCCCATCAGCAGTCCGGAGGGGGTGCGATTCAAAGTGATGCGCGTATAGAATTCCCACACGATATTTGTTAACCCGCCGGAGGAAGCCGCCATGCCTGGAATTGAAGAGCGAGATATCGTCCTTTTGCAACGTCTGAATG
>Ga0172373_10009341_pt1 | contig 12212 bp, 10 predicted proteins | sample Lak10m_2_FD_114546 | JGI IMG/M metagenome (GOLD analysis project Ga0172373, IMG submission 114546) | Freshwater microbial communities from Kabuno Bay, South-Kivu, Congo - kab_092012_10m | ecosystem: Environmental > Aquatic > Freshwater > Lake | place: Democratic Republic of the Congo... | reverse complement strand
TGCCTTAGCGTGATCCATTTCTTGACTTTTCTCTGAATGAAAGCAAGAAAATAGTTCAAATGCCATCCATCAGTGTGGAAATTTGTTTTGATACTTTCGTAGAAACCTAAAACATCTGGCCAGTTGCTTGACAAGGTAACACTGCTATTGACCTTGCACCTGAACAGCAGATATGGCAAACTTGGATTTCTTCTTAAGATTTTAAAGTTGAAATTTCCATCAGCACACTCATTCAGCCACTCTTTCACAATTTTGATACTACAGTGGGGCCTCAACAGGTTTTGCTCAATGCTGATCACGTGAAGACTTTCGTACACTGTGATGTCACTGTACTCCATGACTTTCGGAATCTGGCTGCTCATTTGATTTCTTTCTACAACATTTTCTGGAAACCTAAACGTCTATTCAAAAAAAACCCACTTTTCTATTAATGCTGAGAAAAAGCACACGCGAAGCGTGTGCGCTATAGCTCAGTTCTGTGGTTTTCTTCTTCAAGAAAGCACATTATGTCTTATTAGAAACTATATAAATAACACCAAAAAACTAGTGCAGAACAACGGATCATATGGCACACTATTATACTGGATCAGAACTTAATTGGCTAAATTTGTATGAAGAACTCAAGAGAATAGCACGCAATCACTTGATGCAATCAGAAGATTATGTTGTTTGGACAATTGAAGAAACTTCCGATATAATAAATAACAGAAACAGAAATCCAAATCCATTAGTGAATCGTTTGAATCACTGTAGATTCACAATCGCTTATACATTATCTCAAGAACTCGATGATCAAGGTTTTGTGCAAGAATTTTCAGTCGAATATGATCAGCTTCAAGGTGTTCGTGCTAGATTTTTGCGGGAACCTGAAGTAGAATATCCACTTCATATTCCTTGTTTTGCTCACAATGTAGCCCTACATTTGGGTCGTTTTTTAGAGGATATATCTCTACATGATGTTGATGCCTGGAATCAATATGTAGTCGAAGCACAAAATGAAGAGGTCAGGAAGCGAAACTTGGCTCTTGTTATGAGCACGCACGATAGGCTTGGTGCAGGCACTACGGGGTTTTTAAGAGAAATACTCAAAGATAGCGGCGGTTTGTATCGTTTTTTGATAAATCCTGGAGCTCATTATCGTATTTAGAGCATCAGCACATCTTTTTCACTAAACGAAAAGTTCTGCCGCGGTTTTCGTAGGACTGACGGTCAACATAGGAAGCAAAATCCCAGCCATACAGCATCGAGTTGGACACGATTTCGTCTACATCACGTCCATCCATTTTGCCCAGCCACCTGTCAGGCATTTCGACAAAGCGCCAGAAATGATTTTTTGTTATGGCACTGGCTTCTTCTACGCTGACAGCTTTGGATATCTGAGTCGTCCAGAGTCCAGTCATGAATGTTGATTGTGTAGGTTCGCGGAGCTCGTTTGAGAAGCTTAAGCATGGCGTCAATTTGGGAAGTGGAGGAGGGAGATGCGCCGCGATTTTCTCCCACAACTCTGTAGGCAGATAAGTGGCCATAGTTAGAAACCTACTATGCTTTGTCTAAGACAAAACAGCACTGTATTATTTTGTTTTTTTATTAAATGATAAAAACTCATTGTGAACATTCACAAGTGATGCAACTAATGTGAAACAACAATTAGTACTTGAGATATGCTTAAATAAACCAAAAAAAAATTAATTCAGCATTTGAGTATTGCTTGTTATTTTTGAACAATAACACAAAAGCAATGGATACCAAAACTTTTCGCATGGTTCTTTAACCGAAGACAACATCCAAACTCTCGAGTCCTACAAGATCGACCTCACTATCACTGCTCTCAAGAACAAAAAGAAAGAGGAACTCCTCAAGTACGTCGACAACATGCGCGATCTCATCAAAGTGTGCATTGAGACGAACTACAAAGACGACGACGACGCCAAAGCTACTTAGCTATTTCTGTTGCTTTCTATTTGAGACATTGGTTTTGTCAAAATGACAATAATTTAATAAACCAAAACATGGCTCAAAACTTCTGATATTTCTGCGGCATTGAAGCAGCAGGCGTTTTGTAGGGCGGCAAAATCATAGGAAACTCACGCAAAGGAAATTGAGCTAGAAAATCACTCATGTCCCAATCCATCTGCTTGAAGCTGAAGCCATTACTCGACTCACAAGGTTCGGCCTCGAAGTTGTACTCGATGTCCTGCATGTAGTCACTCAGCAGCGTAGGCGGCTTGTCAAATATAGGATCGTGTTCTAGCATTGGCTGGGGTGTTTTGCTTGCAGAGTGACGCAAGAGTGATACATTTAAATACAAAATCTATAAAAAAAATCATTATTGGGTATAAACATTATGATTAAGATGATTGTTGATTAAGTTGTCTTATAACAGAATCTAGTGAGTGTTGGTTACTTTTGTTGCTGGGAGTTAGAAGCTCATTTGGATTGTACATCACTCCGTATTTTGCCAATTCTGCATGAGTAGGTTTATGGCGAAAAGAATGATCAATCCAATGCCGAAATTCAGGTTTATGATAATGATAATAGTCGTCGTCACCGCCTTTATTATGCATTGCCAATAAAAACTGTCCAATATTGGTTATCTGTCTCCATACTGGATCATTCTCGTCTGATGAATCACCCATTTCTCCATTGGCACTTATTTGTTTCCAGGTTGCGAATCTGAATTCTATATGATCATTATATCTAGTATATGATATCTCTAACAGCGTTTCATTTTCTAAAATAGGTCGGTTATGCATATTTTTTGTTCTATACCATAAATGACCTCTACCTTCTCCGCTATGTTCAACAAAAATTTCCCAAATACTATCAGGAGAATCTCTCAAATAATTCAATACAAAATCGATACGCGGAGACCATAAATTATGAACAAAACCAAACATATCTATTCTCTAAAACATCACTAACACACATTATATATATACCTAATAAATATCACTAAAGCTTATAGTCAAAAACCAATGAATTCTACTACTTGCTTTAAACCCAAAAAAAATTATCCTCTTCATACAGCTTCATTAGATATATAAGTAAACAAAAAACAGACAAATAACAATAAGCAATACTTAGATAAAAGCCCATGTCTCAAAATCGCAGTCGCAGTAGTGATGAGGAAGAGTTCCCTTATTCATCGCCGTCAAGCAGAGGATCCTCTTCTCATGGTCGTACACTCAGTCAAGATAGTCCTATGCCACCAACTACTTTTCCACATAGGTTACTTGGACAAATTCAAGAATCACCTCGTTCTCGACGTGATATTTTGGAAATTCTTCATGCTATAGATGGTAGAACAGGTTCTACTCCACTATTGACTCCTTCGTCTAGACCTCTAAGTCCAGCTAGCCCTCCATTGCCTGTGCCAATTTTTTCGCCCGGCATCATTGGTAGGAATGGAACTCCAGCAGAATTCCAAGACGCAGCTCGCGGTCTTATTGATATAATCCAAGATCGCCACAATGATCATAGCATGTCTGATTTGAGGAAATTTGGCGATGGAGCCATGGAGGCTCTCGCTGCAGAAATTCAAAAGCGGGAGCAAGAACGTAAACGCAGAGCACAACTACGAGGGAGTTTGCCATGGGAGATGCCTGCCGATAGATACGACCATGTTGTTAGCCCTGGTTCTAATTCTAGTGATAAACCAGCATATTTGATACCGAACAGTTCTGATATTGATTATGGCCTAATTACCCCACAGTCTGGCATTGGAGGCCGATGGAGCAGCGATCCTTATAGTCATTTGCCAGCAGCATTTCACTTTGGACAAGTATCTACAGAAAAAACACATGCATATGTTGATGAACTAACGCGTATTTTAAAGGAAGCAAATGATGCATATGTAGCACCGAATACTAAGCATGATGCAAATAGTTTGCCTCAACACGCGATCAAAGAATGGGTAGAGCGAAATGAATTTGGCATTATGAATATGAGAAATGCATTGCCAAAGGACTATAATCAAAACCCAAACAATTATCTAAATCTAAAAGTTGAAGTTGATAGATTCCAAAACAACTATCGATTGACCAATGAACACATCCAAAACTTAATACAGCGTTCTCTTTCTGGAAGATAAATTATTTGTTTTGTTGTTCAAGTTTTTTTTTAAAAAAATAACAATATTGAGTCCATAGAGTATATATAAAAATTAAAAAAAAATAAAAAAACCAAAGAAAATGTCGCAGCAAAGTAGCCGCAGTAGCAGCAGGAGCAGATCAGCAATGCCAAATGCGGAGCAACACCAAGCATTACCCGAAGAGCTCAGTAGAGCCATCTCAGAGTTTAACCACAGACTACAAATGGCAGTGATTCAGAGAGATGCTGCTTGGCTAGAAAGTCCTGGCTCCATGTTTTTTGAGGATTTCAATCTAGAAATGCATCGTATCCAACGCACAACCATTGACCTAGATTTTTTTAATCTTATGTCAGCAATTGTTGAATATAATAGAACTCGACCCAATGAACAGCCTATCACGCACCAAAACAACGAGTTGATTGCGTTTATGAAAATCTTATACACATTATATCACAGACGCCAGACAGAATGGCTCCACAGACGAAACTATTATACCATGTTCGATTATATAGCACCTTTTGAAGAAGAAGATGTTCCTGCTTTAGTCGAATGCCTTGAGTCTTATAATAGATTTGTTCCTAATGGAGCTCGAGTTTTTCCTAGAGACGTAGTGGCATTGCAACAATCTAATGCTGTGTACCAACAAAATGAACGATATAATAATGGTTTAATAGAAATTGACTTGATGAGAAATCATGATGAAGCGACTGAACAAGAGAGAATTCAAGCTGGGCTGTCACCTCATGCAATATATCCAACAATGCAAGACCGACGTAGGGCATATGCACTGTATTTGCAAGGAGCACGAGCACGAGCTGCAGCAAATCAACCAGCAGGATTTTCAGCTGCACAGCGACATTTGGAAGCAGACCTATACGAAAGAATGATAGCGCTGGCTCAAGGCCGAAACGTCAATGCTCCAGAAACGCGATATCCTGGACCTCCCGCACCCAGGCGAGACGCACAGGTCTCTGCAAATGGATCTATAGAGCTGCTTCCGCGAGAATGCTGTATCTGCATCGAAGACATTGACTCCAACGCCGAGAATTTTGAAGGTTATCACGTAACGCCTTGCAATCACGAATATCACATCGCATGTCTTCGACGATGGCTTCAGCACGGCGCATTCAATTGTCCTAAATGCAGAACTGATCTAAATCAACCATAAAAAGTTTTTTTTATTGCGGGTCTTTAAATAAACGACATTTTTTTATGACCTTTGTATCGCGAGCATGAATTTCAACGCAGATTTCGTAGTGAATGACAATGTAGTGGCTGATGATCCCGACTACGGACGCTATTCTCTTTGGAGAAAATATCAAACTCTCTCGAGTATCACTGAGAGATACGAAACTTTTGGAAGTACCAAGAGCGTATTTGACTACATTGCGTTTGATCACAGACCAAACACTACAGTCCAAGAAATGGCTGTTTATCAAGCCATTGGCAATCGAACAACCGTCATGTATTTCTTGAATATGAAAGCAAGAGGCGAGCTGAACAGCATCAGGAATCCAATCTACAAAAACGATACTTTGCTGCATCAAGCTGCAAGAGCTGGACACATGGACTTTGTCACTTCTCTGCTCGTGTTGGGAGCAGACGCTTCTTCCTTGAACGACGACGGCTTGAAGCCCATCGACGTGATGTGCACTCGCGTCCCGATTCGCAAGCTCGAATTCGACAATTCTGCACTCTTTGATTATGTCAAAGACCCGAATGCAGATCCAAGCGTTTTGGCTTCTGTTTCGACATTCAAGACTTTCAGCGGCAATAACATGGACGATTACGAAGAATCGCCAGAGTACGGACCCGAAAAAAAACACGAACTCGAGAATAGGTTTTCAAATACTTTGACTCAAGCATATGGCACGGACAACAAGCTCATCATCACAGATTTCTACTGTTGCCAGCGCGCAGAATATTCCGCGATCTACGCCAACATGAAGGCAATCTTTGAAGCAGCTTCGGCAGTGTCGTCTTGGAGGATCTAAAGTTTAAGCAGTCTGAGCTGCGAATACAAGTGTCGTACTTGCTGGACAAGCTAAGAAATGAGAAAAAAGTCTTATCTTGTTCCTGTTTTCTGGTGACGGACAGGAGCAACAAGAGCCATTTTGTCTTCTAGAGGCTAGAGCTACACAAGAGAGTAGGATATAAAGACTACAAACAGTCCCGCAAATCAAAAACACGAGAAGACCTGGAGCTACATAATCAACTCCACTAGATGTTGTAGTAGTCCCGTTCATGTTTATGCTTCGAAAACTTATGACTCTCTCTTAGACATTAAATCCCAAAAAAAAAATTAAATTGATTCCAAACATTTTTCTTAATAACCCAAAGAGTATTTATATGAAGTTATTCCAATGCTAAAGATTTGGACACACTAAAAATGGAAGAAGATGATTTATTATTGAGTGGACATCGAAAAATGTCTATGTATGAAATAATGAAAACATTAATGGATAGAAAGAGAAAAGGAAATGAAGCAAGTGCTGAGGTTAGAGCAGATGCTTTGAGAAGCTGGAGTGAAGGAGGTTTTGGAAGAGGAAGAAAACCAATTGATCTAGCAAACATGACAATCGGAGAGCAAATGGAATACACAAGAGAAATGCCAAGCAGAAAAGCTAGACAAGGAAACAAAATATATGTAGATCCAAAAGAAAGTAGTGTCTTGACAAAATGGGAACGAGCATTAGATAGACTCAAGGAAAAAGAGAGGTTGGAAGGACCTTCACTTCCAGCAGAAGTCATGGAAGCAAGAAAAAGAATTTTGGAAAAACATGGAGGGACAGTGATAAATAGACCGGAGACAAAATCCAAAGATAAAATGCATGAAGATGAGTCGCCAGATAAAGAATATATAATAGAAACATTATTAGAAAAAAAATTAATTAATAAGAAAAGTGATAGAAAACGCAATAATCCATCCGGAATTCAATACTTAGTCAAATGGAAAAGCTATCGTATTCCAACTTGGGAGCCTGTAGAAATGCTACCAGAAAAAATGACCCAAGAGTTTGACAAAAATGAACAACCAACAAAATCAAAGCAATCAAAAGCGAGTGATGCAGGAGACAAAAGTGACAGCGAAGACGACGAAGAAAGCCAACACAGAGAAATCGAAAAAATAGTAAGATTCCAAATAAAGGCTTCATTCAAAAAAGGAGTACCAGGCACTCGTGGATATAAAGTCATATACAAGGGATCTAAAAAAGAAGAATGGGTAGACGAGGAAGACGTTCCTGTAGGGCTAATTGAAGAATTCAACAAAAGAGCAAGAAGCAGCGTATTCGAAGCAGAAAGTCGATCTCAAACCAAAGATTCTCAAATTCAAAGTCAATCTATAGGCAATAGGCTTAGCATTGCACCAGAACAAAATACCATTGGGCGCCGAAGTGCAGCAGACAAACGCATGGACAAAATGATACAATTGATGCAGAGAAGGTTAGACGCAGAACAACAAGCTCTACAAGAATCTAGAAAGTGGGAAGATGCAGATTATACCAGCGACAGTAGCAATTCGTCTGATGACGAAGAGGGAAAAAGATTGAGGGAATGGCAGAGGCACACAAGACAATTATTAAGAGCATTAAGAGAAGCCAAATATGAAGAACTAAAAACAAAAACAGCAGAGCATAATGAGAGACAACAAATTGAATTGGAACGCGAAATCAAGACCATTGAAGAGAGTCTCGCTGCCATTGAAGAAGATATTTCAAATGAAAGAGATAAATACACAAGCCACAAACCCGAAGCTTTTTATATGCCTCCTCCTCCTATACCCTTTCGTCATGACGACGACCACGAAATGTATGTATCAACACAAAAAGAAACAAAAACACAGTCGCCTCCTAGTCTCCAACCAAGAAGTCCATCTTCAATGGATGATACGTTTCTTCGATATCTACACGACGGATACGACAAACATAATATAGAATCTTTGGAATCACCCCCGCACAGTCAATCATCAATACCACAAATACAGTCAAAAACTTCACTTACGCATCAAAAAGAATCTACTTCAAGCGGAGGTCATAGCATAGATTTGCGCGACTCATCAACACACGAGAGAGTCGTGCCTGCAAGTTCTTCATATGTTCAGCAACTAGAAAGTAGAAAACGAAAAGGATATGAGAGCCAAACACATCAAATAAGTCAAGAAACTCCTTTAGAATTCTCACACAAAACAGGAAAAAAAACAGGAAATCCTATTTATGTCTTTAACTGGAAAACAATAATGGAACCAGGAGCGGCACGATTTGAAAACAAAAATGTTTATAGATTGAGACGTGTCTGGTATCAAAACATGGATTTAGTTTATAAAGATACTCTAATTCCAATCGAGATAAGAGAAGAATCAAAACAACTCAACAATGATACAGGAAAAGACGAACCCATATATATCATCGACATGTTGAACTACAACAAAAAATTTCAAAGAACAATCTTGGCTTTCACATCAGAAATACAAAAGTTAGGATGCAAATGGCTTCTGGATGATTATGAACATAAACATGCACTGGATTACGAAAAGAAAATCAGCTTAGATAAAATACCACAAGATTTATTCAAGGATTCATACTTCAACGAAGACAACGACCAACCAACGCCAAACCCCCAAACCCATCAAACAAGGCATGATGTTGCAGCTGATCAATTAAAACACCTTTTTCGCATCAGAAGCCTCCAAGGAACTGCTCGAGAGATTGCAGCCAAAACATCAACAAGTAATAAAGAACAGTCAGCCATAAATTTGGAACTACAATTACGTGGTCTGGATCGTATCAAAGCTTTGCTTGCTTCAAAGTCTAAACCATCTACACAAGATAAAATATAAAGATTTTATGTTGGCGTTAATGATTTCAAAAGTATTTATATGTTGTCACATGGGATTTTATATTTATATATAAGTTATATTCATTTTTTATATAGAATAAAAAATATAAGAAAATATGTCGACAACACAACAAAAAAAAGATTTAATAAACGAAAAAGAAAAATTAGAAGATCAATTGTTGGTAGCTTATAGTGAATTAATTCAAACGGAAGAAACAGAAAAAGAAAAAATATTAATAGAAATAGGAAAAATCACGGAAAACATTGAAAGAATAGAAAATGAAATAAAAGCAATTGAAGATCAAGAAAGTACACAAAGGTTTTCATATAGCAATATGTTATCCAATCTTTCAGGCAATCCAAGGACAGATACAGTTGCTTTGCCAAAAAGTGATGATATGGATGAAATTCAGAGGTTAGAGCAACTTCTTCATGGAACGCGTTCAATGGGAAATTCGCAATCCAATGAAATGTTTTTACTCAGGCCGTCTACAGAATCAGTTGCACAAAGACAGCCATCAGGAAAATCCCCAATTCTAAGTCTACCGCCAAACACATCAGACCATCCTTATAAATTGTTCAATTGGAATGCCCTAAGTACTTATCCAAGCACAACATGGCCTTTAGATAGAGAAAAGATTTTCGTGAAAGAGTCTGGAGTTTATTTCGAAAAAAAATGTCAGATCGACGACAACACTTTGGTTGCATACAAAATAACAAAAAAAGAAACTAAGGCAACGCCGTCTCTAGGAGTCCAAAATTTCTATGAGTTTCAGTTTTATAATCCAGCTACAAATATGGCTCATCCTTATACACAAAGCTTATGCGAAGACTATATTTATGTCCTCTCTCTGGAAAACATTATGGATAAATATAACAAAAGAGACAAAACACCCTTGCCAGTCATACCGCTCATCTATTATGCCACACACAACGAAGATGGCAGCTTGTGTCAAGCGCGCGAAGTATCCAAAAAACATCACGAGGCTATAGAATCAGATGCTGTAGCGCCTCCTGCTTATGCACATGCATATAGTGACATCATAAGCAGACTTAGGCCCGACTACTCAAGTTGGAGAAATTTAGAAGCACTCAAAAATAGACACAGGCAAGGTTTAAGCCAGACAGTACAAGAAAGCCAAGACATGGCAAGAAAATGGTTTGCTAATAGAACAAATTTAGAAGCACGAAGAGACGTCAAACGTCTCAAAAACATTGCCCAAAAAATGCTACATAGACAAGGTAAAACATTTGATACAAAAGAAGAAGAAAAAATGGCAATCAACAGAATACTAGAAGATGTAGAGCCACTACTAAGACAAAAAATATGCGAATCTCATCCAAATGGCGTGAAAAATCTTTCTACTTTCGATGTTTTGGTATTGAAGCATAATCTTAAAAGTCAAAGATCAAAGGGTAAGGAGCTACCAGTTAATCTTAGACGATTTGTACAATCCGAGTTGTTAGATCGTATAAAAGATGAAGAATATGACACGCATCCAAAAACAGGAGAAAAAGAACATAGATACTTTGTCAAACCACGAGATTCAAGCATCAGCAGTTTTTGGATAGACGCAGATCGTCTAGAAGCTTTTCGACCTGACTTAATTAAAGAGTGGGAAGCCAAAAAATCAAAAACTGGATCAAGGCGTAGCGGCAAAGCAAGCGCAGTTCAAGAAAAAGAAGAAGAAAAAGAAACGGTACTGCTCACAAGCGAAGAATTGGATGCCTTGCTCAGTTCTGAGGATGACGTATCAGACAGTGAATCTTATGCCGGGCACAATGAGAGTAAGGATAGAAAACGAAAATCACGAGGCGACGGCATGAGTCTCTTACTATCAAATTATGGATCTTCTTCTTCTTCTTCTTCTTCAAGTGCTTCTTCTCCGCGTTAAAACATAAGCTTGATATAAAACATCAATAAAAAAATAACAAAAATAGCAAAATGAATGGTATCATTTTAGCAGTCACAGGTAGTTTTTCTATTGGCACAGGACTTTTCCTACAGAAATTAGCTCACAAGCAAATTCTAGAGAACAAACAAGAACAGTCTTATATCAAAACACCTATATGGTGGGCTGGGATCTTATTCCTAGGCCTAGGCGAGTTAGGCAATTTTTCGGCTTATGCCTTGGTTCGCTCATCCGCAGTCATAGCCCCAATAGGCGCTATTGCTGTCATTTTCAATGCGATCATCTCAAGGATATGGCTCCAAGAAAATATTACTTGGACAAGAATAGGTGGCATTCTACTGGCTGTCGCAGGCATAGTTTTGGTCACAGCATTCGCGCCTCACGCTCTAGAAAGCGACATATACTCGAGTATTGTGTCTTGGCGCTCTTTTGTGTATTTTATTTTAGTGATAACAGCTTCCGTGTTCATAGCTCTTCGCATAAATAAAACTGAAGTTCAACTCCTAACATGCTGCATGTTTTGTGGTTTTATGGGCTCTATCACGGTCACGAGCTCTAAAGCTATATCCACTGCACTAGGACTCGCTCTGTCGGGATCATCTACTGCTTTATTGACGGATATACGCGTGTGCTGGCTCACGTATTTTCTATGCTTTGCTTTGTTGATTTCCGTAGTGCTCCAGCTGAGGTATCTGAATATGGCTCTAAAGCACTTTGATTCTTCGCAAGTCAGCCCAACACACTACATTATATTCACTACTGTTTGTATTTCTGCTTTTATCATAGTGTTTAAAGAAACGAATTTTGACTCGAGCTTGAGCATAGCGCTCTTTGTGGTGGGCTTGCTCTTGGCTTATACTGGTGTTTATCTGGTGATTGGGTATCAAAGCCAAAGCAAGAAAATTCAGATTGTTGTCATTGAAGCAGAAGAAGAAGAAGAGGAACGATATGCTCTGTTTATTCCTATTACTCCAGAAAAAGAAGATGACCCTTAGCTTCGACATTCATATAAAAGTGCATAATTGCAAACAGTATATACTCAATGAACGTTCAAAACTTTAGAGAAGATACTTTGAGTCGCTTTTTTAATCAGTATTTAAGTGAGTCATCCCACGCATGGAATAATTGGAGTGAAAATAGACTCTGGCTCTGCAATTTATTCATATCTGAAAATTTGTTTGATCCCCAAACAACTCATCCCAAGTATAGGAATGCTCTTCGGTTATACATGGACCATATTGTCAAAATAGATAATCCAGGTCTCGAACAGAATATGCGTATGTACTTGCAAGCGGCTGCGAATAGACAGAATGCCCGAGTTATGCAGATGGATTATTTTTATTTAATCTTCAGAATAGGAATAGCAGCACTCT
>Ga0172373_10009339_pt1 | contig 12213 bp, 8 predicted proteins | sample Lak10m_2_FD_114546 | JGI IMG/M metagenome (GOLD analysis project Ga0172373, IMG submission 114546) | Freshwater microbial communities from Kabuno Bay, South-Kivu, Congo - kab_092012_10m | ecosystem: Environmental > Aquatic > Freshwater > Lake | place: Democratic Republic of the Congo: South-Kivu... | reverse complement strand
GAGTCACTTGCGCCAGGCTTTTCAGACCCACCTTGAGCAAACATCCTTTCGCTTCGATTGGATTGACAAGTATTGTCCGCTTCATTCCTTTAAGTCCGTTTTCATTTGACCATAAGCTTTCTGTCAAGTAATGTAAAGCGAATCCTCTATGAGGTTGCTCCATTTGTTCCTCTTGTTGCTCCAATCCTAATTCCAATTCAGATTACCGGACTTACACCTAGCGGAAATGTCATCCTTTTGTTTGGTATCTCCCTAATGTCGCTCCTTTGTGTCGTGGCTATAACCTTATTCACTGTTGCAACGAGAAAACCTGAAATGCCTCCGATTGATCCGATTAGGCAGGCACTTGAGACAAGACTTGATATGCAAAAGCAGGCAACCGAAGAGAAAACTGCTTTGCAGGAAGTGATTTATCAGGCATTAAAGGAACTTGTAATTGAAGAGCAGAAACAAGATCATGAATTCAGCCTCATTCAGGAAGATGCAGTGTATCGGCATCTACGAGCAAAGCAAAACATCACCTTAAGGCGAAAGCAAGAGGAAGCACTTACGGCATTGGTCGATCAAGGTCGTATATTTCGGTTATATGTTGGAGATAACTACAGAACAGGCTATCACGGATTATGGATCCTGCCCAAACCAGATGAATACGCCACAGCAGTTGACGCTATGAAATCATTTGTATTTATTATTACAGAAAAAGAAAAGATTAGTGAAGTTAAAATGGTTATCACGACAATCGCGTCGTACCTAAAAATACCGGTCGCTGTATTACAGGAGTTCCTTGTACCCCTAATTGAGCTAGAATTACCCGTAGTTTTTCCAGAGCATCTTCGAATGGAAAGTGACGGAGTCTATATCTTTTTGAATGCTGAAGTGGACAGCTCTAAATTTATAGCTAAAGCAGAGCAGATCGTAAATGACATAATGACCCCGTTACGTGAGGTATATAGCGTAGAAGATATTGAGCGCTTAAAGGCGCGACTTTCAGAATTGTCAATTTTGCTGGATATCGATCAATACTTAGAAAAATCGCAAAGTTTGCCATTCGCCTCTAATAAAAATGGTTTCGTCTTCCTAAACAAAATATTTAACGTAATACGGAAAATAAAAATACAGGTTGCTAGGGAAGCTCAGCGGAAAGAAGCCCTTGATAGTCCTTCATGGCCCATATAAAGACCTATTGCGACATTTCCATTGCACTATGTGAAATTGACAACTGCTTACTGAAATTTTTGGTAGATTATAGCTTGGATGGGTGAAGCTTACAGGTGCTGCACTGGCTGGTTTATCTGGACAAAATCCGGTTGTGGGCAGGCGAATTCAACGTCAGTGTCCGCACTATTGAACGCACTCTGTTCCAGCATCATCGAGATATTCAAACGGAGCGGCTTTATCCTTGAGGATAATACTGCTGGCTTTAGCGGCGTTTTTTCGTCAGATACTTGCGGGTGGCATCCAGAAATTCCGCAAGTTCATCTGGATTTTCACCGCCGTACCCTTCAATGACGAAATGCAGGCATTGTCCGACGGTGTTCAGATATGGCGGGGCTGAGGTCGGTAGCAAAATCACATTTCTTCCTGAACCCCGGTAGTCCTCGTTCACGACCCACGCCAGATGTTCCAGCAGATACCAGCCAAATTTCCCTGAAGGCAAGGTAAACTTCACATACCAGGTTCCCGCCTGCCACTGTGAAGGATTGGTGATGATCTCATGTCCGCCGCAGCTGCCAACCGTCATCACTCCCGGATACCGATTGAGTGCCTGCACCAGCCTGACGATATTGGCATCCAGTTCGTCGTAGGGGATACCTTTTTTGCCTGTGCCTTTTGCTGATGGCGTGGTTAGTGGCTGGTCAAGCATTAATTCCAAATCACCTTCATCTATATCCATGAGGTCGTCCTCCGGCTCCAACATGGCGGCATTCGTTTCGCGCGCTTTGCGCTTTTGACGCGCTTCGCGTTTCAATTCACGCTGGCAGTCTTTGCAGATATGCAGGGCATGACCCCGCCCGCCAAACTTCTCATTGGCGCGGCGGCGACCACAAATGCGACAGTAATGCCCGGCAGGTTTTTTCTTCCCCATAAACCCTGCTCATGCTGGATAACGTTCTGAACTTTGCTGAACCTGCCGCAGTTCCTGCGAGAGATACTGGATCTCGCGCTGAAGCGCCGCGACCCGATTCTTGCTCTCCCGGCGTAGACGTTCATTCTCGGTCTTGAGCAGCAGGTTTTCCTGATGCAGTTGGCTGAGATCTTTATTTGGCAGGTTGGCATCCAACAACGCATCGCCGATAAATGTCTCGCCTACTTGCTTTATCTTTACCGGTTGATTTGGCTCAAACAGCGCCGACCCACGCTCGGTCAGCCCTAATGCCCGTGATTTGCCGCGTGACTTCACCAGATAGCCCCAGGTGATCAGTCGTTCCAGATTATAGTTGACGACGGAGGTGGACGTAATGCCTGTCGCCAGACTGATTTCTCGAATACTCGGCGCAAAGCCATGTTCGATGCTGTGCTGGTGTATAAATTTCAGAATATGATGCTGACGCTTACTCAACATGCTCGGCAGTTCTCCATTCAATGTAACAAGTTCTAAACCATTATCAGAGAAAAACAAAAACAGGACAAGTGTTCTGGGTTGAAATCCCACTGCAAATGGGTATGGAGAAGGTTAGAGTTTGGCGTAAAAATGCAAATTGCTGCACAGAAAAACCAGTCAAGCCTGTCAAACCAGTCAAACCGATCAGGACTGCTGACTGGTTGACCGGTTTGACCACTTTGACGGGTTATTTCGCAGTTCTATTTTCAACTGGCGGGCCATCGCGGCGCTGCATCCTATCCAAATCTTGCGAAGTGAAACCAGTGTAGCAGTTGAGCAATTCAGGGTGATTTCTGACATGACAGGGCGATTGACTATAATACTTAAAAACACTGTTTTAACGATAGATTTGGAGGCAGGATTATGACGGACTTAAGCAACTTCGAGTCACCGCAGGCGGAATCACCATTTGAGCAGATTCGGCAGATAGATCCTGACGATTTGGAATTCTGGTCGGCACGCGATCTGATGAAAGTCCTGGAATATACAGATTGGCGCAACTTCAAGTCGGTTCTACTGAAGGCGCAGATTGCCTGTGAGAACAGCGGTCATGATCCTTCTGACCATTTCGTTGATGCCAGCAAAATGGTCGCCATTGGGTCGGACGCGAAACGCGAAGTCGAAGATATGCACCTGTCGCGTTATGCCTGCTACCTCATCGTGCAAAATGCCGACCCCGCCAAAGAGGTGGTCGCACTCGGTCAGACCTACTTCGCCGTGCAAACTCGCCGTCAGGAAATCGCCGATGCCGATGCGCTGGCTGAACTGAGCGAGGATCAGCGTCGCCTGCTCTTGCGCCAGCGGATCAAGCTTCAGAATACCGATCTGGCATCAGCGGCAAAAACTGCCGGTGTGATCACGGCACTGGACTTTGCCGTTTTTCAGAATCACGGCTATCGCGGCTTGTACAACGGTTTGACCGCCGATGCGATTCACCGAAAGAAGAAGCTGAAGAAAAGTCAGCATATTCTCGACCATATGGGGGCAACGGAACTGGCTGCCAATCTCTTTCGCAGCACCCAAGCGGAAGAGAAATTGCGGCGTGATCAGGTTCAAGGCAAAGATGCTGCCAACGACGTGCATTATCAGGCGGGCGTGGTGGTTCGGCGGGCGATTGCCGAGCTTGGCGGCACGATGCCCGAAGATTTACCGAGTGCCGACAGTATCAAGAAATTGGAGCGTGCCGAGAAGAAACGCCTTGCCGCGCCGAAAACCAAGCGTAAGAAAGACGAGGAAAGCGAGTAGTGCCCAGTTCAAACCCTACATACCCTTCATCGTGGTTGAGAAAGGGTATGTAAGCGATAAAGGCTTTTAGTTGGTTTCGTGAATCGGTGGCACATCATAACGCTGCATCATATCCAGCACTTCACGGCGCTCGATAGCATAGAGCTTGCCGCCGACATGATGTTTACGCCGAGATTGGTCAATCAATTGCAGCCGCTTCAAGATATGCCCGATCCACTGTGCATTACCCATCTCGTCAGCCGACTGACCCAGCAGACTGCGAATCTTTTCGCGTAAGTCCGTTCCCTTCACCCAGACAATCTCATCCGCGCTGCGGGTGAGCAGTTCCAGCGACTGCAAGACTGCCTCTTCGCGTTCACTGAGCGATTTGCCCTCACTGATTTGCTCATCCCATTCCGCTGCATTTGAGATCGCATCCAGCAGTCCAACCACACCGCCTTGCTCCTCAAAGAAGGCTGCCAGCGCGACCAGTGGTGACCATAATTCGCCAGAGCGATTGTGGAGCTTATGCAGCTCAGGACGCTCGAAATAGTTGCGATACACGGCTTGAAACTGGGTCAGTGCCAGCGTGTAAAGTTGGTGACGCAGCGCTGCGCCGTCGAAATCCGGTGGGAAGGACGGCATCTTCTGCGTGGTGCGGCGCATGGGGATAGCGATGCAGCGGCTGGCGAGGATGTCTTCCAAGCCGGCAATCGCGGCAAGGATTTTGGGGGAGTAGACATCAAACGCCTGTGGTTTCAGGTCGTCACCCGTGACGCGGATCGCGGGCATCCCCTGTTTGTAGCCGCTGTTGAGGAGTTGCCGTATCTGCTGCATTCCGGGGTCTTTGGGATTGTGGTAGCGTTCTGCTTCATCAATCCCGACGGTGCAGCTTGTCTGGTGAATAAGGCGAAACATGCTCGGACCCGTCGGGTCAGAAGTAGTAATCATGTTGAATGCTAATGGTTGCAGCACGCGCATCACCGTGCTTTTGCCGCTGTTCTTCGGTCCGTTGAGCGCCAGATAGGGATAGGCGGGAAACATGGTGTAGAAGTATGTGCCAATCGTCCATAACGTCAGCAGGCGGCTCTCGATGTCTGAGCGAAAATCGACATAGGTCTTGAACAGATCATGGATGGCACTAAACACCGCGCCGGGTTGAATGGTATCACCATCCAAATAACGGCGAATGTCGCTGTAGCGCCAACGCATCAGAAATTCCGAGCCATCGGGAATCACTTTCAGAGCGACTTCCTGATCGCTGATGGTGATAATCTGTTCATCGGACAGGCGACGCAGTTCACGGGTGCTGGTGACAAGATACGGCTGTGTATTGAGTTTATTGCCTTTGGTGCGCTCGATCACCGACACCGTGACCATCGCCACCTCGCGCCGGAAACCCAGCGCCGGAGACAAAATCGGGATGCTGTCGCTTAACACTTCGGGCATGTCTTCTCCTTCTGTTTGTTTCTGCTGCGATTGAGCCGCTTTGAACATCTCACTAAAAGCGCGTCCCTTCACGCCAATCTTTGCCATCAGGCCCTTGAACTCTGCCAATGCGAAATCGTCCAATCCGCTGGCATGGGTGAAGAGCGCACGAATCGCATCTTGCCGCGCCAGTCCTTCTAATGAAGCGACCTGCTGGACTTCCACTGCCAGCCAGCTTTCTGCCTGGTTGAGCAGCGCCAGCGCGTCCTCAGCGACAGCACCTTTTTGCAGCCATTCGTTGACATCTTTTAGATCACCTGGCAGCGTGGGCAGGTAGGTTTCGCCCTTCAGTGTCAGGGCAATACTGCGACTTTTGGCACGGGCGTCGTCCGTATTGTCCAGTGCCACGAACAGACGGGGATGGGCTTTCAATCGCTTGAGCAGTTCGTCTGCCGCCTGCATTCCGTTGATCGCAACTGCGGCAATACCCCATTCGGCAAATGTGATCGCATCTGCCTGACCTTCGACAATGACGACTTGTTCTGCCTGTGGGCTGTAGAGATGATTGTAATATGGCTGACGTTCCCCGATGATTTCGCGGGGTGGGTTGTAATGCTTCTTGCCTTCGATACTTCGTCCGCTGAGATAGGTCAGTCGTCCTTTTTCCGTATGGATGTAAACAATCATATTGGGCGGGAATTTTTGGATGACCGTTCGCCAGTTGTCTGACAGATTCAAATCTGCCAATAGTGGACGTTTATCCTGCGGCACAAATCCTAGCCGTGCTCCTTTGATAGTATTCAACTGCCAACCGCGCTTCTCCGTGACATAACTGAGCGCGGCAGGGGTGTTCAACAGTGTTTCGTGCAACCGCTGCACAAGCTGGCGCTCTGCCCATGCTGCCGACTTCTTGAAATTAACATTCTCTTCTAATGTGATGCCCGCCCGATGCGCCAGATAACGCACGGCTTCCATGAACTGTGCTGCATCACGGTTATTCCACGCACTGAGCAAAAGCAGATGCCGTCCGACAAAATCAAACACATCACCGTGTTCGCCACGCGAATTCCAGAAATAAAATCCAGTATTTGGCACAACCACTAGGCTGTCATGTTCCACACCGATAAAGCGCGAACCACTCTTTTTCAACGCGAATTTCTCCGCGACTACTTCCTCAATGGGATTACGGGAGCGTAGCTGCTCCAGATCAAATGTCATCTCCAAAACCTCCGGGTTATAAGCAAAGCTGAATAAAGATCGTGTCAAAAAACACGACGAAAGCGCGAAATTCAGTTGCGGGAGATCGGAGCTTGTGATACAGTGTGAGTGCTGAGTTCACAACTGTATCATCCGCCTGCCGCCCACCCGCCTTGTGTGAAGTGGGCTTTTTCGTTCTAGGGCGGGTCGCGTGTTCTGGTCATCTTGTCATCTCCAAAAGGTTCGCCCGGGCGAACCTTTTTAACCTTCTGTCAAATAGCGTTCGGCTTCGGTGAGCAATTTTCTCATGGCTTGTAGTCTGGCACGCGCCAGATTCGCATCACCTTCTTGGCGCATCATTGCCTGCGCTAAATCTTGCGCTGTTGTTGTGTTACTGACTTGCGCGATTTTTGCCAGCTTTATAGCTAAGGCAGGAAGATGCTCGACCTCATCATCTTGCCTTCCAGAATCAAGCCCATCCCCCGCACAAAGTTCTTTGACCTGTTTGCTCGTCAGGTTAAAGTCAATGATTTGGCGGATTATTTCGGTGTGGAACTCCTGTGGTAACGTAACCACGTAGCGAAGTCTTTTTTCTTCAAGTGCATGACGATCTGCAAGTTCAAGAGCTTCATCTGATAACTTCAATAAAGCTTTGATTTCACTGAAGTGGGCTTTCTTGATGCCGCCCATCGCTGTAAGAATTGACTCGGTATATTCCCGTTTGCCTCGCAGATCGAGATTGAGCGCCTGTCGATAGAAGTCATTCGAGACTGCATGGGACGGAAGCTCGTAGCCATGCACGGTCAGCAAAAGCAGAGCAGCCTGTCGCGCCATCGCTATTGCCGAAAGCCCTGTTCTAGCGGTGTTCTCTTTTGCCTGCCGAAAAACTGATGAGCGTTCTGCGGGGATGATGATGCAGGGGATCATGCCATCGCTATTGTAGCCTGCGATGAAATCGCGCAGCAACCACGTCGCCCAGTAGCGGCGTTCACCTGTCTCAATCCGAAACTGCTGAGTCACGCCCTGTGAGACATCCACCACTGTGAGTGGATTGACCTGCCCGTCGTCGCGGATGGTGATAGCGAGGTTGACCAGATCATGCAGCAGTTGTTCTTCAGGTGAGAGGTGAAAGGATTGGTCTTCTTCACCCTCATCGTCTGGATTAGCCAGTAGCTCCAGCACATTGTTGAATGGTCGTCCACGCTGACGGGCAGCGACCTGTACCAGTTGAACCAGTTCTTTGAGTGCTTGTGTGGGTGTCAGACGATTGCTATGGAACGCGAAGTGAAGCTGTTCTGGCAGCACCCGACGCGGCTGTACCGGATCAGGTCGTACCATCTCCAGCAGCAGGCGTTCCACCCGGATGCTGTTGTCTTCAAACTGCTGCGGGTTGCCCAACAGCAGTTCTTCAGTGACGCTGCCAAGCAGGTCATCAATCCGATGGGTCTGGTTCTTGGCTGGCATTAGGCACCCCCGTTGGCAATGCGCTGCACCAGCTTGCCAACAAACTGGGCATAAGCCTTACTCGCGGATGCTTTGGGATCGTAGTTGAAGATGCTCTGGTGGTTTTGATGGGCGTAAGATACTGCTTCGTTGGCAGGAACAACCCCCAACAGCAGCTTGCCTAGAACACTGTGTCCCTTCAATTCATCTAGCAGATGGTTGTGTCCCCGGATGCGGGTGTTCATCTTTGTGACCAGAATGCCACTGACACGCAGGTTTGGCTGCCGCCAGCCCTCACGGATGTCATTGATTTTGCCGATGACGCTCATCAAACCAACGGTTTCCAGATAGCGCGGTTCGACAGGAACAATCGCGTCTGTCGCCGCAATCAATCCCATCTCCGTCATCAGAGAGAATGACGGGCGAGTGTCAATCACAATGGCAGCATAGCGATTGATGATACGGCTTAAGGGGTCGGCGAGACGGTAGGGCGCACCCGCTATTCCCATCAACTCGCGTTCCGCGCCTTCGAGCATGGGGGAGGCGGGTAGCACATGGAGATCGGCATCCCACGTCGATTGCACAATGCAGTTCAGCAAGGTCTGTGCTGCGTTCTGACGGTCTGCCATCAGGACAGTGTACAGACTGTCATCCGTGCCGTAGTCCTTTTTCCCTGTCGTGACGAGGGTCGCATGTGCCTGACTGTCGGTGTCTATCAGCAGCACACGAGCATTGGGAGCGCCAGCGCGTCGCAGCATTCCTGCGATACCAAGCGCGGTATTGGTGGCGGATGTCGATTTCCCAACACCCCCTTTGTGATTGGTGAAAACAAAAACGCGAGTCATTGCCATTTCCTCTCAACTCAACAAACTGGATAAAAATCGCTGTGCTGGCAAGAGCTTCGCGGAAGCGTGTTACACTTTCTGCGGGAGTCTTGCTGGCTAGAGCAGCGAGCCTTCAAGGTGGTTGGGGGAGGTTGAAGCTCCCCTCAATCACCGAACAGCTAACACTATGTCCGAGTTTGTGAAGCGCATGAGTTTTGCGCGTTGAGGAAACGTAATACAGTGGATATAATCGAAGATATTCAGACCGTTGGGATGTTCGAGTTGGCTACAGTTATCCCAGCAAAGCAAAACGCCGACGCGAAACGTCGGCGTTTTTGTTGGCCTAACCGGGCGAACGGCACTCAAGACGAATGCCCCTCACCTGCCAGCGGGATAATCAACGTGTGATCTTGCATGTTCAAGTTCCCGGTGGTCAGCGTGATTGGCAACCTGTCCATGCTCTCCGAATCGTATAGCGCGATCATCACGGCAGCCGCGCCGTCGAACAGGGGGACGCAATGCTCATCGTCAAGCGTCTGTCCGGGCAACCACTGTCCGCTTGGGTACAGCCCATCAAGCGGCGGACGGTCAGCGATATGCAGCGCCGCGCCGCCCGCATCGAGTAGGTGCAGCATGAGCGTGTAGTCCCTCTCCGGCGGGCTGCTGACAACCCAGCGCAGTCGCAAGCAAACCGTGTTCGCGTCGGGGCGCGTCAGGGCGTACCCGCTTAAGGCAAGCGCCGCACCGAAGCGAGCGTTCATCGGCGTCAACGTGTCAAAACGGCGGTCATCGCCGGTGATAGACACCCTCGTGAGGATGGCATCACTACCGCTGCCATCTGCCAGCAGAACAGATTTGGGGTTCGATACCCCATCTTCCACCAGCAACCGAAGCTCTGCTGTGTAAGGGGGAGCATCGGCGGAAATCGGCACGGTGAACCGTTCAACGGCGTACCCATCCAGCCGCCACTGCTTAGAGGAAATGTCTGCCAGATTGATCGCCACGACGCTGCCCAATTCCTGAACGGCATTGGCGCTGGTCAGCTTAATCTCGTAATGCAGCGTAGCGACACTTTCAATCGTACCGATACGCCGCCAATAGAGTACCCCACTCAACGTCTCACCGGGCGCAGCACGCTCCCGATCCAGATCGTAGCCAACCAGTTCAACCTTGTCGCCGAAAACGTAGCTCACACGATGCTGCGCGGGTAGGGTGTTAAAGGTGCTGCGCGGGTGAAAGAGGTCGGCGTATGCGGCAGGCAAGAACGTATCATAGGCAATCCACCCGAAGACGGCAACCAGCGGCAACACCACCCAAACACGTTTAACGGGTCGGGGTTGAACCGTCGCGGGGGCAACAACCTGCGCTGTCGGGCGCAATGACGCAAGGAACAGTCCCGCGCAGAGTACCAGACCGACCAGCGACAGCGCCTCTGATGCGTGCTGTACCGGCGTACCCGCGTAGCGCAGGGTGAGGCGGTGACGCCCTGCGGAGAGGTTGAGGGACAGCAACCCGTTCACGCCAAGCGGGTATGTCTCTACCGTCGCGCCGTCCACTTGCGCGAACCAGCCCGGAAAATACATTTGCTTGAACATGAACGCGAACGCCTGCGGGCTGCTCACGGTATAACAGACTGTGCCGCGTGCGCAGTCCGCCACCGGGGTGACAGTCGCGCCGGCGGGCAGAGAATCGCTCCAGACGCCCACCGACCAAACGAGAGTCTCATGGTCGGATAGGGTAACGCGCAGCGGGCGCTCCTCGGCCCAGCGCGGCAGGTATTCGTTGCCGCTGGTTAGCCCCATATTGCCCGTTTCCATTTCGTAGCGGATTGCGCCAGCAGGAGTGGTGGCTTGCGAGGGAAGCAGCGATAGCGGCGCGTAGCGCATCGGCAGTGCGAAGGCGAACAGCACGGCAATCACGCCGCAGGCCACCCCCACCCGCCAGCGTGGAGGAACCAGATCAACGAGCGCCGCCGCAGCGGGCAGAACGGCAAGCGCCGCAATCCCTAGCAATCGCCACGGAAAGACAAGCAGGTTAGCGATGGGGATCGCCGACCAAAACGATGCCGATGACGGAATCATCAGAACGATGCAAACCGCCAGAGTCACCGTACCGAAGGCGACTTGAATCTTCAGCACACGGGGAAAGCGGCGAAAGGCGATTGTCAGCACACCCAGTAGCGCCAGCCCCACTTGCGGCGTCCCGATAGAGAGGAAGGACGGCGTGTTGATTCGCGCCAGATCAACCGCCAGAGTCGGGCTTATGAGCGTCGTCAGGGGCAGCAAGTTGGCGGCAGAGCTTAATGCGCCCTGCTGCACCGCCGCGATCTGCACAAATTGCAGTTCAGCCAGCGCCGGAATCAGGAAAACCGAGGCGATGCACAACCCAAGCGCCAGACCGCCCAGATGAATCGCCCAATGCCGGATCGAGCGCCAGCCGGTCATGATGGCATAGCCCCCTGCCGCCACCGCCGTCATGAAGCCAGTCGGGTGATGCGCCAGAATGATCGCAGCGAACAGCAGGGCGATCCAAGCAGCCCGCCGGGGGCGATCCGACGGGGAGGGCAATAGGGCGGTGAACAGGAACGGAATCAACGACATGGCGACGAACTGCGACAGGTTGGTTTGCGTCCATAGTTCGTGAAAGCGGAAGGGTGCCAGCGTGTAGGCTGCCGCCGCGACCAGCGCCGCCGGACGGCTGGCGAACCGGCGTGCAAAAAGATATGCACCCAGCGGGTACAGCAGCGTCGCCCCGATCTGAAGAAACTTAATCACCTGCACGGGGTTGGCGGAAGTGGCTTGCATGATGAGCGCACCAATGATGTGAACGCCGGGAGCGTAGAAGTTGTGAATGGGGTAGCCGAAGCCGTGATGCAAGTAGGGTGTCCAGCGCGGATACCCGTAGCCAGCATCGAGATTCACCAGTGCGCTCATCATCCGGTGCAGATGAATCTCGGCATCGGCGGTCGCAGGCAACCCCTCGCCAAGAAAAGGGACGATCAGGGGTAGGGCGAGCAGCAAAGAGAGGATTGCGAAACCATCTACAGGCCGGCAAAGACGCCGGACAAAGCGTTGGAGGGCGGAAATGCCGTTGCGCCACCCAGCAGACCGCCCGTAACCGTTTGCGCCCTTTTGAGAAATTGCGAAGCGGTCATGGTAATGAAGATATCGAAATAACAAACCACATAGCGTAATTTGTTGTGAAATTAACACGCTTCTGGGTACACAGATAGGAGGCTCAGGCGGCTAAATGAAAAATACATTGCGGTAGTTATGCCGGACTAGAACACAGAGAAAACCATCGGGGCAGCGGTTTGTGAGATTTCAAGCGGTCTGGTCAATCATATTCGTTTAGTTGATGATAGCAGTCGTGAGGTAGTGAGATGAGATTATCTCGCACCTCCCGACAAGAACACCGGAGTGAGGAGAATCTCCCGAACTGACCAGCGGTGGTCGGTAAGGTTGAGTGCCATCGCCGGGGTGCGCGGCTCGAACT
>Ga0172373_10009338_pt1 | contig 12214 bp, 7 predicted proteins | sample Lak10m_2_FD_114546 | JGI IMG/M metagenome (GOLD analysis project Ga0172373, IMG submission 114546) | Freshwater microbial communities from Kabuno Bay, South-Kivu, Congo - kab_092012_10m | ecosystem: Environmental > Aquatic > Freshwater > Lake | place: Democratic Republic of the Congo: South-Kivu... | reverse complement strand
CTGCGTCACCACCCGCTCGGGCGGAATGCCGATCGAGACCACGGTGCCGATGCCGGCGCGGCTGGAAATCTGGAAGGTGCCGCCGTGCAGCAGGATCAGCCGCCTTGCCAGCGGCAGGCCAAGGCCGGTGCCGTTCTGCCGTTTGACATAGGGGGACGAAGCCCTGCCGAACGGCAGCTGGATCAGTTCCATGTCGCGGGGGTCGATGCCGTCCCCGGAATCGCGGACCGCGATCCGGACCCAGCCGTCAGGGGCCAGGTCGGCGTCGATGGTGACCAGGCCGCCGGCCGGGGTGAACTTGACGGCATTGTCCAGCAGATTGGTCAGCGCCTGCGCGAAGCGCAGCGCGTCGGCGCGGATCTTGGGCAATTCGGCATCGGCGGCAGGGGTGAATTCCAGATGCAGGTTCTGGCTTGCCGCCAGGGGGGCGGCCCGGGCGACGACGCCGCGGATCATGTCGCCCAGATCGACGGTCGTTTCGTTCAGGGGAATCCACCCGCTTTCCACCTGGGCCATGTCCAGCATTTCGTCGATGCAGCCCTTCAGCAGCGATCCGGCGTGGTGGATGCTGCACAGGCTTTCGCGTTGCTTTTCGTTCGCCAGCGGTCCGAAGATTTCAAGCTGCAGGGCTTCGGTGAATCCCAGGACGGCGTTCAACGGGGTCCGCAGGTCATGGCTCATGTTGGCCAGGAAGTCGGTTTTCGCCTGATTGGCGGCTTCGGCCCGGTCCCGCGCCTGTTCCAAGGCTTCGTATCCGCGGCGCGTCTCGGCCTCGGCTTCGGCGCGGGCCTGGGCTTGCCGGCGGTGGCGCCGCCGGTCCGAACGGGCGAACAGGACGGTCAGCCCCGCGCTGCACAGGACCGCCGCCAGTCCGGCCGGCAGCAAGATCCGGTTGGCCCGCTCCAGCGGGGCGGTCAGAATCGTTTCGGGGACGCCGTACAGGATCGTCCAGCCCAGACTGGGAATGCGCTGAAAGGTGGTCCAGACCTGTTCGCCTTCCTGGGTGGTCGACTTGAAGTGCCCGCGGTTTCCGTTGATGGCGGCCAGTTTGGCCGCCGCCGATTCGGTGATCCGCGAGCCGACGAAGGTGTCCGCCTCGCGCGAGCGGGCGGCGATGCGGCCGTTGGCGTCGACGATGGCGACGGTATGGGCGGCGGGGAAGTTCTGCTGAGCCAGGACGGCGTTGAGAACGGCCGGAAAGAAGGTGCCGTTCAGGACATAGCGGACCTTGCCGTCCCGGACGACCGGGACGCCGACGACGACGAGCGGCCGGGGCTGAAGCGAACCGCTGGGGATCACGCCGAAAGCCTGGGGGCGGCGGGTTTCGGCCACCTGGGCGATGTGGGCCGGGGCCTTGGGATAGGGCAGGGGGGCGCCGAAGGGACGCAGGGTGTTGAGCAGCATCGACTGGGAATCCGGGTCGATCAGCAGCATCGTGAACCATCCCTGGTCGGCGCGATGGACATAGGTGTGCAACTCGCGCAGAAAGGCCTCCAGGTCCGAGCGGGCCAGTTCGGACGAATCGGCCAGTGCCGTCAGAACCTGGAAGCGGGCGGCGATTTCCCGTTCCACGGCGGTGGACAGGGCCGCCACCACGCCGTCGACTTCCGATTTCAGCAGCTTCTGGCGGTCATTGACGTAGAACTGGCCCAGGACGACGGTGAACAGGACCACCGGCAGGACGACGGCTACCCCCTGGGCGACGCGCCGCCAGGCCGGGTCGGCAAGCTTTGTCCACCCTGCCGCCCACCAGCGGACAAGGGGCGGGGGCCGCGGGGCGTCTGGAATTCCGTAGCGGGCATCGGGGGGCATACCGGCTCCGTGTGTGGGCGATCGGACATTGGTAGCCGGTTTGGACGGAATGTCGATACGGCGTTCGCACTAAGGGCGGCGAAACAGTATCAGAAAACCAGGACCCCTTCGACGACGTCGGGGTCGTCATCGCCGCGCCGCAGGGTGAATCCGGCCTTGCGCGCCAGGGCCAGCATGGCGGCGTTTTCCGCCAGGACCTGGATCACCATGTCCCCGGTTCCCCGGCGGCGGGTATAGGCGATCATGGTGTCCAGCAGCTTGCGGCCCAGGCCGGTGCCCTTCAGGCTGGAGCGCACCAGGATGGCCAGTTCGGCGCGATGGTTGTCGGGGTCGGTGACGGTGCGGACCACTCCCAGGGTTTCGGGCTGCCCGTCCTTGCCGGCGTGGGTGGCGATGAAGGCCATCTCGCGGTCGTAATCGATCTGGGTCAGCCGGGCCAGCTGGTGGTGGGCCAGCTCGCGGATATGGCCGTGGAAGCGATAGCGCAGATCCTGCGGGGTCATGTGGCCGATCAGGTCGGCGTGGGCGGGCTCGTCCTCGGGCCGGATCGGACGGATCATCACCGCCGATCCGTCATGCAGGACATGCGTTTCTTCCAGGTGGGCGGGATAGGGCAGGACGGCGAAGCGGCGGCGGTCGGTGGCCTCCACCGGCTCGACCCGCATGCGGGCGTCGACGGCCAGCGCCCCCTGGTCGTCGCAGAACAGCGGGTTGACGTCGCAGGCGACGATTTCCGGATTGTCCACCAGCATCTGCGACAATCGCACCAGGGCTTCGGCCAGGGCGTCGACGTCGGCGGCGGCGCGGGCGCCGTGGGCGGCCAGCAGGCGGGCGATGCGGGTGCGGTCGATCATGGCCCGCGCCAGCGGCAGGTTCAGCGGCGGCAGGCCCAGGGTGTGGTCGCGGACGATCTCGACGGCGCGGCCGCCTTCGCCGAACACGATGACCGGGCCGAACAGCGGGTCGCAGGCGATTCCCATCATCAGATGGCGGGCGTGCGGGCGCAGGGCCATCGACTGGATGGTGAAGCCCTCGATGCGGGCGGCGGGGCGCTTGTCGCGGGTCCGGTGCAGGATGCCGGCGCAGGCGGCGCGGACGGCATCGGCGGTTTCCAGGTTCAGGGCGACGCCGCCGACATCCCATTTGCGCGGGATGTCCGGCGAGGCGACGGTCAAGGCCACCGGCAGGCCGATGTCCAGGGCCTTTGCCGCCGCTTCCTCGGCGTCGGCGACATGGTGGCTGTCGACCACGGCGATGCCGTAGGCGGCCAGAACGGTCTTGGCTTCGGATTCCAGCAGCAGGCCGCCGCCCCGGGCCAGCGAGCGGTCGATGACGGCGCGGGCGCCATCGGCGTCGGGCTGGAAATCCAGAAGGTGCGACGGCGGCGCCTGCAGCAGCATTTCCTGGTTGCTCTGGTAGCGCAGCAGATGGCGGAAGGCGCGCACCGCCTGACCCGGGGTGTCGTAGGTGGCCAGCCCGGCCTCGGCGAACAGCTGCCGGGCCGGCTTGGCCGAGGCCTCGCCGACCCAGCAGGTCAGCACGTGGCCGCCGTGGCGGCGTTGGGTTTCCACCACCGCCCGGGCGATGTCGACGCCGTCGGACATGGCATTGGGGGCGTGGATGGCCAGGACCGCGTCGATGGTGGCGTCCTCGACCAGGACCCGCACCACCTCGGCGGTACGCTTGCCGTCGGTGTCGACGGCCAGATCGACGGGATTGCCCGGCTTCCAGTCCTTGGGCAACAGGATCGACAGGCGGCGCAGGGCGTCCTCGGACAGCGGCGCCAGGGCGCCCGGACCGGCGGTCATCTCGTCGACGGCCATCATCGCCGTGCCGCCGCCGTTCGAGACGATGGCCAGCCGCTCGCCGCGCAGGGGGCGGGTGCGGGCCAGGGTCTCCACCGCGGCGAACAATTCGTCCAGATCGGCCACCCCCAGGGCGCCGGCCCGGCCGATGGCGGCGTCGAACACCTCGTCGGGGCGGGCCAGGGCTTCCGACAGGAACGCCGCCTGCGACGGGGCGGGATTGTCCACGCCGCGCCCGGCCTTGACCAGGACCACCGGCTTGTTGCGGGCGGCGGCGCGCAGGGCCGGCATGAAGGCGCGGCGGGTGCGGATGTCTTCGATGTACATCAGGATGGCCCGGGTCGCCTCGTCGTTGGCCAGGTGGTCCAGGATGTCGGCGAAATCGACGTCCATGCAGTCGCCCAGCGAGATGAAGGCGGAAAAGCCGATGCCGCGCGGTTGCGCCCAGTCCAGGACCGCGGTGCACAAGGCCCCCGATTGCGAGACGAAGGCGACCTTGCCGGGGCGGGCGGGGATATGGCTGAAGCTGACGTTCAGGCGCGATTTCGGGGCCAGGACCCCCAGCGAGCCGGCCCCCAGCAGCCGCATGCCGGAACGGTGGGCCGCCTCGCGGCAGGCTCCGGCATCGGCGTCGGCGGCGACGACGATGGCCATGCGGCAGCCTTTGTCGCCCAATTCCCCGATCAGGGCCGGCAGGGTGGCCGGCGGCGTGCACAGGATCGCCAGTTCCGGCGCCACCGGCAAGGCGCTTACCGACGGATAGGCCAGGACGCCGGCGACGGCCCGGTGTTTGGGATGGACCGGCATGATCGGACCGGGAAAGCCGCCGTCCAGCAGGTTGCGCATGACCACGCTGCCCACCGAGCGCGGCCGGTCCGAGGCCCCGATCACCGCCACGGCGGCCGGTTCGAACAGGAATTGCAGATTGCGCACGCTCATTCGGCCGGTCCTCTTCCGATTCGTCATCAAGGGGATGGCCCGGACCGTGGTGATTTGCAAGAGGTCTTTCGCCCGGCAGGGTGATCGCATTTGGCGATCCCCCCCGGCTTCTTTCATGTCGGCCTCAATCGCCGGCGGGGGCATCAGTCCTCGCTGCGCTCGTCCAAAGGCGATCCCCCTGTTTCGCCCGGCGGCCCCCCTTTGCGGATCGGGGGAAGTGGAGTAAACAGAAGGGACGCTTGCGTCTCCGCTTTCGAGGTTCATCGGATGATCCGCCGTCTTGCCGTCGCCGCTCTGATGGTTGCAGCCTGTCCTGCCCTGGCCGAGCCGCCGGCCGTCTCGTCTCCGGCTGCCGTCGAAAAGCCGGCGGTTGCCGAGGAATCTCCCAATTTCCAGCCGATCCGTCAGGTCGAGCCGTCGCCCGGACCCGAGCCGTCCCCGGCTCCTTCGGCGCCGCCTCCGGCTTTTCCGGCGCCCGTGGCGGCGCCGTCTGCCGCGATCGTCGCCCCGCCCCCCGCGGCGGCCGCTCCGGCCGAACCCGGGGCCGGACCGGCGCAGGACCTGCCGCCGGCCATGATGGCGGTCCTGCCCATCGGCATGGCGGCCCTGTTCGCCGTGCTGGGCGCCCTGCTGGCGGGGCTGATGGGGGCGGTGATGGCCCGCGCCCTGCGGCGCGGCGAACTGGCCCAGCGCCGCCATGCGGTCGCCGTCACCCTGGCCGCCGAGCTTGAAACCCGCCGCCTGGCCTTCGAATCGGTGCCGCTGCCCCCCAACGTGGATGCCGGGGTGTCGTTCGTGTCGTCGGTGATTTCCCTGGCCGGCATCGACCACGGCTTCCGCGCCGCCCAGGGCGAACTGTTCCTGCTGCCGCCGCAACTGGCCTCGCACCTGTCGGTGCATTATGCCGCCGTGCAGCGGGTGGCCGACTTCGTCAAGGGGCAAAGCCTGGCCGCCGCCGTGCGCATGATGCAGGCCAACCGTCTGGGCGGCCATCCCTGTCCGGATGCCGGCGCCATGCGCGACGCCCATGTGGAAATGACCGCCGCCTTCCGCGGCATCGACAAGCTGATGGCCGGGCTGAAAACGCTGGCCAGGTAAGACAGGGGGACCGCCGGATGGACAAGACGCAGCCAGGACCGCATCCGCTGGGCGTCGCGCCCGGTTTCGTCTGGGGGGCTTCGACCTCGGCCTACCAGATCGAGGGGGCCGCCTTCGAGGACGGCCGCGGACCCAGCATCTGGGACATCCATTCGCGGACCCGCGGGCGCACGGCCAACGGCGACACCGGCGACGTCGCCTGCGACCATTACCACCGCTGGCCGGAAGACATCGCCCTGATGAAGCGGCTGGGGGTCGGGGCCTATCGCTTCTCGGTGTCGTGGCCGCGGGTCCTGCCGCGCGGGCGGGGCGCCGTCAACGAAAAGGGCCTGGATTTCTATGACCGCCTGATCGACGGCGCGCTGGCGGCCGGCATCCAGCCCTGGCTGTGCCTGTATCATTGGGACCTGCCGCAACGCCTGCACGAACTGGGGGGCTGGACCAACCGCGACGTCGCCGGCTGGTTCGCCGATTACGCCACCCTGATCGCCCGGCGCTTCGGCGACCGGGTCAGGCATTTCGCCACCTTCAACGAACCCAATGTCTGCACGCTGTTCGGCTATGGCATGACATGGTGCGCCCCGGCGGCCGAGGACCGTGCCGCCTATCTGCGGGCCAGCCATCACGTCAACCTGGCCCACGGCGCCGGCGTCGACGTTGTGCGCGACTGGGTCCGCGACGCTTCCATCGGCTGCGTCTACAACCTGCAGCCGCTGCATCCCGCCGACGAGAATTCGCCGGCCGACCGGGCGGCGGCGGCCCAACTGGACGCTCACTGGAACCGGGTCTATGCCGACCCGCACATCCTGGGTCATTACCCCGCCCTGGTGGCCGCCGATTACGAGCCCTACCTGCAGGCCGGCGACATGGCCCGCATCTGCCGCCCCATCGACTGGGTGGGGATGAACCATTACGGTCCGATCTGGGCCAAGGCCGATCCGGCGGCACCGATGGGGTTCGGCTGGGCCGATGTCAAGGTGGCCGAGGCCCATCCCGAGATCGGCTGGGAGATATTCCCCGAGGCCTTCACCGAGCAATTGCTGGAAACCTCGGCCCGCTATCGCCTGCCGGTCTACATCACCGAGAACGGTTGCGGCCGCAACGACGACCAGGAACTGGCCGACGCCGACGGCAATGTCGACGATTTCTACCGGATCAGCTATCTCCGGCTTTACACCCGGGCCATGCAGAAGGCCATCGAGCAGGGCGCCGACATCCGCGGCTATTTCATCTGGTCGCTGCTGGACAATTTCGAGTGGGGCTCGGGCTACGGCAACCGCTTCGGCATCGTCCGCGTCGACTTTCCCACCGGCACCCGCACGCCGAAGAAGTCGTTCGCCTGGTACGCCGACCTGATCCGCGGCGTCTGGAGCTGACCCTGTATCAGAACACCCGTCCGGCCATGCTGTCCAGGGCGCCCTGCAGGATGTAGGCGGCGGCCATCTTGTCGACCACCTGGGCGCGGCGGGCCCGCGAGGCGTCGGCCTCCAGCAGGGTGCGGGTGACGGCGGCGGTGGACAGGCGTTCGTCCCACAATGCCACCGGCACGTCGCGCAGGCGCAGCAGGTTGCGCACGAAGGCCCGCGTCGACTGGCAGCGGGCGCCTTCGGTTCCGTCCATTTCCACCGGCAGGCCCAGCACCAGCCCCCCCACGCCCTGCCGGTCCATCAGGGCGAACAGCGCCTGGGCGTCCTGGGTGAACTTGGTCCGGCGGATGGTGTCGAACGGCGAGGCGATGGACAGGCGCACGTCGGACAGCGCCAGACCGATGGTTCTGGTGCCCAGGTCAAGCCCCATCAGGCGGGCGTCGCGGCCCAGGTGCGGGCGGATATCGGCAAGGGAACACAGCGGCATGGCCCGACTATAGGGCGCGGGCCGGGGTTTGCAAAGGCAAGACCCCTCTTCGGCCGGTCCGGGGGGAGATGACGGCGAACCCCCGGAGTTCCGGTCGAGGAGGGGCCGGCCGGCCCGGATCGTGCCGGGCGGGGCCGGGGGCGGGGATGGCGGGGTGCGGTCATCTCCGTCCGGTCCAGAATCCTCAGGTGGGCGGCCTCCGCCCGGTTTGCAAGGCAATGGCGGGGGGCGATCCCGGTACGGATAATGTTTCTTCCTGCCGTCCGATGATGATATAAACCGCGCCTTGTTCCCGGATCGCGCCCTATACACCCCGGATCATGACCTCGGCCAGCCCGCCCGCCATCGATTTCTCCGCCCTTGCCCGCGCCGAACTGGCCGATGACGGCGGCCGTCCGCTCGACGCCCTGCTGCTGGTCACCGGCGACGTCGTCGACGCCGCCCGGCAGGCCATCGCCGCCGGCTATGCCGTGATGCCGGCCGGCGGGCTGACCAGCGCCATCGGTTCGTTCGACTATCCCCGGGACGGCGTGGCGGGATTCCGCGACGTGGTCGCCATCCGCCCCAAGGGCGCCCTGGCCGCCGAACTGGCCGACCCGTCCGTTCCGGTCGAGGGTCTGCGGACCCATCAGGTGTCCATCGACCGCGAATGCGGGCTGGTGGCCGCCGGGGCCGGACTGACGTTCGCCCAGGTCAACGCCGCCCTGGCCGAACATGTCGGCCCCGGCGCCCGCGTTCTGGTCGACCTGACCAGCATCGGTTCGGCCTATGTCGGCGGGGTGGTGGCGACCGGGGCGATGGGGCCGATGCGCCTGCGGCCCAGTTCGACCCTGGAGGCGGTGGTGCTGGCCGATGGCGGCCCCGCCCGGCTGCTGACCGGCGACGACCTGGATCTGGTGGAAGGATTGCAGGGCTGGACCGGCATGGTCGCCGCCGCCCGCTTCCGCTTCTACGAGGTGCCGCCGTCGGAATTCGGTCTGGTCCTGCCGGTGCAGGGCAGCGACATCGACGCCGTCGCCGGATTGCTGGCCTATCTGGAGCCGTGGACCCAGGTCAACCTGCCGGGGGCGGGGGGGCGCCTGGGCAATGGCGACACCGTGCTGAACGGCGTCGAGCTGGTCAGCCGCGATTCGCTGGACAGCTTCGTCGAGCACGCGCAGGACCCGGCCCGCAGCAAGGCGCAGGGACTGCTGCAATCGTGCGAGTATGCCGGTGCCGACTGGCTGGCCTGCATCACCGGCTGGTCCGAACAATCGGTGGACGACGTGCTGTTTTCCCTGATGGACCCCGAGACCGAAACCATCGGCGGCGTCATGATCGAGTTCGGCGTCGGCTTCTCGTCGGGCGCCGAGATGGACACCTTCCGCGCCATCCGCGAAGGCGCCCCCGATCTGGCCCGCACCCGGGCCCGCGTCCGGCCCGAGGGGCGGATGAAGCCGTGGACCAGTTCCACCGACGTCAATGTCGCGGTCCCCGCCGATGCCGGGGCCATCGCCGACGTCATGGCCGCCTATGCCGATTATCGGCTGGCCATCCGCACCCTGGGGCGGGAGCTGAAGGGAACCGGAATCGACGTCGAGCTGTCGGCCTATGGACATCTGTCGCCGCACGGCATCGACCCGCACCACCGCGTCACCCTGTTCGCCGACGAGGGCCAGGATGCCGCGCTGGTGGCTGCCCGCCATGCGGTGCTGGCCGGCAAGCGCACCCTGATCCACGACCTGCTGCATGCCGCCGAACGCGGCGGCGGACGGGTCACCGGGGGCGAGAAGGGGGCTCCGTCCCTGGTGGAAATCGCCCGCGCCGCCGGGGGCGAAAACCGCCTGCCCGACGACCTGCGTCGGCGGATGGGGCGGGCGCGCACGGCGGTTATGTCTTCCCATCCCGGATTCAACTTCCGCGCCCCACCCGAACTGAAGTCGGACATGCCCTGAAATCCGATTTTTCTTCCGGCGATCAGGCAATCCCTGTATGGTGCGAACGGTTCGCGATGGTTGCGCGATGTAGGGCACTGGGGAAAAATGACACGCGAAAAGAGAAATCTGACGGGGGTCGAGCGCCATCTCCCCCCTGAGACCATCATCGTCAGCAAGACTGACGTCAAAGGTCGCATCACCTATGCCAACCAGCCGTTTCTGGATATCGCCGGGTATGCCGAGGACGAGGTGCTGGGCAAGCCCCACAATCTGGTCCGGCATCCCGAGATGCCGCGTTGCGTTTTCCACCTTTTGTGGAATGCCATTTCCAGCGGACGGGAAATTTTCGCCTATGTGGTGAACCTGGCGAAGAACGGCGATCATTACTGGGTGTTCGCCCATGTCACCCCGACCTTCGATGCCGCCGGTCAGGTGAAGGGCTATCATTCCAGCCGTCGCGCGCCCCGGCCGGAAGCCGTCGCAGCGGTCCGCGCCCTGTACGCCGACCTGTGCGCCGAGGAAGCCCGGCACGCCAATCCCAAGGACGCCATCGCCGCGGCGACCGAGTTGTTGAGCAAGAAATATATCGGCCCGGGTGGGACTTATGAAGATCTGGTCTTCTCTCTTTAAGGCGTCAGCCGCCGCCGCTGCCGCTGCGATGCTTGCCCTGATCCTGGTCGGGGCGATTCTGCTGGGGGCCGGCGCCGCCGTCCAGGCCGTGCTGTCGGCCGCCATCGCCGCCCTTGCCGTCGCGTCGGCCGTCTGGAACCGGCTTGGCAACGTCGCCATCGGCCGCGTCACCGTGGCGCTGGAAAACATGGCCGACGGCGACCTGGACGGTCGCCTGACCGGGGTCGGCGACGGCGGCGAACTCCGCCGCCTGCAACTGGCCTTCAACGCCTCGGCCGACAAGGTCGAGGCCTATGCCCGCGAAGTCCGCGGTGCGCTGGACGCCGCGTCGCATGGGCGCTTCAAGCGCACCATCCGTCCGGAGGGCATGACCGGCGACTACCAGGGCTATGTCCAGGCCATCAACCTCGCCTGTGCCCGCATGGAAGAGGGCGAAAAAAGCATCGGCGCCATGATCGAGCGCATCGACAAGCAGGTGGTGGACACCATCGAAAGCGTGTCCGACCTGACCGCCGATCTGGTCGGCAGCGCGCACACCATGTCCGGCGTGACCAACTCGGTCGACCAGGATACCCGGGTGGCCGCCGCCGCCGCGGCGGAATCCTTCCTGTCGGCCCAGACCGTCGCCGCCGCCGCCGAGGAACTGCACGCCTCGATCGCCGAAATCTCGACCCAGGTCGGCCGCTCTGCCGGGGCGGCCCACGACGCCGTCGCCCACATGGGCGAGGCGCGGGCCGTGGTCGACCGGCTGGGCGTCGCCGCCCGCGAGATCGGCCAGGTGGTGGAACTGATCGGCACCATCGCCGCCCAGACCAACCTGCTGGCCCTGAACGCCACCATCGAGGCGGCCCGCGCGGGCGAGGCCGGCAAGGGCTTCGCCGTGGTCGCCAACGAGGTCAAGGGACTGGCCAACCAGACCGCCCGGGCCACCGACGAGATCACCTCGCGGGTGGCGACCATCCAGCGGGTGTCCCGCGACACCGTCGGCATGATCGACGACGTGTCGAAGTCGATCCAGGGCATGGAGGAAGTCGCCGCCGGCATTTCCGCCGCCGTCGAGGAACAGACCGCCGCCACCAGCGAAATCGCCCGGACCGTCGCCGTCACCGCCGATCAGGCGGAAGAGGTCAAGCGCCGGATGGAATCGGTCGAGGCCAGCGTCGAGAACGCCGACAAGGCGGCCCATGCCGTCAATGAAAGCGCGACGCGGATGGACGAGTCCCTGGGCAGCATGCGCAAGCTGCTGATCAAGGCGGTGCGGACCTCGTCGGATTTCGCCAACCGCCGCAAGTCGCACCGCCGCGCCGCCATGCTGGATGGCGAGATCGCCCTGGACAACCGGATCGAGAAGACGGTCATCCTCGATCTTTCGGAAGAGGGCGCCCTGGTCGGGGCAGCCTTTGGCGCCGAATGCCCGCGGGGAACCCGGCTGACCCTGGCCATCCCGTCCGAAAACGTCCGGCTGGCGGCGGAAATCGTCGTCTGCACCGAAGGTGTGTATCACCTGTCCTTCGTCGATGCGTCGCTGCCGTCGGTCCAGGTCGACGCGCTGTCCAAGGCCAGCATTTCCCGCCTGATGGCGATGGCCAAGGACGACCACCGCCTTTTCGTCGGCCGGATTTCCGAAGCGGTGGACGGCAAGGTCGCCCTGCAGCCGTCCGACCTCAGCACCCACCACACCTGCCGGCTGGGGCACTGGTACGACAGCGTCACCGATGACCGTCTGATGGCGCTGCCGGCGTTCCGCGGGTTGCCGGAAGATCACCGGCCGGTGCATTCCAAGGGGCGTGACGTCCTGATCGCCCTGAACGACGGACGCATCGACGATGCCCGGCGCGAACTGCTGGTTCTTGAAGGATTGTCGCGCAAGGTCATTGCCGCGCTGGACCGGCTGACGGCGGAATTCACCGCCTGAGGCCGGCCCCCTCAGGGTGATCGCCTTTGGCGATCCCCCTGGCTTCTTTCATGTCGGCCTCAATCGCCGGCGGGGGCATCCGCCCCCTTAGGCTTCCTCGCGTTCCCTTCGGGGTTCCGCCCCTCCGGCCGCTGCGGCGCCCTTGTATGTTGACGGCATCCCGTTCTTGATGATCGGGAAGGGCAGGAGAAGGTGAGCCCGTCTGCGCCCTGGCCAGCAAGCTCGTCATTGAGATTGGGCCCCTT
>Ga0172373_10009337_pt1 | contig 12214 bp, 7 predicted proteins | sample Lak10m_2_FD_114546 | JGI IMG/M metagenome (GOLD analysis project Ga0172373, IMG submission 114546) | Freshwater microbial communities from Kabuno Bay, South-Kivu, Congo - kab_092012_10m | ecosystem: Environmental > Aquatic > Freshwater > Lake | place: Democratic Republic of the Congo: South-Kivu... | reverse complement strand
CAACAAGTCTGCCGAGGGAGTGCCTTCCACAACCAGCCCGGCGGCATGCAAGGTCGCACGATCCCAGATGGTGCCATCGGCGAATATCAACTGTTCAATGCGATTCTTGGAAGCGTCGTACCAATTGACGATTGTGATCTGGTCACCAACCGAGCCGGCGAATTTCAGGATCAGATTGCCGCTGCTGCGGATAACGCTGACATTTTCCGGTGTGATACCGGTTTCGAGAACGATCTTGTCGCTGGCCGTATCCGATGTAACGAATGTATCTGGATGGTAGTAGGTCTCATAAATCGTATCGGCGCCATCGCCCAAGCCATAACGATAGGTATCCGCACCGCCGCCGCCATATAGACGGTCATCTCCGGCACCGCCCACCAGAGTGTTGGAATCGTTCTCCTGATAGCTGTAATCCATGCCGCCGTACGTCAGGGCAAACGCACCGCGCAAGACATCATTGCCGGGGCCACCCGACAGCTTATCGTTGCCGCTGTCACCGATCAGCGTGTCATTCCCGCTACCGCCATACAAGGCGTCATTGCCTTGATCGCCACACGCGGTTTGTCCGCCGGCACCGCAAACCACGGCATCGTTGCCGGCGCCGGCATTGACCGACACTGCGCCGTCGTTGCCATAGATTGTGTCGTCTTCTCTGGTGCCGCTTGCATTGCCGCTGACCAGCTTGATATGCAGTTCCGCCAGCGAACTCTGGCGATCATCACTGTCGGGCACAGCCCGGATCAGGCTACCGAGCATGCCGGGACCGTCCTTCCATCCCAATTCCTCCAGCACATTGCCGGTAAGCTTATTAAGGTAGTGCAGATCGGCGATGGCTTCCAACTGATCCTGTGCGGAGCGGTTGGCAATGAGTTGCTCCAGTGCAGAGAAATCGAAGCTGATGTTGTTGCCATTGAGCGTCAGCTCGATGCTATCGAGATATTTTTTTAGACGCGTTTGCGTCAGCAAAGATTCATAGATTGTGTCGCAGAGGTATTCGAAGCTCGTGCCGATGTCCTCAAGCGAATTGCTAATTCCGGTATTCCAGATTTCAGTGGTATGCGCGCTGCGAACCGCGTCGATGAACCGTATCCTGTCGACGCTGGCGCCGTTCAGCGGCGTGCCTTCATCGCTTGGCAGATTTCGCTGCGGCACGCCCCAACTGGTGTAATAAATTATGTTGCTTGAATTGCTGTCGTAAAATTCACCACCGATTCCCTTGAAGAACTTCACACCAGCCGACGTGTAGCTCGGATCTGTCTTGGCCCATTCGATCAGGACATTGGCGATCAGTGCCCTCTGTTCGGCATGCGTATCCGCGGCACTGAAACTTGTAAGCACACGTGCCAGTTCGGGCGACAAAGTCGCGGCTTCGCGCAGGTCCCTCAATCGGCCGATGCCCTCGACATTCGGTAAGTCCTGCAGGGCCTCCGGCACGTCGAGGTGATCGGTGTACTGAAGATGAAATTTATCCTGATACAGGTCGATGTCGGCCATCATCGCCACGCTGCCATCGCCGCGCGTATAGCTGCCGGTCTGCGTCTGCACGCCGCCGGGCAGGGATTTGTCGGCAACGAAAGCAACTGTAGTGTCCAAGCTCCGGATGCCAAGATCAGCGAGGCTAGAAAGTTCGCCGTCGTCGCACAGACCGTCCTGGTCGAGATCGCGCCAGATACGCAACTCGCTGAAACTAACGTCCTGGCTATCAATCCTGGCATCGCCATTGCTGTCCAGATCAGCCAGCGCTTCAAAGCCGTTGCCAGCCTTACCGCCGCCACTTAATGCCGTGTTATCGCCAAACAAGGCGGCGCCATTAGTGACCGTCCCATCGCCGACACCGGTCCGCACCAAAAAGCCGTCATTGCTCGCAACCCAGCCCGTAGCAGTCCTGATTCCATCGTTGTTGAGATCAAACAGCGGCCCACCCAGGCCATCGCTGACCACCGTTTCAATTTTCTCATCGCCATCAAGATCAAGCGTCAGCGGATCCGACCTGACCGGTACGAACTGATAGCGATAGGTGTTGAAAGAGAGCTTGTGGGGGTCGATTGAAGCCCTCACAGCCTTAATTACTTCAATGGCCCCAATATTTAATGCTTGCCCGTAAGGGTTCCAGGTTGAGGGACTCGTGATTCCTAACTGAGTTGGTAATCCAACTTTATTCCACGTTTGAGTAGCCCATCCGGTGCAGTTAGTACCTTCACTTGGCCACCATGTTCCAGCAAGTATGTATGCAGGAGGGTTGGCTATCGAATTATTGATGTTCTCCATCAATTTTTCGTATTGCGCTAAAGATAAAGTCTCGAGAGGTCCCTCAACATCCCATTCGTGAGGTTTATGAGGATGATCTCCTTCAACAGAATCTGGACCAGTAATATCAATTCTTCCTGGAACAGTTGAAAGCAATTCTATAAGCGATAGCGAGTCCTTCGGAACTAGGCCGTACTCAAGTTGCTGGCCATCGGAGTGAGTAACTGCCAAAAACGTGTGCGGCCTACCGTCTGGGCCAGCAATATCCACACGAATTTGTACTGTTGGAGTCATTCTTCAATCTCTAGCCTAAGCATTGGCTTCTTGGAGAAAAAATTCTTGAAATTTACGTATTCAGTATGCGGCTTTGGAAATGCTTGTATTTGAATTGGCACGCCTTGCGTTACTTCCATTCCTCTCACAATTACAAACTCAACAACGGCGGCCAACATGCGCCTCTTTTCTTGGTTGCTAACTCCATATAGAGTGAAATTGACGCGATCGCCATGGCCACCGTATAGCGGAAATTTGTCAAAGCAGTCCCGATGATCTTTACAAAAACCATTTCGCATCAACTCACGGTCAATTGCGCCGGCTAGGGCATTTCCTTGCTCTCCAAATCGCTCGCCTGCAGGCAACGCAATCCCCGAATATCCCAAGAAACCAAGAATTACCAATACTTTGAAATACTTTACCCTAAATGAAAATCTCTTAGAGATAGAGTCGCATTTCGAAAAAATAACCACTTGCTCACCCCCTTAAATTGCCCTAAATCGAATAACAGATCTTCTAACAAAGGTAGCCGTATAGTGAAATTGAGGTTTGCAGCAATTTCCATGTTTGAGAATTGCTTCACTCTGATTGCCAGGAAAGCTATTCGCTTCGGTGAACTATACTCATACAGCATTTCTGATTCAATAAATAGTTTGGCGATGTACACGCACACGCCAAATCCTGCGGCCAAGAGCGACTAATGGCTATAATTACAAGGGTTGCGGCAGATTAGACGCTGGTAATAATAAGGAGTCCTAGCAGTGGCAGAAAAAGTTGCGTTAATCACGGGAGTGACTGGGCAGGATGGTTCTTATCTGGCTGAGTTTCTGCTCGACAAGGGCTATCAGGTGCATGGCATCAAGCGGCGCACGTCTCTGTTCAATACCGACCGCATCGACCATCTCTATCAGGATCTGCATGAGAAGAATGTGCGGCTGGTCCTGCACCATGGCGACCTGACCGATTCGAGCAGCCTGATCCGCATCATCAAGCAGGTGCAGCCCGACGAAATCTACAACCTGGCCGCCCAGTCGCACGTCGCGGTGTCCTTCGAGGAGCCGGAATACACGGCCAACTCGGATGCCCTCGGCGCCCTGCGCATCCTCGAAGCGATCCGCATCCTCGGGCTGGAAAAGAAGACCCGCTTCTACCAGGCCTCCACTTCCGAACTCTACGGCCTGGTGCAGGATATCCCCCAGCGCGAAACCACGCCGTTCTACCCGCGCTCGCCCTATGCCGTGGCCAAGCTCTACGCCTACTGGATCACCGTCAATTACCGTGAAGCTTATGGCATCTATGCCTGCAACGGCATCCTGTTCAATCACGAGTCACCGGTGCGCGGCGAAACCTTCGTCACCCGCAAGATCACCCGGGCGCTGGCAAGGATCAAGCTGGGCATGCAGGACTGTTTGTACCTGGGCAACCTCAACGCCCTGCGCGACTGGGGTCATGCCCGCGACTACATCGAAGTGCAGTGGCTGATGCTGCAGCAGGAGAAACCCGACGATTTCGTCATTGCCACCGGACAGCAATACAGCGTGCGCGATTTCGTCAACGCCGCCGCCGATGAACTGGGCTTCAAGATCCGCTGGGAGGGATCGCAGTCCGACGAGAAAGGCTACGACAGCGAAGGCCGCTGCATCGTCCAGGTTGATCCGCGCTATTTCCGCCCGACCGAAGTCGAAACTTTGCTGGGCGATGCGAGCAAGGCCAAGGAGAAGCTGGGCTGGACGCCGAAGACCAGCTTCAAGCAATTGGTTGCCGAAATGGCGCGCGAGGATCTCAAGGAAGCCGAACGCGATGCGCTGATCAAGCGGCATGGCTTCAAAAGCTTCAACCGCCATGAATGAACATAAACCTGCCGTGAACCTGAGTTTGCCCGCATGGACCGTCTGAGCAGGATTTTCGTTGCCGGCCATCGCGGCCTGGTCGGATCGGCACTGGTGCGTCGTTTGTCCCCCAGCCATGACAAACTTCTGTTGCGCAGCCATGCCGAACTCGACCTGACCGAGCAGGCCGCCGTGGTGCGATTTTTTGAACAGGAAAAACCCGAGTACGTGTTCCTCGCAGCAGCCAGGGTCGGGGGCATCCATGCCAACAACACCTACCCCGGCGATTTCATCTACTCGAACATTTCCATCCAGACCAACGTCATCGAGGCAGCCCGTCGCAATGGCGTGAAGCGTCTGCTGTTCCTCGGCTCTTCGTGCATCTATCCGCGCGACTGCCCCCAGCCGATGCGTGAGGAATATCTCCTGAGCGGCGCACTGGAAGTCACCAACCGCGCCTATGCCGTGGCCAAGATCAGCGGCATCGAAATGTGCGGCTCGTACAACCGCCAATACGGCACCCGCTTTCTCGCGGCGATGCCAACCAATTCTTACGGCCCCAACGACAACTACGATCTGCAAAACAGCCACGTCCTGCCCGCCCTGATCCGCAAGTTCCACGAAGCCAAGGTGCGCAATGACACCACCGTAACCGCCTGGGGCACCGGTTCACCCAAGCGCGAGTTCGTGTATAGCGACGATGTGGCCGACGCCTGCATCTTCCTGATGAATCTGGCCGATGCCGAATTCAACCGGCTGCTCGCCCAGGATCAGCCGATGATCAATCTCGGCACGGGCGTCGAGCTGACCATCCGCAAACTCACCGAAACCGTCAAGGAGGTGGTCGGTTTCCAGGGCAGCGTGGTGTGGGATACCAGCAAGCCGGATGGTACCTTGCGCAAGCTGCTCGATGTCTCTCGCCTGGCTGAACTCGGCTGGCGTGCCCAAATCGGCCTGCGCGAAGGCATCGCGCTGGCCTACCAGGATTTTTTGAAGCATCAGACCGACAAGGCCCTGGCATGAAACTGCAACCCGTCATTCTCTGCGGCGGTTCCGGCACGCGGCTGTGGCCGCTGTCGCGCGAACAATATCCCAAGCAATTGCTGACGCTCTCCGGCGAGCATTCGATGTTGCAGGACACCGCCTTGCGCGTGCATGGCAATTTGGGCGAGAAGAACGTCGAAATTCTGGCGCCACTGATCGTCGGCAATGAGGAATACCGCTTCATCACCGCCGAACAGTTGCGGCAGGTCGATATCCAGCCGCAAGCCTTGCTGCTCGAACCCTGCGGCCGCAATACCGCACCGGCACTGACCCTGGCGGCGATTGCCGCTTGCGCTGACGGCAACGATCCGGTCCTGGTGGTGATGCCGGCCGATCATGTGATCAACGATTTGCAAGCATTCCGCAAGGCGGTGCTGCTCGGTGCGCGCTGTGCCGAACGAGGGCAATTGGTAACCTTCGGCATTGTCCCGAGCGACGCGAATACCGGCTACGGCTATATTCGCGCCGGCGCCGATGTGGCCGATGGCGTCAAGCAACTGGCGAATTTCGTCGAGAAGCCCGACCAAGCCACCGCCGAGCGTTACCTGGCGGAAGGCAATTACTACTGGAATAGCGGCATTTTCATTCTCAAGGCATCCCTGTGGCTGCAGCAGATCGAGCGCTTCCGCCCGGATATCACCAAGTCCTGCGCAACCGCAATGGCGCAGAGCACGCGTGACCGCGATTTTGTGCGGGTACCGCGTGAAACCTTCGCGGTCTGCCCTTCGGATTCGATCGACTATGCCGTGATGGAATGTTTGACCAAGGGCGACGCAGCCAATTCACCGGCAGTCGTCATCCCGCTATCTGCGCAGTGGTCCGACGTCGGTGCCTGGAGCGCACTGTGGGAAATTGGCAGCAAGGACAATGCCGGCAATGTCCTGAAAGGCGACATCCTGGCCGTCGACACTCAGGACAGCCTGCTGATGTCGCAGTCCCGTCTGGTCGCCAGCGTCGGCTTGCGCGACACGGTGGTGGTGGAGACTCCGGATGCCGTCCTGGTCGCACATCGCGACCGCATGCAGCAGGTCAAGGAAATCGTCAACAAGCTCAAGGCCGAGAAACGACCCGAATCGGATGCCCACCGCAAGGTGCATCGCCCATGGGGATGGTACGACAGCATCGATACCGGATCGCGTTTTCAGGTCAAACGCATCGTGGTCAGTCCCGGCGCCCAGTTGTCGGCCCAGATGCATCACCATCGTGCCGAACATTGGGTGGTGGTGAGCGGCACGGCCAAGGTGACGCGTGGCGAGGAAGTCTTCATTCTCTCGGAAAACCAGTCGACCTATATCCCGCTCGGCACCCTGCACCGCCTGGAAAATCCGGGCAAGGTGCAGCTTGAAATCATCGAAGTGCAATCGGGAACCTATCTGGGTGAAGACGACATCGTGCGCTTCGAGGACAACTACGGGCGTGGTTAGCACTGCGGAATTTGCGGCGGATAGCGGTTCATGACGATTACGGCCAGCGATTTGGTAAAAGACATTGACGGCCTGGTTACCTTGCCCGACGTCTATATCCGCATCAACCGCCTGCTCGAAGATCCCAACAGCTCCACTGCCGATATCGCCAAGGCGGTGAGTCAGGACCCGTCCTTTACCCTGCGCCTGTTGCGCGTTGCCAACAGCAGCCTGTACCGTTTTCCTGCGGCGGTCACCACAGCGGCCAAGGCTGTTTCGATCATCGGCACCGCCCAGATTCGTAGCCTGGCCTTGGCAATGTCGGTGGCCAAGAGTTTTGCCGGAATGCCCAACGAGCTGGTCTCGATGGAAAACTTCTGGCGCCATAGCCTGTATTGCGCCCTGATTGCGCGACGCTTGGCCAAGGAAGTGCGTCGTTGCGATCCGGATAGCCTGTTTACCGCCGGCCTGCTGCATGACATCGGTGAACTCGTGATTTTCAACCGCCTTCCCGGTTCCGCCAAGGATGCCCTGCTGATGGTGCTGGACAGCCAGGACGAAATGCCCGTCCACCTGGCCGAACGTGAAGTCATGGGCATCGATCATGCCGAGGTCGGCGGCGTGCTGGCGCGTCACTGGAACCTGCCCCCCCTGCTGCATGAATGCATCGCCTATCACCATGATGTTGCCAGCGCCAAACAGTATCCCAGGGAAGTCGCGCTGGTGCATCTGGCCAATGTGTTTGCACTCATGGCCGAACTCGACAGTCTCGATCCCGGCGATGTTTCGCCGACCGACCCGCTCGCCTGGGAGCTGACGGGACTCTCCGAAGATTGCACGGAAGCGGTGGTACGCGAAGCGCAAGCCGAAATTCAGGAGGCCGAGCAGTTATTTTCCTGATGGCTTTCGCAGCCGTACCCTGCTCTGATCATGTCCACGCTGCCAAACCTCGATCGTCCCCCGCCGCCTCCTGTATTGCCGGGGTTTGAGCATGTCCGGCGTTCCTGGAACGCCACCTATGCCGCCTATGCCGCAAGAATTTTGCCGGGTGAGTACTACGTGACCAAGTCCGAGGAAGGCGTCTATACCACGCTCGGATCCTGTATCTCGGCCTGCATCCGGGATCGCGTGTCAGGCATCGGCGGCATGAACCATTTCATGCTGCCGGCCTCGGTGAAGGATGAACCGGAAGCCTGGACGGCGACCGGCCTGGGTGCCGCCACCCGCTATGGCAATTACGCCATGGAACATCTCATCAACGTCATCCTGCGCAACGGCGGCCAGCGGCAAAACCTCGAGGTCAAGATTTTTGGCGGCGGGCGCGTGCTGGCCAACATGACCGATGTCGGTCAGCGCAACATCAAATTCGTGCGCGACTATCTCAAGACCGAGAAGCTCACGGTAACCGCCGAAGATGTCGGCGAGGTGTTTCCGCGCATGGTGGTGTATTTCCCCGGCACCGGCCTGGCACGAGTAAAGCGGCTGCGCTCGCTCCATAACAACGTTATCGTCAATCAGGAAAAGGCTTACGTCGAGCAGCTGGTGCAGAAGCCGGTCGGCGGCGAAGTGGAATTGTTCTAGCCGCCCGGATTGAGTTCCAGCACGCCGCGCTTCAGGCCGGAGTCTTCGGGATGTGGCGACAGGACGAAGCCGAGGTCGCTGACAAACTTCAACATGCGCCGATTTTCGGCAAGAAACTCGCCATACATGTATTTGAGCTTGCCATGGGTTCTCGCGGCATCGATCAATACCCCGATCAGGCGTCGTGCGAGGCCCTTGCCCTGCCAGGAGTCGGCGACGACGATGGCAAACTCGCAGGACTCGCCATCCGGATTGGTGGCGTAACGCGCCACACCGACTTCCAGTTCGTCCTCGCCCTGTTCGATCGTGGCAACAAAAGCCATCTCGCGGTCATAATCGATCTGCGTGAGCCGAATCAGTTGCGCCTGGGACAACTCGCGGATGGTATTCATGAAACGGAAATACTTGGATTCAGCCGAAAGCCCCTTGACGAATTCCAGTTCCAGGTTGGCGTCCTCCGGTCTGATCGGACGTATCGTCACTTTCTGTCCATCCGTGCTCAGGTAGCTTGTCGTCATGTGTGACGGATAGGGATGGATCGCCATGTGCGCATAGCGGCTGACGGAAGCCGGCAGGCGCACGACGGAAATGCTGGCATCGACGGCGACCGCGCCGTTTTCGTCCACGATCAGCGGATTGATGTTGAGCTCGCGTATCCATGGCAATTCGCAGACCATTTCCGACAAACGCAACAGCACGGTCTCGATGGCTTCCAGGTCCACCGGCCGCATGCTGCGAATCGCACCAAGCCGCGCCACGGACGATGCCGAGTGCAGCATGTCGGCCGCCAGAAAATGGTTCAGCGGGGGCAGGGCGACCACACGTTCCTTGTTGGTTTTGCTGAATTCAAATTCCACACCGCCTGGGCCGAGCGTGATGAAGGGGCCAAAGATCGGATCCTGCATCATACCGACCATCAATTCGCGGCCATGCGGCTTGATGATCATCGGTTCGATGGAAATACCGTTGATCTTGGCGTCCGGCCGGTTCTTGCGAACCTGCACGATGATGTCGTGGTAGGCCTCGCGCACCTCGTCGAGGCTGGCCAGGTTGAGACGAACTCCGCCGTAGTCGCTCTTGTGGGTAATTTGCCGCGAATCGACTTTCATTGCCACGGGCAGGCCAATTTCTTCGGCCAGCAACAGCGCCTCGTCTACCGAGCGGGCCACCAAGGTCCGCGCAATCGGAATATGGAAAGCGGCAAGCAGTGCCTTCGACTCCATCTCGCTCAGAACCTGGCGGCCCTCTTGCAAGGCCGTTTCGATCAGCAGGCGGGCGCCATCCAGACTGGGCTCCAGCTCTTGGGAAAGCGCTCCTGGTGTCTGCATCAGGAGTTTTTGGTTGCGGTAGTAATTGCTAATGTGCGAGAACAATTCGACTGCAGGATCGGGCGTGCGGAATGTCGGAATACCGGCCCCCCGGAAAAGCATGCGCGCCTCATGTACCTGCGCTTCACCCATCCAGCATGTCACCAGGGGTTTGTCCGACTGCCGTGCCAGTTCAATGACATCGCGGGCGGTTTGGGTTGGATCGGTCAAGGCTTGCGGAGTCAGAATCACCAGCACGCCATCCACATTGTCGTCCGCCAGGCAGGCCGACACGGTCGCAGAAAACCGCTGAGGATCGGCATCGCCGATCAGGTCGATCGGGTTGGCGCGCCGGGAAATCGGTGGCAGGATTTGATCCAGCTTGGCGCAGGTCGCAGCATTCAGCTTGGCCATCGGGATGCCGATGTCGGCGGCATGGTCGGCCGCCATCACACCGGGTCCGCCGCCATTGGTGATGATCGCCAACCGATTGCCACGCGGGCGGAAATGGGCGAACAGCGCGCTGGCTGCCGCATACATCTGCCCGACGCTGTTCAGGCGCACCACACCGGCGCGGCGCAAGGCAGCGTCAAACACGTCGTCGGCACCGAGCAAGGCTCCGCTGTGCGACTGTGCGGCCGCTTCTCCGACCGGATTGCGTCCCACCTTGATGAGCAGGACCGGCTTGCAGCGTGCTGCAGCGCGCAGCCCACTCATGAAGCGCCGCGAATTCCGGATACCCTCGATATAAAGAAAAATATTCTCGGTCTTGGGATCGGCAACCAGATAATCGAGCGCTTCGCCGAACTCGACATCGCTCGAAGTGCCGAGCGACACGACCGTCGAAAAACCGATGCTGTTGGGCAATGCCCAGTCGAGGATGGCGTTGCACAAGGCCCCCGACTGGGATACCAGTCCAATGCTGCCAGGGTTGGCACTGACGTTGGCAAAGTTGAGGTTGATGCCGGCGCTGGGGCGCATGATCCCCAGGCTGTTCGGACCGAGCACGCGCATGCGGTAACGCCGGGCGGTCTCCAGCACGACCCGCTCTAACGTCTTTCCCTTGCCATCGGTTTCCCCAAAGCCGCCATAGATGATGATCACATTGCGCGTGCCGGCGCGACCGCAGGCTTCGACCACCGCCGGAACGGTTTTGGTCTTGGTGCATATCACCGCCAGATCGAGTCGCTGCGGGATGCTTTCGGGCGACGGATAAGCGGGCTGCCCGAAAATTGTTTTGTGCTTCGGATTGACCAGGAACAGCTGCCCCTTGTATTCCGTGTCGAGCATGTTGCGAACCAAGGTCAGGCCAACCGAATCGGGGGTCTCGGATGCGCCGATGATGGCAATCGATTTCGGTTCGAACAGCGGAGTCAGATAATGTTTTTCATAGCTCATGGCGCAGCTCCGTCGCCGGCAACTTAATATTGCAGTGCAGCATAGAATACCATCAAGTACTACAGATTTAGCCTCACTGACTTTATATTTTGTATCTCATGGATGCGTGAAATCTATGTCAATTCACGCTATTCTGCGAAGTTATGGTTGATGACGCACACTATTTGCACCGTTCCGCAGAATCTCTGCCAACTCCGGTCGAATTGCCGCCCTCGCTTTGGGTCCAGCGCTTCGCGCCCTTGATTCCGGGCGGAGGACAAGTACTCGATCTGGCTTGCGGCCTAGGCCGACATGCGCGATTCCTGGCCGGCCTCGGCCATGCCGTGGAGGCGGTGGACCGCAATCCAGAAGCACTTGAAACATTGCGGGGAATTCCCGGCATGACGACCCGTTGTACCGATCTCGAAGGCGGTCCTTGGCCATATAGCGGCAGTCTTTTTGCGGGCATCGTGGTCACCAATTACCTCTGGCGGCCGCTGCTTCCCCATCTGATGGCGGCGATGGATAAAGGCAGCATCCTGATTTATGAGACTTTTATGCTCGGCAACGAACGCTTTGGCCAGCCCTCGAACCCCGCTTTTCTGTTGCGTCCGGACGAGCTGCGCCATGTCATTCGCCAGCGCCTGGAACTGATTGCTTTCGAGCAAGGCGAAATCTCCCTGCCCCGCCCCGCCGTGGTCCAGCGTCTTTGCGCGGTGCGCATGGGACCGTTGCGTCTGCCGGAATGAGTGTCCAAGCCTGCTCGCACCGATCGACTCATGGCTAAAGCGCATAGCATCGGCATGATCTCGCTGGGTTGTCCGAAAGCTTCGGTGGACACTGAACACATCCTCACGCGCCTGCGTAGCGAAGGCTATGCCATCTCCAGTTCCTATGAAGGTGCGGATCTGGTGATAGTGAACACCTGCGGTTTCATCGACGCGGCAGTCGCAGAATCGCTGGAGGCGATCGGCGAGGCACTCGCCGAAAATGGCAAGGTGATCGTCACGGGCTGTCTCGGTGCCAAGGGCGACATCGTCAGACAAACCCACCCACACGTGCTCGCCGTCACCGGCCCGCATGCCGCGCAGGAAGTCCTGGCGGCGGTGCATGCGCACCTGCCGCCCTCATTTGACAACATTGACGATCCGTT
>Ga0172373_10009336_pt1 | contig 12216 bp, 19 predicted proteins | sample Lak10m_2_FD_114546 | JGI IMG/M metagenome (GOLD analysis project Ga0172373, IMG submission 114546) | Freshwater microbial communities from Kabuno Bay, South-Kivu, Congo - kab_092012_10m | ecosystem: Environmental > Aquatic > Freshwater > Lake | place: Democratic Republic of the Congo... | reverse complement strand
GATGTTCTAAACCACCCACCAACACTAAATGTTTCAAATGCTAAACTTTGGTTTGTATCAACATAATCTCCACTATCTAAACTAAAATATCCACCATTTCCTGAATTGTATGTTGGTGTGTTCGTTAGTGTGGTTGAATATCCATTTATTGATAAATCTGTCCAAGTTGTTCCACTACCAGGATATGATGATATGTTACCAGCATTCAGGTATAATTGTAATCCATCAGTTATTATTGTTGTAGGGTCTGTCACTGAGTATGTCTGGGATCTCACTGCCCAGGCAACTTTAGAAGTATTATTAAATTGGGCAGCTATCGATGTTCTTCCAGAATCATTGAGGTTCATTCCTTGAGTAGCCGGGGAAGAAGCTTTATTGGAGCACAAAACAGAATCCGGTACTGTCATTCCCGAGGCGAATCTATTGATTTCCGAGCTAGCTCCAGGAGATGGATTCCAAATATTGTTGTGAATGGCAGTTGCTGCCCCAAATGAGGCCAATGACCATGTTCCAGCCTGATATCCCCCTGCTGTTAAACCCCTAGCCCAGGATGCTCCTCCTACAGTCACACCAGCACTGGCAGCTGCATTTATCAAAGCAGTTGTATTTGACTCCGAGGCAGAAATTGCCCCAGAATTGCCAGTTGTAGGAATTGAAGGATTGATGCTGAAGTTTCCGCTTTGATTTTGTTGGAGACCAGAATTAACATTAGCAACGATGTAGGCAGTTCCAGTTGCTCCGGTCGTGCCGGATGCTTCCGTAGCAAATACTATACCTCCTCCGTAGAAAGAACCAACAGGTGGAGCTATAGATGCATGGTAATTTTGGTACATTTCGGCATCGGTCAGTTCTCTGTTGTAAAATAGAGCCTGAATAATTTCGCAATTAGAGTCAACCCAAGGAATCTGGTTTATGGACAAATTTCCTGTTCCATTTCCTAGATTTCCTGTTCCTGCTCTCGAACCAGTAGAAACCCCATTTAACCAGGCCAAACCCCCAGTAATGGAGTTAAATTGAAGACCAACCCATGCGGTTTGATCCTGAGTCAACGTAGCAAAGTTTGCTGTTCCCAATGTGGTATATGATGATACCCCAGGGCCTAACCAAGTTAGCTGTCTGGAAGAATTTACTCTCAATCCAAAGGAGGCAGTGGAAGTTGATGAATTCAACTTATTGATTGGATAAACGTCAGTTCCAGGGGTTGTTCTTAATTTAATTAGACAACAAACAGTTAGAGCAGTGGCTGAATTGGCCCAAGAAGAAACATCTGAATTCAACCATGTATAAGCAGTGTTATTTTTTGCGTTATTACCAGCCATGCTCCAAACGTCCGTACCGCTAATTCCATTCCAACAAAGTGTAGATCTTTCATCCACTGCAAACTGTAGACCGTTGGTTACGATAGGTCCAATATTTCTGTTGATAATCATTCTGTCCGTTCCGGCCGAAGCCATGAAATAATCGATAGCCGCAGCATCTGTGGTCAAACTTTGTCCCGAAATTCTAGATGCCAAAGACTGTAGATCCGCTCCTCCCCCGACCTGGTAGATAGAAGGTCCATCAGACGATTTATTCAGATATATTGTGTAGGCAGTTGCTCCCGGAGGATCGATACCATTGTACCAACCATTATTGGGAGGTCCTTTAGGGACATCCCCAGTTCCAATGTAAAAATTTCCCTTCCTTAAAGCAAGAGCTTCTGTTGTTGAACTATTGTATTTGATTATATTTGGCATCGACAATTAATTTTTTTTGAATTTGTTTGGAAAAATCATTCTCCACTCGTGTCCCCTTGGAACATCGGAGGTTTTAACCCCAAATATTTTTTCTTCTGGACAGGGATCTTTCCCATTGATGGTAAACCCGTTGTTACAGGCCCAAGTTTCTAGACTTCGATTGATTCCCTGTCCCACCGACCAGGGAAATCTCATACCTCTGGGATTATCTATCGATTGAATTTTGCCCCCTTGAACAGTCAAGGTAATTTTAGCACGATTTCGGATAGATTCCAAAATCACAATTTTTTCTCTAGACCACGATTCGTAAACGGTCAAATGCCTCATATATTGAAGTTGAATTTTGAATATATATCTTGAAATTTTCTTTTATGTATGAAACACCTACAAAATTTTAAACTCTTTCAAGAATCAGATTACGATTGGGCCAGAGACGCAGAGGGGAAAGAATATGTCGATCTTCCCAATCATTACAAGGATTATTTGAACAAACGCGTAAAAGGATCCTGGACCATGAATCCGAAAACAAAACTTATAGATGTGGATGGGGACTTTGATTGCTCTTTTGAAATGCGGGCGGCGATGGAAAGCGGTATTCAGTTTGGAAAAATATCGGGTAATTTTTCCGCCTATGGTAATCGATTTGAAGATTTTACAGGATTTCCAAAATTCGTGAAAAAAGAATTTGATGTGGGCGATAATCCCATAAAAAATTACGAAGGAGCCCCTTTCTCGGTTGGGCGACGCTTCAAATCTGATTTGATAGATAAGAGGGGCAGGGAGTGGAACGCAAAGGAAATACTCCATGAATCAACGACGGCATTAGGGCTCCTTAAAGATGCACTTTTAACCTCACCCTTCCTAAATGCTGATTGTTGGAATAAATTATTTGAGATTTACCCAGGCGAAGGAGTGGCCCTAATTGGGCCTGTTTGGGAGGACCCGGATTTCGCACACATCAGAGATAAAGTGAAATTACCGCCAGGGTTCGAAGATGAATTGAACCTTATTTCAGGTTTTTCTGATTTGGGGATATTCTAAAAAAAATCAGATGCTTTGAAAATGCATGAAATTATGAATTTCAAGACATTCGAATCCGAAGAGATTGAAGATTTAATTTCCGGGTTTGAGGATTTGGGAATTAATCAGCCATTAGAATCTTGGGTTCTAGACATGGAGTCGTCGTGTGGAGATGACTCGGCTAGATTCTTATTTGTTTGTATAGCACACTCCAAATCAGAGGCAGCAGGTTTAATTTTCAATTATTATGACGAAGATTTAATTGATGGATACATTGATGAAGAGGAGAGAGAAGAAATTTTTCAATCTATCCAAAATGGATCCTTTAGTTTTCAAGAAGCAATTGAACTTATGAACAAAGAAGACGATTCTGGGGAAGTTTCTGATTCTTTTCAATTTGAGATTAAAGGGGTTTATGTATTGGGTAGAAATACATCTTCAAAAAAACAGGGAATCTATCGTATTGAACTTTATAGAAATACCATGAGTTTAGATGGAATACTTGATAATGTAAAAAAAGTTGATCAAGAATTAATGGGTCTAGTAGGTAAAAATCTTGATTCAATTGAATCTTACGAACAAAAAAATTAAAATATGCCTTTACTTAAATTTGTACAATTTATCCAGGAGTCCAACCAAGAAACACCACCACACAAAAAAAGAACCCAAAGGATGCCTAAATCTGAAGCATATTGGAGGAATATCGTGGGAAGTGATGCCTATCTAAATGGGGTGGTGGATTCAATTTTCAAAAGACAAAGGGGATTTGCAACAGATCGCCAACTTCAGGTTTTAACCCGAAAAGAAAGGGGAGATACAACACCTTATCATTCTAAAAATTAAATAAACCAAGGAGATGGGATTTGGATTGGTTTTAGAAATTCTCAAGGGCGGAATTGATGTGCTGATGAAAAGCAAAAAACTCCGGGCAGAAGAAAGAGAAACTTTATCCAATATTTTATCGGATGTATCTCAAATTTTGAATTCTACCGTTGAGAAATTCAAACAAAACGAATTCCCGCATTCTCATTGCCAAACCCTACAGATTTTGGCCCAAAATTTACAGTCAAGTTTAAAATCACATTTGGATCCAGATCAAACTTCAATGCTGATGAACGCCTTAGAAGATGCTGTTTTAGTGGAAAGAGATTTTGCTCTTAGACACGACCCCAAAACTATTCAAACTTTAGAAATTGCGGCGGGGACTTTTGCAGCCTGGTCTTTATTGGTGAAAAGGTGAAATCGAGAAACTAAAAAATTTTTAAAGGTATAAGTTTTTAAAAAGATAAATGTCAAAATCAAATAAAATTCCATTTTCTTACGAAAATTCAGAATCCTCCTTTTGGTTGATAGATTCAGCCGGAAATAAAATTTTAAGGGATCCCAAGAAAGAAAATGAAGAATTGGGGGGTTTCGACTGGGGAAAATATTCTTTTGGTGGACTTGGATTTGACGACTTGAATCACATGTATTGGGAAAATAACGACTTTTATGTACACGAATCGAATGGATGTGATTATGAAAGGTTGGGATGTGTGATAGAACAAGGAGATGTCGTAGTAGATATTGGGGGGAACATTGGAATTTTTGCAAGGAGAGCACTCCAAAGGGGTGCGAGTAAAATTTTTGCATTCGAACCTTCATCTAGAATTTTCTCTTGCTTATTGGACAACACCCCAAGATCTCAAGTTGAATGTCACCGAATAGCGGTAGCAGGATTCGAAGGAACGACGGAACTAAAATTTGATTCTTTAACGGGAATTGGCGGTTCTAGTATAGTTCAGGAGATAAACCACAATCAGGCTGGTTCTGAGAATGTTGTTTGCATGACATTAAATCGATTGTTTGAAATTGGCGTTTTACCAGAACAAATCGATTTTATGAAGATAGATTGTGAAGGAGCCGAAAAACAAATTATTGACAATTTGAGTGACGATAACTTGAACAAAATAAAAAAATTAGCCATGGAATTTCATACTTTTTTACTAGGGGATGAAGCCAGAAACCAAATCGTTGAAAGGTTTGCTAATTCGGGGTTCTCTCATTTTACCCTTTTCCATGCAAGCGGAGCTGAGGTAACTTTGAATTTTTGGAGAACATAAAAAATTTACAAAAAATTTTTTAGATAATTTTTATAAATGAAGAAACTTTCATATTTTTACCTGGTAAAAAATAACCATGAAAACATTAACCCACTCCGAAGTTGAAGTCATTGCTCCAGCAGTTTTCTCCACTACCAGATCACCCAAAGTCACAGATCGTTATTCATTTGTGCCCACCATCGAAATTTTGGACAAATTTTTGTCCGAGGGGTGGCAAATAACTCACGCATCTCAGAGAGGTAGAGATTTGCACGGTAAACACTTTTTACGCATGAGGCTGGACTCGCTCCCACAGGTAGGAGATTGTTTACCAGAATTGCTGGTATCTAATTCACACGATGGTAGCACTCCGTTTAATTTAAGCACTGGTTTGCATCGTTTGATTTGTGCTAATGGATTAACTGTGCCGACAGCTTTATCTCACACCTTCAAATTAAGACACATTAACTTTAGTGCAGACCAGGTTCGGGAAATCACGGACGATTCTGCCTCTAAGCTGCCATTTATTTCAGAGAAGGTAAGAAGAATGGCTGAGAAGTCTTTGACTTGGCAAGAACAGTGTTCATATGTGGAAGCAGCTAAAATCATTCGCTGGGGCAAGGAAAATCCCCCCATCATCAACCACCAACAAATTCTAAACCCTCGACGCCAAGAGGATGCAGAATCCACTCTGTGGAACACGTTTAATTTGGTGCAAGAAAAGTTTGTTGGGGGAGCTTCTGAACTTATAAACTCCGGCGGTAAGAACCGGAAGATCACGGGTTTAAAAAATTTCCAAAGAGTTAATACCATTAATACTGAACTTTGGGAATTGGCCGAAAATATGCTTTAAGAATTTTAAAGTAAAATGGAAACACACAAATATGCCATTGAAGAATTTTCTAATTTGGGATTTACCAAAAAATCGTCCATTGAACTTCAGATAGAATTAGGAGTTAGTGATTTAGTTTTTGAGAAAAACAATTTTGTTTACTTTTCAAAAACGATCACCTGTGATTTAGAAGAGAAGAAAATTTTAAACTGTTTGAAGGCCCATGGTATACTTTGGGATATGTACAAATTATCAGCCAATGGCTCAGGGGAAGTTTTTAATTCGACCTCCTGCACGATCGAGAGCTTAGATGAACTTTCTTCTTGGATTATGAAACAAATTTTGTTTGATTTATTCAAAAAGCCCACAGAACAATTGTATTTTATTATTAAAGAAAAAAACGGGGATATTGATGCAATAATTAAAAGGACTTTCGTGACCCAATTAAAAAACTGAGCTGGTCCAAACACCGAAAGATTGGTCCTCGATCAAACCGAAAGTCATTCGATATATAAGGGATGAAATTTATCATTCCTTTTTTTAAATTTTCTTTATTTGAGTCGGACGAATCAAAAATCTCATTTCAGTTTGACGAGTTATCCCCTGATATTCAGAAGAAAGTTTTGAATCATTACAGAGAAACTTATGAGGAAAATATTTCTGACTGGTGGTACGAGGATGTGATAGAAAATTTCGAATCGGAATTGAAGAATTTGGGTTTAGAGGATATCGAATGTAATTTTACTGGATTTTGGTCACAGGGGGATGGTGCCTCTTTTACCGCAAAAGTGAGAGACGTTGAAAAGTTTTTAAGAGATGCGATAAGATTGAAACCTGGAAAGTGGTTCGATTACGAAAAAGAAGAAAAAGAAGAAGACGAAATTGACGCTTTGATTTCAGGATTTGAAGAGCTAGGAATCAATTCTAAAATTATACCACTAACGCCTGATGATTTTTGGATAAATATCAAAAGAGATTCTTCTCGTTATTATCACGAAAACACAATCAGTGCCGATTTAGATGTGGACGAGCCTGTAGAAGAAAGAGATCTAGATGCATCACAGCAAAAAGAGTTCAACGCATGGTTGGAATCCCTGAAGAATTCAATTACTGAATGGGCCAGGAAAAAATCTAGAGAACTGTATTCTGAACTCCAGAATGAGTATGAGTCAATGACTTCAGACGAGGCGATTCAAGAATGGATTGATTCTATGGGTTATGAATTTACTCGGGATGGGGAAAGAATAAGATAGGGAAACAATGTGTTGGATTCTGACTACAAATTAAAATTAAAGTATTCATGAACAAAATTTTAGAATCTAGGGACCTAACCCAGCTTATCCAAGACTTTCGGAACTCGGCAGGTTCATTTGATTCCTTTCTTATCGGCATGAATCAAAGGGAAAAAATTTTGTTTCGGGGATGGCTGCACTCTTTAAGGGAAAAGGCACATTCTCCTTTGTTAGGCGAGAATCTGATCCTCTCTTGACTTAAAAAAATTAGTTCATGTTAGTCAAATTTTTTTGTAACACCGATAACAAGAAGAACTACTGGGAAATTAAATCTAAAATTAATTTCAATAGGGCTGCGATTATCAGAGAGCGAGTTCGGGATCTAAAAGATGATTTTTATGTTGAATTTGTAATTCTTTCCCACGGTAGAACTCTATATCGAGATTTAAAACAATCTAATTTGTGTAAAATTTTAATTCTCCGAAGTGGATTAGAATCAGATGACGATTAAATTCAAAAGGGTTTCATTCACCGATGGCTAAGATTTCAATTGTAACTAGTTTTTTTTCGGAAACTATAGAAATGGTTGAAAGACTGTATGTGAACGTTAAAAAATGTAATGTAAATTGGGAGTGGATAGTAACCAATGATTTTTCTAATAATTCTGATTTAGAGGATAAACTTACTCGAATCTCCAACCAAGATGTCAGAGTTAGAAAAATAACCCAAAAAACAAAGTTAGAAATTTTTAGAAATCCCTCATTATATTCCGAGGGAGATTTTATTTTTGTAATTGACGGCGATGATGTATTTAATCCCGTCTATTTGGAACATGCTTTGGTTTGGTTTAAAAGGTTTCCAGAAGTTATTTGCATAATTTCTGGGTGTAGATGGGTATCAGATACCGGACATGTGTTGAAATATCATATAGATTCTCCGTTTGAAACCCCGCACGAAAAAGCAGGGGGTTTCTCCCTTTGTCCCAACTATACGGGAAGAATTTGGAGAAACACACATCAGATTGATTGGACTGAAATTTTCAAAATCCCAGAGAATATCATCAGAATGAGCGATCACTTCATCGTTGAGTATTTGTCTACTAAAGGAGACATTCTACATTTACCTAGAATTTATATTGATTATGAAGTAAAAAAAAATTCCAACTCCAGAATTGATAGAACTAAAGAAGAACTTCATATAATTGAAACGACTTACCAAGAATTTTGGGATTGGAGACGAGCACAAAAACCCCAATTCTCTAGGTTTCCTTATTTTTTTAGCGGGGAAACGGAATTTCAAAGGGAGCTTCAACCTTTCTTGAAAATATCTTGGGACATCACGAAGGGGGTAATGGGGGTAATCGGGTTTTCCCGAATTCCTGCCAAAAGAAAAATGTTATCCCAACTTTATCCAGAATTTACTCTTTTATTTGATCCGTCTCCCCATGATTCTGAAAACATTGACTTTTATGTTTTGTGTGATATCGATAAAATGGAATATGAAATTCCCATTAAAAAATGGTTCACCCATTTCGAAGGAGAAGATAAAAAAGAAATTATTTTTTCTTTTTTAAGAAAATATTCGAATCTTTATTGGACGAATACAGAGGGAAACTTTTGGGTCGAAAGAATCTAACACCAGTACTCAAAGATAATTTTATGGCCAAAAAAATAAATTTAGAAAGCAGAACCAATTCTAAAAATTCGAGTTTATCCTGTAGACAGTGCGGAACTTTGGTAAAAAATGTCGATTCTGGGTTGGCTTCGTGTTTGTGTTGGAGATGTGTATGTAAAATAGCAGATCCCAATGTTGTTATCATGTCCGATCTAACACAAGAGGAATTTTCAAATTTCTTTAAAAACAAATAAATGGAAGATTCAAGGTCACAACATCTGAAGGCTAACTATAATCAAGAGGTTCTGGGAACTGCTAGGAAGGTCTACCTGAAACTTCAAGAGTGCGTCAGAGATTTAAATGAAGCTAAAATCAGAGACGAAGAAAAGAACGCAATCAGATTGCACATGATTGGAATGATAACGGCCAACCGGCCCAAGTCCTAATTTTTAGACATGAAAAAAATTGATTCATGGAAAAGAAAATTCTTGGCTTGGCGGGAAAAAAACCGGCTCAGTCCATTAGACAGAAAAGATTTTAGAACAACAAGACAACTTCAAATACAAGCCAAAAAAATACAAATGGCCAAAGATCTTTCAACTGGACATAATTTAGAAGAATTCGATTTACATCCAGAAGATTTTCGGAAGGTGATGATGATATTAAGAGGTAAAATGATTTCTTGGTTTGAACTGGAAAAAATGTTCAGAAAATATCGATAGACACACAGATTTAATTTTTTATCCTCGTCTTTAATTATTACTTTAGCAAAAAAAAATTATCCATATGAAAGAGATCAAAGTTCAAGATAAATACCGGACCAATCATTTGAGCCATCGACCCGGTGGATCTGTGGTTAAACTTTTCTGCCAAGACGGGATGGTTTATATTTACGACAACATCAAAAGCCCCACCAATTATATCTCGAAGGTGGAATTTAAGGATAAGATCGTTCAGATCGAAGTAGATGGAAAACAGGTGTGGGCCAGTTCTGAACCAGGGGTGAAATATTGGGAAAGAGAATCAATTTGAAAAATGAAAACAACTTTAAAATATATTTTATGACACACTGGCAAAAAATGATGAGAAAATTGACCTCGGCTGGAGCTCTCGCTTTCGTAGTTTTATTTTTTCTGGGTATTTTCGTGGTAAGCCCCCTTTTTCTTTTGATTGGGTTAGATTTGCTCGAATTCAATGTTGATTACTCCTTGAAAAATTTCCTAGGAGCGATTTTGATTATTATTGTGATGCGAGTTCCAACCCAAAAATCTAATGGTAAATAAAATCATTATCGGGATATATAATTCAAAAAATATCCTAAATGAATCTCATCAAAAATTTTAAATTTTATTCTAAACTTCTATCATTGAACGAGTCATACACTCCGATGGAGTTAAGGAAATTTAGAAATGAACTCCAAAAATTTTGTCAAGAAAATGGAGGTGATTTCGAAGAAGCCTGTAAAATTATAAATATCCCATCTAGAGATTCATCGGGGTTATCAAAAGAACAAGAAGACGCGTTAGACAAAGCTACTAACAATGCATGGAATTTTGATGGTGGAAAAATTAATATTGAAAATTATTTTTCTTTGGATGGTAACTACACAAGTCAAAAGGAAGCTTTGAAAGTGTTATTCCCGGATGGAAAATTGATTCCGCAAATCACATTCGGGGTGGCAAAAGGAAGATTTATTATTGATAATTACCCAATAGTTTCTTTAGATAGGTTTCCGACAGAGATAAACGGTCGCTTTGAAATCATTGGAAATAGCTCATCTCTCGATTCTCTTGTTGGTTCTCCCAGGATAGTTAGGGGAAATTATAAAATACAGGGATCAAGAATTACAAATTTAGAAGGCTGCCCCGATTTGATAACAGGAGACTTTGAACTATCCAATCATAGAAGTCTTGTTTCCCTAAAAGGATCTGAAAATTGCGATGTTCAGGGTTACAATTTTGACATCTCTGGCTGTGGTTTGACAACTTTAAATGATGGACCTAAATCTTGCAATTCAACGATATTTAATTGTGAGGCAAATAATTTGAAAACATTGGAAGGGGCTCCAGCTGCAGGCAAATCTAGCGGGTATCGAGTTAAATGTAACCGAAATGAAGAATTATATTCATTGGAAGGATTACCCCTGGATAAAAAATGTTATGTTGAAGCGAAAGGTTGTCTTTTCCCCCAAAGTGTTTTGCAAAAAGTTTATGGTGATGCCATTAAATTCAATTCCTGGACGGCAGCTTATTTTTATATGGTAACGGACAAAATGTTTTCAAAAGGATGGTCCAAAGCCCAAAAGGATCCCATTCGAAAGGAGATTTCTGCAGAAAAAATTAAATCTAAATCTTTTGCTTTATCTTCAATTTGGAAAGATCCAATTATGCAACACCCAACGGTACAAAAATTTATGAAAAAAATACAACTTACGGATGAAGAGATAAGTGATACCGAAATGATGTCAGACTTTGAAGATCTCGGTATTTATTGAAAAATTCTAAACAAAATTCCGCTTACCGCTTTCAAATTCCCAATTTATCATGTTAAATTGCCACCATGATCTGTTGGAATCCAAACGTATCTACCAAATGGGGGAATCTTTTTTTCAAAGGCCTGTGAGAAATCTGAACACAAAAACCAAAAAACTTTATTTTTGTATCGATTAATCCTAAATTGGCTGGGAGAGGGAAATTTTGCCAGACCATCGGTCATGAAAATAAAAGCGCTGGGTTCAATTTTATTTTTTTCACACCAGGCAAAAGGAGCAGAAAGTGATTTACCACCCGTGGTAGTAAATCCTTCAAAATTAATTTTTTGTCCTTTTTTTATTCTTGCAACTCCTCCTTTTCCGTTTACGCCAACATCGTCTGAACAATAAAGAATAATCATTTCGTCAAAGTCTGCCATTTGTGAAAGATGATAACATTCGTTTAAAAAAACTTTTGCGGATCCTTGGGAAATTACACAATGTCCATTTTTGCAAATAGGACAGAGAGCTGTGTCAATAGCAACCACTAAAATTTTGAGTGTATCATTCTCTTGTTTTCGTGTCCCCCAAAGAATATCTCCCCTTCCTAAATGACGCCTGTTAGGAAGAATATCCTCCTCTTTATTTTTTTCACTATCGAAGAATTTTTTTAATTCTTTTTTCCAATTAACCCTAGGTTTTTCTCTCAGTAATTCTTTTATTAATTCCTTAGCCCTTTGACTCAAACCAACAATCCCTTGGCTCACGGCAGAATTCGATAAATTTTCCCATTTTTTAGAAACATCAAAAGTTTTACCGGCATCTCCTAGAGCTTGTTTTGTTGATAACTGTTCTTGATTATCATTTTTAAATACATCTTTTAATATAGGAGATAAATCTCTTTCTTGCGCAACTTTTGGACCTGAAGAGGGGTCAGATTTTTCTAAAGAATCTGGATCGATATTTTCTAATCCCTTTAAGTCTGTTATCGGATCTCCTCCAGTAAGTCCAACTTTTTGTTTTGGAGAAGATTTAGTTGGATCTAATTCTGGGTTAACGATAATTATATCTCCCAAATTTACCGTAATCATCTAAGCGAAATTTCCATCCCTGTCTATAGGAATATTAGCATATCTCCCAAAAGGAGGTAGATTATAAGTGTCTGCCGTGCAAATAAACCAAAAAACCTTTTTTTGATATTTAGAAATACCAAAACTTGAAACAGATGGGT
>Ga0172373_10009335_pt1 | contig 12216 bp, 11 predicted proteins | sample Lak10m_2_FD_114546 | JGI IMG/M metagenome (GOLD analysis project Ga0172373, IMG submission 114546) | Freshwater microbial communities from Kabuno Bay, South-Kivu, Congo - kab_092012_10m | ecosystem: Environmental > Aquatic > Freshwater > Lake | place: Democratic Republic of the Congo... | reverse complement strand
AGGCCCTCGTCCAGTACATCGTCGCCAGAATCCTTCCCGCTGACCGTGGGAAACGACCATCGCCACCCCAGTTGGCTCTGCCAACATTCGCTGGCGACTGTGGCTAACAGAGGAAAATAGGTTGATCGCGCTGGTCATTGCGGGCTTTGCCATGACCCCGGACGAAACCGCCAGACCGGCCGTCAGCGCCGGTCCGTCGGCAAGTACCGAGGTGGTGGCGACAACCAGTCCGGCTGTCGGTGCGGGCCCGCTCGCCACTGCCGATCCAGGTCAGCGGGTGAAGAGCGAGAGCTTCACCGCGCCCCCGCAGCTTGCGCGCTGCATCGCCCACAACATCAACCGCAAGATGCCGCACCTGAGCGTACGCCAGCGCGCCGATGCGACGACGGACGACCGCATCCTGCTGGTGCTGTCGACGCCCGGCGCGGAAACATTCGGCGTGATCCGGGTCGAGCCGGATCCTTCCGGCTCCAGGCTCACCACCTGGCTTGCCGGGCGTAGCCTGGCGGCATCGCCGGAGGCCGTGGCGCAGCGGCTGGTGGCGGGCTGCTGACCCGCCATGCGCGGTTAGCGGGACATCCGGTTTCCTGTGGGGCATCGACGGTCGATGCCGTTGCCCCCGATCGGCGCCTAGCCGATCAATTGCAAGCGCTTCTCCAGGCGCGCGACATCGTCGCGCATGCGGTCGACGTCGGCGGAAAAGGCATTGAGGTCGGCTTTCTTTGCCACCAGCGGTTGTTCCTCGGTGAAGTACTCGGCGAGGTTGGCGGCAAAATTCTGCGCCGCCTGCTGCTGCCAGGCGACGAACTCCTTGCCGCCCCTGACGATGCGGTGGGCGGCGACGTCGCCGACCAGGCGCGAGAGGTCTTCCTCGGCGTCCCAGCGCAGGTTGCGGATGACGAAGCCGAGCGACTGGGCGAACTCGGCCGAGCCTTCGATGCGCGCCGCGCGCATCACCGCATCCTTGCCCTGCAGGGCAAGGAGCGGCGTGGTCGCGGGCAGGGCGATGGTGACTTCCAGCGTGGCGTCGGCCGGCGGTGCGGCAATGCTGCCGTCGGGCGTGACGACGAAGGCGGCCTCGAAGGGCGGCAGCTTGATCTGCGCCGCGTGGCCGGCAAAGGGGATCAGCTTTTCGCGGGCCCAGGCGGCCTGGCCCAGCAGGTGGTTGATGGCAGCCTGGATCGGTGGCGGCAGTGGCAGCATGGGGCGCGCGGCTTACTGGACTTGCTGGATGCCGGAGATGGTCCAGCCGCGGCTGCCATCGACCGGCTTGGCCAGGTGCCAGACCTCGGCGAAGGCGGCAGGCGCGGCCTCATCCTCGCGCAGGGTGCCGTGGAAACGCACGCTGGCAACGTGATTGTCGCCCTCGGTGACCACCTCCAGCACGTCGGCGTCAAGTTGTTGCACGTCGGTTTCCTGGGTCTTGCCGGCACGTTCGCGGAACTGCATTTCGATTTCGCCGTAGAGCTCGGGGCTGACGAACTGGCGGATGTCGGCCATGTCGCCGCGATCGTTGGCGGCCTGCAGGCGGATGAAGTTGAGCTTGGCCTGGCGCAGGAAGCCGGGGACATCGAAATCGGCCGGGATGTTGCCCGTTGCGGCGCTTGCCGCTGAAATCGCCGTGCCGCCAGCGCCGACTTCTGGCGCCGCCTCGAATTGCGCAGCGGCCGGCGTGAAGCGCGCGGCGCCGGTACCTGGCGCGGCGCCCGAATACTGCATGGCCGGCTGCGGCTCGCGCTTTTTCAGCAGCAGGCGCAGCACGAAGACGGCGGCGACCACCAGCAGGGCCAGCATCAGGAAGCTGGCGGCGGCTTCGCCGAGGCCGAAGTGTGAAAGCAGGGCGGCGATGCCAAGGCCGGCGGCCAGCCCGGCCAGCGGGCCGAGGAAGCGGCCCATGCCGGGTTTGGGCGGCGTGGCGCCGGGGGCGGCGGCAGGCGCGGCCGGTGCCGGCGCGGGCTTGGCGGCCTGGCTGGGTGCGGCAGGTGCCGGCGCCGAGCGCTGCATGCCGAAGGACTTGCCGCCGCCAAGGCGACGCGCTTCGGCATCCGGAACGCCGAGGCCGAATCCGAGGAGGGCGACAAACATGGCAAGGAAGAGGTTTTTCATCGTGGTGGCTCCATTAGAACTTGTAGCCGCGGTGCAGGGCAACCACCCCGGCGGCCAGGTTGAAGACGTCGACCCGTTCCAGCCCGGCCTGTTCCAGCATGGCCTTGAGCGTGGACTGGTCGGGATGCATGCGGATCGATTCGGCGAGGTAGCGATAGGAGTCGGCATCGCCGGCAATCCTGCTTCCCAGCCAGGGCAGTACGTGAAAGGAATAGGTGTCGTAGGCCTTTTCCAGCGGTTTCCAGACTTTCGAGAATTCCAGCACCAGCAGGCGCCCGCCCGGGCGAAGCACGCGGTGCATTTCGGCCAGGGCCTGCTCCTTGTGCGTCATGTTGCGCAGGCCGAAGGCCACCGTGACGATGTCGAAGTGCCCGTCGGGAAAGGGCAGCTTCTCGGCGTCACATTGGGCGGTGGGGGCAATCACGCCTTCGTCGAGCAGGCGGTCGCGGCCCACGGTGAGCATGGCGTTGTTGATGTCGGTGAGCCAGACCTGGCCCGACGATCCCACGCGTTTGGCGAAGGCCGAGGACAGATCGGCGGTGCCGCCGGCGACGTCGAGCACGCGTTCGCCGGGCCGCGGCGCGGCGATCTCGATGGCGAACTTCTTCCACAGGCGGTGCAGACCGGCCGACATCAGGTCGTTCATCAGGTCGTACTTGCCGGCGACGGACGAGAACACGCCGGCAACCCGGCGCGCCTTTTCCTGTTCTTCGACGGTCTCGAACCCGAAGTGTGTCTGACTCATGGGTGCCTGGGCCCTAATGCTTGCCGCAGCCGCCGCCGGACTTTGGCGGCAGGGTGGTCGAGTCTATGTCGCGGCTGGCCCCGGCGGTTTCAAGCCGGGCCAGGTAGTCGGCCCACAGCGCCTGGTGATTGGCGCCGAGGTCGTAAAGCAGGTCCCAGGAATAGATGCCGGTATCGTGACCGTCGGAAAACGTCGGTTTGACGGCATAGTTGCCGACGCCTTCGAGGTCGGTGATCTCGACGTTGCGCTTGCCGGTCTGCAGGGTTTCCTGGCCCGGGCCGTGGCCGCGCACTTCGGCCGAGGGGCTGTAGACGCGCAGGAATTCCGCCGGCAGCTGGTAGCGGGTGCCGTCTTCGAAGCCGAGTTCGAGCATGCGCGACTTCTTGTGCAGCGTGATCTCGGTGGGAATCGGGGTCTTGCGATCGAGGCCTGACATGGTTCGCATCCTTGAAACGGGCCGCTATCATAGCGCAGACGGTCTGCCGGGACGATGTCACGGAACCGTCATCAAGCTGCAATACACTCGTGGCTGTTTCCAGTTCCGCAACGCCCATGTCCGCACGCATCCTGGTGGTTGAAGACGAGCCCGCGATCCAGTCGCTGATCGAGGTCAATCTGCTGCGCGCCGGCCACCAGGTGACCCTGGCGGCGGACGCCGAAGCCGCCCGCGCCGCGCTGAACGAGGCCTTGCCCGACCTGCTCCTGCTCGACTGGATGCTGCCCGGCATGAGCGGCATCGACCTTGCCCGCCGCCTGCGGTCCGACCCGCGCACCCGCGGCCTGCCGATCATCATGCTCACCGCGCGCGCCGAGGAGCGCGACAAGATCGAGGGCCTTGAGATCGGCGCCGACGACTACGTCACCAAGCCCTTCAGTCCGCGCGAGCTGATGGCGCGCATCAAGGCCGTGCTGCGCCGCAACGCGCCCCAGGCCACGGATGACGCGGTCGAGCTCGGCGGTCTGCGGCTCGACCCGGCGAGCCACCGCGTCGCTGCCGGCGACGTTGATGTCGTCCTCGGTCCCACCGAGTTCCGCTTGCTGCACTACCTGATGACCCACCCCGAACGCGTGCACTCGCGCTCCCATCTGCTTGATCGCGTCTGGGGTGACCACGTCTTCGTCGAGGAGCGCACCGTCGACGTGCATGTCCGCCGCCTGCGCGCCGCGCTCGAACCGGCTGCCCGCGACGGCCTGATCCAGACGGTGCGCGGCAGCGGCTATCGGTTCTCGATCCAGTGAAACCGGTTGCCGGCGAGCTGCTGACCGCGCTCGCGCTGTCCCTGCTGGCGGCGGTGACCGGCTGGTTCCTCGGCCGGGAACGCGGCGCCTGGTTCCTCGCCCTCAGCGTCGTCGTGCTCTATCTGCTGCGCCAGCTGTGGTGCGTGCTGCGCCTGCTGCACTGGGCGGGACGGCCGCTTGGCACACCGACGCCGAGCGCCAGCGGGGCCTGGGGTGCGGTGTTCGAAGCCCTGCACCGGCGCGCACGCCTGTCCAGTGCCGAGCGCGAACAGGCCACCCAGGAGCTGGCGCGCTTCCGCCGCGCCGCCGAAGCGCTGCCGGACGGCGTGGTGATCCTCGACGGCCATCGCGCCATCGAATGGCTGAACCTGCAGGCCGAGATCTGCCTCGGCCTCAAGGCCTCCACCGACACCGGCAGCCGCATCACCCACCTGCTGCGCGAACCCGAATTCGTCGCCTTCCTCGACAGCGGCGATCACCGCGGCATCCCGCTGGAGCTGCAGACGCGGCGCAATCCCGGCCGCTGCCTGCAGGTCCAGGCCGCGCCCTTCGCTGCCGGCCGTACCCTGCTGCTGGTGCGTGACGTCACCCAGCTGCAGAAGCTGGCGACCATGCGCCGCGATTTCGTCGCCAATGTCTCGCACGAACTGAAAACGCCGCTGACGGTGACCCTGGGCTTCATCGAGACGGCGCAGGATGCCCTGGCCGACACGCCGCCCGAGACCGTGGCCGGCTTTCTGCGCACCGCCGGCGAGCAGGCGCGACGCATGCAGCAGCTGATCGACGACCTGCTGACGCTGTCGGCGCTGGAAACCGACGCACCGCCGCCGCTGGAAGATCGTGTCGCGCTGAGGCCCCTGCTGGAAGAGATCCGCGCCGAGATCGAGGCCCTGTCCGCCGGCCGGCATCGCATCAGCATCGTCTGTGACGGGCCTGGCTGCCTGCTCGGCAGCTCACGCGAGCTGCGTTCCGCCTTTGGCAACCTTGCCGGCAACGCCGTGCGTTACTCGCCGGGCGGCGGCGACATCGTGCTGCGCTGGGAGCCCGCCGGCGAGGGCGGGGCACGCTTCGCCGTCAGTGACAACGGCATCGGCATTGCCGCCGAGCACCTGCCGCGCCTGACCGAGCGCTTTTATCGTGTGGACCGCGGCCGATCCCGCGAGGCCGGCGGCACCGGCCTCGGGCTGGCCATCGTCAAGCATGTGCTGGAGCGCCACCAGGCGGCGCTGCAGATAGAAAGCTACCCGGGGCAGGGCTCGACCTTCAGCGCGGTGTTCCCGGCGCACCGGGTTCAGTCGTAGAAGTTGCAGCGCTCGAATTCGATGCCGCGGTCGAGCACGCGGAACAGCTTGCGCTTCTCGATCTTTTGGTCGGCCTGAACCTCGACCTCGCGGTCGAGCCGGAAGGTGCCGGCCGACAGGACGAGGGTCGCGGATTCCTTCAGTGCCGGAATCGCCGGCAGCACGAAACCCTGGCTCCAGGGCGTGGTCTTGCCGGCGCCCTCGACGACGCGCACCGCCGCCGGGCGCGGCTCGCCGGGGAACAGCTGGAGGCCGGCGACCAGCGTATCGTCGCCCTCGCGCAGGACCCAGCGGACGTTGCCGACAACGTAGTAATGGCCGTCGCCGATCCTGGTGGCGACCACTTGGCCCGGGCCGATGCGCGCGCCCTCCTTGAGCGGCCGCCGCACGCGCAGACCCGAGGTGGATTCGTCCACCACCGTCCAGCTCTCGATGTGTTCGGTCTGGTTGTCGGCCGAGGCGCGGCGCTGGCTGTGGTTGCCGAAGGTCTCGAACTCCTCGCGCTCCTGGCGCAGGGTGGAGTCGGAGCGTGCCGGCGAGCGGAAGGGAATGCGTCCCGAGAGTTCGAAGTGCGCGTTTTCCAGGCCGGGGATCAGGCTGCAGGGCTCATTGGCCGGCTGGCGCTCGTGGCGTCGCGTCGCCCCGCCCCGGCACCAGCGTTGCAAGGCGCGCTGCAGCAGCAGGGTGGCGGCCGGCTGGGTGACGTCGTCACCGAGTTGCAGCTCGGCAGGTGCCCGGCCCTGTTCCAGCAGGGTGATGCGGGCTACGATGCTGCGGCGCAGCTCGGTGGTTTCCAGCCAGCGGCCGCCCTCGGCCTGACGCGGCAGGTAGCTCGGCGGCCGCTCGGATTCGAAATCGACCCACAGCGGCACGGCGCGCTGGCGCAGGTCGTCCGGCGGCGCATGCAGCAGCGACAGCTTGGCGCCCCAGCGCCGCGCCCAGCGCGCCACCCAGGCAAGGTGCCGGGTGGGCAGCTCATAGATGTTGGCGGTGGCGAGCAGGCAGCATTCCGCATAGGCGGCCAGCGCGCAGGTGTGCGAGCTGCCATGCTGCACCTGGTCGTTCACCGACCGGTTGGCGATGCCGAGGATCTCGGTAACCAGCAGCAGGCGGTTGAGCTTTTCCCAGTACAGCGGGCCGGGCAGCTGGCTGCCGCGCGCGAGGTCGATCTGCCAGTCGGCGAACACCGTCACCGCGCGCTGCGCGGCGAGGGCCGCCTGTGCCGCCAGGGCCTGGTCGCCGCTGCAATGCTCGCGGCGCTTTTCGAGTTCGGCGCGCGTCGCCGTGACGCCGCCGCAGGCTTCGTCGAAGCAGCGCAGGTAGCCCAGCGCCAGGTCCTGCCAGAGATTGAGGCTGGAGCCCAGCGCCGCCTGTTCATGCGGGGCCAGCGGCACCGGCTTGCCGGCGAATTTCTTTGCCGCATCGTCCTGGACATCCAGCAGGGGCGGACGCAGCACTTCGAGGATGGCAAAGCGCTCGGCGGTCGGCAGCGTGTAGCGATGCAGGAGGTTGAGCTGGCGCAACAGCTGGGACTGCGCCTGCACGGCATTGGCGAGTGGTACCGTTGCCAGCCAGTCGCGGCAGGCGGCCGCGGTGGTGAAGGCCGGGGGCTGCTCGGTGCCGGTGGGGGGGAGTTCGAAGTTCATGGGGTGTCGGTCATCTTCGAAAGTTCGGATTCGATGGCGCGCCCGAGGTCGGCGCCGGGGTCGATGGCATGGGGCGGCGCCTCGCGGCGTCGCGCGGCCCAGATCGGCGCGGGGAAATGGCTGTCGTCGCGCCAGCGCGGCACCACGTGCCAGTGCAGGTGCGGCACCAGGTTGCCGAGGCTGGCGAGGTTGACCTTGTCCGGCCGCAGTGACTTGCGCAATGCGCGCTCGGTGGCCAGAACCACGTCCAGCAGACGATGCGCGTCGACCGCCGGCAGCTCGCTCATCTCGGCGACGTGGCGCGTGAGGATGACGCGGCAGGAACCGGGAAACGCCTTGCCGTCGTCATCGGTGACGCGCACCACGCGGCACAGCGAACCCTCCCAGAGTAGTTCGCCGCCGGGGTTGGCACAGAGCGGGCAGGCGTCATCCGTTGGCATCCGCGAAGCATAGCGCCATTCCCGCTCCCTGTGCCAGTGCCGGCTCAGCGCGAGGGCGCCGGCAGGCCCATGCGCCAGGCCCATTCGCGCGGGTGCGACATGCCGACGGCGGGCGGCGGGCGCTTGCGCTTGCCCATGCCGCCGGGCACCGCCGCCAGCGGCCGGACTTCGGTCGGCTCGGGTATCGGCGTATCGAGCGCGCGCGGCGCGTAGCAGCCCTCTACACGGCCCTGTTCGTCGCGCTTGATGTCGGTCCAGGCGATGTCGGCGCAAAAGGAGTGGATGCTCATGCAGCGGCTGCCGTCCTCGGCGCAGAGGAAGAGGTCCCAGCGCGCGTTGGTCTGCACCACCACCCTGGCCCCGGCCTGCGGCACGTGCCTGGCGCCGGTGAGGAAGTAGAGGCCTTTTTCCGTCTGCACCACGACATGGGCGATGCGGCGCGTGTCGATCACTTCGACTGGCGTCGCCACCTGCGGCGGCGAGCTCATCGTCACCGGGTGGAAGCGCTGCCACAGGGCCGTGTTGTGCAGCTTCTGGTGGCCGGCGAACTGAAAGGCGAGGACCACCAGGACCATGAGGCTGAGGATGCCCAGCATCCAGAAGAAGGGGCGCTTGTCGAGCGGGCGGGCCGGTTCGGTCGTGGCGGCATTCACAGCAGCACCCTTTCTATTCCGCCGGCATTGGCGGCGCGCACGTAGTCCTACAGCCAGTCCGGCCCGAGCAGGGACTTCGCCATCTCGACCACGATGTAGTCGGCGGTGATGCCGGCATCGTTCTCGTAGCGCGACAGGCCCTGCAGGCAGGACGGGCAGGAAGTGAGGATTTTCACCGCCGGACTCGCGCCATGGTCGCGCAGGCGCGCGGCGCCGGCTTCGATTTCCTGCTGCTTGCGGAAGCGCACCTGGGTCGAGACATCGGGCCGGCTCACCGCCAGGGTGCCGGATTCGCCGCAGCAGCGGTCGTTCAGGTCGACGCGCTGGCCCATCAGGGCATTCGCCACCTTGATGCCGGAATGGTGCTTCATCGGCGTGTGGCAGGGCTCGTGGTACATGTACTGCGTGCCGGCGACGCCGTCGAGGCGTATGCCCTTCTCGAACAGCCATTCGTGGATGTCGACCAGGCGGCAGCCGGGGAAGATCTTGCCGAACTCATACTTCAGCAGCTGGTCCATGCAGGTGCCGCAGGACACCACCACGGTCTTGATGTCGAGGTAGTTGAGCGTGTTGGCGACGCGGTGGAACAGCACGCGGTTGGCGGTGGTGATCGCCTGGCCCTTGTCCTCGTCGCCCGAGGAGGTTTGCGGGTAGCCGCAGCACAGGTAACCGGGCGGCAGCACCGTGGTGGCGCCGGCATGCCAGAGCATTGCCTGGGTGGCGAGGCCGACTTGCGAAAACAGGCGCTCCGAGCCGCAGCCGGGAAAGTAGAACACCGAATCGGCGTCGTCGCTGGCGCGTCGCGGATCGCGGATCACCGGGATCAGGGTTTCGTCCTCGATGTCGAGCAGGGCGCGCGAGGTGCGGGTCGGCACGTTTTTCGGCAGCGGCTTGTTGAGGAAATGGACCACCTGCGCCTTGATCTCGGGGCGGCCGAGCGTCGCCGGCGGGTGGCGGACGGAGTCCTGCACCAGGCCGAAGGACTTCGCCAGCCCGTGGCCGAGGCGTTGCGCCTGGTAGCCGAGCTGGATCATGCCGGCGCGCACCAGCTTGATGGTCGCCGGATCGGTGGCGGAAAGGAAGGCCATTGCCGCCGCCGAGCCCGGGTTGAACTTCTTCTTGCCCTGGCGCCGCAGCAGGTTGCGCATCGCCACCGAGACATCGCCGAAGTCGATGTCCACCGGGCAGGGGTTGACGCACTTGTGGCACACCGTGCAGTGCTCGGCGACATCGCCGAACTCGTCGAAGTGCTGCAGGCTGACGCCGCGCCGGGTCTGTTCTTCGTAAAGGAAGGCCTCGATCAGCAGCGAAGTGCCGAGGATCTTGTTGCGCGGGCTGTAGAGCAGGTTGGCGCGCGGCACGTGGGTCGAGCACACCGGCTTGCATTTGCCGCAGCGCAGGCAGTTCTTGATCGATTCGGAAATGCCGCCGATGTCCGACTGCTCCATGATCAGCGATTCGACGCCGAGCAGGGCGAAGGAGGGCGTGTAGGCGTTGGCGAGGTCGCCGCCGGCCATCAGCTTGCCGCGATTGAAGCGGCCCTCGGGGTCGATGCGCTGCTTGTAGTCGCGGAAGGGGCCGATCTCGGCCTCGCCGAGGAACTCCAGCTTGGTGATGCCGATGCCATGCTCGCCGGAGATCACGCCGCCGAGATCGCGCGCCAGCGCCATGATGCGTTCGACCGTGTGGTAGGCCGTCTGCAGCATGGCGTAGTTGTCGGAGTTCACCGGGATGTTGGTGTGCACGTTGCCGTCGCCGGCATGCATGTGCAGGGCGACGAAGAGGCGCCCCTTGAGCACCTCGCCATGCAGGGCCGCGATGCGTTCGAGGATGGGGCGGTAGGCGACGCCGTCGAAGATTTCTTCCAGCAGCGGCTTCAGCTCCTGTTTCCACGAAACGCGCAGCGCGTGGCTTTGCAGCTTGCCGAACACCGTCGCCGGTACCGGATGCCACAGTTTCACCGGCACCGCGCGCGGCGGCACCGGCAGCGGATGCCAGTGGCGCGGCATGGTCGGCGGCGGCGGCGGCGGCCAGGCGCCGTCGAGGTTGTCGAGCAGACCCTGCCAGCGCGAGCGCACGTCGGCGATGGTGGCCTGGGCCTGGTCGCGGCGGTCGCCGATCAGCTCGTCCTTGTCCAGACCGCTTGTTTCCGCTTCGCCCATGTGCAGCGGCAGCTCGCCGCCGAGGAAGCCGGCCAGGGCGTCGCACAGCTCCAGCTTGTTGCGGATCGACAGCTCGATGTTGAGCCGTTCGATGCCTTCGCAATAGTCGCCCATGCGCGGCAGCGGAATGACGACATCCTCGTTGACCTTGAAGGCATTGGTGTGGCGCGAAATCGCCGCGGTGCGCGCGCGATCCAGCCAGAAACGCTTCTTCGCCTCGGGGCTGACGGCGATGAAGCCCTCGCCGCCGCGCGCGTTCGCCATGCGCACTACCTCCGAGGTGGCACGCATCACCGCCGTCTCGTCAGCGCCGACTATGTCGCCGATCAACACCATCTTCGGCCGGCCATGGCGCTTGGCCTTGGTCGCGTAGCCGACGGCACGCACGTAGCGCTCGTCGAGGTGTTCCAGGCCGGCCAGCTGCACGCCCGCCGCCAGGCCGCCGCCGCCGGGCTTGAAGTAGTCGGTGATCTCGACGATGGAAGGCACGGCCTCGCCGACCCGGCCGAAGAATTCGAGGCAGACGGTGCGCGTCACCGGCGGCATGCGGTGCAGGATCCACACCGCCGAGGTGATCAGGCCGTCGCAGCCCTCCTTCTGCACGCCGGGCAGGCCAGCGAGGAACTTGTCGGTGACATCCTTGCCCAGCCCTGCCTTGCGGAAGGTGGTGCCGGCGATGGAGAGGAATTCCTCGCGCTCGACGCGGCCGTCGTCGCCGAGGTGCTTGACGCGAAAGGTGGCCGTCTCCTGTTCGTGGATCTTGCCGAGGTTGTGGCCGATGCGCTCGATTTCCATCCAGCGCCCGGCGGTATCGACCATCTTCCACGAGGCCAGGTTGTCGAGCGCCGTGCCCCACAGCACCGCCTTCTTGCCGCCGGCATTCATGGCGATATTGCCGCCGATGCAGGAGGCATCGGCCGAGGTCGGGTCGCAGGCGAACACCAGCCCGGCCTCCTCGGCGCGCTCCATGACGCGGCGGGTGACCACGCCGGCGCCGGTGCGGATCGTCGCGTAGGCACGCGTCAGGCCCGGCAGTACCGTCTCCTCGACTGCGCCCATGTCGAGCAGCTTCTCGGTGTTGATCACCGCCGAGCGCGGGTCGAGCGGTACGGCGCCGCCGGTGTAGCCGGTGCCGCCGCCGCGCGGGATGATGGTCAGGCCGAGCGCGATGCAGTCGCGCACCAGCGGTGCCACTTCGGCCTCGCTGTCCGGCGTCAGCACGACGAAGGGATACTCGACGCGCCAGTCGGTGGCGTCGGTGACGTGTGAGACGCGGGCCAGGCCGTCGAAGCCGATGTTGTCGCGGCGCGTGTGGCGCGCCAGCGTGCGCAGCGTCCGGGCGCGCAGTTCGCGCGTCTCCTCGAACCAGCGCTCGAAGGCCAGCACCGCCTTGCGCGCCGAGTCCAGCAGGAGCGCCACGCGCTCGTTGCGCGCGGTGCCGACCTCGCGCCGCTTGTCGATTTCGCCCAGGCGGTGGCGCAGGGCCTCGACCAGCGCTTCGCGCCGCGCGCGGTTGGCCAGCAGGTCGTCTTCCAGGTAGGGGTTGCGCCGCACCACCCAGATGTCGCCCAGCACCTCATAGAGCATGCGCGCCGAACGGCCGGTGACGCGCTCCGCGCGCAGTGCGTTCAGCGTTTCCCAGGCCCCGTTGCCGAGCAGGCGGATGACGATCTCGCGGTCGGAGAACGAGGTGTAGTTGTAGGGAATTTCGCGCAGACGGGCGGACATGCGGCAGGCGGGGGAAACGGAACCGCGCATTCTAGGCCATTGCACCGCAACAATGCGCGGCGACAAGACCCCACCTGATTAGCCACAAAGTTCAGCAGGCGCATCTGGTGAGCCTGCCGGGGTGAAAAATGGGCGCATCTTGAGCGAAGGAGATGCGCGATGGGAATCAACAAGGTTCAGTTTCAGAAGGGCTTGT
>Ga0172373_10009333_pt1 | contig 12217 bp, 6 predicted proteins | sample Lak10m_2_FD_114546 | JGI IMG/M metagenome (GOLD analysis project Ga0172373, IMG submission 114546) | Freshwater microbial communities from Kabuno Bay, South-Kivu, Congo - kab_092012_10m | ecosystem: Environmental > Aquatic > Freshwater > Lake | place: Democratic Republic of the Congo: South-Kivu... | reverse complement strand
TACTTATCCGGACTAATCGGTTTGCCATGATTATTAAACTCACCGGCTGTTTCAGGTGCAAATTCAGCCATTATTTTTGAACGGTGCCCTTGATCAACACCACCTGCGTAACCTAACTTCTTATTACTAAGATTTCCTCCCATCAATGGCTCAGCTAGACGACCTTTGTAATCACTAAGTGCCGTTGCGCCAGATTTATCGATTGCATCTTTCACGCGAGCGTGAAGATCAATAATTGTGTCGGCAAAAGATGAGAACACAATTACTTTGCGTCGATCCCCTGAGCTAACTCCTCGCGGATCTGCCTTGCGCGATTTAGTCGCGATATCCACTAGTTCATTAACTAATTTTTTAGCCTTCAAATCATTAGTTTTAGCTGACTTTTCCGCCAGAACTTGAAGTTCAGATAAAAGCAGGAGATCTGCCTCAACATCAGCTTGTAGGACCTTAACTTCGTATAGTGATGTTTTTTCAACATCCTGCATGGCTTCTTCATCAAGATTTTCGATAAATATATCTAAATCCGCATCATCAGAGGATGTGTAATCTCTTAGTGCCTCTCCTTTTAAAATATATCCAAGCTTTAAAGCCTTTAGAAATGCTTTATGCGCATTTACTAGTTTGGTTAATGTTGTGTTTAGAGCCTGTGGGCTACTCTCCAATCGCTTTAACAAACCGGATCTAATAAGCCCAACGTTTGCGATTTGAAATCTCTCAATTCCACCATTCAGTAAATATGCGCTTGAAATATAGCGCGCAAGAATTAATCGGCCAGGATCATTCTTTCTCTCGTTATAGCGAGCTGCAAGCGGGATGTCATCTGGCAGATCAAGTGCGTAAACTACTTTTGAGATCAACTCATTGCCAAGATCGTCTAATTCGTAGTCAATCCTGTTTACTTTTGGTGTCGGAAACTCAATAATCATTTTTTGTCCATTTGGTCCTTCAATTTCTTGCCCTGGATAATTATCCTTAACAAACTTTCTAGTTCTTCGAACTGCAACTTGGTCCATTAACGTGAAAAGATGTTCAGGACTTAATAGCTCAGGCTCTAAGTCTTGTGCATTTTTAATATACTGCTTAATGCTTGGAATATTTTCAGCAGCAAATTGCGCATCATCACGGACGAAGTATTTGATCAAAGTTTCAAGATCTGTCAATGAGTTGTTCACTGGCGTAGCAGTCAACAAGACAACTTTCTTTGGATTTTCACCTGCCAAAATAGCGCGATCAATCGCTTCACTTCTTTGAGCAGTTGGGTTTCGAAGATTATGAGCTTCGTCAATCACAACTAGCGCAAAGTCATCCATACTCTTCTTGAATTCATCTTCTTCCATTCGAATTCGAATCTCTTCATATGAAAACACCTTAACCCTTCGAGAGAAATCATGTTTTTCTAAAAAGGGCTCCCACATTCCAGTTTTTAATGATGCTGGACAAATGATTAATGCATTCTGGCGTAGCTCATTAGCTGAACGAGCAATTAGCTCTCCTGCTAAATAGGTTTTTCCAAGACCTACTTCATCTGCGATTAAAACTCCTCCTAATGAATCTAGTAATCGGATTGATCTGGCTACACCATCACTTTGAAATTGCGTAAGGTTTAGCTGCATCTTTCTTGGCATGGCATCATCTAAATCATTTCCATAAAGTTCTTGTAACATTCTTATAAAAATTGTCCAAGGTGAATGATCTTTCCACTGCTCTTCATAAATCGCTGCTAGATCAAATGGATCACTTTGCTCCCAGTAGTGTTCAAACCATTCGCGAACCAGATTCCCATGAACCTGATCTCCTGCTCCGTAACCAAGGTTTAACTCTGCATTTAGTGATAAACCAGCCCTTGTAAAGTTACTTGATCCTGCAAGGACTGCTGGAAGTGCAGAATCCTCTGAAATAAATGCTTTACCGTGCAAGAATCCTTTAGTAAATCTTCTTACCTCAACTTTTAGTTGTGCTGAACTATCTACCTGCTTCAGCCATTCGACTAATCGCTTTGCCTGTACCGAGGCTTCTTTTGTAAATCCAAGCGCGTCTCGTTCAGCAATTATCCAATCAGAATGCCGCTTAATTGCATCAGACAAGCGATTATTTCTGTCTGCATCTTCATCACTTAATGCCCTGATAATTTCTGGTTCAGGCTCTGCTCCAAGCAACAGTCTGACTCTTGGTGCTTTTTCCAGCTCATCAGCGATGAGTGTGAATCCAGCAGGATTAATGAATGCAGTTGCAATGGCAATACTCGGAGTTTCTCGTAGCTTGGTTCGCATTATTTCAAATAACTTATTGATTTCACCCGCAACAGTTTCATTTTTATCTGGGCGGTTACTAGCAAACATTGGTAAGGAGTCTTCTATGGTCACTATTTCTTATCCTTCCAATACTTAAAGAATTCTAATGTTCTTTGTTTTCGAACTTCTGAATCCCAGCCACGTTGAAAATTGTTAAAAATATATTCAAGTTCAGAATCGCTTAAGCCGAATAAAACTGCCACAAGTGCATCATTTTCAATAATTAATTCTTCAATATTTTCAAGTTCTCCTACTTCGCCAATTGACATTAGAAGAGAATCACGCCAGGTTTTATAGACAGGTTCCTTTGGCACGAGTGAATAAACATTTTCAAGTAGTCGCCTACCTTGAACCGAGTCTATTGCTATAGGAATTGGAAAAGCCTTCATAAAATGAATATCTACAGCGGTTTCTATAAATTTACGAGCGTAAAAATCAAATGGAATTGAACAAAGCGTCCCTAATAAATATGCCTCTTCTTTTTCGTGACCTGGTAGCGTAAAAACATAAGGACTTATGTGCGTTAAAACGACTCTTGGAGGTACAAGAGAGGCGATTATTGTTCTGGAGTTTGTTGGGTTGGAGACACTCCTATACGCAATCCTAGCTCTTTCGAATGGAAGTAATCCTTTTAAATCTTTTTCAAAACTTAGGCCATAGAAAACCGAGCTAGAGGTTCGATATTGATTTGAAAGTTTACTTAGCAACTTTTCTTTTAATATTTTTGGGTCAGCATGAGCGAAAATATTCCCAGTCCGAAAGTTCCAAATATTGAAAGAGTCACCAGCAAAAACTTCTAGTGAATCATCATTTTTTTTATGATCAAAGAAATTTCTCTCATTAGAGGCATGCAGCTCATTGACGAGCTTGAAAATAGAACCTCCCCAATCTTCTAAACGAGGATGGCTCCGCATTTTGTTTAATATATCTACATCAACTTGACCAGAGACAATTGGAATTGACAGGTTGCTGGTGTAGCTCATTAGTGAATTTTTAGGTATAACCACAACATCTTTTCTTCCTTCCAGGAATTCAATCTCAGAGTGAAAAGCGCCTGCAAATTTCAAATCTTCGTCCCTATCCATAATTAGAACTGCGAGTGCAACTGAATACTGGGGATGAATATCAAATGCCCAGCGACCGTTATTTACTATCGTCGTTAAATCAGTGATTGATCCTGTAGACATTACAGTTTTACGCCAATCCGAGAGTCCGGCAGCTGAGAAGGCAGTCTTTGGAAGGACAACTCCAATCCGTCCACCTTTTCGAATTACGGACCAAAATTTGAAACAGAATGCCTTGTATAGATCTGTATTCCCACTTCCAAGAGGGAAAAAAGAGTGCAAAACTCGTCGTAAATCTTCAAATACCTTTTTCTGCTTTTCAAGTTCTACCACCAGCATAGGATGCTTCTCTCGCAGCTCAGTCACTGCGATACTTCTCTCCCTGATATTTAATGTCATGAGGCCAGGGCTATGACTTGACCAGAATCTAGGTTCATCAAAAACAATATCTTTCCAAGGTGGATTTCCTAGAATCACATCAAAGCCTGGATTATCCCGAAGGAACACTTCTGGAAATAAGTAGGGCATGTGCGCAGGTTTAATTGACTCAATCGCATTTTTTACTTCAATATTTTCTGCTGATTCCAAAAGGCTTAACTCATCAAAAAATGAACGACTATCTACTACTCCAAGTTGCGTGGCAACTGCTGCATCAAAGATTAATTTTGCTGGCTCTGCCGCTTTGACAGCAGCTGCAAGTATCTTCTCGGAAGCTTTAACTTCAGATTTCACCGCTTCATCAGAGTTTGCTACTTCAGTCAGATATTTTGATGCCATTTCAAGATTTTCACTGATTGTTGATTCGAACATAGATATCTGTCCACTTTGATCAGAGTTAGTAAGTATGGAAACTGCTTGGTCTACATTACTTATTCCAGTTAGGCTATTTGCGTTAATAAGCCCATGGTTTAAATTTGACATTGGAAGCCCTGGAACAAAAGTGTGGATCCAGATGGCCAGACGAGAAAGTTCAACGGCCATTTCATTTAGATCTAAACCGTAAACGCATCTACGAGCAATTTGGCGTCGCAAAAGTGATGCAGGCTCGATTTCGCCGAACGCTCCCGTGTCCGGGCCTAACGCTTCTTCGGCGGCATTTTGAAGGCGCTTTAATTGAGCATTGATACCTGGTAAAGCTGTTTCTTTTTCAGATAGGAAAGTTCGCATTTTTGATTCGATGCGATCGATTGCGGCTACAAGGAAATGACCGGACCCCATAGCAAGATCGGCAACCCGAAAGTCAAAGAAAATTCTAGTTGCTTCTTCCACATCATCGTTCTCAATAAGTGCCTTAACTTTGCTTAAATGCTCATCCAATGCTGGCTCTAAAGTTCGTTCAATTATATGATCAACCAGAATTGCGCGAGTAAAATAGGATCCTGTAGCCCGCCGCTCACCGGATGCAGAATGAAAATAAATCTCTCCTTTTTTGCAGAGAATTTCAGAATCCAAATTAGCTGGTATCCAGATACCTGATTGATCGACTGTTAAATCTACTGGTGCAAGCGACAGGCTTGATTCAAGAAGGCCTTCATAAATTGTGCCAAACTCTCGCACACTTAAGGACCTGAAATCAACTGGCCCAAGGACATTGTCTTCTGAAATATCAATTAGTAGATGCTGAAGTACTGGGCCAAGAATGTCATCTTGAATTCCAAGTTTTTCAATTAAAGAACCCTCCAGATGCATCTCAGGGTCAGTGCCAAATAATCCACCATTATAAGCAGGGACATTCCAAGTTACGTTTCCTTCATCAATTGCATTCCATACTTGCACTAGGTCTAACCAAAGTGTTTTAGATTTACCAAATTTCTCAATTGGTGTGTCGATGATTCTTTTGGCAATAGTTTTTAAGCTATTTGCATCGTAACCTTCATTGCGACCAGCTGGCAATAAGCCACGGTCCTCTGCATATGCTTGGAACAAAAGCCTAAACAAGATTCTTAAAGTTAGTCGGTAGGCAAGAGTTAGACCATCAGCATCTAGCTTAGTTCCTTTATCACGAAGTTGTTCTGCAACTGACTTTGAAAGCTGCGGTACTACATGTTCATAAATTCTCTCGCGAAGACGTAATCCAAGCTGAGATGCAAATTTTGATGAACCCTCAAGTAGTTCATTAGTTGTACCGTTTGGTTCGAGAGCCTCCGCAGAAAATATTAACGCAAGTAAACCTGCTCGCTCAGTATTAATCGCTGCTAAGTCAATTTCTAAATAGGTTTCTACCTGGCCTTTTTGGCCAATACCAACTCCATCTTTTGCAGGATAAATTCGAATTTGATCTTTCCGAAGCATGAATAACCAATTAACACCTTGGCGGGTTGCAACATTTAGACCGAACGCAACTGGTGATATGCCAGTATGTCTTGGACTGGATGAATCGAATTGTTCAGAATCATCAAGCAAAATTGCAATTGCTTTTGATTTGGGTGTGCCAGATGAAAGCACTAATGCATTTCCAGCAGTTTTCTCTGATTGAAATCCAAGGGCTTTTATTAAATTATCTGCCCTTAAACTTAGCCAAGGCTTAGCTTTCTCACATGATGCTTTCCAATCTCCACGTTTCGGTACGTTCTCTCTAATGTGATAGCTTGCAAATAATCCACTATTTGTTACCCCAATTAGTGAGGTGGTATCTAGCGAACGTCTGAATTGTCCAAGACGGGTATAAGCATTTAAAGAGTTTGACTCATCTAATGCTGATTGAAGTTGGCGGAGTCCTTGCTCAAGTGGCAGATCAACAACTTGTGTTTTTTCATCTGGACCAAATATCCAGATAGTTTCTCCAGCTATGCCACCAACAACTAACTGTATGTTTGATTTTCCCTTACGAAGAGCATGTAATGTCTTCAGCGCATCTTTAGATGGTGTTCCTGCAAATACAGCAAGTGCAATCTGAATCGGACCAATCTTGTCCTCATCGCGGCCAATATAAACCCACTTAGGTGTGCAATTAGTTGGCGCATTATCAACTTTCCAGTCGACAACCGAGGTACCTTTAAGAATCGATTGCTCCATTAGTTATTTTCTTAGATCTTCTTATTTCCCAAATGGAAATGATTTAGGATCAAGCGCCCAGTTAGTGATCTCCAGAGTGAGCTTCTTAAGTTCTTGATTTCTAGATCCAGGAGCAGTCACTACTGCACCATTTGCAGGGCTTGGAAACACTCCAGTAGTTAACCATTTGTTTCCAGTCTTGATTGGGATGCTCATATGAGGTGCAAGCTTCTTAAAGAAACTGGTGGCATCCTCCACGCTCATTCTTGGTTTGATAGATTTACCTTGCGCATTGGTTGAACTTGTTAGCTCAAACCAAACTCCAGATAAAACCCGAAACATAGTTCCGCTGCTTAGAAGACTTGTTTTTCTAAACTCTTGCGGGCTCTTTTTAAAGTCAGCCTCAAATGCTCTGTATAGGCAATCTAAGAACTTACGGGTACGCTGAATGACATCCTCATCTGGCCATTCAAGCTCTTGCACTCGACTGATACGACCTGTAATTCCAACAGTTAATGCGCGTATGGAGTCAGCTAAAGTTTTTGCTGAAATCAACATATCGCTATCGCCTGCAATACGATCTTTATTAAAATCAACCTTGCCATCTAGCAATGGGTGTGGGACATCAGATGCAATGTTGCTAGTGACCCGGTTAACAAGTTTTGATTGATCAAAACCAATTGCGAGCGCTTTGACCATACCTTGAGCGTTGTTGGCGATATCTGCAAATATTTGTCTTGCCTCTTTTGCTGAGGAACAAATCAAAATATCAATTCCAATTGATTCTTTGATGCTCCGCTCCATGTTTTCTTCTGCCTTCTCAACTCTTTCTTTGGCTACCTCAATAACCTTTGCCTGACCTGCCTTTGTCGCCTCTGCCAGACTTAACTTTGAAGTTTGCAACTCCTTATTTAGCTGATCCATCCACTGATGAAACCCTAGTATTCGGTGCTGACCATCCAGGATTTTGATACTCTGTCTTGAATTTCTAGGGACTGATAAGACACCAAGTACCACAGAAGGATCTCTTACTAGATCATTAATCTGTGGAAGGGCTTCAAAGTCAAGAATCCCGATTGGACACCATAATAAAAGGCTCGGACTCGCCCACTCCCGATTTGAATTTACATAATCTCTAAATAACCTGCCCCGACTCTCTTTTACTATCCGGTTATCCTCTTGAGCGACCCCGACTGGAGGTGCTTCAACCCCAGCGGTAAGTTGGGCAATGCACATGTCTAAGTGAAAGACTGGTCTGCCCCCCATGTATTTGCGTGTGGCAATAAATGTGTCCTCACGGTGGTAGCCAGTAAGAACCTTGCCTTTAAGTAGATCTGTGCTCATTTGTTACTCCTTGTAGTTAAGATATTACGGAGAGTAATAACTTATTAAATCTTTGTCAAGTATCTTATTCTAGTTTTAAGCATCTTAAAGAGAAATTAACTAGCTTAAATGCCCTGGAAACCAGGTTTTAGGCTCAACTTTGGCCAGGAACCCCCAGGAATCACCAAAATAAGCGGCAATTTCCCCTGATTCAGTCACTCTAAGGCGGCCTCCGCTGGGCTTTCGTGCAATTAGCAGCGCACCCAAAGTGTCACCATCAGGAATAAGGTCGCCGAGAAGTTCATCACTGGCTCGGTCTCTGACGCTGCCATTCATGTGAAGCGTGTATGAGTGTGAGATAAATGGACCTGTTATAGGAGCACCTATGGCGAGCTCATCATCATTGGTAAAGCGTCCAAGTTCTTTTGCAATCTCAGAGGCGGCGGCGACTGGTTCAAGCTCTTCGGCTAACTCTTCAGGCTCCTCTGGGGTTATGAGATCCAACAACGCCCTGCAATCCTTCACAACTGCCAGCTCAAGCTTCCATGCAATTTTGTTGACCAATATGACCAGTGCCTTTAATTGCTCAGCATCGGGCTTTATCGAATTATGTACCCAAAGGTGACGTTCACCTAGAAGATCATCTAACCGCTTATAAAACTCTTTCCAATTTGCCTGTGGCACTAACGCAGAAATCGGTGCACGAAGTGGCGATTGACCTTTTTGCGTCAATTCTTTCAATAAAACAGATGGGTCTTTAAAGTTTTGTTCTGAACCTAAGTTTTGAACTTGAAGCTCAGTTAACCAATTTGCCCCTCTTGTCTTCCTCATCCCTTTATCGATAAAATCAAATAAGTCTGAACAAAATACATTTATGAGGCCTGTACCAGTTGAGCTGACTTGCGTAGGAATATCTAGACTGGGCAAGACAACACGAATTGAATCTTTGTTTAAGCTTTCGACCATGGATATAGTTTAGGGTTTTAGCATGAAAAATCTAGCCCCATTGAAGAATTTAGGATTTCTGATGCGGCACAAGGGGAAATATGTCCAAGCTCTCGCCTGAAAAAATATTAGATGCTTTAGATTCAGAGCAGCAAACTGCAGTGAAAGCCCCGATTGGCCCACTAAGAATAATTGCAGGTGCTGGAACTGGTAAAACGCGTACTTTAATCCATAGGATTGCATATTGGGATTTGATTGGTACAGCGCCTGCAGAGAAAACTTTATCCGTAACTCATTCAAATAAATCAGCATTAGAGCTAAGGCATAGATTAAAAGCTCTTGGTGTTAATAAAATTAACGCTCAAACTTTTCATGCTGCAGCTAAAAAGCAACTAATTGATAATTGGGGTGCGCTATCCCTATATTGGCAAGCAAAAGGATATCGAGATTTATTTCCAACAATTATTTCTGAAAATTCTAAAAAAAGATCAGAAAATCAATATTGGATTTTTCGTGCAATTACGCAATCAATTTTTAAGCGTGCTGAACTTAGTGCAAAAGTTAAAAGACCCTTTGATAGCGATCTATATCAAGCACTTAATACTGAGGTAATTCTATTGCGAGCTCGCATGACTGCAATCGAAGATTATGAATCAAGTAACTTTTCAAAAGAAAAAATAGGATCTTTGTCAAAGAAAGAATTCATAAATTTTTACGAACTTTATTGCAAAACAAAAAAATCTAATAATCTGATAGATCTTGCAGATTTACTTGACTTGTGTATTTTAATGCTCAAAGAAAATCCAATTATTGCAGCCAGGATTCAAGAACAATATCAACATTTCCTAGTTGACGAGTATCAAGATAATGATCCAGTCCAAAATGAGTTACTGACACAATGGCTAGGTGTAAGAGACAGTCTTTGCATAGTTGGAGATCCAAGGCAAACGATCTACTCTTTTAAAGGTGCTGAGCCAGCATTACTTAATGATTTCGACAAGAATTTTCCAAACTGCATAACTGTCGAACTGAACAGAAACTATCGTTCCTCACCTGAAATAGTTAATATGGCTAACAAATTGATGCATGAAACTTCCGCATCTGGAAAAGCAAAATCAAATCTAGTAAGTAACCAAGCTCATGGTCCTGAACCGAAGATTCTCAAACTGGATCTCGAAACATCTGAACCTGCAATAATCGCTGGAAAAATTCAGGCGCTAATTGTAAATAAGAAAATACCGTTTACTCAAATTGCAATACTTTTGCGAGTGAACTCTGGCATTTCAATTTTCAGACAAAGCTTAAGAATATTAGGAATTCCAACAAAATCTCCAGGAGATACTTTTTGGGAAGATGTGCTTCCAATAATTCAAAAGTTACAAAAAAATATGATTAGTAGCGATGCAGACGGCATACAAAGTTTAATTGAGATCCTTAAGAGTGAAAATTGGTTAATTCAAGTTAAAGACAGTGAAAATATTGATATCCAAAAACAACAAAAACTTGATAATGCTGAGGCACTACTTGCTCTAGCGAAGTCATTAGCTCCTAATGAAAGTAGATCAACGATTGCTCTGGTGCGTGGCTTAATGAAGATGCATGAAGATGCCATGGATGATAATCAGCATGATGCGGTAACGGTGACTTCAATACATAAAGCCAAAGGAATGGAATGGGATGCAGTGCTCCTGCCCAAATTCATCGAAGGCGTCTTGCCAATCTCATACGCCAAGCTACCCGCAGAGATTGACGAAGAAAGAAGACTTGCCTACGTTGCAATAACTAGAGCTAGAAAGTTTCTCCTAATCTCATGGAGCGCTAAATTTGTTAATTATATTGGTGATGAAAAATATCAACTCCCAAGCAGATTTTTACGGCAATTGGAGCAAAGCAAACAAAAAATCATAGATCAAAGAACGCTGTCACAAAAAAATGTTAAAAGCCCTCCTCAAATTTTATTTCAGAAATTTCAAATAGGTGACAGAGTGAACACAACTAAATATGGCATTGGTAGAGTAATAAGCATTCAAGGAAATTCAATATTAATAAATTTTGGAACTTTGGGTGAAAAGAAGTTACCTTATTTTGATCCTTCAATTGAGAAAATATAGAGATGAAACAGGCCAGATGCATTCATGAACTACTTTTAGATCAATGTTCGTTCTGTATCAAACCACCCTGGGGGATAAATCCAATTGTTTACACAACTAAAGGTGGAAATAGTTTTCATAATTGGAATGAATGTAGTTACCTAGCGTCAGGACAAGATTACGCTTTAAGTCAAGGAAAGGATAGCCATCCAATAAATCCTGTCCAATGGTCTGCTATAAAGGATAGTAAAGATCCTTGCCAATGGTGTTGTGCAATTTTTTTAGCAGGAAAAGATAAATTGAAAAAATGTAGGGCGAATATCGATGGTGAATGGATAAACGCTTTATTTGTAAAATCCATGTATGAAGGGCCTAAACAAAGAACTTGCCAAATTTTAGATCCTAGAACAAGTCTGGTCTACTTCCTCTCACTTGAAGAAGTTCAGATATCAAACAAAAAATGATTATTCTTCAATTTTCCAAAACACATTTTCATCACACTTCATGATTTTTATACATAAAGCATCTAGTGACATGGACAAGTTGTACTGATACTCCTCTCCTACGGGACTCTTAGTGTTAATTCCCACTACATTTCCTTCATTATCTATCAAAGGACCGCCACTATTACCACTAGACAATGGTGCGGTAATTAAGATTTCATATGTCTCCATATTTAATACATTGCCAAATGCCACTGAGCCTTCATAGCCGTCAGCACTGCCAACAGCTGCTATCCAATATCCAGGGTAAGGTTTGTAATTCGAAAAGGAAAGCGTATTTAACTTTAAGGTGGTAGCTAGTACTGCTATATCATTTTCTTCATCTACTCGATCAATAACAGCCTCTACCTCTTTACCACCTATCGACAATACAGAGATACTGGTATTGGCTTCTAAGCACCTTTCAATTACATGGATATTTGTGAGTAGCGTTGTAATGTATTTATTGCCTTGCGAATGCTTTAACTCAACGGCAAATGCTGAACCAAGAGTGTACTTTTTATCAGTGTAATCACAAAACACTGTCACTGTCGAATCCTGTGTGATCTCAACTATCTTTGCAATGCTTCTTGGTTGAACAAATCCATCGTAAGCAGGATCTGTAAGGTTAAATTGTTTGGCAGGTGCCCAGGTAAGCAGGAATGCTCCTAATGCAAAGGGAAGAGCGAGAATTGTGGCTAGGGAGGTAATTTTCTGAGCGAGGTTGTTTTCCATAGTCATAACTTACTCACTATCGGTGACAGTCCTTGCAGCGAGCCGCTTCAATATTCCTTAAAAATAGAACTGGTGTAGTGCTGGGTACCACACATCAAGATTAGTGTGGTCGATTGATTCGCCATAAGACAATTTCTGGCTCATTGTTCATCATTTTCCCAAACTCCATCCCGCTCCATAATCTCAATCGTATCGCTAGGTGCTATTCCGTATACATCCCGTAGTGTTTTGGTAAACAGTTGGGCCACTATTTGAGGTTCGGCATAATCCTTGTTTAAGAACTTGAAGTAATT
>Ga0172373_10009332_pt1 | contig 12217 bp, 6 predicted proteins | sample Lak10m_2_FD_114546 | JGI IMG/M metagenome (GOLD analysis project Ga0172373, IMG submission 114546) | Freshwater microbial communities from Kabuno Bay, South-Kivu, Congo - kab_092012_10m | ecosystem: Environmental > Aquatic > Freshwater > Lake | place: Democratic Republic of the Congo: South-Kivu... | reverse complement strand
GCAGCGCGTCGAGGTCGCGCACCCATCCCGCCTCGACGACGCCGCGCAGCGATGGGTCGAAGAGCGCTGCGCCGAGCGCTTCGGGCTCGCCGCGCACGACTGCGTCGGCGACGTCTGCGAAGAGCTGCGGGCGGGCGGTGGCGTAGGCGCCCCACGCGATCGTGCGGACGCCACGCGCGGAGAGCTCGGCGAGCACGGTGCGCTCGGCCGTCGCGTCGACGATGGAGGTGTGTACGAGGGCGAGATCGACATCGTGCGGGATGGCGTCGTGCACCGCGGCGCGCGGGGGCCACGCGTCGCGCCGTGCCGGGATGCGCCGCACCGTGCAGACGCGTACGTCATGGCCGGCGGCGCGGGCGGCCTGCGCGAGGTGCCCGGCCGTCACGGGCGGCAGCTCGGCGACGTGCGTCTTCGCGCGCGCGAGGAGGCGCGCAGGCAGCGACGCGCCGATGCGGAACACGGTGCCGTAGCCGCCCGCGACGTCCTTCAGCGTGCACTCGGCGTGCGAGTAGACCGTGACGAGCGCGACCCGCATCGGGCGCGGAGCGTAACGCGCGCCCTTCTCGGCGCCATGCGCTCGGGGCCCGTCGTTGACTTCGCCGGGGGCCGCTCGCAGCATCGCGCGGGCATGAACGCCGTCCCGAAACGGGCTGAGCCTCCGTCGCTGCGCGTCGGCTGCATCGGTGCCAGGCGGATTCACGCGGAGGCGTGCTGACAGATGGCGCGTCCGCTCGACCCCCGCGTGCAGCGCGAGCTCGTGCGGGCCGACGAGGCGCGTCGCGAGGGGAGGCTCGCCGAGGCCGAGCGCTTGGTGCGTGGGCTGTTGAAGCGTGAGCCGCGCGCTGCGCTCGCGTGGACGGTACTCGCCAAGACGCTCGCAGCGCGGGGCGACCTCGAAGGTTCGGAGGCGGCCTACGTGCGGGCCGTCGCGCTCGATCCCGAAGGGCTCGACGCTCGGGTGAATCTCGGAGTTTCGCTCGCGGGCCGTGGCGCCGCGCGGGAGGCCGCGGAGCAACTGCGTGCGGCTGCGCGTCTCGCACCGGCGCATCCAATCGTCCTCCGAAATCTCGGCGGCGTCCTTCGTGCGACGGGCGCCCTCGCGGAGGCGATCACGGTCCTCGGCCGCACCATCGCACTCGATGGTGGTGACCCCGGCGCGTTCACGAATCTCGGCCTCGCGCTCTCGTCGCTCGGTCGCCACGCGGAGGCGCTCCCGCACCTCGAGCGTGCCGTCGTGCTCGCGCCGCACGAGCCGCTCTATCACGACAACCTCCTGATGCTGATGCACTACGATGACTCCTGTAGTGCAGACGCGATTGCAGCGGCGCATCGGCGTTACGGCGCGATGATGGATGCGCGCGTGCCGCGCCTGCCGGCGGTCGCGCCGCAGCGCCTCGCGGGGCGTCCGCTGCGGGTCGGCTTCGTGTCGGCGGATCTGCGCCGGCACTCGGTCGCGTTCTTCCTCGAGCCGTTGCTCGAGGTCGCGGCGCAGGTCTCGTGCGTCTCGTTCGCGTACTCGGCGTCGCGCATCGCGGATGATGTGACGGCGCGGATCCGGCCGTATTTCAGCGATTTTCGGGAGGTTGCGGCCCTCGATGACGCCGCGGTCGCGGCGCTGGTTCGCGCTGACGCCGTGGACGTGCTCATCGATCTCGGGGGGCACACGCAGGGCAATCGTCTCGGCGTCTTCGCGCGTCGGCCCGCGCCCGTGCAGATGACGTATCTCGGCTATCCGAACACCACGGGCCTCACCACCATCGACTACCGCATCAGCGATGCGTGGTCCGATCCGCCGGGGCGCGCGGACGCGTGGCACTCGGAGCGGCTCATCCGTCTCGCATCGGGGTTCCTCTGCTACCGCCCTCCCGAAGACAGCCCCGAAGTTGCGCCCCCGCCCTCGACGCTCGGGCATCCGCCGACCTTCGGCTCGTTCAACGCGCTCGCGAAGCTGTCGGAGCACACGCTCGCGCTCTGGGCCCGCCTCCTCCGCGAGACGCCGGAGGCGCGCCTGCTCGTGAAGCAGGGATTCCTTTCGGACCCGGAGAGCCGCGCGTCGTTCGAAATGCGGCTCGCGCAGCACGGCTTCCCGCACGATCGGGTCGAGCTGCTCGGCCACGTCGCCGGTCTCGATGCGCACCTCGCGGCGTATGCACGCGTGGACGTCGCCCTCGATTCGTTCCCGTACCACGGCACCACGACGACCTGCGATGCGCTCTGGATGGGCGTGCCCGTCGTGACGCGTGCGGGGGAGGCGCACGTCTCGCGCGTGGGCGTCAGCCTGCTCTCGCGGCTCGGCATGGAGGGACAGATCGCAGCGGACGACGACGCGTACGTGGCGTGCGCGCAGGCGCTCCTGCGCGACGAGGCGCAGCGGGTGTCGCTGCGGGCGAGCGCACGCGCGCGTCTCGGGGAGAGCGGCCTCGTCGGCGGAGATGTCGTCGCACGAGCGTTTTTCGCAGCGATTCGTGCGGCGTACGACGACGCAGTCGACGTCGCGTCGCGCTGATCGAGGTCGACGCGCTGCCTCGGCGCGGATGTTCGCGGCGCGCCTGCGTGATAGATCGTCACGCCCCATGACGGAGTCGCCCGCAGTCCCGTCCTCCGAGCCGCGTCGCAGGCCGCGCGGCGTCGTCGTCGCGGCGGTCGTCGTCGCCCTGCTCGCTGGTGCCGCCGTGATCCTCGGGGGCCGCGCGCTGCCCGGATGGGAGCTGCTCGAGCCGGAGCTGCGCGATCGGGGCGATGTCCTTTTTCTCGGCGGACGCGACCTCGAGCGGCTCGCGAGCGGGACGACGCGCGTGCGTCGCGAAGCGCAGATCCCGGGTGCGGCGGCAGCCCTCGCGGGGCGAGTCGGGCGCACGTTCTCCGACGCCCTGCGCGCCGCGGGGGTCGCACGCGTGGTCGTCGATGCGCGTGGAGGCACGGCCGGGCGCACGTCGTCGCCCTCGGTCGCGGACCGTCTCCGCGCCTTCGACCACATCGATGGACTCGCCGCGCACACGCTCTCGCCCGTCGCGGGGATCTACGAGGTGACTGCGCCGCACGAAGTCCCGCCGCACATCGGCGACGCCATGGCGCGCGTCGCGCGCGAGCTGCTCTTGGGGGCGCGACCGCCGCGCATCGGCTCCTTCCCGGAGGTCGTGCGGCGCGCGCGTCCTGCGGCGGAGGTTCTGCTGGTCGTGCGCGAGGAGGGCCGCGCGAAACTCTGGCGCTCGGCGCGCAGCGCCACGATCGCGCGCGGCTTGCTCACGGCGGCGCAGGCCGCGCGGGCGCGCTGGGGAGAGCGCGAGCAGGCGCTCGGCGGCCCGATCGAGAGCGCGCTCGCGCGCTGCGACGTCGAGCTGGCGCTGCTCGAAGAGGACGGCACGCTCACGGAGGGCGCGTCGCCCTTCGTCGACCGCGTGTTCACGCCGGTGCACGGGGTCGGTTACGAGCGTCGTGGTGCCTGGCGCTATCACCTCCCCGAACAGGCGCATGCGCGCGCAGGCACGAAGGGAACGAGCGCTTTTCGCGCGCTCTTCGAGGAGCACGGCGTGGCCCCGGCCGAGGGCTTCGCGCTGCGCAACGTGCGCCTCTATCGGCTCGTCGTGACGCGGCTCGGTCGCTCTGGCGCACCGGCGCGGAGCGGGCTCGAGGTACCGACTCCGGCGGCGGCGCGCTGACGTCCGGTGCGTCGCGAGGAGCGCCGGGAAAACCGCACTCGTGTTACCTCTGCGGGCAAGAAGTGCGCGCCTCGGCTCGCGTTCGCTCTCTTCGCGGTGTCGGCGATTCTTTCGTCCCTCGCTGCGTGCGACGCGCCGCTGACCGAGGTCGTCGTGGTCGTCGACAGCGACCTCGCGGTGCCGGAGCAGCTCGACGAGATCTTCGTGCAGGTCGAGGGGGCCTCGGGGCTCGCCTACAGCGCGTCGGCCGCGCTCACGGGCACGGGCGCGGCGCGCCTGCCGGTCAGCGTGGGGTTGCGGCCGGGCGACGATCCGAATGCGGTGCTCGCCATTCGGGCGATCGGACGGCGCGACGGGAGCGGTCAGGTCGAAGCGGAGGTGCGGACGAACTTCGTCGAGGGGCGTCGGCTGCTCGTCCGCATCACCTTGCGCGCGAGCTGCCTCGGGGTGCGCTGCGAGATGGGCGAGACGTGCCGCGACGGCGCGTGCGTCGACCCGTTCGTGCCACCCGGCACGTTGCCGCCCTTCGACGGGGATGGGGGCGCCCTGGATGGGGGCACGCCCTGGGATGCCGCGTCGGATCTCGGCGACGTGCAGGTCATGGGCGGCGCGATCGACGCCGGCGCGTGCACCGAGGACCCCGGCACCCCGTGCGAGCTCGCCGGGCAGCCCTGCGTCAACGCGTCGTTGCGCTGCGAGTCTGGCGCGGTCGTGTGTCGCGCCGACGAGACGCTGAAGAGCGCGGGCACGCCGTGCCGGCCGGCCGCGGGGGCCTGCGACGTGGCGGAGGTCTGCGACGGAGCGAGCGGTGCGTGCCCGAGCGACGGCTTCGAGCCTGCGGGGAGCACGTGCCGCGCCGAAGCGGGGGACTGCGACGCGGGAGAGCGTTGCGACGGAACCGGCAAGTCCTGTCCCGCCAATGGCTATGCGTCGTCGAGTCAGATCTGCCGCCCGGTTGGCGGCGTCTGCGATGTCCTCGAGACGTGCACGGGCACGGGGCCGACGTGCCCGTCCGATGCGCGGGTGACCCCCGGGCACCGTGTGTCGCGCCGCGGCCTCGGGTGGCTGCGACATCGCCGAGTTTTGTCTCGGTGGCAGCGCGTCGTGCCCCGCAGACGCGTGTTCCCGTCCTCGACGCTGTGCCGTGCAGCGCGCGGGCCGTGTGACGCCGAGGAGTATTGCAACGGCGTCCTCAACAAGTGTCCGCCCGATCTTCAGTCGGCCGACGGTGATCCCTGCGACACGTCCGCGTGTGGAGACGAGACGTGCTCCGACGGGGGGTGTTCCGGCGGCGTCGTGTGCCGCTCGGGATACACGTGCAGCTGCGACGGCTCGCGGTGCGTGCTGATCGGCTCCGCCTGCGAGTGATCGAGAGGCAGTTCGCGCACGGCCCGCGCACGCGGGACGCGATGCGTGTTGGCCGCCCAAACGCGACGCGTCATTCAGCGGGTGCGACGCGCGGCGGTGCGCCGGGGCGCGTGTCCTCGGCATCGACCGGGAGGCGCACCGAGAACGTCGCGCCGACGCCTTCGTGCGTGCTCGCTTCGATGTGTCCGCCGACGGCGGCGACGATGCGCTGCGAGATTGCGAGGCCGAGCCCCGTCCCGCGATCCTTCGTCGTGACGAACGGAACGAAGAGGTTCGCGAGGACCTTCTGCGGGATGCCGGGCCCGCTGTCCTCGACGCGCACCTCGACGTAGCTGCGCCGCGCGCCCGTCGCGTCGCTGCGCTCGCGGAGCGTGGAGGCGATGACGAGTCGCCCGCCGCTGTCCATCGCCTGGAGCGCGTTCTGGACGAGGTTCAGCAGCACCTGCCGGAGCTGTTCGACGTCGATGCGCACCTCCGGCAGCGCTTCGGTCAGCGCGAGCTCGTAGACGACGCCCGCCTCCTCGCACTCCGCGGCGAGGAGCTGCATCGTCCGGCGCACGACGGCGTTCACGTCGATGGGGGCCGCGTCGCCGCGCGACGGGCGCGCGTAGTCGAGGAACGACGCCACCACGCGGTTCAGGCGGTCGACCTCTTCGACGATGATGCCGAGGAACTCGCCCCCGCCGGGCGTCGCGTCTCCGGGTTCTTCGGCGAGATACTGCGCGCTCGCCTTGATGGCGCCGAGCGGGTTGCGGATCTCGTGGGCAAGGCCCGCCGCCATCTCGCCGAGCGCCGCGAGGCGGTCCCGCTGCTTGAGCTGCTGGTACGCGCGTGAGTTCTGCACGGCCGTCGCGACCTGCGTGGACAGCGACTTCATGAGCTGCACTTCCTCGGGCGTGAACGCGTCGCGGAGCCTGTCGTCGCGGACGCAGAGCAGCCCGTAGACCTCCCCGTCGCCGCGAATCGCCGTGCAGACGGACGCGTGCGTCGCGCCGAGCGTCGCGAGGATCTCGCCGAGGGCCGTCGCCTCGCGTTCCTCGTCGAGTTCCCGGCGCTCCTCGAGCTCGCGCTCGATCGCTTCGAGGACGAGCGCATCGTCCTTCCGCAGCTTCTCGAGGAAGGGGCCCGAGGGCGCGAGCTCGAGGTGTCCGAGGGGCCGCGGTCCGAGGAAGCCCGCGAGGTCGAAGCCGCGGCCCGTCTCGTCGAGCAGATAGAGCGCGGCGTGCGTCGTGCGCCGCGACTGCTCGAGCCCCGCGAGTACGAGGCGCGGGACGTCGTCGGCCTCGAGCACGCGCGCGAGCCGCGCCCGCAGCTCATCCACGGTGCGCTCGAGATCGTGCCGCTCGCGGAAGAAGAACTGCGCGATCTGCGCCTCCACCTTGCTCCGCACCGGATCGAAGAGGAGCAGCACGACCAGCACCGCGACGACCGAGTGCAGGAAGAAGCGTCCGCCCGCGACGCGCACGAGCAGCCAGAAAATCGTCGCGAGCGTGAACGCGACCGCGGTCATCACGGTGAGTCGCCCGGCGAGCTCGTAGAGGTCGAGCAGGCGCGAGCGCACGATCGACTGCGAGAGCACGTAGAGGAAGACGAGCGTCAGCACCGTCCCGACGGGCGGAATGTCGAGGCCGACGTAGGGCAGATAGTCGAGCGTCGTGAACGTCGCGGCGAGCGCGCCGACGAGCGTCAGGTAGAGGCCGCGCGCCCGATCGAAGCGCGAGCGCTGCGCGCGGGCCCGGGCGCCCATCATCCCGAGCGCTGCACCGAAGATGAGGACGTCGAAGACGAAGATCGACGTGCCGACGACGAGGTGCGCATACGCGGGCGTGAGGATGGCGGCCGTGAGTCCGCCGCCGATGAGCAGCGAGGCGCGCGCGAGCAGCGTCGCGTGGCGCGGATCACCGGCGACGAAGGCGCGGAAGAACTGCACCGCCGCGACGGGGAGCAGCACGGCGCACGTCAGGTGCACGCGCTTCCACGTGCCGACGTCGCCGGCGACCGAGGTGAGGAACGCGGTCAGGTACCACGCGCCGACGGTCCCGGCGAAGAGCGTGAACAACCAGTGCACGCGGCGCTTGCGCGAGCGCAGCCCGACGGAGGCCGCGATCGCGGCGCTGAGCACCGCCGCGAGGAGCGAGGTCTGGGTGCGCAGATCCACGAGCAGCCCCGAGTGTGCGGGACGCGGTGGAACTCAACCAGCGGCGGCGGACAAAGAGGCCGTCGCGCGCTGACGTCAGGGCTTGGTCTTCGTCGGGCTCCAAGCCGTCGAGGGCTCGCGCACGGGCTGGCTCGGCTGCGGTGAGGGATCACCCGCCGTCGGGGATGTGCGGTCGCTCGGCTGCGGCGAGGGGTCGCCCGCGTTGGGCTGCGCCGTCAGCGTGTCGGTCGTCGGCGCGGGGGGCGCGCTCGGCTGGGGCGAGGGATCGCCCGCGGTCTCGCTGCTGCGCTGGAAGGCGGTGGCGCCCGTCGGCGTCGTGGGCTGCTCGAAGGCGCGCCAGCCGACCGCGAGCAGTGCCTCGGCGCGCGCTTGATGACGCAGTGCGTCATGAACGGCGGGCGTGGCATCGACGCAGCGTGGGCTGCCATCGACGACGACGGCGGAGAGCGACGGCTCGCCCTCGAGCGGCGCGACCGCGAGCGTGGCGTCGTCGCGCACGAGCGTCGCGGTGAGCACATCCTCGCAGCCGGCCGGGAGCGCGCGCCACGTTGCTTCGGCGAGCGCGACGTCCGTCGACGGAGCGAGCGCAGCGAGCGCACCCGCGGTGACGTCTTCCGACGCGGGTCCGCCGGCCAGACAGCCGCTCGTCGTGCCGAGCAGCGCGAGCGCCAGCAGGGAGTGCCCGATGCGCGGACGTGCGTGTCGATCGTGGGTCGGCTTCGCCATGGCTTCCTCGTCGTTCTTCGTCGGCATCGTCGTCATGCCTCACCCGTGTCGGCCGCGAGCTCGTATTGCTTCACCAACTGCGAGAGGCGCGGGCGCTTCATGCCGAGCAGCAGCGCCGCGCGCGTGATGTTTCCGGAGGTCTCTTCGAGGGCGCGCACGATGCACTCGCGCTCGAGGGCCTTCTTCATCTCGAAGAGCGAGACGTCTCCGCCGCGGATGCGCCGGTAGGCGCGCGCGATCTCGGACTCGCCCTCCGGCTCCGTGCCCGTCGGCGGTGCGCTCGGCGTGATCGCGACCTCGGGCTCGGGATCCCCGCCCGCGAACGTCGCCGCGAAGGCGCTCAGATCCTTCGCGCCGAGCACCGCGTCGTCGGCGAAGAGGGTCGCGCTGCGGAGCACGTTGTCGAGCTCGCGCACGTTGCCCGGCCACGCGTGCGACGCGAGCAAGCGGAGCGCGTCGGGCGCGAGCGACTTCGGGGTTTCCTTGCGCTCCGTGGCGATGCGCGCGAGCAGGTGCGCGCAGAGCAGCGGGAGGTCCTCGCGGCGGCGACGGAGCGCGGGTACGTCGATCGTCACGCCGCGCAGGCGGTAGTAGAGGTCTTCGCGGAAGCTGCCTTCGCGCACCATCTTCTCGAGGTCGCGGTGCGTCGCGCAGAGGATGCGGACGTCGACCTTGATGGGCGCGGTGCCGCCGACGCGCTCGAACTCGCGCTCCTGCAGGACGCGCAGCAAAGCGACCTGCGTCTTCGGTGAGATGTCACCGATCTCGTCGAGGAAGAGCGTGCCGCCATCGGCCAGCTCGAAACGGCCCTTGCGGCGCGCGCTCGCGCCGGTGAAGGCGCCGCGCTCGTGCCCGAACAGCTCGGAGAGGAGCAGCGTCTCGACGAGCGCCGCGCAGTTCACCTTCACGAAGGCGCGGTCGCGGCGCGGCGAGTGACGGTGGAGGGCCTCGGCGACGAGCTCCTTGCCGGTGCCGCTCTCGCCGCGGATGAGCACGATGGCGTCGCTCGGCGCGACGCGGTCGACCAGCGAGAGCACCTGCGCGAGCGGCGCGGAGCGACCGACGAGGTCCGGGTAGCGCTCCTGCCATGCGTCGGCGCGCGCCGTGGCGGCGTCGGGCCGGGCCGGGCTCGCGGGCGGCAGGGAGGCGCTGCGCGGGCGGCTTGGGCGGCTGCGATCGAACGACGACGCGACGAGGGCCTCGACGGCGTGCAATGCGCGCCGTTCCGGGCGCTCTGCGAAGAGGGCGCGGGCTTCGTCGGGGACGCGCGCGGCGAGTCGCGCCTCGGCCTCGCGCGCCAGCTCGACCGCGCCGGTCGCGCCGACGAGGTCTCCGCCATCGGCACATGCGCGCGCCAGCCGGGTCAGCGCGACGGCGAGCAGGGCGTCGTCGTCGCATTGCTCGGCGAGGGCCGCGGCGTCTCGCGCAGACTCGAGCGTCGCGTCCCCGGCCGCACGCGCGACGTCGACCTGCACGATCGCGAGCTCGGCCCGACGCTTCGCCGATTCCGGGGGCGCGATGCGGGCGAGCAGTGCGCGGGCGGCGCTCACGTCGCCGTCCACGAGCGCCATCCGCGCGAGCTCGAGGAGCGCGTCGGCAGCCCGCGCCATGCCGAGACGATCGAAGGTGCGATGCGCGGCTTCGAAGGCCGCCCGCGCGGCGCCGACGTGATCGTGCGCGGCCTCGACGCGACCGCGGAGCAAGAGGCCCTCCGCGGCGATGGGCGGGGGGAGCGCGGCGCCACCGACGTGCGTGGCGAACTCGCACAGCGTCCGCGCGCGGTCGTGGTCGCCGATGCTCAGGTAGAGCTCGCCGAGGTTGTTGGCGACGCGGGCGAGCATCGCGCGGTTGCCGAGGCGCTTCAGCAGCGCGACGGCCTCGTTGTAGAAGCGCTGCGCGCGCGCGTAGTCGTGGCGGAGGTGCGCGAGGACGGCGAGGTTCTCGGTGGCGATGGCGCGCTCGCGGGTGTCGCTCGCCGTGCCTGCGACCTCGATTGCGCGCGAGAAACCCGCTTCGGCGTCGGCGAGATCCTGCGTGCGGAGCCGCGCGACGCCGAGATTCGTGAGGGCCTGCGCCTCCTGCCGACCGAGGCCCGCGGCGTGCGCGCGCTCGCGATTCTCTTCGAAGATCGCGGCCGCGCTCTGCGGATGCTGCTGCGCGAGGGCCACCTTGCCGAGCGTGTTGCGCGCCGAGAGCGCGAGCGGCAGCGCGCCGAGGGCCTCGGCGGTGTCGCGCGCCTGCGCGGCCCAGCAGGCGGCCTCGGGGTAGGACGCGCGCTGGTAGTGCAGCTCGGCCAGCGCGGCCTCGACCTCGGCCGTCTGGAGCGGTTCGCCCCCCGCCTCGGCGAGACGGCGTGCATCGCCGAGCGCGCGCGCGGCGTCCTCGAGTGCGCCGGAGAGCGTGAGGAGGTCGCCGACGCGGCGGGCGGCGGCGGGATCGTGGGGCGCGGCGTCGCGCGCGTGCGTCGCCTGGCGGAGCGCGCGCGTGTAGTCGCCCGTGAGTCGGTAGAGGTCGGCGAGCGCGTCACGCAGCGACAGCGCGACGGCTGCGGGCAGCGCGGTGCCCTCGGTGTCCGCCGCGGCGGCGAGGACGCGCTCGAGCAGCGCTGCGGCCTCCGCGCGGGCGTGTCGCGCGGCGAGCGAGCGGGCGGCGCGCAGCGCGAGAGGGGCGGCCTGCGCGAGGTCGTGCGCGGCGAGCGCGTGGTGCGCGGCCTCCTGCGCGTCGCCCTCGCGGGAGAGCGTCTCGGCGCAGCGCGCATGGAGGGCGCGCAGGCGATCGGTGGCGAGGAGCGCGGCGCAGGCGTCCCGATCGGCGTCTTGCGCGAAGTCGCAGAGCAGCGCGCCATCGACGATCGTGCGCTGGAGCGGATCCGAGCGGTCGGCGTCCGCGCGCGCGAACGCAGCGCGGGCGCCGGCATCCGGCTCGGCACCGCTCACCCGTGTGAGGCGGTCGAAGTCGCTCGGCCCGCGCAGCACCGAGAGTGCTTCGACGAGCGCGCGCGCCGAGGGCGTGAGGGTCGACAACCAGCGCTCGAGCCGCGCGCTGCGCGACGGCGGCTCGGCGTCGAGCAGTCGCTCGATGGCCTCGGGCAGCCCGCCCGTGCGCCGCAGCACGCGCTGCACGGCGTCGGGCGACTGGAGCAGCGCGCGCACGCCGTCGGCGTCGAGCGGCCCCACGCCGATGCGGACCGACGCGTCGTGCGCGAGCAACCGACGCAGCGGGTCCGAGTCGCTCTCGGGGCGCTGCGCATCGTCGCGGGGCTCGCGGACGCTCCCGACGAGGAGTCCGCGGCGCACGTCTGCAGGGGCCTGCGCGTCGTGGCCGATGGGCGAGGTCCCATCGAGGAGAAACGCGAGGAAGGCGAGGGTGCCGTGGTCGGCGCGCTCGAGGTCACGCAGCACGACGGCCGGAGGCCGCACCCGCGCGACGTCGTGCAGGAGCCCGCGCAGCGCGTCGAAGAAGCGCAGACGCTTCTCGAAGACCTCCGCCTCCGAAGGCGCGAGGCGAGGCCCGTCGAGCGTCTGCCGTGCGTCGTGCTGGTGCCAGAGCCGGTGGCAGCCATCGTGGCAGGCGAGGTCGTGTGCGTCGATCGAGGGGGTGATCCCGACCTCGCGCAGGAAGCGCAGCGCCTGCTCGACGATGTCCGCGAGCGGCCCGAAGGCGCGCCCGGGCTCGCAGCGACCGTCGAGCACGACGCCGCCCTCGAGGCGCACGCGCACGCGGAACTCGTCGAGGATGCGCGACTTGCCCACGCCGCTCGGGCCCGTGAGCCACGCGACCTGTTCGCGGCCCTCCTGCGTGGCGCGATAGAGGCTCGCGAGCTGCTGCAACTCGGCGTCGCGACCGACACACGGGGAGGGCGAACCATGCAGCTCCATGCGCTCCGGCTCCTCGGCGGTGCGTGAGGCGCCGCCAGTCGGACGAAGGTACGGGTCCGCCGCGGGCGTGACAAGCAGCCGGAGGTGCGTCGCCGAGGACATCGCCGTTCCATCGTGCAAGCCGCGTGCGCGCACGGCGCGTAATGCAAGTGATTGAAATCAAAGCCGAATTCGTCTGTGCCGGGAAGGTGTGCCCAGCGCGTGTCCGCGGCGCGTGCAGATCCTGACGGCATCCCGGGCGTGCCGCGCACGCGGTCCGAGGCGGCTCGGCGTGGCGACCGCGTGCGGGACCGTCAGCGCCGCGTCGCGAGCTCGGCGAGGAGCTGGTCGAGCTTCGCGAGGAGCGCGCGGTTGCCGTCCTGCGTGTGACCGCGCAGGGCTTCGGCGTAGGCGTCGGTGCGCGCGAGGAAGGCGTCGATCGCCTCGCG
>Ga0172373_10009327_pt1 | contig 12220 bp, 13 predicted proteins | sample Lak10m_2_FD_114546 | JGI IMG/M metagenome (GOLD analysis project Ga0172373, IMG submission 114546) | Freshwater microbial communities from Kabuno Bay, South-Kivu, Congo - kab_092012_10m | ecosystem: Environmental > Aquatic > Freshwater > Lake | place: Democratic Republic of the Congo... | reverse complement strand
GCGTACCTGTGTCTACAGCAGGTACGCAACTCCAAAAATATGAATCACCACTGACGATTGGAGGGTCGATCCCGGATATTGGACAGACATGAGGGGACTTCGGACATTCACAGGTCGCTCAGATGCCGTCCCCCTTGAATGTGTCCACAACTGTTGGCGTTCATCCTTGGGATGAATGGCTGTGTGCCACTTGGCTAGGAATCCGCCGCAAAGGTCAGTTGAAGAGCAGCATTCATGACAGAAACCGTTTTGGCGCATGACTTCGCCAGCTTGGGTCAGAGACAGAATCAACGCTCCTAATGAAATCATCGATCGATTGTTTTTCAATGATCGTCTATCCAGTTCAAGACGCAAGATTGGTCTTGTCGCTGAAGCTACCGAGATTGATGGGATTCTGAGCCCTTGCATATGCTGCAGCACTGGTTCCTCGCAGCAACACGCCCGAGCTGGTCGAGCGTTTCACGATGAGAGAACGAAGCAAGCAAACACCTATCCAATGATAATAATATGAGTCTATAAACGAGACTTATATTAAGACTCAATTGGGATCTCCTAACGCGCCCGATACAGCTCCTTGAGCATCTGGTAAGCCTCGTTAAGGCGACGCATCGATTCGGCACTTCCGCCAGAGTCGGGATGGTGCAGCATGGCTTGCTCCCTGTAGGCCTCGCGAATGTCCTTGAGCGTGAGCCGATGACCAGGAGCTGTGGGAAGGTGCAGCAGTTTCAAAGCACCATGGAGACTCATGGTGTTTTCCAGGGTTTCAAAGGACATGCCACGTTGGCGCTTCCTGAAGCGGTGCACAAACCGCCGTATCAGTGTCGGCACGCGAAGACTCAAGGTGGAGCTGCTGTAGGGATCCTCCAGCAAACCCGCCAGAACAATCACCCGTGCAAAGGTTGGGGCGGCATCGTTCCAGGACGGCGCCAGTTGCGATGCGATGCTTGATGCAAGCGTCCAAGTGAACGGGCGGCCATCGCTTTGATCGGAATTGGGCCAGATATCGGATGACAGCCAGACCATGGCTGCCTCCAGCACCGCCTCATTTGCAGATTGCCCATACAGCTCATGCCAATGGCGCTGAACAGCATCAACGGCTCCATCGACCGCGTCTGCATCAACCAACGAAAACATTTCACGCTCAGCACGGGCATGTGCATCTGGATGATTCAGCGACTGTCGGAGTTGATCGGATTTGCGCCGTACAAATCCGGGGAGATCAATACCTCCGCTGTCACGGCTGCGGAGGCCCCCAGCGCCATGATGGGTCTGCACGAAATCAAGACCCAGTCCGCCAGATCCCTGTTGTGCCACAAGGACCAGTGCACCGGATTCATCAAAGAATCCAGCATTGTCACCAGGATACGATCCATCCTGATGTGACAGGGGATCATCGTCTGGGGGCCCTTCAGTGAGCAATTCACCGAGCAGACGCTCCACGGTGTCACCCCTGCTACGTAGACCCCATTCGACACGCAAGCGATCGATGCCCTCAACAAGATGTCTGGGCAATTGCAGCGTGATGCGACGACGTTCCTTGGGATCAATGTCAGGTGTGCTCACTGTTGTGGTCCTGTTATCAACGGGTCATCAAACCACGCATGATTTCATTCTGAGCGTCAAGGGCCTGCTGATAACGATCCACCAAGGACTGCGTGCGGGTAGGTCCGCGATTGCTATCGACCAGTGGGGGCGGTGCCAAGGGAGTCGACGACTGGCCTTCAAGTCTGGGTGGAGGGTTGATATCAAAGCGTGATCCATTCACACCTGGGGGTGGCAAAGGAGCAACGGCAGGTCTATCGCGTTGCATCCGTTCTGCCAGTGAATCGTCGAGAACAGGTTGTTTACCAACGCCATCCACCGGTGGGAGGGGTTGCAGGACTGACGGTTGTGCTGATGGCTGACGGCGTGCCAATTCAAGATCAAGCTCCAACTGGCGCAGGCGTGCCATTTGCTGAGTCGGAACGATGCTGAGCAGATGACCTGGTGTTGCATCAGCTGGGTAAACGAGGGTCAAACGCACAGGATTATTGACGCCAGGATTCAGGGACAGACCTTTTATCGGCAGACTCTGACCAGATCGCAACACCACATGGAACTCCTGCAGACCACTGTCAGTGAGGATCTGCATGGAGCCACGAAATGCTGTGAACTGTTTGCCGCCAACGGCTGATGGATGACTCATGACCAATTCATAGGGACCCTCACCCTTCAGATTCAAATCAACAACAAAGCGGACACCATAGGTTCCAACATTATCGAGTGATGAATCAAGCATGCGTGACACCAAGGGATTCACCTGAACCTCTTTAGTGCCGAATGAATGGCGATGGGTACTTGTCAACGGTACATGCAATGAACCTTGGGTAGATAAATTGTGCGAGATACTTGCCTGATATTCGTCGCCAAGCGCAACACCGCCGACGCGGGAGAATACCTGGCGATTCTGAATCTCAGCAATTCGATTCAAGTAGACCCGCCCCGGTGCCAGAATACCCTGATCCAATACCGCAATCAGATCCTCAGGCGAGCGTGATTGCCTCGCGGCTACAACAGCCATCTGGAAGGGACCATCACTTTGTCCGCGCAGCAACGCGTTGGCAATTCCCAATGCAGGAAGATCTTTCTCAAACAAAACACGTCGACTGTTGGGTGCCAAAGTGATGCTTTGGCTGAGTCTCGAATCAAGCCGATTGCGCAGCATCTGTACCGCCGTTGCGTCACCGGGTCCCGTATTCCAGGGTCTGGGACCCAGCGGCCGAACACCGTTCATGCTGTTGGCCAGGTAAGGGGCTTCAAAGCTGTTGCGGATTGCTCCAGATATGAACTTGATGTGAACTTCTCGCGATGACGGATTAATCAAGATCAATCCGATGGTCAACTCAGTGCGTCGACTCGATGCAGATATTCTAGCTCGATAAGGTGGAAAGTATTTATGGTGGAGATGAACACCAAAGTCTCCAATAAACGTGTACTCGGAGTTGCGCAACCTTTGGCCCGTTTCCGTGCTGTAAGCATCCCCAGGTGCTGTGTTAATGAGAATGCCAGGTCCTTCGACTTCTTCCGGTTGATTGGAATGGAGCACCGGCAGGGTATTGAAGCGTCCATTCAGGGGCCTGGCCCTTTGCCCGCCCATCAAGGCCACATAGGCGTGGGCGCTGGTCTGCAGGCCCAGAAGTGGAGCGGCAAAGCCCATTACCGTGCACAGAAGGATGCACCTGAACTGGCGGATGGGTCGCCTGCGTTCAGCGGTTTCTGGATGCGGCTGGGCGTGTTTCATGGCCATTTCTGGTGGTGGAAACACGACCCGCGCTCACCTGATGAGGTTGCTAGAACCTCGCAGGTTCTTTCCAGTTTTACATGCTGCTGCCTTTCCTTGGGGGTTGCACCCACAGCTCCTGCCCATCGGGCTCCACGTCTTACCAGGCACGCAAGCTCAGGTTCCTGACCAGCTGGCGCGACAGCGTCGAGAGGCAGCTGGCTGCGCTCAACGCCACCATCAGCACCCTGGAGCAGCAAATGGCCCGTGATGCGACCCAGGGCCCCCAGTCCTGAAGGGGGCCTGGCTTAACCGCTGTCGAAGCTTTTCGAGACCCTGATGCAGGTCACGTTGCACCGTGGGTGCACTCACGCCCAGGGCCGTGGCTGTGCGCCGGTAGCTCCATCCCCTAAGAATGACGTTGACGAGCACCTCGCGCTGGCGTGCATCGACCAGTTTGAGCATCTGCTCCAGCGAGCAGTTCTGCCATCCCGGGTTCAGCCCACAGGGGACGTAGTCGCTACTGATCTCCGTTGGTGTTGCCATGTCGTGCTCGCATGCACCCCCTTGCCATGGCTCTCCCCCCTCTGCCTGCAGCCACTCCAACGAGACGGCGCGGTTGAGCCAGCTCCATTGCTGAAGGGCCAGAGCAGCATCCTGTGGTGGTGCTTCAGGGCCTGCAGTGGTGTTGCAGTTCCGGCGATGCAGGCGTTCGGCCTGACGGCGGGGTAGCCGAACCATCCAGGCATGATCCCTGAGGTGGTGCAGGATGGCACCGCGCACGTGGGGTCTGGCAAAGCACGAAAACGGCTTGCCGCTGGAGGCTTCGTAGCGTTGCGCCGCATGGGTCAGGCCCAGCAGCCCAACCTGAAGCAGATCGTCCAGCGACTCCGGACTGCAGCTGGCATAGTGCCTGGCCATGGCCCGGACCAGGGGCAGCTGCTCCAGGAAGCGCGCATCGGTCTGAGCTGAACGCCGCAGGCGTGGCCCGGTGGGTTGTGTTGAAGGCATGGAGTGGCATGCATGACTTCTAACAGCTCGCTTCAGGGGGATCGCTGCCGTCAACCGTGAAACCACCGAGCACCGGTACTGCGACCTGCCGCAGCAAGGACCAGGGTCCCTCTGCCTGAAGCCAGGCCAGGTCTGAGCCCGTGGTGGCAAGCAGGTAACCAGCGAATCCCAGGGCATTGACGCTGAACCCCCTGCAGTGCTCCCTGGAGCGCCGCACGGTGAGCATCCAGCGGTCCGTGAGCAGCAGGTTGTAGGGATGGTATGGAGCCTCCTGCTGGTCAGGTTGACCCAGGTGCAACATGTTGCAGTGCTGCAGGTAAACAGCGGCGAGTCCCTCCGGGCTCAACGGCGCTGGGCGTGGGCTGATTGCGCAACGCCAGGGTGTGGTCTGGGTGGCTTCGGATCGATTCAGCATGGCGCTGTAGAACTCCTCCAGCGGACAGGTGCTCGCCCGGCGGCTACGCGGCAGCAACTGCAGGTGACGGTGGGGTTGGCTGGCGCCGGCAGCGGGGGAACTGTTGAAGAACCACAGTCCCTGGGTGTCCGCGTGGACAGCGATCAGGGCCTGCCAATCGGCCAGCTCCAACCAGCCCGATTGGGGCTTCCAGGTGGTGGGAATCACCAGCAGATGGCCCCGTTGGACGGGATATTTGTTGAGCAGCACCACATGGCTCGCCCCCAGCCGCGTCACTTCGAGAGCGGGGTCCCAGGGCAGAAAGGGATTCGGCTTCGGACCCTCGGCGCGCAGATGTTTGGGTGGACGGCTTAGAAGCCGGCGCACCACGAAGGGGGCAATGCCCAGTTCCAGTGTTTCGGTGGTCAACGGCACCAAGGCACCGCTGGACTCGGCCCGATCAGAGCAGGCCAGAGCCTGTTGCCAAAGCGCGTCAGCCACCACCGGATCGCAGCCTGGCCAGTGAAGCGCCTGGGTAGTAACGCCCCAGAATGGCGTTGTAGCGATGGCCGGCTTCGGCCAGCTGGCGGGCACCCTGCTGGCTCATGCTGGCACCCAGATGGCCATGGGCTTCGAGGCTGATCTGGCGATTGGCCGCATATAGGCTCTCCACAATGGCGCCTTGGTAACTCAGGATCAGGCCGGCGGTTCGCTGGGCCGCCTGCAGGGTTCTGGTGTTGGCGGCTCTAAGTCCCGTGTAGGCCTGCCATCGGGTGGTGTCTCCAAGATGCCAATGGCGATCGGCGGGCCGCGCCATGTGCGCCAGGGCATAGGACCGTGCTGCCACTGCCTGGGCCATCAACGCCTCAAGGGGCCATGCACTTGGCATTTCAGAGCCCACCACCGCGGCGATGTAAGACTCCAGATCCAAGTGATTGATCACACTGACGCCGCCGGATGTGGGCAAAAGTCGCAGGCGGCCGGCATAGGAGCGACCGTTGACCACCACGGCATGGTGGGGTTCTGTGATCAGCCAGCCGTCGCCGGACGCGCCCACCAGACCAGTGTTCACCGGCTCGCCCGCCCCGCCCTGCTGCATCACCTGCCCTGTGGCGTTGCGCAGCTGCCATGGCCCTGTGGCTGTGAACGACGCCGGCTGGCCCACCGATACCAGGGCCACCCGTATCTCTAATGGAAGCGCAGTGCCCGGACCGGGTTCGCTGAGGACCACGGATCCTCGACCATGCGGATCGGCGGCAGTGCGCTGAACCGAACGCTGCGTCAGAACGGCGGCCAGGGGAGTGCGTCCCGGTTCTGCAAGCAGGGCCTCGATCAGCGGATCCGGTGTGCCAGTCCCACCGTTGCCGGCACTGAGTTGCTGTGCGGTGAAACCCGTTGCGATGACGAAAACCGCCGCGGCAGCACCGAGCCAGAGGGGCGGTTGGCGGTTCAGACGGGAGTGCAGAGCTCTCGCCAGCGTGCGGCTGTGTCGTGTGAGTCGGCGGATTGGAGCTGAAGATGGCCGCTCCACAGCAGTGCACCCCTACCGGACAGGCGAATCATGCCCGAGGACGATGTCTCACAGATCATCCCGCCGGGGCGATCGGAACATTGCCAGCCCACCACCTGCTGGCGTCCAAGACGTTCTTGCCAGTATGGCGCCACAAGTGCGTGGGCTGAACCGGTCACCGGATCCTCGGCGATCCCGAGGCCAGGGGCGAAAAAGCGCAGCTGGTAATCGGCCTCGCGTCCAGCCACCAGGGGGAGTGCGATCCCTGGAGGCATGGCCTGCATCAGCACTAGTCCAGCGGCTTCCGGTGGCGCGAGTGGTGGTTGCGGCAGGGTATCGAGTGCCGATGCAGGGGTGAGCAGGGCTGCGCTGTAGCCCATGGAACTGCGCCAGAACCTCTCCACCGAGCAGCGCTGCTGCTGCAGCCATGCTGTCAGCACGGGTGGTGGCTCGTCGGCCTTTAGGTCTGCTGCCGGCAGTTCAATCTGGGCGAGTGCCCCCTGCAGGCCAACCGGCAGAGGGCCGCTGCGCGTGCAGAACACGGTGCTTGACGCCGCCTCGAGGCGGCCCCAATGCTCCAGGGCCAGCAGGGCGGCCAGGGTGGCGTGGCCACAGAGGGAAACCTCACATGCCGGACTGAACCAGCGCAGGCACCAATGACCGTCGAGGTCGACCAGAAAAGCTGTCTCAGACTGGTTGAGACTGCGTGCAACGCCCTGCATCCACGTGTCGCTGACTGGATTGGGCAGGGCGACCACGGCGGCTCCGTTGCCTTGGCAGGGCCTGTCACTGAAGGCCTCGATCAACACCGCTGGGATCCCTGCGGTCATGGTCTGACCTCGGCCTTCAGCTGGCGTCCCATCAGGGCCCGCACGGCTTCCTGGGGCGTTCTGAAGCCCTGGATGACCGCCGCCACCTGGTTACAGATGGGCAGGTGCCAGCCCCGCTGTTGGGCAAGGGCCAGGGCCGCTTCAACCGTGAAGCGGCCTTCGACCGTGGCGCCGATGCTGGCCATGGCTTCCGTGGCGCTCTGGCCTTCGGCCAGAAGCAGCCCGAAGCTGTAGTTGCGGCTGAGACGGCTGTTGGCAGTGGCCAGCAGGTCACCCATGCCGGCCAGCCCATAGAGGGTGGCACTTTCTCCTCCAAGCCCTTCGACCACCTGGCCCATTTCGACCAACCCGCGACACAGCAGGGAGGCCTTGGCGTTGGCGCCGAGGGATAGGCCGTCACAGATGCCCGCTGCGATCGCAATCACATTCTTGAGAGCTCCTGCCGCCTCACTGCCGATTGGATCGTGATGCCGGTACAGCCTCAGGCTCTCGCCGCTGAGGTGATGCTGCAGCCAGTGGCTGAGGTTCGCATCCTGGCTGGCCAGGGTGCTGGCGGCAGGCAGGCCCTGTTGCAGCTCGCAGGCCAGATTGGGCCCACTCAGCACGGCCACTCTCACGCCGGCCGGCAGCCCCTGTTGCCAGAGCTGTGAGGCTGTTGCCAGGCGGTTCAGATCGATCCCCTTGCTGCAGCTCAGCAGGGGCAGACCCTGGGGCCATCGGGACGCCAGGTCGTCGGCCAGGCTGGCCACGCCGGCCATGGCCACCGCCGAGACCACCAGATCGACCTGCAGCAGCTCGTTCTGGGGCAGGCCACCATCGCTGCGCGACCAACTGCACAGATGGTGCCCCTGCGCCGCCCATAGGTCGATCAGGGTGCGCCCCCAAGCGCCCCGCCCCAGCACCGCGATCCGCAAGTTCATGGCTGCCATCATGCGCCATGCCGCCGGCCCTGATAACCATGACCCACGAACCTCTGCACGACTGGTGCGGTCAGGCTTTGGTGGTGGGCGGCGGGGGCATCGGTCATGCCCTGGTAAGGGCCCTGGAGCGGCTGGCCCCTGGCCTGCAGGTGCACCTGGCCACCCGCACCCCACGCAGCGATGGGGACATCCGCCTCGATCTGTGCGACGACTCCAGCCTCGAGGCGTTGGGCACACTCGCCTCGCGGCAGTTGGCCCCACTGCGCCTGGTGATCAACACGGCGGGGCTGTTGCACGGGCCCCAGCTTCAACCCGAGAAGCGCCTGAGCGCCGTGACGCGCTCACAACTACGCCAGAGCTTTGAGCTCAACGCCTATGGACCGATCCTGCTCGCCCGCAGCCTTGAATCGGCCCTGCCCCGTGACCTGCCGAGCCATTTCGCCAGCCTCTCGGCCCGGGTCGGGAGCATCGGCGACAACCGGCTGGGTGGTTGGTACGCCTACCGCGCCGCCAAGGCGGCCCAGAACCAACTGCTGCACACCCTGGCGATCGAGTGGACCCGCCGACTGCCGCTGTGCTGTGTGAGCCTGCTGCATCCCGGCACCACGGCGACAGCGTTGTCGGAACCCTTTCGCGGTTCGGTACCGGCCGACCGCCTGCTCAGCCCCGACCGGGCGGCATCGGCCTTGCTGGCTGTCCTGCAACAACGGGTCCCGGCGCAGAGTGGCGGGTTCTGGGCCTGGGACGGTTCAGCGATCCCCTGGTAATTCAGACAGCATGGGCCTGCAGCAGCTCCAGCGGGATCAGCTCCAGCGTGGATTGCTCGCAGGCCGAGAGCCGCACAGGCGGGGCCATGCCGTCGTCATAGGCCTCCAGCCAGCGTGCTGCGCACACACACCAGTGGTCACCGGGCTTGAGTCCGGGGAAGGAATAGGCGGGCATCGGCGTGCTCAGGTCGTTGCCCTGGGCCTTGCTGTAGGTCAGGAACGCCTCATTGACGACACAGCAGACCGTGTGCCGCCCGAGGTCGGCGCCAGCGGTGTGGCAATGGCCATCCCGCCGCCAACCGGTCATGGGCTGACAGCCACAGAGTTCTAGGGGCTCTCCAAACACGTTGCGTGAGGATGTCGGCATGGCAGAGACAAGGGGCCTCACAATCGGCCCTGGATCCGATTCACGGTCCGCAGGGTGGCACAAAATTTCGTCAGAAGGTTGACGGATTCCGGGGGGTAGGCATTAAAGGTCTTTGAGAACCTCTTTCGACCATCCTTCACCGCCACCGCTTCATGAGCTGGGATTTCACCGAAGATGCGGCCTTCCTGGCCCTGTGCGACGCCTACAAGGAGAGCGGTGAAAGCTCTGCCATGGAATTTCTGGCCCATGGCGAGGGGGCGTTTCACTTTCAGGAACTCGCCCAGAACGCCGCTGGTGAGGGCATCGATCTGAGTGATTCAGCCGACCTGGAGGATTTCCAGCAGGACGTGATCGACACCCTGCAGGAGATGTGCAGCTGAATCTGGCCCAGGTAACCGCGACTGGGCCTGATTCGCCGAGCCTTCCGCAACAGGGGCGTCAGCTGTAGAAGAACGCGATTTCCTTGTCCTTGAGCCCGTCCCAGCCGGCTCCCTTGAGCCGGGCGTCCAAGGTGGTCTGATCGAAGTGCTTGGCGCCGGTTTTGACAATGCGATTCCGCATCGACTTTTTGACGCCGCTGCGGGCCCGCTGACTCTCCAGCTCCATCACTTCGTTGTAAAGGGCCAGCATCGCTTCGGGAATCGGGCTGCCGTCTAGGTCGATTCCGGCTTGGATGGCGGCATCGACGCTGTCAGGTCCTGCGATGGCCATGCCGCTCCAACTGCTGGTATGAGCAGGTTAGGCGCTGAAGTAACGCGCCTTGCTGTGCAGGGCAACCAGGGCTGTGGTGCTCTGCTCGGGGTGGAGCTGCTCGCTTTCATCCATCGACAGCCCGATGCGCTCGGCCCCCAGCCAGAGCAGCTGTTGGCGTGAGTCAGCCACGTTGGGGCAGGCCGGGTAGCCAAAGGAGTAGCGGCTGCCGCGATAGCGCTGGGCGAGCACATCGCGCAGCGTCATCTCCACCGGGTCCGCGAAGCCCAGCTCACGGCGAATACGGGCATGCACCCACTCAGCCAGGGCCTCGGCCAGCTGTACGGCAAGCCCGTGGAAGTACAGGTAATCGCTGTACTGATCAGCGCCGAACAGCTGTTGCGCAAATTCAGTGGCACGCTCGCCCATGGTCACGGCCTGCATCGGCAACACGTCGGTCGCCGTTGCCGGGTCAGCGGATCCTGTGGCCAGATCGCGGTAGAAGTCGGCAATGCAATACCGGTTGCCTGCCCGTTGGCGCGGCAGTACAAAGCGGCCCAGCTCAGCGCCCGCAGCCCCAGGAGCGGCGGCTGCATCAAGCCCCTGGGGATCAAACACCACCAGTGCATTGCCGACTCGCCCGCAGGGGTAGTAGCCATAGGCGACCCGTGGGGTCAGCAGCTGCTCGTCGATGCAGCGGCCCATCCAGTGCTGGAGCACGGGTTCGGCCTTGTCGGCCAGCATGGCTTCGTACGCATCACGCGATTGCTGCTGGCCCTTGCGCAGCTGCCATTGGCCGGCAAAGAGGGCGTTGCGATCGAGGTAGGCGAACACCTCGCCCAGATCGATCTCGCCCTCGCTGAGCACCTGGCTGCCCCAGAACGGGGGGGCCAATACCTGCTCCTCAGGGACCGCCTCGGAGCGCGCGTCGCTGAAAGCAGGAACCTGGGGTTCGGCGCCGGACGGGCCATCAGCGCCCTCGGAAAGCGGTGTGGCTGGTTCGACCAGCTGCTGTGGCCCTGTAGTGTCATCGTCCCCGAAAGCACCGAGTCCCAGGCCATCGGGGATGGTGCCCAGGAATCCCTTGTGGTTATCCCACTGGTCAGCACCCTTGGCTTCCATCAGGGCATCCATGAAGCGCAGGTCAGCGAAGGCATCGCGGCCATAGATCACCTGGCCCCTGTAGGCCGCACGGCAGTCACCGTGCACGAAGCGGGGCGTCAGGGCGGCACCACCCAGGATTACCGGCACGCTGATGCCGGCCCCGTTAAAGGCCTCGAGGTTGTCCTTCATGAAGGCCGTCGATTTGACCAACAGGCCACTCATGGCGATGCAATCGGCCTGGTGGCGGCGCTGGGCCTCGATGATCGCGTCACAGCTCTGCTTGATGCCCAGGTTGATCACCTCGTAGCCGTTGTTGGTCAGGATGATGTCAACCAGGTTCTTGCCGATGTCGTGGACATCGCCCTTGACCGTAGCGATCAAAAACTTGCCCTTGCTGCTGCTCTCACCCTCGCGCTTCTCCATGTGGGGCTCGAGGTGTGCCACGGCCGCTTTCATCGTTTCGGCGCTCTGCAGCACGAACGGCAGCTGCATCTGACCACTCCCGAACAGTTCACCTACCACCTTCATGCCATCGAGCAGGAAGGTGTTGATGATCTGCAGGGGCGGGTAGGTCTGCAGGGCCTCATCGAGGGCCGGTTCTAGGCCGATGCGCTCACCGTCAATGATGTGCTGCTTGAGCCGCTCCTCCAGCGGCAGTTCGGCCAGTGACGGGCCTGAGGCGCGGGCCTCCTTGGCGCTGACCCCCTCAAACAGGGTGGTGAGCTCGGTCAGTGGGTCGTAGATGCAGGGGGCACCACGGCCGGCCGGTGCATCGTTTTCGAAGCGGCGGCGATCGTTGATCAGATCACGGCAGACCCGCTGGTGCTCGTCGCTGATCTTGGCAAGGGGCAGGATCTTGGCGGGACTGACGATGGCCGCATCCATGCCAGCTTCGCAGCAGTCGTGCAGGAACACGCTGTTGAGCACGATGCGGGCCGCCGGCGACAGGCCGAAGCTGACGTTGCTGACGCCCAGCAGCACATGCACACCCGGCAGGTGTTGGCGGATCAGGCGGATCGCCTCGATCGTGGCAGCGCCGTTGAGCCGATCTTCTTCAATGCCGGTCGAAATCGGTAGGGCCAGCGGGTCATAGAAGATCTCGTAGGCCGGAATGCCGAACTCGAGGGCATCGCGGTAGGCCCGCCGGGCGATTGCGATTTTGCGCTCGGCCGTGCGGGCCATGCCCTCTTCGTCGATCGTGCCGACCACCACACCGGCGCCGTAGGACCTGGCCAGCTCCAGCACCTTGAAGAAGCGCTCAGGCCCGTCCTCGTAGTTCGTGGAGTTGAGAATGCACTTGCCCCCGGCCACCTTGAGGCCCGCTTCCATCTTCTGCCATTCGGTGGAGTCGAGCATCAGCGGCAGATT
>Ga0172373_10009325_pt1 | contig 12220 bp, 10 predicted proteins | sample Lak10m_2_FD_114546 | JGI IMG/M metagenome (GOLD analysis project Ga0172373, IMG submission 114546) | Freshwater microbial communities from Kabuno Bay, South-Kivu, Congo - kab_092012_10m | ecosystem: Environmental > Aquatic > Freshwater > Lake | place: Democratic Republic of the Congo... | reverse complement strand
TCGACGCCGAAGGAGGGGAATGCCTGCACGAATTTCCCGTCCAGGAAGCACGCCACCGCGAGGACGCTCGAGGCCACGACGGCGCCCTGGCCGCCGCGCCCGTGGAATCGGACCTCGATCACGTCGTCAGCCCTTTACGCCGGTGTAGATCATGACCAGGGCCTTGGCAGGATGGGCGCCCACCGCGCGGAACGCGTGGGATACGTCCGAGTCGAAGTAGAGGCAGTCTCCCGGCTTTAGGAGTTCGAGATCGTCCGGGGTCCGGAATTCGAGTTCCCCCTCGAGCAGGTACACGCATTCCTCGCCTTCATGGGAGTAGAAGACCATGTCCTTCTTCTCCATCACGCTGAACGTGACGAGGAGCGGATCGATATGTTTTCGGGATTTCCGGGTTTCGAGCAATTCGTAGGTGTAGCCGATTCCGCCGGCGTCATGGTGGGGGCGGCGGTGGAACTTCTTCCGGTCGGAAGCCCGGGTCAGCCCCACCTTGACCTCTTTCTCCTCCTCCCGGAAGAACCAGGCGATTCCAACGTCGAGCGCCCGGGCGATCTTGAGCAGCGTCGCCACCGGGGTCATCACGTGCCCGTTTTCCACCTGGGAGAGGAGCGGTGCGGAAAGCCCGGTCCTTGAGGAGAGGTCCTGAAGCGTCAGCCGCTGTTTCTGGCGGAGCTCCCGGATCTTCGATCCGATCGCCAGTTCCTCTTCGGATTCCATCTTCGTCGGCATCTCACCCTCCGCATGATCCGGATTCATTCCGATCCTGCGGCAAATACCATTTGGTGTCAATAAAAATATGTTTGGTGATACGAAATGTCGGGATCAAAACGAAAAGGGGGGCCGCTCTACTGCTTCGCGGCGGACCGACAAGGGCACGTGTCGTGGTGAGGATTGCCCGCCTTCGCGGGCTTGGCGGCCGCAGCTCCGTGATCCCGGATGATTCGTTGCGATGAGGAGCGAAGGCTGGTGCCCGGGGCGGGAATCGAACCCGCACGGCCTCGCGGCCTCGGGATTTTAAGTCCCGTGCGTCTGCCAGTTCCGCCACCCGGGCGATCGTATGGAAAGATACCAGAAAAAGGGGGAGTTCGGTAAGAAGGGAAATGCCCGACTTCGCTCGGGCTCCATACGAAATGCCGTTGTCGTCCGAGCTACGTCGTGGCGTTTCTCCTTCGCAGAAGCGAAGGAGAAATGGAGGCGGCACCCGGATTCGAACCGGGGGATAAAGGATTTGCAGTCCTCTGCCTTACCACTTGGCTATGCCGCCGCAGCAGGTATTCTTTTCCGGGGGCGTCCTTCCTGTCAAGCGATTCCGGCCGGAACGCCGGTTTCCAGGGGAGTTCCCATTGAATACCCGTACAGAGGAATTTCCGGGGAACTTCCCCCGCAGTGAATTTCCCCCTTTTGCGGTCGGGTATTGTTCTGGAGTAGTATTGGACGGCACACTCGGTTCTCTCCGGGAGGTCCGTTTGCCCCGCACCATCTTCGTAACCGGCGCCGCCGGCTTCATCGGCTCGCACGTCTCAGGCGCCCTCCTGGCGCGGGGCGACCGCGTCTTCGGGTTAGACAACTTCGATCCGTTCTACGATCGCCGGATCAAGGAGAGAAACCTCGCGGCGCTTTCCGCGCACCCGTCGTTCTCCTTCCTCGAGGGCGACATCCGCGACGCCTTCGCCCTCGCCCGCTGGGGGGAGGGAATCCGTCCCGACGCGCTGATCCACCTCGCCGCCAAGGCGGGGGTACGCCCGTCGGTCGACGATCCCGTCGGATACGCGGACGTGAACATCCACGGTACGATCCGGATGCTCGAGTGGGCGCGCGAGCGGCGGGTCCCGAGGGTCCTCTTCGCCTCCTCCTCGTCCGTCTACGGTGGCAACACGAAGGTCCCCTTCTCCGAGGACGACTTCGTCGATCACCCCGTCAGCCCATACGCGGCGACGAAGAAGGCGGGCGAGCTTCTCTGCCACACGTACTGCCACCTGTACGGGACGAACGTCGCGGCTCTTCGCTTCTTCACCGTGTACGGCCCGAGCCAGCGCCCCGAGATGGCCATCCACAAGTTTACCCGCCTGATCCTCGACGGGAAGGAGATCGACCTGTACGGCGACGGCTCCTCCCGCAGGGATTACACCTACATCGACGACATCGTCTCAGGGGTCCTCGGCGCTCTGGCCGCGCCCCCGGGATACCGGGTCTACAACCTCGGGGAGTCGGACACGATCTCCCTTTCGGACCTTGTCTCGCTGATAGAGGAGGCGTGCGGAAAGGCCGCGGTCCGCCGCTTCAAGCCGCCGCAGCCCGGGGATGTTCCCGTGACGTTCGCGGACATCTCCCGCGCGAGGAAGGAGATCGCCTACGACCCCCGCACGCCGATCGCGCGCGGGATACGCCTTTTCGTCGAATGGTACCGGCGCCAATCAACTGCAAGACCAACCTGAAAGGAGGCTTCCATGAAGTTGACTCTGTCGGTGATCAAGGCGGACATCGGTTCCATCGGGGGGCACATTCGGCCGAGTGCGAAGCTGCTCGAAACGGTGCGGTCGAAGGTCGCCGAGCTCGGGAAAGGTCTCCTGATCGACACTTACGTCGGGTTCACCGGGGACGACGTGGCGATCCTCATGTCCCACACGGGGGGGACGGGAAACGAGAAGGTCCACAAGCTGGCCTGGGACGCCTTCCTCGCCGGGACCGCGACGGCGAAGGCGCAGGGGCTCTACGGCGCGGGCCAGGACCTGCTGAAGGACTCCTTCTCAGGCAACGTGAAGGGGATGGGGCCCGCCGTGGCGGAGATGGAGATCGAGGAGCGCCCCAACGAGCCGTTCCTCCTGTTCGCGGCGGACAAGACCGACCCGGGGGCGTATAACCTGCCGTCCTACCTCGGGTTCGCCGACCCGATGTTCTCCTCCGGCCTGATCCTCTCCCCGAAGGTGGGGAAGGGGTTCACCTTCCGCATAATGGACGTCGCGAACACGGAAGGGGACAAGGTGATCGACCTGTCGGCGCCCGAGGATCTCTACGACATCGCGGCGCTCCTGCGCGACCAGGAACGGTTCGTGGTCGAGTCGATCCGCTCCCGCGCCAACGGGGAGATAGCCGCCGTCGTCAGCACCACGCGACTCCACAACATCGCGGGAAAGTACACCGGGAAGGACGACCCGGTGATGCTTGTCCGGACGCAGGGGAACTTCCCCGCCACGGGGGAGATTCTCGCGCCCTACACCATCGGTCACCTTGTCGCCGGCTTCATGCGCGGAAGCCACCACGGCGCGCTCATGCCGGTGCCGCGGAACACGGGGACTTCCTTCTTCGACGGACCGCCGATCGTCTCGGCGCTCGCCTTCTCCGTGAAGGATGGGCGGTTCACCGAGCCGGCCGACGCGTTCGACCACCCGTACTGGGAGTACGTCCGGACGCGGGTCTCCGCCAAGTCCGAGGATCTTCGCCGGCAGGGGTTCTTCGGCCCCGCGATGCTGCCGTACAGCGAGCTGGAGTACGGCGGGATCGTGGAGCGGATGAAGGGGATGGAGCCGAAGTTCCGCGTGCTCGGCGGAAAGGAACCCGTCAAGGCGTAGGGCGGAAGGTCCGGCGCAGGGAGGAAACATCATGGGCGAAGGCATCCGGTTCCGGTTCGATTTCTCCCTCGTGGGGGGGAGCAACCTCCGCGGGGGGGACGGGATCGCCGCGCCCGATTTCAGGAAGATGATGGCGCTGGTGGACGACGCGGTGGATACGCTTGCGGCGAAACACCGGCGCGGGGAGATCGGCTTTCCCGACCTGCCGTTCCTTCTGAAAGAGGCCCGGGCGATCTCCCGGGATGCGGCGGTCCTTCGCGCGAAGTGCACCCACCTCCTCGTCCTCGGCATCGGCGGCTCGGCGCTGGGGACGAGGGCGGTGCACGAGGCGGTCGGCGGCCCGGGACGCCAGGGGATGGCGCTCTCCGTGGCGGACAACGTCGACCCCGACGCCTTCTTCCCCCTCCTCGCCAACCTTCCGATGAAAAAGACCGCAGTGGTCGCCATCAGCAAATCGGGCGGGACGGCGGAGACGAACGCCCAGCTCGCGCTTGCGATCGCCGCGTTGAAGAAGGCCGTCGGTACACGGTGGAGGGAGAGACTGATCCTGATCACGGATCCTTCGAAAGGGGTCTTTCGCAGGATGGCGGATGCGGAGGGGCTGAAAAACTACGTCGTTCCCCCGAACGTGGGCGGCCGCTTCTCCGTCCTCTCGCCGGTGGGGCTTTCCCCTCTCGCGGCGTCCGGGGTCCGCGTGGAGCGGCTTCTCGCCGGGGCCGCGCAGATGGAGACGATCTTCCGGCACACGAAGGGGACCGACAACCCGGTCCGGTTCGCCGCGGCCGTCTATGCGTACTACCTTCTCGTGAAGCCGAAGGCCGTGCAGGTCTGGTTTACCTACGGGGCCGGGCTGGAGCGGATCGCGGAGTGGTGGCAGCAGCTCTGGGGAGAGAGCCTGGGTAAGGGACGGGAGGGCCGCGCCCCCGTCGGGCAGACCCCTGCGCGCGCGGTGGGCGTGACCGACCAGCATTCACAGCTCCAGCTCTACCAGGACGGCCCCGCCGACAAGGTGTTCACCTTCGTCCGGTGGATGACCGGAAGGGAGAAGGGAAACGTCCCGAGGGCGGGGTTCTCCCCGGACATGGCGATGCTCGGCGGCCGTCCGCTGCGGGACCTTTTCGACGCGGAGTTCGAGGGGACGATCGGCGCCCTGTGGAGCGCGGGGCGCCCCATCGTGCGGATGGAGATCGGGAAGCGCGACGAGGAGCACGTCGGCGCATTCCTCCACTTCTGGGAATGGGTGACGGCGATCGCGGGCACGTGCGCCGGCGTCGACCCGTTCGACCAGCCCGGGGTGGAGGAGGGGAAGCGGATCGCCCGCGCGCTGATGGGTGAGAAGGGGACGGAGGCGCTCCGAGCGGATTTCGAGGAGAGGATCGCGGGGATCCGCCGCGCCGAGATCCGCATCGGCAGGGATCTTCCCTCCGTTCCACGCCGCCGCAAGGGCGGGAAGTAGTTGACCTCCCGCATACTGGCGCTGCCGGACGACGTCGTCAACCGGATCGCGGCGGGGGAGGTGGTCGAGCGCCCCGCGTCGGTCCTCAAGGAGCTGCTCGAAAACGCGGTCGATTCCGGCGCGGCGAGCGTGGAGGCGGAAGTGTCGGGCCCCTTCCCTTTCTCCCTCCGCCTCACAGACGACGGGTGCGGCATGTCGCGCGAGGAGGCGGAGCTCGCCGTGCGCCGGCACACGACGAGCAAGATCGCCTCGGCGGACGACCTCGAACGGATCGGCTCCTTCGGGTTCCGCGGCGAGGCGCTCCCGTCGATCGCCTCGGTGGCGCGGGTCTCCGTCGTCACGAGGCCGGCGGAAGACCGTACCGGGACGGAACTGGTCGTGGAGGGGGGGAACATCCTCTCCGTCCGCGAGGCCGGGGCGCCCCGTGGGACGACCGTCACCGTATCGGGGCTCTTCGAGAACGTGCCGGCCCGCCGGAAGTTCCTCAAAAGCGAGCGCACCGAGCTGTCGCACCTGTGGGAGGTGTTCCACGGGGTCGCGATCCCCGGCGAGGGTATCTCCTTCCGGTTCGCCGATTCCCGCGGGGCCTTCGCATACGAGAGCCGCGAGTCCGCCCTCGACCGGGCGAAGCGCCACGCGGGAGACGACGGGCAATACCTCGTCCCCGTCGACGTCTCCTCCGCGTTCTTCCGGATCTACGGCTGGGCGGGCCTCCCACAGGTGTCCCGAGCCGGTTCGGGGGGCCTCTGGTTCTTCGTCAACGGCCGGCGGTTCCGCGACCGCGGCCTCTACGCGGCTGTCCGCGAGGCGTACCGGGGAATTCTGCCGGGCGACCGCCTTCCCGTCCTCTACCTGTTCGTCACGTGCAGCCCGCGGGAGGTAGACGTCAACGTCCACCCGGCGAAGACCGAGGTCCGCTTCCGTTATCCCCGGGACCTGAACGAGCTGGCGCGCCATGTCCTCGCGGGGGCGCTCGGAGAGGCGCCGCCGCGAGCGGCCTCCTCCATCCACGTCTGGGAGGAGCGGACTACGCCGGGAGGGCTCATGCCGCCGGACATGTCGCTCGAGGGCGTCACCGGCTCACCGTCTCCCCTTGCGGCGACCGGCGCTTCACCGGCGGGGGATCTGCCGTTCGCCGAACAGGGCGGCGAGTCGTCCGGAAGCCGGTTCTTTTCGTCCCTCGTCCCGATCGGGCAGGCCTTGGGGACGTACCTGGTCTGCGAGGGTGCCGGCGGGGTCGTTCTCGTCGATCAGCACGCCGCGGACGAAAGGATCGTCTTCTCGCGCCTCAAGGACCGGTACCTCGGGAAGGGGGCCCCGACGCAGCGATGGCTCGACCCGGTGGAGGTCGCGCTGCCCGGGGTCCTGCCGGAGGCGGACGAGCGCCTGGCCGTTGAGACGTTTCTCACACGGACCGGGTTTTCCTTCGAGCAGGCGGCGTGGGAGCGGATCCGCCTGACCGGCGGACCCGCGGCGCTGCCGGGGTTCGACGCGCGGCGGTGGTGGGAGGAGCTCTGCGAATCGCTGCGCGCCCAGGAGACCCTTCCAAAGGACCTGTTCGACGCGGACCGCGAGCTGTGGCGCATGGCGTGCCACACTGCCGTGCGCGGCGGAGAACGTGTGACGACGGAGCGCGCCCGCCTCCTGCTCTCGGAGCTCGACGCCGCGGTGGCCGCGCACAGCTGTCCCCACGGCCGCCCGGTCTGGATCCGCATATCCCGGGCCCGTCTCGAGGCCCTCTTCCACCGCACGGGATGACCGTCGAGCGGATCGTCGTCCTCTCCGGCCCGACGGCGTCGGGGAAATCGTCGCTGGCCATGGCCCTCGCGCGCGAATTTCCCGTCGAGATCATAAACGCCGATTCACTCCAGGTGTACCGGCGCTTCGACATCGGCACCGCGAAGCCGACCGTCGCGGAGCGGGCCGAGGTCCCCCATCACCTGATCGACGTGGCGGATCCGGACGAGCCGTACGACGCCGGGAGGTACGTTCTGGAGGCGGAGCGGGCGATCGACGGGATCCGGGCGCGTGGAAAGGTCCCGATGCTGGTCGGCGGGACGGGGATGTACATCCGCGCGCTGCTGCGGGGGCTGGATTCCCTCCCCTCGGACCCGCGGGTCCGCGAGGAGCTTGCGCGGCGCTGGGATGCCGAAGGGGGGGCGGCGCTCCACGCGGAGCTGGCGGGGATCGACCCCGAAACGTCCGCCAGGGTGCACCCCTCCGACCGGCACAGGGTACTGCGCGCGCTCGAGATCGCCGCGGTAGCCGGGGTCCAGCCCAGCCGTGCGCGGGCGGCATGGAGCTCCTCCGAGGCGAGGCACGGGTGCCTGTTCCTCGCCCTGTGGCCGGACCGTGAGGCGCTGTACGGGAGGATCGACGCCAGGACGGAGGAGATGTTCCGACGGGGATTGGTGGGTGAGGTCCGGGGACTGCTCGACACGGGGTTCTCCCGCTCCCTCAAGCCGATGATGGCCCTCGGGTACCGCCACGCGGCCGCTCATCTCCTCGACGGCGTGCCGCTTTCCGAAACGATCGAGGCCGTGAAACGGGACACCCGTCGCTACGCGAAGCGGCAGATCACCTGGCTCTCCTCGGAACCGAATCTCGTTCATTCGATTCCTGGCGACGCGTCCCGTTCACCCGGGGACATCGTCAGAATGTACTTGTCCTGACCGTAATTCCGCATAAAATATAGGTTTACTAAAATTGGCGAGGGAGCGCGGATGATCCTCCAATACCTGGATTTCGAGCGGCCGATCGTCGACCTCGAAAACCGCCTCGAGCAGCTGAAGCGCCTGGACGGCGGGACCGACAAGGTCGTCAAGGAAGAGATCGTGAAGCTTGAACGGAAGATCGGGAAGATCCGCAAGGAGGTCTTCGCCAATCTGACGCGCTGGCAGGTCACCCAGCTGGCGCGCCACCCGAACCGTCCGTACCTGCTCGACTACGTAAACCTTTGCTTCAAGAACTTCATCGAACTGCACGGGGACCGTGCGTTCCGGGACGACCCGCCCCTGGTGTGCGGCTTCGCCGAGCTCGAGGGGCAGCGGGTGGTCCTCATCGGACAGCAGAAAGGTCGCAACACCAACGATAAGATAAAGCGCAACTTCGGCATGGCCAATCCGGAGGGGTACCGCAAGGCCCTGCGCGTCATGAAGCTGGCGGAGAAGTTCCACCTGCCCGTCGTCGCCTTCATCGATACGCCGGGCGCATTTCCGGGGATCGGCGCCGAGGAGCGCGGCCAGTCCGAGGCGATCGCGCGAAACCTTCTCGAGATGTCCCACCTCAAGACACCGATCGTCGTGGCCGTCATCGGCGAGGGCGGCAGCGGCGGGGCACTGGCCATCGGCGTCGGGGACGAGATCCTCATGATGGAATATTCCGTCTACTCCGTCATCTCCCCCGAGGGGTGCGCCTCGATCCTGTGGCGCGACACGGCCAAGGCCGAGGTGGCGGCGGAGATGATGAAGATCACGGCCCCGGACCTGAAGAGGTTCGGGGTCATAGACCGGATCATCCCGGAGCCTCTGGGCGGCGCGCACCGGGACCACAAGGCGGCCGGCGACGCGTTGAAGGCCGCTCTGGTCGAGGCGCTCGTTCCGCTCATGTCGATGCCGATTCCACAGCTCCTGGAGCGGCGCTACCGGAAGTTCCGGGAGATGGGGGCGCTCAAGCGGAAGGCCGGGGGGGCGGCTTGACGGAGGACCGCCTGAAGGAGCTGCGCGTCGAGATCGACGCGGTCGACGACCGTATCCTCGAGTTGCTCAACCGCCGGGCGAAGGCGGCCATCGAGGTCGGGTCGATCAAGAAGGAGCGCAACCTCAAGTTCTACGTCCCCGAGCGCGAGGTCGAGATCCTGCGGCGTCTTACCGCCGTGAACGAGGGGCCGTTCCCCAACGACGGGTTGAAGGCGATCTACCGGGAGATCATCTCCGCTTCCCTCTCCCTTGAAAAGCCGCTCTCGGTGGCGTTCCTCGGCCCCAAGGCCACCTTCACGCACCTCGCCTGTCTGAAGCACTTCGGCGAGAGCGCCGAATACGTTCCCCAGATCAACCTCTCCGCGGTGTTCGACGCCGTGGAGCGGAACGCGGCCGACTTCGGGGTGGTGCCGATCGAGAACAGCAGCGAGGGGATCGTGAGCAACACCCTCGACATGTTCGTGGACTGCAACCTGCTGATATGCGGGGAGATCCTGGTCGAGGTCGCGCACGACCTGATGAACGTCACGGGCGACATCGACCACGTCAAGAAGATCTACTCCCATCCACACGCCATCGCGCAGTGCCGCGGCTGGCTCGAGCGGAACCTTCGCGATGTTCCCGTCTTCGACGTCGAGAGCACGGCGCGCGCCGCTGAACTGGCGGCGGACGACCCGGCGGCGGCTGCGATCGCCGGGGAGGCGGCGGCCAAGATCTACGGCCTTTCGGCGATCAGGAAGCGGATACAGGACAACACGAACAACTTCACGCGGTTCATCATCCTCGGGAAGCAGGAATCGGTCCGTACCGCGGACGACAAGACCTCGATCCTGTTCGCGGCACGGGACGAGGTCGGCGCGCTCTTTCACATGCTTCAGCCGTTCGCGACGCACAACGTGAACCTGACCAAGATCGAGTCGCGCCCCGTCAAGACGAAGGCGTGGGAGTACCTCTTCTTCCTCGACATGTCGGGCCACGTCACCGATCCTCCGATCGCGAAAGCCCTCGAGGACCTGAAGGAGAAGGCCCAGTTCATCAAGATCCTCGGCTCCTACCCCCGCGCGGTATGACGGCCATCGCCGCGGGAGTGACAAGGCGGACCGGAAGCCGCCGCAAGGAACGAAGCGTTGCCGTAGCGATTCAATCCGACACCGGGAAAGGAAAATCCGCATGATCATCGTATTGCGCGCAGGCGCCACCGACGAGGACGTCCGGCAGATCGAGGATACGATCAAGGGGAAGGGACTGACCGCGCACATCTCGCGCGGCGTGGAGCGCACGATCATAGGGGCGATCGGCGACGAGCGGAAGCTCGACGAGAACGCGTTCGAGGGGCTTCAGGTCGTCGAGAAGGTGCTCCGGATACTCGCCCCTTTCAAGCTCGTCAGCCGGGAATTCAGGAAAGAGGACACCGTCATCACCGTGAACGGGAAGAAGGTGGGGGGGAAGGCCCTCGCCCTGTTCGCCGGGCCCTGTTCCGTGGAAGGGCGGGAGATGATGGTGGGGCTGGGGGAAAGCGTGGGGTCGGCCGGGGCCACGTTCCTGCGCGGCGGCGCGTTCAAGCCGCGCACCTCCCCGTACGCCTTCCAGGGATTGGGGGAGGAGGGGCTGAAATACCTCGCGGAGGCCCGCGACCGGACCGGCCTGCCCGTGGCCACCGAGCTCATGGATCCGAGGGACATCGACCTCGTGGCCCGGTACGCCGACGTCATCCAGATAGGGGCGCGCAACATGCAGAACTTCCGCCTCCTCACCGAGATCGGGAAACTCGACAAGCCGGTGATCCTCAAGCGCGGGATGAGCGCTACGATCCAGGAGTGGCTCATGTCGGCGGAGTACATCGCCTCCGAGGGGAACCAGAAGATCATCCTGTGCGAGCGCGGGATCCGCACGTACGAGACGGCCACCCGGAACACCTTCGACGTCTCCTCCATCCCGGTGGTCAAGTCCCTTTCCCACCTCCCCGTGATCGCCGACCCCAGCCACGCCGCCGGGAAGCGTCCCCTGGTGGAGCCGCTCGCGGCAGCCGCGATCGCGGCGGGGGCGGACGGCCTGATGATCGAGGTCCACGACCGGCCGGAGAAGGCGCTCTCCGACGGTCCGCAGTCGCTTACGCCCGACGCGTTCACGGCGATGGTCGGGCGACTTCGGAAGGTCGCCGAGGCGGTGGGGAGGTCGTTGTAGGGCTGTGGCGCGGGAGCGGATCGGCATCCTCGGCCTCGGGCTGATCGGCGGTTCCCTGGCGCTGGCCTTGAAGGGAAAGCGCGGCTCCCCGGAAGTGTGGGGCTGCGACCGCAGCAGGGAGACCGTCCGCCGGGCTCTTTCCGCCGGCGCGATCGCGCGGGGCTGCACCGAGGCGCAGCTTTCCGCGTGCGACGTTGTGATCGTGAGCGTCCCGGTCCTTCGCGCCGTCGAGGCGATCCGGCGCCTGGGTCCGCGGATGCGGCCCGGGACGGTCCTCACCGACACGGGAAGCGTCAAGTCCGGGATCGTCCGGGAAGGGGAACGCGCGATGGGAAGGGGCGCCTTCTTCGTCGGCGGCCACCCGATCGCGGGGACCGAGGCGTCGGGATTTTCCGCGGCCGATCCGGACCTGTTCCACGGGCGTTCGTTCATCGTGACTCCCACGCCCCGGACCGACGCGGGCGCCGTCCTGCGCGTCGAGCGGATCTGGAAACGCGCCGGTTCCGCGGCCCTCCTCCGGATGAATCCGAAAGTCCACGACCACCTCTTCGCCTACGTCTCCCATCTTCCCCACGCGGTGGCGTACGCGCTCGTCCACTCGGTCGCGACGCTGCCCTCCAGGGTGCCGCTCGGTTACTCCGCGGGGGGGTTCCGGGACTTCACCAGGATCGCTTCCAGCAACCCGGAAATGTGGAAGGACATCGTGCTCGAGAACCGGGCCGAAATCCTTCGGGCCCTCGCGCACTACCGAAGGAACCTCGCCCTCCTCGAACGCCGGGTCGCCCGGCGGGACGCGGACGGGCTCCTCGAATATTTCGGGCGGGCCAAGAAGACACGGGACGGGCTGCTGTCGTCATGAGCGGGGAAACGACCGTTCGCGGCGAGCTTTCCGTCCCCGGCGACAAGTCGATCAGCCACCGGGCCGTGATGTTCGCCGCGCTCGCGACGGGTGTGAGCCGCGTCCGCGGTTTCCTTCACGCCGCGGACACGCGGTCCACCGCGGGAATGATGCGCGCCCTCGGCGCCCGGGTGGACGAGGTTTCGCCCACCGAGCTCAGGATCGAGGGAAGGGGGCTGCGCGCCATCGTCGAACCCGCCGACGTGATCGACGCCGGCAACTCGGGCACCACCATCAGGATCGGCTCTGGAATTCTGGCCGCCCAGCCGTTCCTCTCGGTGATCACCGGAGACCGGTACCTTCGCCGCCGGCCGATGGGACGCGTGATCGAGCCGCTGACGCGGATGGGGGCGTCGATCCTCGGGCGGGACGGAAACCGGCTGCCGCCGCTTTGCATACGCGGCGGGGCGCTGCGGGG
>Ga0172373_10009322_pt1 | contig 12224 bp, 1 predicted proteins | sample Lak10m_2_FD_114546 | JGI IMG/M metagenome (GOLD analysis project Ga0172373, IMG submission 114546) | Freshwater microbial communities from Kabuno Bay, South-Kivu, Congo - kab_092012_10m | ecosystem: Environmental > Aquatic > Freshwater > Lake | place: Democratic Republic of the Congo: South-Kivu... | reverse complement strand
CGCCGATTTGCATGATGCGCTGGATGCGGCGGTGTGCGCGGCCTATGGCTGGCCTGCCGAGGTGCTGCGCGATGAGGACGAGATTTTGCGGCGGTTGCTGGCGCTGAATCTGGAGCGCAGCAAGTAACGAACCTCCCCCCCTGTCATCGGCTTCGGGTGACGGCATCCCATTCAGCTACCAGAGCGCGGTGATCCGGCACCTGTTCCAGCAGCGAACGATGTAGATGATCTTCACCGGTACGGCCTGCCCGCACCTGCACAAATTCGTAAGCCTGCCGCAGCAGCATGAACGCCCGCCCGTCGCCCGTTTCGCGCAGGACGCGGTAGGTGTTCCACAGTAGCGTCCCCGGTTGTTCCATGCCGTCCGGCGAACGCTGGTTGAGGTGCGCCATCACGCGGTTGATTTCCTCGCGGGCGGCGTCTTTTTCGCCTGCCGCCAGCCGTACCCGCGCCAGCCCTGCCCTCGGCTCCATCGCCAGATGCGGCTGATCGAGGTCTTGCAGCAGCGCGATAGCCGCTTCGTAGTCGGCAGCCGCGTCTGCCAGTGCCCCCTGTGCCAGCCGCAAATGCCCGCGATAGTGCAGCGCCCGCGCTTCTTCCATTTCGGCTTCGGCGGCTTTCGCGCCTTCCACCGCCGCCGTCAGGTCGCGTTCCGCCGCTGCCAGATCGCCGCGCATCTGATGTAGCAGGCCGCGATAGGCGGCTGTTTCGCTCAGTCCCGACGGGTCTTGAATCTGCTGGCGAAGGGTATACGCCTGATCGTAGTAGGTGCGTGCCTGTTCCAATGCGCCCTGCGCGGCGGCGATCATGCCGAGGTTGGTCAGCGCGTTGGCCTCGTCCTGACGGTCGCCCAGTTCGCGCTGGATGTTGAGCGCCTCCTCGCAGAAGAAACGCGCCGAGCCGTAATCGCCTTCTGCCAGCGAGAAGAAGCCCAGATTGAGCAGCGTACTGGCCTCGCCCTGCCGATCCCCGGTCAGTTGTTTGAGTTCCAACGCCTGTTTGAGATACAGGCGCACCGAGACATAATCGCCTTCGCTGTCGGCCACCACGCCCAGATTGTTGAGCGCCATCCCCTCGCCCACGCGGTCGCCAATCTCGCGGGAACGCTGCAAGGCGGCTTCGCTGAACTTGCGCGAACGCGGGAAGTTGCCGCGCAGAAAGGTGATCGCGCCCAGATCGCGCAGGACGGCACTTTCGCCCACGCGGTCGCCGAGTCGTTGGAAGTAATCTAGCGCCTGCTGATTGAACTTTTCCGCCGCCTCGAATTGGGCGAGGCGGGCATTAATCACGCCTAGATTACGCAGGCAGTACGCTTTCAGGCGCGGCGTACCCTCGACGGTGGGGAGGATACGCTCAAAGTGCGCCCGCGCCGCTGGATAATCGGCCTGTCGCCACAGTGCCGTTCCCCATTCCACCTGCGCCTCGGCTTCGGTATGGGGGTCGCCCGCCGTTCGCGCCGCATCTGCCGCCGCGCTTGCATCGGCAATCGCGCCCACGAAATCGCCCGTCGCCACTTTTAGCACCGCGCTCTGAAGCTGAACCATCGCCCGCCGCCGCGCATCCAGCCCCGCCGCCAGTGTGCGCAGCGCCGCCAGATCGCGCCCCTGCGGTTCACGTTCGCCGCGCAGGTGGTGAATTTGCAGGCGTGTTTTGAGCAGATCGAAACGCGCTTCGGCGGCGGATTCCGGCAGCAAACGCAGGGCGCAGTCAAGGAATGCCAGCGCGTCATCATGGGCATAGCGCACCGCCGCCGCCATGCCTGCACGCCCCGCGAAATGCGCTTCTTTGACGGTATCACCCGCCGCCTGCCAGTGTTCCGCCAGCGCCGCCGCGTGCGTATCATCCTGCGGGTATAAACGCTCGATGGCCTCCGCCACCTGACGGTGCAGGGCGGGGCGTTCGCTTTCGCTCAAGTCCGCCATCAATGACTCGCGCAGTTTATCGTGGGCAAACCGCCAGCGTCCGTCCTGCCGTTCGATCACGGTGGCATTGGCGCAGGTCGTCAGCCAATCTTGCAGCAGCGCGTCGGCATTTTCGACAGCCGGGAGGAAAGTCGCCAGTAGCGCCAGATCGAGGCCGCGCCCCGCCACCGCAGCGCGTTTTAGCAGCGCGTGGGCTTCCGCCGGAACGCGGTTTAAGCGGCGGCGGATAATTTGCTGCACACCGCCTGCCATAATTCGCGCAGGCAGCGCCTTCCCGCCGATGCGCCCCAGCCCGCCGGCATCTTCCGCCAGCGCCCGCAGCACTTCCACGAGGAAGAACACATTGCCTTCGGTTTCGCGCTGAAGCAATTCGAGTATTTCGGTCTGGCGTGCCCCTTCGCCCAGCATCGCCAGCGCCAGTTCTGCCACGCTCGGTTCGGGCAGGCGTTCCAGCTTGAGCGAGAACGCGCCTGCGAGTTCCGCTGGCAAGCCGGGGCGCTCGTCGTCGCGGTAGCTGGCGACGATGAGCAGGCTACACTCGTTCACAACCCGCAGCAGCGCCCGCAGAATGTCGAGGCTTTCGTTCGACCAATGCAAATCTTCGAGCAGGAGCAGCACCGGCTCTGGCATCCGCACGATCACATCCACTACCGTCGAGATGAGCCGCTGCTGTCCGGCAGCAGCGTCCACTTCCGGCGCATCCGGCACCGTGCGCCCCAGCAGCGCCGCCATGTCCGGCACGATGGCCTTCAGCACACCCGCTTCGAGGTCGCTCAGGTCGGTGGTGGCCGCCACGCGCCGCAGCACGTCCACCCACAACCCGTAGGAACTGCCCGCCTCCGCCACTTCCTGCCCGCGCAGCAGCACCGCGCCGTTGACCAGCGCCTGTATCCGCAGCTCATCCAGCAAGCGCGACTTGCCGATGCCGCTTTCGCCGCCCACCAGCCATGCGCTGCCGCGCCCTTCGCTGGCCGCGTTGAGGGCGGTCAGCAGCGCCTCAAATTCGTCGTCGCGACCTACAAACCGCGCCGATTCGAGGAAGCTGCGGCGGATGGCCTCGCTTTCTGGCGGCACGGGCTGACCGACCGCTGCGCACAGGTCAGCGATCAGCGAATAGGCGTCCTGATAGCGATTCGGCGGGTCTTTTTCAAGCAACCGGTCTACCACCTCGCGCACGGAATCGCTGACATCCAGCAAATCCAGTTCGGGGCGCTTTTCCATAATGTCGTACACTAGCGAGGACGATGTGGTATCGAACGGGTGTCGTCCGGCCAGCAGTTCAAAAATGATGATGCCCACCGCGTACAGATCAGACGCGGGCGTGGCGGGTTTGCCCATCAGCACTTCCGGCCCCATATAGGCCAGTGTGCCGCCGATTTCTGCTTCCTGCCCCTCCATCGAAGCCAACCCGAAGTCCAGCACCTTCACCGCGCTGCTGGAATCCACCAGCACGTTCGCCGGTTTCAAATCGCGGTGAATGACGCCGTGCCGGTGCAAATAGGCGAGGGCTTGCAGCATTTCCACCACATAGCTCACCTGTCCCTCAAGGGGCATTCGCAGCGCCGCGTCGAACAGGCTGCGCGGGCCATCCAGCAGCGCCATGACGTAGTACGGCTGGCGATCGGCATCAAAGCCGTAGTCCAGCACATCAATGATGTTGGGATGGCGCAGGCCAGAGAGCAGTTGGAACTCTTTGGCGAGGTGAATACGCATCTCGGAACTGTGACCGATGGATTCCGTGTTTAGTTTCTCGGTGCGGATTCGTTTGAGCGCGACGGTTTTGCCGCTTAAACGGTCATGAGCGCGGTAGACCACCCCCATGCCGCCGTGACCCAGTTCACCGAGCAAGTCATACGTTCCCAAACGTTGCATGCTCATCATCCCCTACCCCTACGCTATTGAATGGAGTCCCCATCTGTAATTGTGTTTGAAATGGCTCTAGAGTCAATTTTGCGGATGTGCCGCGTATATCCGCCTCGCGCCCCTGAAAACAAATGGGCGGGAATGACCCCGCCCAACTGTTGTCGTGCTGCGCTTACGAACCGGCTGGCGGTTCAGCCGGCGCGTCCGTTGGAACCGCTGGCGGCTCCTGTGTGGGGGCTTCGGGCGGAACCGGTGTGGGTTCCGCCGTTGGCGCATCTGTCGGCAGCGGCGTCGGTTCCAGCGTGGGGACATCCGTCGGCACGTCTGTCGGGATGAGCGTGGGCGCGTCCGTCGGGACGAGCGTCGGCACATCCCCCGCGCTGACCACGATCATCGATTCGGCGCTGCTGGTCTGACCGTCCGTCCCCGTCACTGTCAAGCGCACGGTGTAAGTTCCGGCGGTCACGTAGGTGTGCAGCGGGCTGGTTTCGGCGCTGGTCGCCCCGTCGCCAAAGTCCCACGCCATGCCCGCGATGTCGCCGAACGAACGGTTGCTGAACTGCACGCCCAGCGGAGCGGAGCCGCGCAGGGCGCTGGCATCGAAGGCCGCGTTCGCCGAGGGTACGGCCTGCGGGTCTATGTAGAATTCCGGTTCGACGAAGCTGAAGGCCGACGCCGAAGGCATGGTAAAGGTGATGGTCAGGCGCGGCGCGTAAGCCGGGTTGCCATCGTAGCTGCTGACGAACTTGCGCCCCCACTGATCGCCTAACCCCTGCACGATCAACGACAAACTGTTGCCGTACAACCAGCCGGGGCGGTTCACCACTTCCTGAATCAGCGGCGCAATCTGTCCCATGTTGTTCCATGTGCCAGATGTCCACAGCGTATCGGTGTCGCTGAAGAAGGCCGCTGCACCCCGCGCACGGGAGGCCGGGCCGCTGGTTGCACTGAAGGTGGCGCTGTGATCTGCCGCTTCCGCGTTCATCGAGAAGGCCACCCGAATCCAGCCGTTAGTCGGGCTGTACAGTTCGACATAGGCCGACGTGACTACCGCGCCCTGCGGGATGTTGATCTGGTTGAAGCGCAGGCCGAGCGTCGAGCCAGCCACGCTGCCGCCGTTGCCCACCCACACGTTGTCGCGGTTGAGTTCGACGCTGCTGTCTACCTGATTGGCGTCATCCGTCGAGCGATCAATCACCGAAGTGAAGGTGATCGGCGCGGTGATGGCCGGATTGACGGTCACGGACACGATGCCGCTGACGCAGGCGTTGGCGCTATCGCACACCTGATAAGCGAACGAGTCGCTGCCGGTGTAGCCCGCGTTGGGCGTGTAGGTGAGCGTGCCGTTGTTGTTGTTGACCACGCTGCCGAACGCGCCCTGCGAGATGGCCTTGATGTGCAGCGCGTTGCCGTCTGGATCGCTGTCATTCACCAGCGCATTGACGGTGACCGGCGTGTTCTGGAACGTGACGATTGCTTCCGGCGTGGCGATTGGCGCACGGTTGGCGGGCGGGGCGCTGGTCGAGTAGGTGATGACGATGCGCGGCGCGAAGTCCGGGTTGTTCTCGTAGCTGGCGAGGAACTTCCGACCCCACTGGCCGCCCAGCCCCTTCAGCAGAAGCGCGAGATTGCTACCGGCATTCCAGCCGCCGCGATTGACGATTTCCTGTACGACGGGCGTGATGTCGCCGAGGCTATACCACTGACCGGCTTCCCACAGAGCGTTGGTATCGCTGTGCAGGACGGCGGCGGTCAGGTTGCGGGCAGACGGGCGGGCGCTCTCGTCGAACAGGGCGCTATTATCCGCCGAATCCCCCGCCAGATTAAAGGCCACGTTGATCCATTGGCGGAAGGCGCTGTAGACTTCCAACCGCGCCGACTCGATTGTCGCGCCTTGCGGCAGGGTGATTCCGGTGAAGCGCAGGCCGAGGTAGGACTGCGCGACGCTGCCGCCGTTGCCCGCCCAGATGAGCGTGCTGTCCGGCACGAACGTCCCCGCCACTTCGTTCACATCATCATCGCCCGCCGTGACCGGGAAGGTCAGGGTGAAGGGGCCGTTGTTGGCGGCGGTAATCGTCACCGGCGCGGTGGCACAGGCGTTTGCCGGATCGCATACGGTGTAGCTGAAGCTGTCACCCGCGAAGGCTGCACCCGGCGTGTAGGTCACGCTGCCGCTGCCGTTGTCGCTAACGATGCCGTTCGCGCCCTGCGTGAAGCTGACCGTTAGCGCGGCGTTTTCGGGATCGTTCGCCGCCGCCAGCAGGTTGATGACCACCGGCACACCGGAGGCGGTGCTGACGGTGATCGGCTGCGCGGTGGGCGGTTGGTTGGGCGAAACCACCAGATTCACGGTGATCGCCTGCGGATAGTCGGTGAAACCGCCGTCCTTGTCCTTAATCCGTCCGATAGCGGTGAAGCTACCTGCTGCCGGATAGGTGCAGTTGAAGGTCGCCGAGGTCGAGTCCACCAGCACGAAGTTCGGGGCGGCGGGTTGGCCGCTGGTCGTGCAAGCATACGAGTAGGTGAAACCTGCGGTCACATCATCAGTGCCGGAGTCAACCGGACTGCTGAAGGTGAGCGCCACCGCCTGCCCCTCATTGATCGAGGTTGGCGCGGCGGCGAACGTAGCTGTCGGCGCGACGTTGTTGATGGTCAGCGCGAACGTTTTGACCGTGCTGCCGCCCTTGCCATCGCTGGCGGTGAGCGTCACATCCACTGGCAGCGGCAGGCTGTCGGCGGGGGTGTATGTCCACGACCATGTGCCATCCGTCACCACCACCGTCCCCAGAGTGGTTTCGAGCGTCACCGGATCATTGTTGAAATCGCTGATCGTGCCGCTGTTGCTGGCGGCGCTACCCTCGTTCACGCTAACGCTGGCGGCGTTGACCGTCAAAGTGGGCGCGACGTTCGTATTGTCATCTGCCAGCGTGGTGAAGGCGACTTCGGCACTGAGGTCGCTGGTCAGGCCGCTATCCACCGCCACGCTGTTCGCTGCCACGCCGGGGGCGCTGGTGGTGGTCGTCACCACACAGGCGTAGGCCGTGTTCGGGTTGAGCGTTCCGGTGGGGATTTCGAGGCCGGAGGCGTCCTTGCCTTCGACTGACTGCGTAAGCACGTTATACGGGCCGCCCGGTTGCAGGCCGCACAGCACGGTATAGCGCCCGCCGCCGCCCTGATAGGCAATCGGCCTCCACGCCACCCGCGCCCCTGTCGCCGTCGGGGTGACGGTGATACCGGCAGGCGCGACGGTTTGCGTACTCGCCCAGTCGGGATTGTTCGCATTCAGGAAGGCCAGCACCGCCGAATTAGATGTGTACAGCGCGTTGTAGCCCAGATCGAGGCTACTCAACTGCGCCAGATTGGTGATGCTGGCAGGCACTTCACCGCGCAGCTTATTGTTCGCCAGCAAGAGCGCGTTCAGCCCGTTCAGGTCGCCCAGATTCGCGGGTAACACGCCGTTCAGGTTGTTGGCGGACAGCAGCAGGCTGGCAACCGAACCGTTCAGGCAGGATACGCCGAACCATGAGCAAACATCAAAGGTGTCTGTCCAGTTGTTGCGGTTCGTCCAGTTCGCGCCGCCTGTGCCGCCGTAGATTGAGGTCAGCGCCGAGGCTTCGATTTCCGACGCGCCGCCGGGGATGCCATCCACGCTGATGTTGAGCGTAAACACGATCTTGGAGTCTTGCGGGATGCCGCCGTTGCCATAGACCACATAGTAGTAGTCGAAGTTGTCCTCGATCACGCCGGACACCTGTGACGAGTCGGTGGGCGAACCGGGCGGGCGCTGGCTGCCATTGTTCGGATCAGCGGGTAGACTGCTGCCCGCGTCGTTGTTGTCGTTGCAGCCTACGAACTGGAGTTCCGACGGCGGGTTGTTCGGATCGGCATCCAGCGGGAAGCCGGTTCCTTCCGGCACTTTGTACAGCACCACAATGGTATCGAAGTCCGACCCATCGGTGTCCCCGAACTGGATGGAGCGTCCGAACTGGATCGAACGTCCGAACTGGATCGAACGTCCGAACTGGATCGAACGTCCTTCGTAGACCGCGGCCTGCCCGAACTGGATGGAGCGCCCGAACTGGATCGAACGTCCGAACTGGATCGAGCGTCCATCGGCGCAGGTCACTTCGGGATCGCCCTCAATCGGGTTCGGTTCGGTGGTGTCCAGCGCGGTCACGATCAGCGCGGGGATGGCTTCCGGTTCGCTGACCTGCTGCGGCGCAGTGAACAGGTTGACGATGGTGATAGCCGGGCTGAACGGACTTTCGTAGCCGACCGGGAAGCCCTTGTTGGCGTTGACCGGCAGAACGGTGCGAATGCCGCAGTAGTAGGGCTGCGTGTTATCAATGTTGGGGATGGTGACGCGATCAGCCAAACGGTTGCTGGTCTTGAAGAACCGGTTGTAGTTATCCGGCGACGGGCCGCAGCCCACTTCGTAGTAACTATCCGTCCCATCAGATGCAAAGCCTTGCGGCGACCACGACAGCGTGACCTTATCCTTCTCGGCAATCGCAATCTGGAAATTGGCCGGCGTGGTGATCTGGGTCACACTCCAAGTCGGGTCTTTCTGATCCATGAACGCGATCAGCGTGGTGTCGTTGGCATCCCATGTCAGTTGATTCAAGTCCACATTCAACCCGACTCCGTCGGTCAGATTGGTCAGACTGGTCAGATCATTAGGGATGTTCCCACTCAGGAAATTACGATCCAAACCCAACTGAATGAGATTAGAAAGCTGTCCGAATTCCGGCGGAATGCTGCCTGTCAAGCGATTGTTGCCGAAGCTGGCATACGTCAGGCCGGGCAACTGCGCGAGTTCCACCGGAATGCTGCCAGTGAACAGGTTGCTGCCTAAGTTCAGATAGAACAGGTTTGGCTGCAAATCACCGCCCATCGCGGGCAGCGGCCCACTGAGCTGGTTGCCCTGCACCGCGAACCCGGAGAGCTGTTCCAGCGTGCCGATGGAAGACGGCACCGGCCCGCTGAGGCCACCGTTGTCATTCAGGTACAGGTCGGTCAGGAATGCGGCATTTCCCAGTTCCGGCGGGATTGGCCCGCTGAGCTGGTTGAGGCTCAGGTTGACATAGGAGAGCAGGGACAAGTTGCCCAATTCAGGCGGGATGCTCCCCGTGAGCTTGTTGATGCTCAGATCAAGATAGCTCAACAGCGGCAGGTCGCCCAGCAGCGGCGGGATGCTGCCCGTGAACTGGTTGCCAGAAAGGCTAAAGATCACCAAAAACGGTGGGGGTTCGGAAGTCAGGAGCGTTCCGATGTCGCCGCTAAACTGGTTGGAGTTAAGGCTCAGTTCCACCAAGCTAGACAGCATGTTGAGGCGGGGGAACGTTCCGGTGAGTTGGTTTCTGTCCATGCGGATTTTCGTGAGCGAAGTGTAATCGCCCAAGCGAGCAGGGACAGAGCCGCTGAGTCTACACCCGGATAGAATCAATTCTTTCAGAACAGGAACACCCTCATCCATCTGCTGGAACAGGGCATCCGGGATGCTGTTATACAAAAAATTTACTTGGAGATCCAAGAATTGCAGGCTGAGCAAATCGCCCAACTGCGGCGGGATGCTGCCCTCCAGATGATTGAAACTCAAGTTCAAGCTGGTCACAGCTTGTAGCGTGGTGCTGCCGAATCCCGTCCCTTGCACAATCGTGTCGCAAACCACGCCGAACCATGTGCAGGGGAAAGCGCGGTTGAACACGTTGTAGCTCAGACCGACCACCGGCGCACTATCTTCGGGGTTGGTATGCAGATCAAACAGTGCGCCAGTGATGCGGTTGAAACGGCGTATCACGCCATCCTCGCCGCCCCCGGACACTTCCACACCATCCGGGCTGATCGCCACCGACAGCGTGGGAAGGGTCTGATCGGGATCGGTGTATTGCTGGTAGGGAACGCCATCTGTGACATTCCACAGGATCATATTGAAATCGGGCGCACCCGCGCTACTGAGCAGGTATAAGCCCGTCGCGTCAAACTTGAGGTCATTGATCTGCGCCAGATGACCGGTGAAGGTCTGAATGAGCGAGATTGACGCGAGCGTGGGAACAGGAGACGGCGTAAAAGTCGGTGTAAAGGTCGGAGATGGTGTTGCAGTTGGCCCCGGTGTTGCGGTTGGTGCAATTGTAGGTGTAAGCGTAGGGAAAGGTGTAGACGGAGATGTTGGCGTTGCCGTTGGAACGAGCGAGACTGGAATAAGCACGGATGACGGAACCGAGTACAGATGGATCGCGCCGTTATTCGTACCCACAGCAATCTGGTAATTGGGGGCAACGAAACCGGGTCGCCAGACCACCTGCGCGGGAGCATCTTCCGAGAGGAACACGCCAGAGACATACGCCCCATCACTCACGCGCCAGATGCGGACGGCGGTGGAATTGGCATGAGTCGTGGCGACATACAGGCCATCCGGGCTGTAGGCGAGGCTGGTTACGGCGTGGGTTTCAACGCCACTCTGATTGGTTCGCAACTGTGCAAAAGACGGCGCAATGGTACTAAAGAAGTAGATACCGGTTGCCGAACAGGTTGGGAAGGGAGACGAACAGGTGCCGAGGGCAAACGTATCGCCGGTGGGGCTGAAGTCCACCGCGCCGACGGAATCCGGCATCGAGAAGCGTCCGATGACCTCACCTCTTTGGGCATCGTACAACATCGCCTGACTATTATCGCCACCAACGAGAACTTTCGTGCCGTCCGGGCTGATCGCCAGATCGCGCTTATTACCCAGATCGCTCAGTTCGGCCGCATAGTTCCGGTCTGTAGCGCCTTCGCTGCGATCAATAGCCCATGTGGAGAACTGCGCGACCATCAGTTCATTTTGATGGTAGGTAGTCAGCCAGTTGGCGTTATTGTGGGTGGTATTGTTCCAGTTGTCACCATTGGTGCTGTTGTACAGCGCCACCAGCGCGTTACATTCGCTCACCGGAATGCTCAGTTGCGCCGCGCACAATCCGGTTTCGGTCAGCGTGGGTAGCTGGATAAGCGAATCGGCAAACGGGCTTTGCAGCATGAAGCGGTGCGGATAGCTGCCACTTGCGGTGACTGGGCTGACGCTGCGGACGCGGAACAGATAGTCCACGCCGGGCTGCAAGCCGCCGACCACCCACGAGGTATCCGCACGGCTGTTGGTGCGAGTGGTGATGACATCCCCCACAGCGGGGCGGGCTTCGATCTCATAATAGCCGTAGCCGCTGTAGGTGATGGGCGTGATGAAGACCTGCATCGAGTTCGGCGTGAGGGGTTGTGCGGTGAAATTGTTCGGTGCAACCGTCTGCGTTTGTTCCCAACCGGGGTTAAGTGTATCCGCCCAAATCTGAGCCGCCCCGCCGGCGGTCAGCATGTTGTAATCCAGATACAGCCCCGAATAGTTTTGGGGTGTATACGGAACCAGATTGGTCAGACTGGCGAAGTTAGCCGGAATTTCCCCTTCAAAGCCGTTGTTGCTCAACCACAGGTATTGGAGCTTCGTCAGGTTGCCCAGTTCCGGCGGAATCAAGCCGCTGAGGTTATTGTCCTCCACCCGGAACTGCTCAAGATTGGCGAGGTTGCCAATTTCACCCGGAATGCCATCAGTCAACTGGTTGGCATTCAGGGTGATGTTAACCATATTCGGCATACTGCCTAACCATGCCGGGATAGTCCCCGTCAGTTGGTTTTCGCCCATTTCGAGGGTCGTCAGTCCCGTCAGGTTCTGGATGTTGTCCGGGATAGTGCCGGTGAACTCATTGCCCCCCAAATACAGTGTGCTCAAACCTGTCAGATTATCGCCAATCCACGCAGGAATAACACCCGTGAACTGATTGCCAAACAGATTGAGATAGGTAAGGCTCGTCAGGCCGCTCAAATCCGGCAGCGCACCGCTGAATTGGTTATAGCTCACATCAAGGAAGGTCAGGTTGGCCAGCGTGTTCACCCATGCTGGCAGCGCACCGCTGAATTGATTCCCCATCAGGTTGATTTCGGTCAGTGCAGTCAGGTTGGCGAACGTATCCGGCAGCACCCCAGAAAGCTGATTGATGAATAGGCGCAGCGTGTTCAGTTGGGGAAGACTGCCGTAAGAAGCCGGAATCGCGCCAGTAAACCGGTTGCTTTCCAGCCCTAGCAGGGTCAGGTTGTCCAACGTCGCAACCCATGCGGGCAGCGGTTCCGCAAACAGGTTGTAGCCCAGTTCCAGAATGCTCATCTGCGTCAGACTGCTCAGGTTGGGCAGCGGGCTAGTCAACTGATTGCTGTACAAATAAATCGTTTGCAAGCTGGCGAGCTTGCCAATTTCCGGCGGTACCGTCTCCGTTAGCTGGTTGGCGGACAAATCGAGGTAATCCATGAACGGCAGATTGCCGATTTCCGGCGGCAGTGGGCCGTTGAGGTTGGAGGAGGACAGCACGAGCCGCCAGACATGGCTCACACCCGCCTGTACCGGGTCGCCAACGCAGT
>Ga0172373_10009321_pt1 | contig 12224 bp, 12 predicted proteins | sample Lak10m_2_FD_114546 | JGI IMG/M metagenome (GOLD analysis project Ga0172373, IMG submission 114546) | Freshwater microbial communities from Kabuno Bay, South-Kivu, Congo - kab_092012_10m | ecosystem: Environmental > Aquatic > Freshwater > Lake | place: Democratic Republic of the Congo... | reverse complement strand
GGTGATTTACCTGGTCATCGCCTGGCGGATTCTGTACCTGATGACCTTGGGCCGGGACTGTCCCGAGCTGCCGTGCGACGTGGCCTTCAGCGCCGAGGAATGGCGGGCCGCCTGGCTGATGGCGAAACGCCAGCCGCCACCTGATGCGCCGCCCCCCCTCGGCGTGATGATTCGCCTGGTGGCCGGCTTCGGCGGCTTCCTCGACCGCAAGGGCGACGGGCACCCCGGTCCCAAGGCCCTCTGGGAGGGCCTGATGAAACTCATGGCTTATGTCGAGGCGTTGCAAACGGTTCATGCGGTCTACGGTACCCCAACTACTTGTGGGTAATGGGGTGCGCTTAAAGGCTTGCAGAAGAATAGTAAAAAGATCCTCTCATTCTTTCAGTGGACGGATACAAAATACGCCGCGCAAACCGTTCCCTGTGTACCTTAATCAATTCGGGCATCCATAATTAGTCGCCTTTGTGTGTAACTTATTGATTTATAGGTCATTTCACTGATCCGTCATGAGATGATCTATAGGTCGGGAATGAGAAGAATCGTCGCTCCCCGCCATGATGTTCGCCACCCGCTTCAAATCCGCCTCCGTATCCACCCCGGGATGCGGCACCGAGTCGATCGGGACCACCCGGATGCGCTCGCCTTGCCAGAGTATGCGAAGCTGTTCCAGGGCTTCGACCGCTTCGAGTGTCGAGGGTGGCCAACCGACATAGCGGCGCAGAAACCCGGCGGTATAGGCGTAGATGCCGATATGCCGCAGCCAGGGGTAGTCGGCCGCGGCGGCGCGGTCGGTCTGGCCGAAACTTGCGCGGTGCCAGGGGATCGGCGCGCGGCTGAAGTACAGCGCATGTCCATGCCGGTCGAGCACGACCTTGACGGCGTGCGGATCGAACACGTCGGAGGGATCCTCGATGGGCGCGGCGAGGGTGGCGACCTGGGCGGTAGGCTCCGCCGCCAGTGCCTCCGCCAGTTGCCGAATCAGTTCGGGCCGCATCAGGGGCTCGTCTCCCTGGAGGTTGACGACCAGGGTTGCATCGGCCCAGCCGAGTTTTTCGGCGACTTCCGCGATGCGCTCGGTGCCGCTGGCGTGGTCCTCTCGCGTCATGACGGCGGTGACCGGCATGTCCGACACGGCGGCGGCGATGCGCGCGTCGTCGGTGGCGAGGAACACCTCCGCCCCGGCTTCCAGCGCCCGCGCGCAGACATGGGCGATCATGGGTTTGCCGGCGATTTCCAGCAGTGGCTTGCCCGGCAGCCGGCTGGAACCATGCCGCGCGGGGACCACGATTTTGAAATCAACCACGGATTATTCCACCAGCGCCGTCTTTTTCGGGAGGGCGTCGTATTCTTCCAGGCTCAGCCGGCGCGTTTCGCCTTCGAGCATGACCGGAATACCATCCCTTATGGGATAGGCCAGGCGGTCGGCTTTGCAGATGAGTTCCTGTTCATCCTTCTTGTAGATGAGATCGCCCTTGCATAGCGGGCAGACGAGGATTTCAAGCAGTTTCTTGTCCATGGTTCAGGTTCTTCAGTTGATTGAGCAATTGTTTGCCGAAGGGGTGTGGCAGCCGGGCTTCGACCGGCACGTACCACAGATTGGGGGTCGCGAAATCCAGGCACTTGACGGCATCCTTTTCGGTCATCAGCACCGGCAGTGTATCGGTATAGGCCAAATCCTGTTGACGGTAAGCATGATGATCGGGGAAAGCTCTAGTCTCAAGGGACAGACCGTGCTGTCGGAGGGATTCGAAAAATCGCCGCGGGTGACCGATGGCGGCTACCGCATGGACGGTTGACCCGGCAAATTCGCCTAGGGGGCGCCGCTGCTCGGGGTTGCGCAGATTGACCGCCGTGTCGCCCACCAGTGTCATGATCGTGGCGCCTTCCGGGCCAGTACCCGTGTAAACCACCCAGTCGACCTCCCGCAGCCGGTCCGGCGATTCGCGCAGCGGTCCCGCCGGCAGACAGTGGCCATTTCCGAAGCCGCGTTGGCCATCCACGACGGCGATTTCGATGTCACGGCCCAGCGCGTAGTGTTGCAATCCATCGTCGGCGATCAGCAAGTTGCAGTCGGTCGCGGTCAGCAGATGGCGTCCCGCCTCGACCCGCCGGGGAAACACACAGACCGGGCAGCCGGTGCGGCGGGCCATGAGTACCGGCTCATCGCCCGCCGCTCGGGCGGAAGTATCCGCCCGCACCAGCAGCGGCTGAGGATGCGCCTGGCCGCCGTAACCCCGGCTGATGATGCCCGGACGATAGCCCTGCTCCCGGAGGAATTCGGCCAGCCATATCGATAAAGGGGTCTTGCCGGCGCCGCCCACCGTCAGATTGCCGACCACGATGACGGGCACGGGCAGGCGCTCCACCGTTTTCCGGCCGGTGCGGTAGGCTTCGCGACGCAGGTCGATCGAGCGCCGGTAGAGGGTTTCCAGGCCGGTCAGCAGCCGGCTGGGCGCTTCGGTTGAATACCATTGCTGGTCCAGCCAGAGGCTGGCGGTTCCACGCAGGGTCATGCCATTACCGACCCGCCCGGTCCTCGGCCGCGAAGCTGATGTGCTGGTAGCCAAGCTGACCTGCGGCATCCAGCACGGTGATGACGGATTGATGCGTCGTGTTGCGATCGGCGTCGATGACGATCAGCGGGTGGGGATTGCCGCTCGCGGCGTCCTTGAGCGCCTGTTTGACGGTTTCCAGGCGGTTGTCCGGCAATTCCCTTTGCTGGATGCGGTACTGGCCTTGCGGCCCGATGACGACCTGCAGGCCGTCCGGGGCCATGCCGTTGGCGCCACCGGCGCCGGGCGCGTCCGGCAGGGTCACGCGAAGCTGGGCTTCGCGGCTGAACGTGGTGGTCAGCAACAGGAAAATCAGCAACACGATGAGCACGTCGATCATCGGGATCAGATTGAGTTCGGGCGCGTCGCGACGTTGTGGCCGGAAGTTCATGCTTGTTGTTGCCTCAATCCGCATCCGCGCGGTTGAGCAGGTCGATGAGTTGCACGGCCTCCTGCTCCATACGCACCGTCAGTTCGGCGACCCGGCCTTGAAAATAGCGGTGAAAGATCAGGCTGGGTATGGCCACCGCGAGACCCGCCGCCGTCGCGATCAGGATTTCAGAGATGCCACCGGCCAGTTGCGCTGGGTTGGCGAGGTCGTTGCCGCCGGTCGAGAAGGTGGCAAAGACTTTCATCATCCCGAGCACACTGCCCAGCAGGCCAAGGTAGGGGGAAATCGAGGCGATCGTGCCCAGTGTGTTGAGGTAGCGTTCCAGTTCATGCACGACCTGGCGCCCCGCGTGTTCCACACTCTCCTTCATGATGTCGCGCCCCTGTTGCCGGGAAGTCAGCGCCGCCACGACGATGGCGCCCAGTGGCGATTCGTTCCTGCATTTTCGCAATTCGACGGCATCCAGTTGACGGTCGCGATACAGCTTCAGGATGCGGCTGATCAGGTCGGCGGGCATGATGCGGGAGGTCCTTAACGACCAGAGTCGCTCGCCGGTGATGGCCAGAGCCAGGATGGAGCACAGGATGATGGGGGCCATCATCCAGCCGCCGAGTTTGATGATTTCCAGCACGTCGGTTTGTTGTAGGTGACGAGAGTAAAGCAGTGCGGCGCGGAGGATTGGGAAGCGAACCCGCGCGCACGGCGATTCTACCACTCGAACTCCACTACCGAGTCGTGTGGGGCGAGGTGATTTCGATTAGAATGCCCGGCTAGCTTTTTCAATGGCAGATCATGTCCAAGTTATCCTACTTATTCATACCGCTGGCCGTACTCTTGTACGCCTGCGGCCAGAAAGGTCCCCTTTACATGGAAGGTCACGAGCCCCCCGGCCAAAAAGTTGCGAAACCCGCCAAACCCAAGACCGAAACCGCTCCCGAAGTGGAACCTTCCGCGCCCAACTGATGGACCATTTCAACTACCAGGGACACTCCCTATGCGCCGAGGCGGTGCCGCTCGGCGAAATTGCCGCGCGGTATGGCACGCCCTGCTATGTGTATTCCCGGGCGACGCTGGAGCGCCACTGGCACGCCTTCGACCGCGCCTTTGCGGGCCAGCGCCATCTGGTGTGCTATGCCGTCAAGGCCAATTCCAATCTCGCGGTCCTGAATGTCCTGGCCCGGCTGGGCTCTGGCTTTGACATCGTTTCGTTAGGTGAACTGGAGCGCGTGCTGGCGGCGGGCGGCGATCCCGGCAAGGTCGTGTTCTCCGGTGTCGGCAAACGCGAGGACGAATTGCGGCGGGCGCTGGAAGTGGATATTCGCTGCTTCAACGTCGAGGTGCCCGGGGAACTGGATCGTCTGAATCGAATCGCCGGTGAGCTGGGGCGCAAGGCGCGGATTTCCCTGCGCGTGAACCCCGATGTGGATGCCCAAACGCATCCTTATATTTCCACGGGGCTCAGGGAGAATAAATTCGGCATCGATGTGGACGAAGCCATCGAGCATTACCGCCGCGCGGCGATGCTGCCGCATCTGGAAGTCACCGGCATCGATTGTCACATCGGCTCGCAGTTGACCTCGCTGGAGCCCTTCATCGACGCGCTGGATCGGGTGCTGTTGATCGTGGAGCGGCTGCGGGAGCATGGCATACCCATCCGTCATCTCGACATCGGGGGTGGCCTGGGCATTCGGTATGACAGCGAAACCCCGCCGGAGCCGCGCGAATATGCAGAAGTGCTGTCACGGCGGCTCGAAGGCATGGACTTCGAAATTCTGATGGAGCCGGGCCGGGCCATCGTCGGCAACGCCGGCATCCTGCTGACGCGGGTGGAATATCTGAAGGCGAATGGCGGCAAGCATTTTGCGATTGTCGACGCCGCCATGAACGATCTGATACGGCCCTCCCTGTATCAGGCCTGGCAGGAGATATTGCCGGTAGAGCGTAATGGAGCGGCACTCCCACGGCGCTATGATGTGGTCGGGCCGGTCTGCGAAACCGGCGATTTTCTGGGCAAGGATCGTGAACTGGCCATCGTCGAGGGAGACCTGTTGGTGGTTCGATCTTCGGGCGCCTATGGCTTCTGCATGAGTTCCAACTACAATTCGCGTCCCCGCGTCGCCGAGGTGCTGGTGGCTGGCGACCAAACCTTCCTGGCGCGCGAACGTGAGACCGTGAGCGATCTGTTTCGCCACGAGCATCTGCCCCCGGAGTAAGCCATGCGGCTCAAATTCACCAAGATGCACGGCCTGGGCAACGATTTCGTGGTGATCGACGCCATCCGGCAGACCGTCAAGCTGAGTCCGGAGCAAATTCGCCTGCTGGCCGACCGGCACTTCGGTGTTGGCTGCGATCAGGTGTTGCTGGTCGAATCGGCCCACCATGCACATGCCGATTTCCGCTACCGTATTTTCAACGCCGATGGCGGCGAGGTCGCCCAGTGCGGTAACGGCGCGCGTTGTTTTGCCCGTTTCGTCAGGGAACAAGGGTTATGCGACAAGGATGAGCTTCAGGTCGACACCGACGCCGGCAGGCTGGTACTACGCCTTGGCGAAGGCGGACGGGTCACCGTGAACATGGGCGCGCCGCGCCACGCTCCCGCGGAAATTCCACTGGTGATGCCGGCCGAGCGGTTTCGCTACACACTGGAAGTCGACGGGCAGGCATGCACCTTCGGTGCGGTTTCCATGGGCAATCCCCATGCCGTGCTGTGGGTCGACACGGTCGATGACGCACCTGTCGAAACCCTGGGACCGTTACTGGAAAATCACCCCGCATTCCCGGAGCGGGTCAACGTCGGCTTCATGCAAGCCATCGACGCGCATCGCATACGACTGCGGGTGTTTGAGCGCGGTTCCGGCGAGACACTGGCTTGTGGCAGCGGCGCCTGCGCGGCGGCGGTGGTCGGTATCGAACAGGGCTTGCTGTTGAGTCCGGTCTCGGTCGAGTTGCCCGGCGGCGAGTTGTCGATCGCCTGGCAGGGGAGAGGGTATCCGGTGTTCATGACCGGTCCCGCCGTCACGGTTTTTGAAGGAAGCATCGACTTATGAAAAATGTCCTTTCACCCCGGTGGCCGGCTGCGGAGCTGAACGACGAGGCGGTAGAAAACTATCTGCGCCATCATCCCGAGTTTTTCGCGGATCATCTCGGTCTGTTGGAAACCCTGACCGTGCCGCATCCTAGCGGGACCGCCGTGTCTTTGGTGGAGCGCCAACTGGTTCTGCTGCGCGATAAAAATCAGCGGCTCATGGGGCAACTGGACAACCTGTTACAAATTGCGCGGGAAAATGATGCCCTGCATCAACGGATGCACCAGATGACACTGACGCTGCTCGATGCGACCAGCGTCGAGGATGTGCTGGCGTGTCTCGATTGGGGTCTGCATCAGTATTTTCAGACCGATTTTGTCGCGATGCGTCTACTCTCGCCTTTCCGGGAAAGTCCCGTGGCCAACCTCTTCATCCAGGTTGCCACGGATGCCGGCGGCTGGTGCGACAGTCTCGTCGAGCGCGACAAACCTCTATGCGGCCCCCTGGCCATCGAGGAAGCCGAGTTTCTTTTCGGCGATCAGGCGGCGGAGGTTGCCTCTCATGCCGTGATCGGGCTGCGTCACGCCGGTGTGCGCGGCATCCTGGCGATCGGCAGCCGTGACCAGGGGCGTTTCCGGCCGGATATGAGCTTTGTTTTCCTGAACCAGATGAGTGAGATTCTCGCCGCTCGTCTGTCGTCCCTGTTGAACGCACCCGGCTGACCGTTTGGACGCCGCCGCCCGCCAGCAACTGCAAACCTTTCTGGATGGGTTGCGGTTTCAGCAGCGCGTTTCGCCGCATACACTGGATGCCTACGGGCGCGATCTGCGCCGGCTGGAAGCCTTCTGCGACGAGCGCCAACTGGTCCGCTGGGAAAGTCTGCAGGCGGTCGATCTAAGGGAATACCTGGCCCGAGAACATCGGCGTGGGCTGGGTAGCCGGAGTTTGCAGCGCGGTTTGTCCGCCATTCGCGGATTTTTCGCGGCCCTGATCCGCCGCGGCGAACTGGAGCGTAATCCTGCCAGCGGCGTCCGCGCGCCCAAGTCACCCCGAACCCTGCCCAAGCCGCTGGATGTGGATCAGATGGTGGGTCTGCTGGAAGCGCCGATCGACGATGAGCTGGAATCACGGGATCTGGCGATGTGGGAGCTGTTTTATTCGTCCGGGCTGCGTTTGGCCGAGTTGACGGCCCTGGATCTGGCCGACATTGATCTGCGGGAAGGGATGGTCCTGGTGCGCCGGGGGAAGGGCGGAAAATCCCGCTATGTGCCGATCGGCGCGCAGGCGCGACAGGCGCTGGAAACCTGGCTGACGGCGCGCGACAGCTACGGCCCGGGTGGGCGGCAAGCGGTATTTCTGAGTCGTCGCGGTCAGCGCATCGCCCCGCGCACCGTCCAGGTCCGGCTGGTGCGGTGGCAACAAAAACTGGGAGTTTCCGAGCGTCTGCATCCTCATCGGCTCCGGCATTCCTTTGCGAGTCACCTGCTGGAGTCCAGCGGCGATCTGCGCGCGGTGCAGGAATTGCTGGGGCATGCCAGCCTCAGCACGACCCAGGTCTACACACATCTGGATTTCCAGCACCTCGCCCAGGTCTATGACCGCGCCCACCCCCGGGCGCGGAGGAAAAAAGGAGAGGATACGTAGTCGCCGGAGTAGTCGTTGCAGAGTTCCGGGTGAGAGAATTCCAAAATTGACGGACCCCAAGCGCTCAAGCCGGATGCGGCGGTGGTTCGGGGTATGCGGAAGCGCATTGATGCGGGTCCATCACTCAGTGAAACGGCCAGGGGTCAAACGGGCAAGCGGAGGCGGACAGTGCTGGGACTGACTTTACGGGATGAATTTCGAGGCAAGCGCCTCAAAGGGACAGCCATCGAGCTTTCCAATGATTCGAATACTGGCGCGACGCAGATTGCGGCGCGGCAATTCCTGGAGATCACCTATCCGACTCATGACCTGCTGAAGGGCATCGAAGCCGTGGGTCCCAACCAGGGCCGCCCGGTAGTGGTGATCGGTGAACGGGGTCTTGGCAAGTCCCACTTGATGGCCGCGCTATACCATGCCGTCAATGATGTGACCTCGACCTGTGCCTGGTTGAATTCGTGGGCCACCACGCTGGGCGACCCGCAAATCAGCAAGATCGGGCTACGCAGCGGCATGATGGTCATTGGCGAAAGCCTTCACCGCCAGCGCTACAAGTTTCTCTGGGACTTGCTGTTCGAGCGGCATCCCCACGGCGCCTACATCAAGGGCAAGTGGGAGGGTATGGGCACGGCCAAGACCGACATCCCCTCCGACGCGCTGATCCTCGAACTATTGCAGCACACCCCGACGATGCTGCTGCTGGACGAGTTCCAGACCTGGTTCGACGGCCTGACCAACACCAAGCAATACCCCTGGAAAAACTGGGCGTTCAACTTCATCCAGATTCTGTCCGAAATCGCCAAGGAGCATCCAGAACTGCTGGTGCTGGTCATCTCGGTTCGGAACGGCGGCAGCGATGCCTATCAGCAAGTGCATCGCGTCAACCCTGTCGCTATCGATTTCATGGCGGGCGGTAATCCAGAACGGGTACAACAGGATCGCCGCCGGATGCTCTTACATCGTTTGTTCACCAACCGTCTGCAGATCACCAAGCCTCAAATAGCGTCGCTCATTGAACCTCATGTGATCGAGAGTCTGCGGTTGATGGAGGCGCCTGCCGCCGAGCATGAACGCAAGCGCAAGGAATTTCTGGTCTCCTGGCCATTCGCGCCACATCTGTTGCGCCTGCTTGAAGAGCAGGTACTGATTGCGACCGACGCACAGGAAACGCGCGACATGATTCGCATCCTGGCCAATCTTTATAAAAGTCGCGGCGAGGTGGTTCCGGTGCTCACGGCCGCGGACTTCCGTCTGGATGATGACACATCAGGCATAGGCGCGCTGTTGGATTCGGTGTCGAATGAGCACCACCGCAGGTTGCGCGCAAAAGCCCAGCAGAACATCATTTCGGTTACCGAGGCGGTTTCCGACCCTACCAACCTTGCTCCACACTTGCAGGAGATCGTTGGCGCGTTGTGGCTGCGATCGATTGCTGTCGGGAACCTTGCTGGCGCCGAACCGGCAACGCTGCAGGTTGATATCACGCGCAATAAGCCCGTCGATGACAACGCCTTCCAGGTCGAGTTGGCGACCATCGTCGAGAACAGTTTCAACATTCACCAGGATGGCCCCCGCCTGGTGTTCCGTGAAGAGGAGAACCCACGCGCCAAGCTGATGTCTTGCGCCCGCAACGACAAATTGTTCACGGACGGCTCCGATCAGGCGCAACTGGCCAAGCAGGTTCGCTATTGTCTGGGCGGCGCCGACGAGGTGGCTAAAACCTTCCGCGTGATCGCGCTGCCGAAATCCTGGCAGACCGATCCATGGGCGACACTCGACGAAGCCGAGCAGCCCGAGCGCTGGGACGACCGTTTGCCCATCCTGGTGCTGCCGGAAGAACCCGACATCATTGACCAGCGCCTTGGCCGCTGGCTCAAAGACCACTTGCGGAAGCGTCGCAACACGATCCGCTTCCTGCTGCCACGACCCGGATCGTCAAACGCGTTCCAGGATCGCGATTTGCTCATCCTGGCCCGAGCCGAGATGAAGGCGCAGGAATGGAGCGGCCAGAATCCCGAGTACAAGAAGCTGCACACTGAATTCCAAGGTGCTCTGCGGGACATTCTGAAGAAGCGCTTTGATCGGTTTGCCGTGCTGCACCGCTGGAATTTCTCCGACCCCAACCAGTGCCTTTTCAGCGTCGAGAGTCTGAAGAAGCAAGGTGCGCAAATTCCGGAGGGTATTGAAGAAGCCCTGCTCAATGACCTGTTTGTGCCCGAGGACTTTGAAGAGCTTGTCCTCGAAGCGGCCGCTGAGAATTCTGCTGTCGGCAAGCTGCTGCGGGAGCTGCAAGAGCCACGCCCGGCGGGCCAGGATTGTATCCCTTGGCTCGGCGAAACCGCGATGAAGGAGCGCATTCTGCGCTTGTGCGCTCGGGGCAAAATCGCCATCAACCTGCGCGGTCTCGAGTACCTCCAGACTCAACCCGGAGAAGACGAGGACACCGCCTGGAAGCGCTTGCGTTCCAAGCTCTCCTACACCGGGCGCCAGCTAGACGAGGTGTACCTGATGGAGCCCTCGGTGGTGCCAACCACCGGCGGCACCACACCTCCTTCACCCGAACCGCCTATTGGTGGAGATGGCGGCGGCCTGTTCGGCGGCGGTACGACGCCACCTGCGGGCGGACCCACAACAGCGGTGGGCGGAACACCCCCCCCAGTCGGAGGCGGCATCTTTGGTGGCGGCTCGGCGGGTAGCGGCAGCAAGCCGCGCATTTCGTTGAGCAACCCACCCACCTCGCCGTTGAACCTGATCGGCAAACTCGAAGGCTGGGGCATTGGCCCGGCCACTCAAGTCGCGGAGGTATCGATCAAGGTCTCAGCCGCGACCGGGGCGCAACTCAAGGAACTGCTCAAGAAGCTACCTGATGGCATGACCTTCGAGCTCAGCCTGGAGAAGGAAGACACATAATGGGTCTCGACGCCAACGTACTTCAGAGTCTGATGACGGAGCCAGCCGACAAAGCGTGGTGGGTCATTATCAGCAGCGCCGTCGAGATCGCTTCCAAGCCGCTGGCCGCCGGCAACGCACCTGGCGAAGTCATCAAGCGTGATCGCGAAATCGGCGTGTTTGATCACTTCCTGGCGACCAGCGGCTGGGATCTTTGGGGCTCCTTCCCTGACGCGGTCGAGCGTACTTCGGAACGACTCGTGCGCTGGTGGGCCGAACCCTACAGCGCCAAGGCGGTGTTGATCCTTGACGGTCTTTCGTTACGCGAACTGCCCTGGTTGTTGCAAGGGGCCAAGGAACGCGGATTCTCCTTCCACGAGGTCTCAGCCTACGCCTCCGAGCTTCCCGGTGCGACCAACGAGTTTGCGCGAGCACTGGGCTTCGGCAGCCGCAGCCAACTTCAGAACAACGGCGGCGGACTTGCCCATCGGTTGTACCCGGCGCACACCGAGTGCGTCGATATGCCGTGGAAGGACTGCGAGGGGCTGATCAACAGCGCACCGAACTGGGTGTTCTGGCACCACTGGCCCGACAGCAAGGTACACGACGGCTCAGGTGCTGGCCAGGGACTCGATACACTGACCCGTGACGCCGCCGACCAGCTCGGCGGCGATGACTTCTGGGCTTTCGTCGAACGCTTGGCGGCGGGGCGGCGATTGGTCATCACCTCCGACCACGGGTACGCCGCCACCGGCCACTTCCCCGATGCCGATGGCGAGGTGGGTCAGTACCTCAAGAAGACCTTCGCCAGCGGACGGAGTACCACTGGCACGGGCGAAACTGGCCCGTTTGTGCCGCCGGTGGCTCTCCAAATCAACAGCCCGCACGGCGCTCACCTTCTGGCCCTTGGTCGCTGGAAGTGGAAGAGCCAAGGCGGTTACCCGACGCTGACGCATGGCGGCCTCTCGTTGCTGGAGGTGTTGTCGCCGTTTGTGGAAATAAGCCGTTAGGGACGTGTCAAAATGAGGGATAACCCCATCAACATTGTGACAGCTCAACATGTTGGTGAATATCGAATGTATTTGGAGTTCGATGATGGCAATCAACACATCGTCGACTTTGAGGCATTCTTGACCCGATCAAAAAATCCCCAAGTGCGCCAATGGCTTAACCCGGAAAAGTTTTCCGAATTCCGTCTGGTTTGCGGGGAATTGGTGTGGGGAGATTATGACTTTTGTATCCCGGTAATTAATCTCTACCACAACGATATCCTGCATGTGCATACACGGGGAACCGCCGATCATTCTTCAGGAAAAGTGAATATCATGAACCCGATTCCCAAACGCCTTGTTAAGGAACCGCTCATAGAAGCAATCTGGCAACTTCAGTTCGAATCGGCCGGGGGGCATCTAGGGGATATCTTGCCGGGTATGCTTTTCACGGCTCTACGTGAAGATCATCCAAAACTTAAACTCCAGCGATTACCATCGGCCGATATTCCGGCGCATATAGCTCAGGCCGATCCAAACCTTCGCTACATGTCAAGGTATCGGATGGAAGAGCCAGATTCTCCGATCATGTATCAGGTGGGTGATAGGATCATCAGAGCGTGTTAAGAAATCTAAGTGATTGATTTATAATGAAACATCATAGGTGACCCCCCCAAAAAACCGATCCAAGAGGGGGGCAGAGTATCTCCCTGACCTTCATATAACCTCTATCTGC
>Ga0172373_10009320_pt1 | contig 12224 bp, 11 predicted proteins | sample Lak10m_2_FD_114546 | JGI IMG/M metagenome (GOLD analysis project Ga0172373, IMG submission 114546) | Freshwater microbial communities from Kabuno Bay, South-Kivu, Congo - kab_092012_10m | ecosystem: Environmental > Aquatic > Freshwater > Lake | place: Democratic Republic of the Congo... | reverse complement strand
GTCGCCCGTGTAGCGCACCAGCCCGTGGTGCGCGAGCGCGATCCCGCCCACCACCACGTACTCAGCCCCGCTTGCGTTCAATGACTCGAGCCACTCGCGCCAGTCTTGGTTGTGGGCCATCGCGCTCCTCCCTGAGCCGGTCAAGGGCTTCCATGCGCTCGGCGGGCGGGCGCGACATCCAGTACTCGCGCTCACGCCGCGCCGCATCCCGGTCGTGCAGCGGGTGCACCTCGATGGGCCACCCTTCTCGACGCGCGGACGGCTCTTCCATGCTTGAATCCTAGCCGATCACGCCCGCGTCCCCGAGCCCCATCACCCGCCTACGCCGCGGCGAAGATCCCGTCGAGGCCGCACACCCGCACCTGCAGGTCCTTGATTCGCAGCGTGTGCGGCCGCGCCACGTTCGGGCACACGAGGAGATTGCGGCCGGCGGGATGCCGCGCGCGGAAGGCGCGGAGCGAGGCGGGCTCGAACCGCTCCGGCGACCACTTGCACTCGATGGCATCCGCGGATCCGCGCGGCCCGGGGAGCACGAAGTCCACCTCGTGGGTCCCCTGCCGCCAGAAATGGACCGGCCGCGCGAGCCCACGCGACAGGAGGTGCTCGAGCACGAGGTTCTCCCACAGGTGCCCGCAGTCCTCGGGGCGGAGCGAGTCCCAGCCGCGCTCGTGGGCCACGAACCCGGTGTCGAACGCGTAGACCTTCGGCTGCTTGAGGAGTTCCCCGCGGCCACCGCCGTGGAACGGGGGCACGTCGTGGATCAGGTGCGTGACGCGCATCGCCTCCATCCAGGCCATCACGGTGGGCCGGGACACGCCGGCCTCCTTCGCCAGCGCCACCACCGTGGCCATGCCGCCGGACTGCCGGATCAGGGTCCGCGCAAGCACCAGGAACTCCCGCCGCTTCCCGATCCGGAACAGCTCCGAGATGTCGCGCGCGTAGTAGCTGTCCATCCACTCCGCGTAGAAGCCCGGATCAAGCCGGTCGGAGAGCAGCGCCGGAGGCAGCCCGCCGTGCAGCAGGCGCTTGCCGAGCGTTGCGCCGCGGAACGCCGGCAGCTCCTCCGCCAGCACCGGCTGCAGCGCCACCTCGCGCTTGCGACCGGCGAGCGAGTCCCGGAACGTGCTGAGCGCCGCCAGCGTCGACGAGCCCGTGGCGAGGATGCGCAGCCTGGGTCGGGTGTCCGCGCCGATCTTCAGCACCAGGCTCGGGTCACGCAGGCGGTGAACCTCGTCGAAGACGACCACCTTGGTGCGGACTCCGTCGTAGAGCGCCTCCGGGTCCTCCGCCGCACGCTGCACGCTGGGGAGGTCGCAGTTGAGGTACGTGGCGTCCTCCACCTGCGAGGCCAGGCACGACTTCCCGACCCGGCGCACGCCGGAGAGCCAGACGATCGGCGCCTGCCGCCACGATGCCTCGAGGCGCGCCAGCCAGTGCGGCCGGGGGATGGCGGCGGATTCCATCATGCAAGCAGACTTTACTTTATTTCCGCGAAAATGTCAAGTGTGTATGCACCCATCGCGGCTGAAAGCGATGCCCCCTGCAGGCAAATCCGGCGCCGGGCGATCAGCCGCGGCCTTACCCCACCGGCCCCCACGCGGCGAGCATCGCCGCGAGGTCCTCGCCGTCCACGGTCCCGTTTCCGTTGAGATCTCCCCCGCCGTGGCCCGGGCCCCACTGGCTGAGCAACTGGCCGAGGTCAGAGCCGTCCACCGCGCCGCTGCAATCGAGGTCCGCGGCCTGCGGGCACGGCGTGGCGAATGCCTCGAGATAGAAGTCCCACGTGGTGGGGCCCAGGCCCTGCAGGGTGAGCATCGGGTCATGGCCAACGTTCGGCACCACCGTGAGCGTGTGCGGGAGGCCAAGCGCGTTGAGGTGGTCGTGGAAGTCGACGTTCGACGGCAGCATGGCGTCCAACGCCCCCACCCCGATGCGGAGCTTGGTGCACAGGGTCGCGTGGACCGACGCACGGTCGGCGGCGATGGTCCATGGATGCTCGGCCAGGTAGTACGCGGGGTCGCTGCCCCAGACGGCTTCGTAGAGCGCGGCGCGATTGCGCGGCGGGAAGTCGGTTCCCTTGGGCGCATCCATGAAGTCGAGCTGCATCGGGCCGGCGCCGAGCATGGAGATGCCGGCGAAGAGGTCGGGCCTCCGGAGGCCCAGCCGACCGCTCCCGGCGCCGCCCATGCTGAACCCCTCGACTACGCGCCCGCGCCGAGATGCGATCGTGCGGTACGTGGCATCGACCTGCGGGAGGAGGTCGTTGATCACCACCGACTCCATGGGCACGGCGCCGTCCTTGGAATCGCACCACATGCTTGCGCCGGCGCCGTTCGGGAACACCACGATGACCGGCGGGATGCGGCCCTGCGCGGTGGCGTTTCGGAACCAGGAGTTGACGGACGGAATGCCCGCGATCGGGCTGCCCGAGCCGTGCAGCCAGTAGATGACCGGGAAGCGGGCCGTCGGGTTCTGGTCGTAGGCCACCGGCAGCGAGATGTGGTAGCTGACCGTGGCCTGCGCGGTGGGGCTGTAGAAGGTTCGGTACGCGAGCCCCGGGCCAGTCACGGGCGGCGTGGTCCACTGGGCGAAGCACGGGCCGGCAGCTGCACCGAGGAAGGCGATGGCGAGGATGGATACGAGGGTGCGCATGCGGTCTCCCGGGTGAAACGCGGACCGGCGAGCGGGCATTGCCGCGGTTCGCGGACGATCTCCCGACCGCTACTTGCCTTCCCAGCCGCGCAGGCGGCTCGGCGCTTCGGTGGCACCGGCGCATCGTATGGCGCGATGCACGCGGCTACCCTCCCTGCGATGACCGATGTCGATGACCTTCGCCGCGTTGTGGACGCCATGCACGCCGCAACCGGGACCGTCCACTGGCTCGGCGCGGACGGGTTGCTCCACCTGGGGGCAATCATCGGGGACTTCCCGCCGCCGGTGCTGGATGCGATCCGGGTGATCCCCGTGGGAAAGGGACTTGCGGGCCTGGCCGCCGAGCGCCGCGAGTGCGTCACGGTGTGCAACCTGCAGTCCGATGCCAGCGGTCAGGCGCGTCCGGGCGCTCGCGCCACCGGGATGGAGGGCGCGATCACTGCCCCGTGCATCGACTCCGCCGGCATGCTGCGCGGCGTGATCGGCGTCGCGAACGCCGCGGCGCGGACGTTCACGGATGCTGAGCAGGCGGCGCTGATGGGACACGGGCGCCAGCTGGCGGATGCGCGCGCGGGCCGCGATGCCACGCCGCGCTAGGCTTCCTCCGGATGCAGCACGCGCAGCCCTCTGACATTGCCGCGCGCAGCGGACGCACGGTGGTGCGGCTCGGTGCGGCCGTGGATGCGGAGCGGATGCTGGCGCCAGCGGTTGCGGTCATGGATGCGGGCGTGCTGGTGGCCGTGGACACGCCGGAGGCGATCGGGCGCATCGATGCCCCCGCGGTCGACCGCTCGGGGCATGTCGCACTGCCGCCGCTCGTGAACGCGCACGCACACCTTGACCTCACGTCGGTGGGGCCCGTGCCGTTCGATGGGACGTTTGCGCACTGGGCGGCGCAGGTGCGCGAGCGACGCGCGTCGAAGCCCCAGGAGATCGAGGCCTCCGTGCAGGAGGGCGTGCGCAGGTCTGCAGCTGGCGGGACAGGCTTCATCGGCGACATCGCCGGGAACTTCGGGCTCGCGGCGCTTGAGGCCCTGCGCGCGGCTGCGCCGGCCGCGGGGATCGAGGGCGTGTCGTTCGTGGAGGTGTTCGGCATCGGCAACGCCAGTGCGAGGGGCGTGGAGTTCCTGCGCGGCCTGGCCGAACGCGTGCCCGCCGAGCTGGGCGGCATCCGGCTTGGCGCAAGCCCGCATGCACCCTACTCATGCGACGACGCCGTGTACCGCGCGGCGGCCGAACTGGGCATCCCGGTTGCCACGCATCTCTCGGAGACGCTCGACGAGGTGCGGTTCGTGCGCGATGGCTCCGGCCCGTTCGAGGGCTTGCTGCAGTCGGTCGGGGCCTGGACGCCCGAACTGCGGGGCTGGGCATGCGACCCCGTCGCGCGCGTGCTGCCGTTGGTGCGCGGGCGGGGTGCGCTCCTCGTGCACCTCAACTACCTGACCGACGCGGCGCTGGACATGCTTGCGGTCGAGAGCCGCGGCGACCGGCCGCCCGTCGCCGTGTACTGCCCGAGGGCGAGCGCGTTCTTCCGGCATCCGGCCGAGGGCCATGCGCCCCACCGCTACCGCGAGCTGCTGGCGGCGGGCATGCCGGTGGCGCTTGGCACGGACAGCGCGATCGTGCTCGGGGATGCGCCGGCGATCTCAGTGCTCGATGAGATGCGCGTGCTCCACCGGCGCGACGGCACCGATCCAGGGCTGCTCGTGGCGATGGCCACGGTGCACGGGGCGCAGGCGCTCGGAGTCGCGCGGCATCGCGTCCTGCTGCCGCGGACGGGCGCCGCGGGCGCGCGCAACGCGATCGCGGTTCCGGCGGGTCCCGCGGATGGACCTCCCGGCGAATGGCTGCGCCGTGCGCTCGATTCGGACCGGCCGTGCGAGTGGCTCGGGGCGGCTGCGTGACCCCACGCCGCGGGGACGCGGGAATGGCTGCGCACTGACAGGTGTCAGCGCGCAGCCGTTCCCGTGCCGAGGTAGGCACGCGGACGCGCGGCGTCTTCAGGGATCGGTGCCTGAGCTGCGCCAGGGAGGCAAGAAACACGCCGCGCGCCAGAAGGCGCGCGGCGTGCATGGAGGCTCATGGTCGGCTCTGGGGCGAAGGTCACTTCTTGTCGGACGCGCCGCCCGGGGCCGGCGCCTGCGCGGCGGCCAGCTGGGCGTCGTACTCCTTGGCGAACTTGGCGGGGTCCTTCTTGAACTTGCCCACGCACTTGCCGCAGCAGAGCTTGTAGACGCGGTTCTGGTAGACGACCGTCTTTGCGTCCGCGTCGAGGTCTTCCTTGCCCATCACGACGCACTTCTTGAGGGGATAGGCCGGCGCTGCCTTGGCGATGGCATCGTTCATCTTGCCCGAGTATTTCTCGGGCTCGGCCTTGAACGCCGCCTCGCACTTGCCGCAGCAGAACTTGACCTGCGTTCCGTTGAGCATCGGGTCCTTCATGTCGGCGAGCACCACGGCCTTGGCGTCGGCACCGAGCTTCTCGCTCGAGACGGGGCAGGTGTCGAGCGGGTACGGCGCCCCGCCTGCAGCAGGCTGGTCTCCGGGCGCGGCCATGGCCAGGCCGGCGGCGAGGGCGAATGCGGCAAACGCAAGCGAGCAGCGTGCGGAGAGGTTCATGGGGGTCCTTGGGTGATTCCGGCGTCGAAGCCGCCCCGACGAGCGGCTGACGAGATGCTACGCGCGGGCGGGACCTCCCCCCGCTCAACCCGCCAGCGGCTCGGGCCGTGCTGCCGGCTCCCACGTGGCGGAAATCGCGTCGGGCACGAGGCTTGCGGCCAGCATGACGGCGTTGATGTCCTGGTGGGCCACCCACCCGATGCTGGCCTGCGCCCGCATCGAACGCCACTCGGCCTCGATGGACTCCACGAGCGGCAGGAAGCGGGACGTTGCATCGAAGTGCTGCGCCCACTGGAGACCGATGGTGAGGCCAAGCTCGCGGAACGCAAGGCGCATCGCGGGCGGCTTCTCGATGCGGTCGTCCTCTTCCATGCGCGCGATGATGCGCGGGGGCACACGGAGCCGCGATGGGGAAATCGACCCGCTTTGCCCGGCTGCGTTTCCTCAGCCCGTCCAGGCCGAGAGCAGCAGGCCAAGGTCGTTGCCGTCCACGGACCCGCTGGCATCGAGGTCGCCGCGCCCGGGGTTGCCCCAGTTGCCGAGGAGCAGGCCAAGGTCGGGGCCCGTGATGAAGCCGTCGCCGTCCAGGTCCGGTGTCTGGCGGGACTGCTGGGTGACGCCGTCGGCCGGCGCCGGGGCGTTCCAGACCTCGGCCCACCGCGCCGCGTCATCTCGCAGGTAGAGGAGCAGGAACTCCGTCGCCTCGCGGCGCACGATGGCCAGCTGCGCAGCGCGGGTGATGGAGCCCGAGTCGCAGAACGCGATCGCGGAGTCGATGAAGCCGCAGTGAGAGCCGCCCGTGATGGAGACCAGCTGCGCGGGCCCCGCGAGGTTTGCGAACATCGGCGCGTTGGTGGACGGCGGGACGATCGTGTCCTGGCTGCCGACGATGATCCTCGTGGCACAACGGACGCCGGCGCACGCGGCGGTGGACGAGGGGTTGGTGTCGGCAGCGGCGAGCGGCACCGCCACGCGGATGCCGGGATCAGCGTCCGCGGCGAGCAGCGCGCACCCACCGCCCATTGAGTGGCCCATCACCCCGCGCCGCGCGCCGTCCACGGCACCTGCCCACGGCGAACCCGTGACGCCGCCCTGTCCCGCCATCCAGTTCAGCGAGGAGCGGAGATCGGCGGCGAACTGCCCATGGCTCGGGAAGAGGGAGCCCTGCGTCTGCGGCAGGAGGACGATGAACCCCCACGACGCAAGGTGCGCACCGGTGCTCGCATAGACGGTGACGGGCGTGACGAAGCCGTGGCCGAAGGCGACGACGGGGTACGGCCCGTTCGCGGCGTCGACCGGCGCGCCGGCCTGCGCGGACAGCGCCGGGTAATGCACGGTGGCGGCGAACGTGCTGCCGTTGGCCCGTACCACGGTCACGTCCCGTTGCGCCGGGATCCGCGGCCCGGGCTGCGAGAGGTCCTGCGCGCGGGCCGTTGCGTGCACCGCGAGCGCGGTCGAGGCGATGAAGGCAAGGAGGCGCATGGTCGAAGGGAACCATACGCCATCCTGCCCGCAAAGCCAGCGCGCGGCGGGTGAACGACGCCCGGATGAGGCCTCAGAGCGCCGGAACGTGCTCCTTCCGGAACCAGGCGTACCACGCCAAGGCCACCAGCACGAGCGGCCGGACATGCGCCCGCGCCCCATCGAGATCAAGCCGGCGGCCGCCGGCGGCCGGTGAGGACGCAGGGGGCGGAGGTCCCGGGGGAGCGGCCGCACCGCGGCGCGCTCCCCCGGGAAGGGCCGGTTCAGGCGCTGACCGCCACGTCCTGGCCGATGATCGCGTTCAGCGTCGCGCTCGGACGCATCGCGGCCGACACGAGCTTCGCGTTCGGGCGGTAGTAGCCGCCGATGTCGACGGGCTTGCCCTGCACGCCGTTGAGCTCGCCGACGATCCGCGCCTCGTTGGCGGTCAGGTCCGCGGCGATCGGCGCGAAGTGCGCGGCCAGCGCAGCGTCCTTGGACTGGCGCGCCAGCGCCTGCGCCCAGTACATGACCAGGTAGAAGTGGCTGCCGCGGTTGTCGAGGTCGCCGACCTTGCGCGCCGGGCCCTTGTTGTTGCGCAGGTACTCGCCCGTGGCCTCGTCGAGCGTCTCGGCGAGCACCGCGGCCTTGCGGCTGCCGGTGCGCTGCGCCAGGTGGTCGAAGCTCGCGGCGAGCGCCATGAACTCACCGAGCGAGTCCCAGCGGAGGCTGTTCTCGGCGGTGAACTGCTGCACGTGCTTCGGCGCCGAGCCGCCGGCACCGGTCTCGAACAGGCCGCCGCCGTTCATGAGCGGCACGATCGACAGCATCTTGGCGCTGGTGCCGAGCTCGAGGATCGGGAAGAGGTCGGTCAGGTAGTCGCGCAGCACGTTGCCAGTGACGGAGATGGTGTCCTTGCCCTGCTTCATGCGCTCCAGGCTCATGCGGCAGGCCTCCGCGGGCGCGGCGAACGAGAGCTCGAGGCCCGTGGTGTCGTGGTCCTTGAGGTACGCGTGCACCTTCCGGAGGAGCTCCGCGTCATGCGGACGCCCGGAGTCGAGCCAGAAGATGGCCGGCGTGGCGGAGACGCGCGCGCGGGTCACTGCCAGCTTCACCCAGTCGCGGATGGCGGCATCGGTGACGCGGCACGCGCGCCAGATGTCGCCTGCCTGCACCGCGTGCGAGGTCAGCACCGCGCCCGATGCGTCAACCATGCGGATGGTGCCGTCGGCCTTGGCGACGAACGTCTTGTCGTGGCTGCCGTACTCCTCCGCGGCCTGCGCCATCAGGCCGACGTTGGGCACGCTGCCCATCGTGCGCGGGTCGAACGCGCCGTTCGCCTTGCAGAAGTCGATCACGGCCTGGTAGATGCCGGCGTAGCTGCGGTCCGGGATGACCGCCTTCGCGTCCTGCGTCTTGCCCTCGGCGTTCCACATCTTGCCGCCCTCGCGGAGCATGGCGGGCATGGATGCATCGACGATCACGTCGCTCGGGACGTGGAGGTTGGTGATGCCCTTGTCGCTGTCGACCATCGCGATGGCCGGGCCGGCCGCATGCACGGCCTTCACGTCGGCCTCGATGGCGGCGCGCTCGGCCTCGGGCAGCGCTGCGATCTTCGCCACGAGGTCGCCGAAGCCGTTGTTCGGGTCGACGCCGAGGCGCGCGAGCGTGGCCGCATGCCGCTCGAAGACGGGCTTGAAGAAGGCGCGCACCGCGTGGCCGAAGATGATGGGGTCGGAGACCTTCATCATGGTGGCCTTCAGGTGCAGGCTGAAGAGCACGCCCTTGGCGCGGGCATCGGCCACCTGCTCCTCGAGGAAGCGCACCAGCGCCGCGCGGCTCAGGAACGTGGCGTCGACGATGTCGCCCGCGTTCAGCTTGATGCCGTCCTTGAGCACCGTGACGGCGCCGTCCTTGCCCGCGAACTCGATGCGCGCCGAGGTGGCGGCGGGGATGGTCACGGAGCGCTCGTTGCCGAAGAAGTCGCCGTCCGTCATCGAGGCCACGTGCGCCTTGCTGTCGGGGGACCAGGCACCCATCTTGTGCGGGTTGGCCCTGGCGTAGTCCTTCACGGCCTTGGGCGCGCGGCGGTCGGAATTGCCCTCGCGGATCACCGGGTTGACGGCGCTGCCCTTCGCCTTGTCGTAGCGGGCCTTGGCGTCCTTCTCGGCATCGGTCCTCGGCTCGTCCGCGTACGCGGGAAGCGCGTAGCCCTGCTTCTGCAGCTCGGCGATGGCGGCCTTGAGCTGCGGCACGCTCGCGCTGATGTTCGGCAGCTTGATGATGTTGGCGTCGGGGGTCAGGCACAGGCGGCCCAGCTCGGCCAGCGCGTCGCCGGCCCGCTGCTCGGGCTTCAGCACCTCGGGGAACGCCGCCACGATGCGACCGGCCAGCGAGATGTCCCGCAGCTCCACCGCGATGCCCGCTGGCGCGGTGAACGCGCGGATCATGGGCAGGAACGAGTGGGTGGCGAGGGCCGGGGCCTCATCGGTGAGGGTGTAGATGATGGTGGGGGTGGCGCTCATGGGGTGGCTCCGTGGCATCGGTGCCGGCAGGGGCCGGCGGACCGCAGAGGGTACGCCAAGAGGGCCAAAACCGCCCCTCCGCCCGAACGCGTGAGCTGGGGCGGCCGCTTCCCGCGCCTAGCATGGCGGAGCCCGTCCGACGGGCGGGCGGTCCGTGCCCGGACCGCGCCAGCGCATCGAGCACCCCAGATCCGACCACATCAGGAGGAAGAGAACCCGTGAACAAGCGCTTCTTCATCGCAACCGCCGCCCTGTGCGGCACTGCCCTGGTTGCGGGCCAGTTCGGCGCCGCCACCGCGGGCGAGGGCTCCGGCGGGGATTCGAGCTTTGCCCCGGGGGCCGACGTGATCGTCGGCGCCATCCCGAACGTCGCGACCTACGCGGCCGTCACGTCGGGCGGCGTCACCACCATGGCCTACGCCTTCGGCACCACCAGCTGCAACATCGGCACCGCGCAGCTCGAGTGGTTCCAGTCGCCGGACAACCGGCACCCGTTCATCCCGATGAACGCCTACCGCTGGAAGGGCAACCGCTTCGAGCACATCGGCATGGGCTGGGGCAAGCACGGGTTCACCGCCCTGCAGCAGACGCTGTGCGGGGCGTGCACGTCCTCGGGCACCGGCACCTACCTCGGCATCGGATGCTCCGATCCGTACAGCGCCAGCCTCAACGGAAGCCAGTCGGGCCTGGGTACGCGCACGGAAGTGAATGCGGCGACCGGCACGTTCCCCGGAGCGTTCAACTCGGGCGCGGCGTCCGCGTCGACCACCGTGCACCGCCGCGTGCAGATCCGGTCCACCGACCTCGACCCGGCGCAGAACGCGGGCGCGCGCTACGTCTCCGAGGGCCACTACATCCACCAGCAGGATGCAACCGCCGGCAACGACAACAACAACGCCTCGTGGCGCGAGTTCACGGTGGGCTCGGTCGGCACGAACGGGTCGCGTGCGCTGACGCTGACGGGCGCCACGTTCCAGCAGAAGGCCGCGATCGAGGCGTGGAAGTCGTTCGATCCCGCGGTCAAGCTCTCGACGGCGGACGTGGCAGGCGACGGCCGGTTCATCGTGGGCTGCAAGGTCACCGACAACGGCAACGGCACCTGGCACTACGAGTACGCGGTCCACAACTTCAACTCGCACCGCAGCGGGCGGTCGTTCTCGGTGCCCGTGCCCGCGGGCACGGCCATCACGAACGCCGGGTTCAAGGACATCAACTACCACTCGGGCGACCCGTACGACCCCACCGACTGGACCATCTCCACCACGGGCGGAGCGGTGACGTGGACCGGCGGCGACTTCGCCGCAAACCCCAACGGGAACGCGCTGCGGTTCTCGACGCTCTACAACTTCTGGTTCGACGCGAGCAACGCGCCGACGGCGGCCAACGCCGCGATCGGCCTGTTCCGCCCCGGCACGGCCAGTGACCCGGCGAGCGTCACCGTGGCGGTGGACGGCCCGGGCGGCGTTCCGCCCAACCCGGCGGACCTCGACGGCAACGGCGTGGTCAACGGCGCGGACCTCGGCTTCATGCTCGCGGCCTGGGGCGCATGCACCGCGCCGTGCCCCGCGGACCTGGACGGAAACGGGCAAGTCAACGGCGCGGACCTCGGTGCGCTGCTCGCGGCCTGGGGCTGATCAAGGACCGGACACCACGGGACTCAACGCAACCGCCGCACGGCTCGGGCCGTGCGGCGGTTTGCTTGTCATGAGCGACCGTGCCGCCGAAACGCCCCTCGCGTCTCGGCCCGGGGCCAAGCCCCCGGGTGCTCAGGCGCGACGACGGCGGCTGGCAGCGAGCCCGGCCACGCCGAGGAGCGCCACGGCGCCGGGCGCCGGGATGTTCACGAACACGTTGTCGATGCGGTTGGAGCCCGTCGCGGCCGATGCGACGGCCTGGCGGTTCACGAACCGGATCACCACGGACGAGGCGTTGGACGCGGTCGTGCCGAGGTTCAGGGTGTTGGTGTACAGCGCGTTGTAGGTGGTCGAGGACCAGGTTCCGGGGGCGCCGCCGCCGCCGGACTGGAGGACCGTGTAGTTGAACAGATCGGTGAAGTCACCGCCGTTCACGCTGATGGCCACCTTGAAGGCCGCCGGGCCGGTGCTGCTGCGGGCCTGGTCCCACGAGAGGGTCATCGAGTCGGTGATGCCCGTGGTGCTGAAGCTGATCTCGTAGAAGTCGCCCGTGTTCCAGTTGTTGCTGGAGAATGCGTACTGGCTGCCGTTGCCGGCGGGCGACGTGTAGGTCGCGGCCGCGGCGGCGTGCACGGAGCGGATCTGGCTGCCCGTGGTGTTGGTGCCCTGGTCAGCGACGCCGGCGCCGTTCGGGCCGGGGGGCAGATAGGAGGTTCCGGTGGGGACGTTGCCCGCGCCGGTCGGGAACGCGGTCGGCATGGTCCAACCAACGACGACGGAGGACGAGGCGGAGGCAGCGATGGTCGTGGCAGCGACAATCGCGGCCATGGCGGGCCGAGACAGGACAAACATGTTGTGGCTCCGATAGGGAGTAGGGAAAGGGAACGGGAAAGGGTTACACGCAACCCGCCAGGCAGGGATCGGCGGGAGTTGCGAAGGTAGCCCCGATGCGCGGCGGGGCAACAAATCCACCGTTGAAACACGGCAAATCCGTGAAAATCCGGGGCTGCATTTCTCTGGAGAAACGCAGGTCCGCCGGCAGCCCGTGCCAAGGGGTCGATAGTCTCCGCCTCGAAATGGTGGACGCGCTCGAAGACCTGCCCGAACCGCTTCGACAACGCATCGATGCCATGCTGCAGATCTCGTCGCGAGCGGCAGCGTTCGTGCTCGATGCGTTCCAGCGGCCCGGCCTCGCGGTGACGCTCAAGCCGGACGCCAGCCCCGTCACCGACGCGGACCGTGGCTGCGAGGCGCTGGTCCGGCAGGCCATCCGCGCCGCGTTCCCCGAAGACGGCCTGCTCGGCGAGGAGCACGGCGAGGAACCGGGCACGTC
>Ga0172373_10009318_pt1 | contig 12225 bp, 15 predicted proteins | sample Lak10m_2_FD_114546 | JGI IMG/M metagenome (GOLD analysis project Ga0172373, IMG submission 114546) | Freshwater microbial communities from Kabuno Bay, South-Kivu, Congo - kab_092012_10m | ecosystem: Environmental > Aquatic > Freshwater > Lake | place: Democratic Republic of the Congo... | reverse complement strand
TTTTTAAAAAAATAAAAATACATTGAAATATTGACTAGTTAACAAGCTTATTGGTTATACTTCCAAACCTATTTTTGACAAACAAAAAAACCGATAAATTTATCGGTTTTTTTGTTTGTGTAAATTTTATTAAAAAATATTAAGCTTCTATTTCTGTTGCAATTATGGCTGAATCTACCATGATTCTCCCACAATGTTCACAAACTAATATTTTTTTGTTCATTTTAATATCCAATTGTTTCTGAGGAGGAATTTTATTAAAACATCCACCACAAGCGTCTCTTTCTACAGGAACAACAGCTAATCCATTGCGAGTATTAGATCTAATTCTTTTATATGCATTCAAAAGACGGTCATCAATAGATTGACTGGCGTTTTCAGAAGCATTCATCAAGTCTTTTTCATCTTTTTCAGTTTCAGCAATAATCTCTTCTAATTCAGATTTTTTTAAATTCAAATCTTTTTTACGTTCTGAAAAATCATATTCAGATTTTTGAACAATTTCAGATTTTTGCTCAATAGCAAATTTATATTCTTTTAAACGTTTTTCAGCTAATTGTATTTCTAAATTTTGAAACTCAATTTCTTTGGTGATAGCATCATACTCTCTGTTGTTTCTCACTTTATCTTGTTGAGCCTCATATTTTTTAATATTTGCCTTAAAGTCTTTAATGGCTTGAGTTTTATCTAAGACCTGTTCTTCTAATTCTTTAAGCTCTTGAGACAAGTTATTAACACGAGTTTCCAAACCTGCAACACTATCTTCTAAATCTTGAACTTCAAGAGGTAATTCTCCGCGAATAGTACGAATACGGTCTATTTTAGAATCAATAATTTGGAGTTCATATAAAGCACGAAGTTTACCTTCAATAGATGCATCAATTTTTTCTTTGATCTTAGCGCACATAGTTTAAAAATAATTAACTGGGTTAGTGTTTGTTTCCGTTAAATAGCTTGCGAAATTAGGAAATTTTTTTGATATAATTTCATAAAAAATTTCAGGAGTAAATTGCTCAGATTCATAGTGTCCTATGTCGGCAATTAATATTTTATTTTCAGCGTCAAAAAAATCGTGATATTTAAAATCTGAACTTATATAAATGTCTGATTTTAAATTTATTGCATTTTTTAAAAGAAAATTTCCACTTCCACCACAAAGTGCTACTTTTTTTATTGACTTATTTAATAACGAAGTATGTTTAATAACTTTCAGATTAAAAATAGATTTTAATAATTGTAAAAAATTGTATTCTGAAATTTCATGCTTCAGTTCTCCTATAATACCCGAACCCACGTTTTGATATTTATTTTCTAATTGATAAATATCAAAGGCAACTTCCTCGTATGGATGTAATTGCCTTAATGATGAAATAATTTTAGATTCATTGTGAGATTCAAAAATAATTTCAAGTCTATGCTCTTTTTCGAAACTCATATTTCCCTTTGTTCCCAAATATGGATTTGCCGTTTCATTTCCTCGAAAAGTACCTGTTCCTTCAATAGAAAAACTACATTTATCGTAATTTCCTATATGACCAGCACCTGCATTAAATAAACCTTCCCTTAGATCGTCAAAATGAGATGTAGGAACAAAAGTGACGAGCTTTTTTAAACAGTACTTTTTCGGTGCAAGTATATGTTGATTTAGCAAACCAATTTTATCAGCAATTTTTTTATTTACGCCTAACTTTACATTATCCAAATTGGTATGACAAGCGTATATGGCAATATCGTTTTTAATAGCTTTTATAATAGTTCTTTCAACATAATTATTTCCACTTATTTTTTTTAATCCACTAAAAATTATTGGATGATGAGCAATTATTAAATTACATTTTTTTTTAATGGCTTCATTTATAACTTCTTCTGTACAGTCTAATGATAAAATAGCGCCTGTAATTTCCATTTCAAAGTTTCCTGTTAATAATCCACAATTATCATAGGTCTCTTGATAGTTAAGTGGAGCAAATGACTCCAATTCTGTTAATAATTCCTTTAAAATCATAGGTAAAAGTAATGAGTTTTTTAGATTTAGTAGGTTTAAAAAATATGAGAATTTGTATATAATTGACTCATTTAAACGAAATAAAAATAAATATACAAGTATTGCTATAAAGATTGTCAATTAATTTCTTTACAATTTACAAAACAAAAGAATAAATTAGCCGTTGTGATTATACTATAAAAATATAAATATGAGTATTCAAAAAAATATTACAGTTGTTGGAGCTGGATTAGTAGGCTCTTTAGTTTCCATTTATTTAGCAAAAAAAGGGCATAAAGTATCTATTTATGAACGTCGTCCTGATATGCGTAAAGCGAATATAGTTGCTGGTCGTTCAATTAATTTAGCGTTAAGTGATCGCGGTTGGAGAGGCCTAGAAGGGGTAGGTATAGCAGATGAAATAAAGAAAATTGCTATACCAATGTATGGACGCTCTATACATTTAAAAGATGGAACCTCTACATATCAAGCTTATGGTAAAGATAATCAAGCCATTTATTCTGTGTCTAGAGGCGGAATCAATATGCGTTTAATGGATTTAGCGGAACAACAGCCAAACATTACTCTTAACTTTGATGAACGTTGTGATAAACTTGACAGAAAAAATAATGAACTTTCATTTTTTAATACAGCTACTAACAAAGTTACAAATGTAAAAAGTGATATTATTTTGGGTTCAGACGGAGCATTTAGTGCTGTAAGAACCCAAATGCAATTGCAATCCGATAGGTTTGATTATCATCAATTTTATATCGATTGTGGTTATAAAGAACTTGTAATTCCTGGAGGACCTAATGGAGAGCATCTTATAGAAAAAAATTGCTTACATATATGGCCTCGTGGTAGTTTCATGATGATTGCCTTACCAAATATGGATGGTAGTTTTACTTGCACGCTCTTTTTTCAAATGGAAGGACAAGTATCTTTTGACGCACTTAAAACAAAAGAGGCTGTTTTAAATTTTTTCAAACAAGAATTTCCTGATGCTGTACCCTTAATGCCAACATTGTTAGATGATTGGTTTACAAATCCCACTTCTAGTTTAGTTACTGTAAAATGTAAACCTTGGGTATGGGATGAAAAAATAGCTTTGATTGGCGATGCAGCTCATGCTATAGTTCCATTTTACGGACAAGGAATGAATTGTGGGTTTGAAGATTGTGTTGTGTTAAATGAACTAATAGAAAAACATGGTGATTTAAATGGTGACTGCTTAAAAGAATATGAGAGTTTAAGAAAACCTGACGGTGACGCTATTGCCGATTTAGCTATTGCTAATTTTATAGAAATGCGGGATAAAACAGCAGATAAGATATTTTTACTGCAAAAGAAAATAGAAGCTCGATTTAGCGAGAAATATCCTGAAAAATGGATTCCATTATATTCTATGGTAACTTACAGCCCTAATATTAGATACAGCGAAGCGTTAAATAATGGAAATAAGCAACAAGCCATTATGGATAAGATCATGACAATGCCTGATATTGAATCAAAATGGGATAGTGCAGAAGTTGAAAATGAAATTTTAAGTCTATTATAATTTAAAATTAATGACAACATGGACGAAAGGTTAGTCGCATTTGAACGTTTACTGAATATTATGGATGACTTAAGGGCTAAATGTCCTTGGGATCAAAAACAAACAATGGAATCTTTGCGTCATTTAACTATTGAGGAAACGTATGAATTAAGCGATGCTATTTTGAAAGGTGATAAACAAGAGATAAAGAAAGAAATAGGAGATATTTTACTTCATTTAGTGTTTTATTCAAAAATAGGTAGTGAAACAAATGATTTTAATATTACATCCGTTATTAATGCCTTGTGTGATAAAATGATTTTTCGTCATCCTCATATTTACGGCGATGTAAAGGTTGATAATGCTCAACAAGTAACTGAAAACTGGGAAAAATTAAAACAAAAAGAAGGAAATAAAGGTGCTTTGTCGGGAGTACCGAATAGCATGCCTTCTTTGTTAAAAGCACTTCGAATTCAAGATAAAGCTAGGGCTATAGGTTTTGATTGGGAAAATACAAATCAAGTTTGGGAAAAGGTACAAGAAGAATTGAGCGAGCTACAAGACGAAGTGAAAAAAGGTCATCAAAACAAACTAGAACAAGAATTTGGTGATGTTTTTTTTGCTTTAATTAATTATGCTCGTTTTTTAAATGTTAATCCTGAAGATGCTTTAGAAAAAACAAATAAAAAATTTATTTCTCGCTTTAATTACATGGAAAAAAAAATAATTTCCCAAGGAAAAATGTTGGCAGATTGTTCATTGGAAGAAATGGATTTTTTTTGGAATGAGGCAAAAAAATTAGAAAACTAATTTTCTTTGACTAAGAGCATTATATTTCGTGATGAACAACAACCCTAAAATTAATTTAAAACTAACTGTAACTGATTATTTTTTTGAAATACTCGGTTGGTTAGTTTTATTATCAATGTGGATTATTGTCATTAAAAATTACCCTAATTTACCAAATTCTATACCCATTCACTTTGATATTAAAGGTAACGCAAATCAATATGGAGAAAAACATCACATAATTTTCTTAGCTTTATTGTCTACCTTCCTATTTACGTGTTTAACTGTTCTTAATAGAGTTCCTCATCTTTTTAACTATACTATTCCTATCAGCTCAAATAATGCAGAAGTTCAGTATTCAAATGCGACTAGAATGATTAGGTACATAAAAATTGTAATCGTATTTATTTTTGGGTTAATTGCTTTTAAAATCATCCAAGCGGAAGCTTTTTCAAATACTGGTCTATGGATTTGGTTTTTTCCTTTAACAACAAGTTTGATTTTTTTGCCACTGGTTTGTTTTTTAATCAAATCATATAAGAACAAATAATTTTTTTTACTAACTACAAATTAATTCATGTTTATTTCTAGTTCAATATCTAATTATTTTCTCGCTAAAATTAAAAGTAGTGCTAGGCAACAATCGTTTATTAATTGGAATGATTCATCTGAAATTGTCATTATTGTATTTGATAATCATTTAAATCACTTAGTTAATTTTTTAGAAAATTGTAAAAAAGATAACATTTCTACACACGTTATCATCATTTCAAATGGTAAAAAGAAGATAGAACTAAACTATTCATGTCACCATACTGTGTTAACAGATAAACAATTTAATATTTGGGGTTTTCTAAAAAAAGATTTAACGGTTGATTTCAAAGAATCAAACTTTGATTTACTTATAAATTTAGGAACAAGTACTCAAATGAAATCACTCTCATTAAGTAAACTTATTAATGCTAAGTGTAAAATTGGACGTTTTAAGCATAATGTTTTTGATATGATAATTGAAAGTGAACATCAACTTACTGATATAACTTTTTTGGAACAGGTTATTATTTATTTAAAAATGATAAAAAAGAATTAAAAAAATGGCAAAAAACATCAATATTAAAGGTACAGGAGTCGCATTAGTCACTCCTTTTATGGAAAATGGTGAAATTGATTATTCAGGATTAACGAAATTAATTACTCATGTTATTAAAGGTGGTGTAGATTACCTTGTTGTTTTGGGTACGACCGGAGAAACGGCAACTTTATCGAAAGAAGAGAAAAAACAAATTATTAATCATATTGTTAAAATTAATAAAAATCGAATTCCTCTAGTATTAGGAGTAGGCGGAAATAATACAATGGAAATTATTGATTATTTGAATAACAATGATTTATCTGATTTCGCTGCAATTTTATCTGTATCTCCATATTATAATAAACCTTCTCAAGAAGGCATTTATCAGCATTATAATGCCATTTCCAAAGCTAGTTCTTTGCCAATTATTTTATATAATGTTCCTGGAAGAACCGGGTCTAATATATCATGGGAAACGACTATACGTCTTGCTAATGATTTAAAAAATATCATTGCCATTAAGGAGGCTAGCGGGAATATTGAACAATGTATGAAAATCATTAAACACCGTCCTAAAGGATTTATTGTTCTAAGCGGTGATGATAATTTAACACTTCCATTAATTGCAAGTGGTGCTGATGGGGTTATTTCGGTGGTAGCAAATGCTTATCCTAAAGAGTTTAGTAATATGGTAAGAACTGCTTTAAATGCTGATTTGAAAAATGCTCAAAAACTTCATTATAAATTATTTGAAATTACAGAGCAATTATTTACTGATGGAAATCCTGGTGGTATAAAAATGTTATTATCATTAAAAAAAATCATTCAACCAATCGTTCGATTGCCTTTAGTAGAACCAAATCAGTTGGTAAAAAACAAATTAAAAGACATAGCATTTTAACTCCTCATTTAGACTCTAATCAAACTATTAATAAATGGATTTTTCTCTTCTAAAAACAATGTGCGCCATTCATGCTCCAAGTGGAAATGAGGTTGCTATGAAAGATTTTTTGTTAGATTATATTAAGTCTAACCAAAAAAATTGGAAATATAAACCAAAAATTATTTTCGGTAAAGAATTTCAAGACATCATCATATTAATATTTGGCAAACCTCGAACGGCCATTTTTGCTCATCTTGATAGTATTGGATTTACAGTTAGGTATGGCAAACAATTAGTTAAAATAGGTGGCCCAAGATTGGAAAAAGGATATGAATTGGTTGGACAAGATGAGAATGGTATTTGTGAAGCTACATTAAATATTGTAAAAGGAGCCTTAACATACAAAGCCAAAAGAATTTTTGAAACAGGAACTGAATTGGTTTTTAAACCAAATTGGCGTGAAAATAAAAATTATGTTCAATGTTGTTATATGGACAATCGATTAGGATGTTTTAATGCGCTAAAGGTAGCAGAAACATTAAAAGATGGAGCTATCGTTTTTAGCACCTGGGAAGAGCATGGTGGAGGTAGTGTTGCCTATTTACAAAAATATTTAGTGGATAATTATGGAATTTATCAATCTTTAATTTCTGATATTTCATGGATTTCGGATGGAGTAGTGCACGGAAAAGGACCTGTAATTAGTATGCGAGATAGTTTAATTCCTAGAAGAAGTTACGTTAATCAAATTATTTCTATTGCAAAAAAATATAAATTGTCTTATCAGTTGGAGGTAGAAGGGGCAGGAGGAAGTGATGCTAAAGAATTACAAATGGCTGCACATCCTTGGGATTGGTGTTTTGTTGGAGCTCCCGAAGATTTTGTTCATACACCAAACGAAAAAGTTCATAAAAAAGATATAGAAGGGATGATAAAGTTATACGAAGCTTTGATGCTTGAATTGTGAAAAGGTAATTTTTAAATAGAAAAATCCTTTGCTTTTATTTTTAAAAATTCAATTGCACTTTCTTTATCATTAGGAATTATGCCATCTAGAATGGCATCTTTCAATGAATTTTTCAAATCACCAACAATTTTACAAGGAGATAATTTGAAAATACTCATAATTTCTTCGCCACTAATGGGAGGTTGCCAATTACGGATTTTATCCTTTTCTTCTAGTTCTTTTAACTTTTCTCTTACAAGTTCAAAATTCCTTAAATACTTTTGAAGCTTATTAGAATTTTTTGTTGTAATATCAGCTTCGCAAAGTGTCATTAAGTCATCTATATCATCACCCGCTTCAAACAACACTCTTCTAATAGCACTATCAGTAATTTCAGTTTTAGCCAATACAATTGGTCTAAGATGGAGTAAAACTAATTTTTGAACATATTTCATTTTGTCATTTAAAGGTAACCTAAGATTTTCGAAAATTTTCGGAACCATTCTAGCACCTCTATCTTCATGACCATGAAATGTCCAACCGTGTTCAGGTTCAAAACGTTTAGTAGCTGGTTTTGCGATATCATGTAAAATGGCAGCCCATCTTAGCCATAAATTATTTGTTTTTTTTGCTATGTTATCTAATACCTCTAGTGTATGATAAAAATTGTCTTTGTGAGATTTTCCATTAATTGTTTCAACACCATACAATTTTGTCATTTCAGGGAAAATAAGCGATAATAATCCGGTATCAAATAATAGTTTGAATCCAATGGAAGGAATTGGAGAGAGAATAATTTTATTTAATTCATCTGTGATTCGCTCTTTAGAAACAATGAGAATTCTTGATTTATTTTTTGAAATAGCCTCTAATGATTCTTTTTCTATAGAAAAATTTAATTGCGCTGAAAATCGAATAGCTCTCATCATTCTTAATGGATCATCGCTATATGTAATTTCCGGGTTAAGAGGAGTGCGGATAATTTTTTGCTCAAGGTCTTGTATACCTCCAAAAGGATCTAAGAGTTTACCAAAGTTAGATTTACTTAATCCTATTGCTAAGGCATTAATAGTAAAGTCTCTTCTATTTTGATCATCTACTAATGTACCGTTTTCAACAATAGGCTTACGAGAATTCCTATTATATGATTCTTTTCTAGCACCAACAAATTCAATTTCTAAATCTTTATATTTAACCTGTGCGGTACCAAAATTTTTAAAAACAGACAAATTTGCTTCACTTCCTAATTGTTTGTAGACAAGTTCTGCTAATTCTATACCTTTTCCTATTGTAACTATATCAATATCTTTACTAGACCTATTTAAAAAAATGTCACGAACAAACCCCCCAATTACATAGGCGTCAAGTTCTAATGAATTGACACAAAATGATATTGTTTTAAATATAGGATGAGAAAGATGTTTGTTCACTATTTTTATGATCAGTGTGATTCGTTTTAACAACGATAATCGTTTATTCTAATGATATTTTACTAATTTATCTTCGAAAAATAAATCTTTTAGTCCAGCGTGCAATTTCATGTTAATAATCAGTTCTTCACAACCATTATTTAATGTGTTTTTTCTAATGGTATTTACTACTGCCATTATTTCCTCAAATGTTCCCTCAACAACTGTTTCAAAAGGACATACTATAAATTTTAGTCCGGAACTCTGAATACATTGAATAGCTTTATCAATTAATTCGATTTTATCAACTGTACAGCGAGTTGGCAATAACTGTATCGCCATATTTATTTTTAGGTTATTCATAAAATTTAAATAACTAATGAAGCTAATTTGTAAGCCATCGTATTTACAAGCTCATGAAGTGGTTTTTCAACCATTTTTTTTACAATGGGATTCATGTCGCCTTCTAATTTTATATTTGTTTGTTGTTCTTCTATAAAATTGATGTGAAGTTGAAAGACAAACTTTGCAACCCCTGTAGTTTCGAAAGTAAGGCGAGACTTTGGAATACTTTCTTTTATTTTAACATTTAATGGAAATAAACCTTTAATAGAAAAAGAACATGTATTAGCGGTACATTCAAAATTTTCTATCTTATCTTCAGGTAATAAATGTTTAAAGTGATTAAAATCACTCATGAATTCAAACAATTGTTCTATGCTTGTTTGAGTTGAATGCGAATCACTGGTTATATGAAAATGAGCCAAAATTATTTATAAAAAATTATTTTTTCCATGAAGAAGGATTTTTACGCCACTCTTTTAGAGATTCAACATCATTAACCGTGATGTATTCGTGCTTTAAAGCTACTTCAATCAGCGTATTGTAGTTACATAAGGTTGTAGTAGGACAGTTTTCTTTTTTCATATTTTCAACAGCCTCATCAAATCCATAAGTAAAAATAGCAACCATACCTTTTACATTGCAGCCTTGTTCTCTTAATGCCTGTATGGCTTTAATACTGCTTCCTCCAGTAGAGATCAAATCTTCAATAACGACTACATTTTGTCCTTTTTCAACAACACCTTCTACCATATTTGTTAATCCATGTTTTTTCGCTTCGCTTCTAACATAAATAAATGGCAAACCCATATCTTGAGCAATTAATGCGCCCTGTGCTATGCCACCAGTTGCTACACCTGCTATTACATCAGGTTTTGCAAATTGTTCATTAATTACATTCACATACTGTTGTCGAATGTAAGTCCTGATTTGGGGATAAGATAAAGTTTTTCGATTATCGCAATAAATCGGGGACTTCCATCCAGATGCCCAAGTAAAAGGTTGTTCTGGTTGAAGTTTAATTGCTTTGATTTGTAATAAAAATTCGGCAATTTTATACGCGGCATCGTCAAATGTTGTCATTCTCATAGAGAACAAAAATAACTTTATTAAAGCTAATATATACATCAAATTATGAACATCACCATCTTTTATTTATCAAAAAAAATAATTATTCAAGAAAAAAATCAAAATACAGAAAATCAATCATTTAAAAACGTAGACAACCTCAAAAAAAAAGAAATAATTCAAGAATTTGAAAAATTTATTGAAGAAACTAACAGCGAGATTCTTTTTTTTCTAACTGAAAATCTTGAAAAAGGATTAGATAAATTTAAAAAAGCGTTCAAATTCATTAATGCTGCTGGTGGTTTGATTACGAAAGACAATAAATTTTTATTTATTTACAGATATAAACGTTGGGATTTACCAAAAGGAAAATTAGAAATGGGAGAAGCTCCAGAGGAAGCAGCTATTAGAGAATGTGAAGAAGAATGTGGAATGAATTTATTGAAAATTACGAGGCCGCTTCAACCCAGTTACCATATTTATTCACATAAAAATGGTTATGCTCTTAAAAAAACTTATTGGTATGAAATGACCACCACTTTTGAAGGAACATTTAAACCACAGTTAGAGGAAAATATAGAAAGTGTTGTATGGTTTGATAAAATTCAAATTAAAGAGCAGGTTTTAATCAACTCTTATCCAGCTATTCAGTATATTGTAAAAACAAATATTTTAGAGTAACAAAATATTGAAATTTTATTTTTCAGGGCGGTAAATTTTGAATTTGCCTTTCTTAATATTACTGAAATCAATAGAACTTATTCCAACTTTTTTGCCTGAAAATCCATTATTTTGGTGAGCTATCTCATAATTCGTTTCATTAATGGTTTGAAAAATAATTGCCGTGTGATGTAGCATTGTTTCAGTATACTGTACCCCATTTTTTTCATATTCAAATTTTATGTTTTCAAACTGAATAATATCACCAGGAAAAACAGGTTCTTTCTTATAGTTAATTTCTTTACCAAATATGTAAGGAGGTTCCCATTTGGCTCCACTGAAATTTAACGCTTCAGAAGCCAAATCCCAACATTCACCTCTTCCAACTTTTATATTTATTTTAGATTTAACAAATGTTATTACAAGGCTATTGATTTCAGGAAGTTCTTTAGCTTCCGTTTGAAATACGAAGAATTGAGATGAAGGACTAAAAATTATAATTTTTAGACTGAATACTAAGGTGAATAAAAAAAGTGAAAAATTCATTTCATTATTTATTTTAGATTAAACGGTATTTACTTTTGTGAATTAGATTGTAAAAAAGTCATTATTTTATTCTTCCAGCACTGTGAAAATTGTTTTTAAAATAGGGTTCAGTTAAATCGCTAATCATTACCCCTTTTTTAGACGATGCATGAAAAAATTTGTGATTTTGAAGATATACACCTACATGAGAAATTTTACTACCATCTGTTATAAAAAAAACTAAATCCCCCTCATTTAATTCAGACTCTTTAATATTTAAAAATTCATTTCTTAAAGATTTTGTATTTGAAGAGATGTTTTTCTTAAAAACATCTGCATATAAATTCGACACCAATCCTGAACAGTCGATGCCATTTTTATCTTTTCCACCAAATGCATATTTAACACCATACCATTCATCAATAAACTGATAAAGTTTTTCATTTTTGATCTCTCTCTCTGAAACTCCTAACTTTTCTGAATATATTTTTTTTAATGAAGTGTAATTTTTACCATCTGGTTTATTTGTAGAAATGATGGATTTTTGATGTTTACATCTAACTAAAACTAATACAAAAAAAAGCCAAACGAAATATTTTAAAACAATGTTCATAACAAAACTATAAATGCTGAAAACGTATTATTTTAAAAATTCATACTAAATTATAATGTTTTTCAAACAATGAAGGTCAATAAGTGATGATAAATTTCTACTTTTTTTTGTTATTTTATTGTAATTTTATGCATTAAAAAATTAAAAATCAAATATTTAATAGCTCTAATTTGTAGATAACTTATGTTAAGTCCGTTTTGCCGTTAGAAAATTATCTTAATTCGAAATATGTAAGATTAACATGAATATTTTTTAAAACCATTAATCATTATAAGTATGAAAAAAGCATTTGTATTCCCTGGTCAAGGATCCCAATTTGTTGGTATGGGTAAAGAACTGTATGATAGTTCTAGTTTGGCAAAACAATTATTTGATCAAGCAAATAACATTTTAG